>Ga0164243_10014350_pt1 | contig 11049 bp, 5 predicted proteins | sample OricompcompostOP_FD_108781 | JGI IMG/M metagenome (GOLD analysis project Ga0164243, IMG submission 108781) | Organic Plus compost microbial communities from Emeryville, California, USA - Original compost - Organic plus compost (OP) | ecosystem: Engineered > Solid waste > Mixed feedstock >...
CAATTCGTCCAAAACCGTTGATCGCGACTTTAACTGTGCTCATTTTCAATATGTATTTTTAGGTTAAAAATGCGGGGTGAAGGTACAATAAAACAAGAGATCACGAATTGCCGGAACGGAGGATTTCGTGATGGTGGATCACGGATTATGGGGTTCCGCGGTTGGAGAAAGGTGGGTTACAATCTATTAAACAGTAATTGCACATGGATTGTTGACGGGATGGGGCGATTACCGGGTATTTATTTAGAAACGGGGGCGGTGTGAATTCCTCTAATTTTTCGTTCAAAATTTTTTGGAAGGGAATTGTTAGCCTGCTATCTTTGCCGTCCCAAAAATCCGGAAGTCGTCCGGATACGGGCAAAAATAACTGCCGCGTTCGTCTAAGGGCTAGGACACCACCCTTTCACGGTGGTGATACGGGTTCGAATCCCGTACGCGGTACGAAAGGCTCAATGTCAAAATTTTGAAAAAGGTTGCTCAGAACAGGGCAACCTTTTTTGCTTTGGATGTAACGAATGAGTCTGTGTAGCCTTCCACCAATAGAAAAAAGCCTCAGGACTGGATTTATTGAGCTTGTTAAGTTTTGTATTGTGCGGCTGTTCAATTGTGGCTTTTGCTACTTCCTCTTCCTTCTCACCAACACCACTCCCCCAACCATCAACAACATTCCCGGCACCCCATACAAATAAATCATCCGCTGCCACTTCAACTCATCCAACGTAGTCTTCACTTTCTTATCCCGCGCTTCCGGCCGGTTGGCTTCAATAGGAAATGCCCCGCCAGTCATCCATCGAAACACGGCAGTGCTGAAAACGAAGTTTGCACTACGCTGCGGACGGTTCAGCTCTTTATTGCTCAGAAAATCTGCATCGCCGGTCACAACGATGCGTTGATCTTTGCCGTTGACCGTGCGGTTCAATGCAAGCACGGTGGTTAACGGGCCCATTACATCTCCTTCCCGGGCATTGAAGGAAATGGTACCCAATGAGTCGTTGTGCGATGTAGTGGAGGCAAAGTGCACCTTATTCTCTCCGGCAGCCACTTGTCTGGCTACACTGGCTCTTACCATCGTTTCCAGGTTTACCGGTTTGATACGCTGCCAGCTTTTGCGGGGATCTGTTTTGATTATGGGCGTTACCGAGAAGGGGCCGCCTGTTTCATAACTGAGACAGGCGGTGCCGGGCATATTGAGCAGTACACTGTCTGTTATTATTCTTTGCAGCGGTTTATAGAATTCTCCGGCTTCTTTTTGCACATATGCTCTTACAAAATTGGGAGCATCATCGGAACTTTCATTGATCACCATTCCTTCTGCCAATTGAACGCCTAATTCTTTCAACAAGGGATTTAAAACATCCTGCCTTCCCGGCTCGCCGGCAATCAGCATGTTGCCGCCGTGTTGAATGTAGTGACGAAGCTTTGTCATCGCTGTTTCGGAGAAATGAACTAACGGGTCCGCCAGCACCAATGCGGCTATACCTTCGGGAATGGTGTCGTTTTCGAGTGAAAGACTCATGACATCAAACCCCTGGTTAACGAGTGAGTGTCGAAATGAAGACGTATTGGTAAGCACTTTATAATCCCGGTCGCCGGATTTATCAATCTCCCTTTCAAGTTCACTGTTTACAAAAGCTACTTTGGGCAGCGTTGCCTGTTGCAGACGTTGCAGCGCAGCCGCTACTTCTGTTTCGGAAGGCCAGGTCATTATATCATCAAACACCCGCAGGAAGGTGGTCCGGTCCTTCCATTTCAGTTGCATTACATAGCGGTAATTTTCAGCACTCAGGTCAATTTGTTTTCTGATCTGCTCCGGCGAAAGTATATCCCCCAGGTCAACGTTCATCGTTTTGGCATATTGCTCAGCCAGTTGTTTTACCGTTTTGCCGGCAAAGTATCGCTGCATGTTCAGCGAAGTCACCGTATCGTAGTAGGTTACCTTGTTCAGCACAATATTGTTCTTGAAACGCTGATAGGGTTCCCACCTTGCCTTGTTCTGGTTGGCAGAAGTTGCATTGCCCAGGTAATAGTAGCGGTCCAGCAGGTTCACATAGGCCGTTACTTCCAGCGGCTCTTCTCCCAGGTCTTTCACAATCTTTTGCACCTGTGGTGCAATTGTCCGGGTTTTATCGTGGGTGGTGTCCCAATACCCTACAAAGGCGGGAATGGAAGATACATAGCCTACCAATAGCGCCGAAGCAACAATGGCGACATACCGTGCTGTCTTCACCCCTGCTGATTTGGATTCCATACCTGCTCTCAGTTTGTAAATGGTAAGACTAAGGAACATGTACACAATCACAAGAAAATACAGCACGTCTTTGGAGGTGATCAGGCCGGTGAGCATGTTTTGCGTGCGGCCGTTAATGGATAAATAGTAAGTCAGTTCTCTCACAAAACCGATGTCCTGCCACACGGTACCGATATAACTGAAAATGCCAATCATGACAAAGGTGCTTACCGCCGCCACTACCTGGTAACCGGTGAGTGAACTCATGAACAGGCCAATGGCAGCATAGGCACAGAGCAACAGATAGAAGCCGAACAGCGCTGTGATCAGCATGCCCGCGTCTGCATGCCAGATATTCATCATGCCTGAAACCATATACACGCCCACCACCAGTACCAGCAACAGGCTATAGATCATCATAGCGATGTATTTACCCAACACAATTTCGTACATGCTTACCGGTGAGGAGTATAGCAATTTTATAGTACCGCTGCTGATCTCCCGGCTGATAAGGCTCATGGTCAATAGCGGGATGTACAGGTACAGGTTGTCCATTACATGTTTGAACAATCCGCGCACACCGAGAAATACGGTGTCGGTAATGCTGGTATAAAATTCCTGTTTGCCACCCGCCATTTCTGCCTGGCGTGTGACAAATTCCATTAAATTGAAAAACGTAGCGCCGCATTGTATCCAGAAAACGATCAGCAGGAACCATGCAATAGGCGAATAGAAAAGGGTATTGAGTTCAGTCCTGGCAACTTTTAAAATAACTTTCATGCAGTATGTAATGATAGTTGTTTGAATATTTCATCTAAGGCGGTTTTGTCCAGGGTGATTTCGCGGAGACGCCAGCCTTGCGCCACGCTTGTTTCCACCAGCCGTTCTGTGATTTCCTGGCCACCGGAGAAATAAACGCGCGCCTGTCTTTCTGTGAGGAAATCAACTTTGGTTACGCCCGGCACCTGTAGCAGTGTTTCGGCAGCCGGCGGATTTTCCATATGCATGAGCACGCTATGCGGCTCCACATAGTTGTTGAACGCTTCCATCGTGTCGGAAAACACAATGCGACCATTTTCAATCATGCGAATCTCTTTGCACAACAGCTGCACTTCCGAAAGAATATGTGAGGAGAAGAGCACGGCCCTGTCCTGCGCAATCTGCCTGATCAGGGCCCGCACTTCGATGATCTGGTTAGGGTCGAGGCCATTGGTGGGTTCGTCCAGCACCACCAGCTTTGGCCGGTGAACAATGGCCTGGGCTATGCCCACGCGCTGGCGGTAACCACCGGAGAGGTTTTTCAATAGTCTTCCTGAGAAGTGATTTACCCCGCAGCGTTCCTTGGCTTCTTTTACGGCCGCATCCACCGTGCTTTTCGGCATCCGGCGAAGCGCAGCACAGTAGTACAGGTATTCATCCACTGTAAGGTCCATGTACAAGGGCGGATTTTGCGGCAAAAAGCCAATCAGCTTTTTTGCTTCTTCGGGCTTTTCGCGCATATTAATGCCGTTTATGAATACGTTCCCTTCTGTTTGGTTGAGCGCGCCACACAGGATGTTCATGGTGGTAGACTTGCCGGCCCCGTTCGACCCCAGCAATCCTACGATGCCGCTGCGCGGTATCTCAATGTTGATGTCGCGGATAGCCCAGGAACTGGCGTAGCGATGCGACAGCTTCTCTATTCTCACAATAGGTTCAGCCATGGTATTGTTTGATTTTTGGAAAAAAAGCTGCCTGTATGCTGCCCTGTGGCAGCATACTATCAGACAGCTATGGTTGCGGATTATTCCGGATTAATCAGACCAGGGATTTTGTGGCCATTCGGGATTGAAATACAACACCTGTATGGGAATCTGCAAAGTGTATTTCAGACTATGCGGCGGCAAGGTGGCAATCACGTTGCCCTGTCCATCATACCTGTTCACTTCCGGCATGCGATCTTCTGCATCCAGCCTGCGCATATCGAACCAGCGCATGCCATTGAACGCAAATTCAAAATTTCTTTCCGCGAGCACTTTTTGCAATACTTCCTCCTCGTCCGTGGACTCGAATTTCTCGTAGTCATCAGGCTTGAAACGGGCTTTGCGCAGTTTATCCAGTTCGTCAATGGCTTTGGGCAGATCATGGTCGCGGGCGGCGCATTCAGCCAGTATGAGGCGCATTTCCTCAACAGAAGTGCCACAGTTGGGATAAGCACCGGAATAAGCTACGCCTATGCCGAGATGATATACTTCTCCCCTTTTGGTGAAAGTATAGTCACCCAGGTAAACATAGTGATAGGCCAGGCGCAAATCTTTTACGTCAAAGCTTTTCAGATAATCCAGCGTGGGCGTATACTGTGTGTAAGTGGTTTTCAAAAGTCTTGCATATATGGTCCCGGGCCTGGTGATCAGATCCTTTATGCCTGCTGCAGATGGCAACGCCGCATAGTCCAGCACTTCATCCGGTCCGTTGTCCAATGCCAGTTGCGCGTATTTGGCGGCATTTGTATAGTCGCCCATATACAGGTACGTTCTGGCCAGCACGCTGTAGGCCGCAGCAACGGAACCACGAAAGCGGTTCTTGCTGTTATCCTGGGGCAGGTGAGGCAACGCTTTCGTAATATCATCAATGATGTGATTGTATATCGCCTGCACGGTACTGCGCGCCGGCGTAGGCGTATTCAGATCATTGGAGGTGACAAAGGGCACTGCCAGGTCTTCACTGGCAGTGCCTGCATTGTATGATTTACCATATAAATTCACAAGGTACAGATAGGAGAAAGCTCTTCCCAGGAGCGCTTCGGCTTTCAGACTTTGTTTTTGCTGAGGCGTTCCTCCCGATGCTTCATCAATGCCCTCCAAAACAGTGTTGAAATAGTAGATGGTTTCATAAAAGTCTTTCCAGATCACAGGCGGCGTACTGGTTTCATCGGCATATTGCCGGCGCCAGGTATAAATCCAATCATTAACCGAAGTAGAAGGATTGGAGATATTGGGTAAATCGAGGTTGTCCTGCAGCTGGTTGAGTTCATTGGGAATGGCATTGGCAATGCTGTTGACGTTGTTCAGCCAGGCATCATAGTCGGCAACAGTTTCCAGCAGTCTTTTGCCTTTGGGTTGTACGTCGAGGTATTTGTCGCAGGAAGTAAACAGCAATACACACAACAGTATGATGATCGGTGATTTGTTCATTGTAATTGCTTTTAAAGTACTCGGTTAAAAGTTGATAGCAATGGCGGCTGTATAAGTGGGCGTAACATAAGGCTTGGCGTAACTGCCTGTGGCCAGACTGTAATTGTAGCTGTTAAACGCCACCGTATACAGGTTGGAAGCCTGAACTTTCAGTTCCATATTGTTGATCCCGGTCCTGCGCAGCAGCCTGCTTCCCCTGAAACTATAGGCTGCAGTCACATCTCCTATGGTGAGATAAGAACCGTTCACCGTGTATTTATCTGAATTTGCTATATGATAATAATGCTGCTGGCCGCTGGAAGTAGTAGGATTCGGCAAGATGCCGGGAATATTTTCATCGCCCGGCTGTTTCCAGTAATTACCGGCTCCCTTCAGCGGACGTTTTTCAGATGCATTGGGAACAGGCACCCGTATTTTGAAGTTGCCAAAGTAATTGATCATGCAGTACACGTACCAATTGCCAACGTCAACACGGTTGCTCAATCCGAGATTGAATACCGGTATGGAACTTCCTGCATAGGAAACATCAAGAATTTTCGCGTCATTGGTGAACAACGGTTTGATCTTTCCTTCGCTATCATAGATCAGCGGGTAGCCGGTATTGTCGAGACCAGCATAACGATAATTGAACAAGGCCCCTACTTCATATCCTTTCAGATAGTTGGCATAGCTGCCGGCAATGTATTGCCAGGAGCCACTGCCTGCCGTGAGGTCTGCATTGTATACCTGCAATACTTTGCTCTTGTTATGGGCAAACACGAGTCCCGTATTCCAGTTGAACCTGCGGCGGCTGATCCAGTCGGCCTGCAGGCTTACTTCCAGGCCGCTGTTACGAATGGAAGCTTCGTTGATCAAAGCCGATGTAGCGCCGCGCGTAGCATCAATCTGGTTGGTGGCCAGGATATCTGTACTCTTCTTTATATAATAATCAATACTACCGCTGATGCCTTTGAAAATTTCGTAGTTAATGCCGAGGTTGAAATTGCGGGTTTGTTCCCAGCGCAGTCCGCTGTTGGCATACGACAGGATCCGCAGCGAAGGAATGGGCGCCGCCGGATTGAGCGTGTTCAACACATCCGATGCAATCACCTGGGGCAATGCATCTTTGGCCACATTGCCATTGAAGCCATGCGCCATACGAAGTTTAAGCGACCTCACCCATGTGATATCCTGCATGAAATTTTCCCGGTGTATGTTCCAGGCCGCCCCTACTGACCAGAGCGGTTTGTAGCGGTATTTGGGATCCGTACCGAAGAGATTGGATTGATCTATACGAATACTCCCCGTTACCGAGTATTTCCCCTGATAGGAATATACGAGGTTGGAATAACCGGAAACAAAACGATCATCGGTATAGGCCTGGTTGAACAGGCTGTTATAGGAAAGCGCGCCGTTCACATAAGCATAGGTAGAAGAGAAGTTAGTGGAAATGACTTTGAAATCTACCGATTGCTGAAACAGCGTCTGATCATTATACCCGAAGTAAGAAGTAGTGTTGGAGCTTCTCACCAGCTTGCGTACTTCAGCACCCAGAATCACATTGAAGGAATGATCAATAGCTACCTGTTTATCATAGTTTACCTGTGCCCGCAAGGTGAAGCCCTGTGTGCTGCTGGCTTGTTGCTTCAAAAAAGCCCCCTTGGGAATGTTGTAAATAAATCCGCCGCCCGACGTAGCAGGTTTGGTATAATAATTCACTATTTGCCGCGCCTCAGCGGAACTTTCATTGGCCAGATGCCGGTTATCGCTGCGCACACTTTCATATACGCCACCGAAAGAAAGGTTAAAGCCCGATCCTATCTTATACCGGAAATGAGCGGTAATGCGATTGTTGACATACCGTGCCTTGTCGCTTACTTCATTCATTTCGAGCAAGGGATAGTACATATTATCCAGCAATCCCAGCGATTGAATGTACTGGTTGTACAACGGCGTTACTTTTGAACCGGTGGCCATGGCTACGGGATTGCCACCCTCATCTTCAAAACGCTCATACGGCAGAATGTTGTTGATGTCCGGCACCGGCGCGGTATTTTTTCTCCCTTCCTGGAAATCGGTATTCAGGTCCAGGGAAAGACGGTCAGTCATTTTCATGGTGGCGCGGGCAGACAGCCGGAATATACCGTCATTGTTATTTACCCGCATGGCATTATTTCGTGTATAGTTTGCCGTAAGATAGTACAACATACGGTCTGAACCGCCACTCATATCCAGGTTGTAGGTAAGCACAGAGGAGGCGCGTAAGAACAGGCGGCTGTAATCAGCAGCATTGTTATACGATGCCAGTTCTGCCAGTTGCCGGTCTCTTTCTTCGGTAGTGATGGGATCGGTATTGGACCGCCAGTGGAACATGATCAGTTTGGCCGGACTGGCAGACAGGAAGCTACCCGACGTAGTTTGCTGACTGCCCCAGGAAGTGGCGGAGGCATTCAGGTTCGTCAGCTTTTCATAATCCACCACTATGGCAGACGCATCGTCGGCCCAGCGATAGCGGGCATAATTTTCTTTGGGCCTGAAACCGGCGGTAGACCTGAAATTCACTCTCATATTTCCGGCCTTTGCTTTCTTGCGCTCTACGATGATGACACCATTGGATGAACGGGCGCCATAAATGGTGGCTGCGGCCGCATCTTTCAAAACTGTCACGGATTCAATCTCATTGGGGTCAATCATTTCCAGCGAAAGATCAGTAGGGTAACCGTCTACCACAATCAGCGGGTTCCTGTTCCCTTTGATGGTAGAGATGCCTCTTATCTGGAACAGGTTATTGTCTTCAAATTTCACATCATTGTTGATGAGCAGCCCTGGTATCTTGTTCTGCAGGCCGTCCAGAAAATTGCTGGTGTTGATACGGCTTTCATATTCTTTGGTGCGAAGGGTATAGGTACTTCCCGTGCTTTGTTCCGGCCTGATCTGCTGGTAGCCTGTATTGATGGCCACTTCCACTTCATCCAGTTTGGCTGCGGAACGGTGCAACACCAGTACCACGTTGCCGGCGGCAGCCAACATGGCCACAGTTACAGTGATTCTCTTTGTCTCATACCCGATAAAAGACACCAGCACTACATCGCCTGCTTCCACGTCCAGCGTCAATTCGCCCTTTTCATCGGTAATGCCGGATAACTTTTTATTACGGACCGTAACAGACGCGCCGGAAAGCGGTGCGCCCGCTGAATCTGTCACTTTCAGCCTGATCGAAGCAACCGGTGTTGCTGCCGGCTCTCTTTCCGCATATACTTTAACGTTTGAGGCAGTGGTTACCGTAATGGTCCTGCTGGCGATGGTATACACAAGCGGCTGTTTCCTGAATACTTCATCAAGAAATTTCGCCAGGGGCATGTCTTTGACTTCAATGGTCACAGGCCGGGCTTTTTCCAGCACCGCTTCCGTGTACAGGAAAAAGTAGCCTGTCTGCTTTTTTATTTCTGCAAACACCTGCTCAATAGGAGCATTGCGGGCGGAATAGGTAATGTGCTGCGCCACGCCTTTGGCGCTGGCCTGTACCATAAAAGCAGTCAACAGCAGGTAAGTGAGTTTCATCACCATGAAAATTTTGGTCAGGTGCCGGCGCCTCCACCAGGCTGGCCGGACATCAAAAGCAGTTTTTTGCATAAATTGCATTGGTTTTGGTTGTGACGAGTAAACTATCATAACTACATACGGAACAACCTGAACTTATGCCGTCACGTGGTCCAGACGTGGCGGTTTTTTAGTTCCGCTGTTTTCCCTGTTGGGTTCTTGTAACCTGTAATCTGATTTTTCTTCAGGAACCGGTAATCGTCAATGTTCTTCCCTGCAGACTTGCTTTGATATTGAAAATATTCAGGAACCGGATCACATCGGTCAGCTGCACATTTCTGTCCATTTGTCCTTTGAATATGATTCGCGGCATCTCTCCCTGATAGGTAACCGAAATATCGTACCAGCGTTCCAGTTGTCGCATCATTACCGGCAGATCAGCATTGTTGAAATCAAAATACCCATTCTTCCAGGCCATGGTCCTGGCTGTATCCACGTTGCCAACCACTTTCAATGTTCCATTGGGATATATTGCCGCCTCTTCGCCGGGCCGCAATGTTTCCGGTTTGCCGGCTTGCGTACTGCTTACCTGCACACTTCCTTCCAGCAACGTTACTTTGATATTGTTCTCATTATCGTAGGCATTCACATTGAAGCGCGTGCCCAATACCTGTACCTGCATGTGTCCTTTTCGTACAATGAATGGAAGTTTACCTTTCTTTCCACCGGGCAGTAATCCGGAAGCAGCCGCCACTTCGAAATACGCTTCTCCCGTAATGTGTACTTCTCTCGCATTTCCTGTAAACGAGGCAGGATACGTAATGGACGAAGCTGCATTCAGCCAGACTGTACTGCCGTCAGCCAGCACCAGGTTCACTACTTTACTGCCACGCGGATTGGTGAGCGTGTTATAGACCACTTCGCCGCCGGTCCCCTGGTACGCAATCCTGCCGTCGGCCAGTTTTACCAGCTGTGCATTGCCCTGAGTGGCCAGGGCGCCGTTGGCAACACTGTCCAGCACAATCCTGCTGCCATCGGCCAATGTTACAAATGCTTTGGTGGTGGCAGGTGCGGGCACATCGCCGGCGGGAGGAATTGTATTTTCAACAATGGTAGCGGTTTCTTTCCTGTAGAACGCTACATAGTACACACCAACGCCCACCAACAGCGTAATGGCAGCGGCAGCAGCATACCGCCACCACCTGTTCTTCCTGCGCAACGCGGGCGTTTCAGATTGCGCCGCAACAATTTTTGCAATCACAGGCCGCCATTTCTCAAAATCCGCCAATACTTCGGGAACAGCTTCCCGCATGGATTTTTCAAAATATGCCAGCAGCGCTTCCCTGTCTGCTTCGCTATCCAGCATAGCAAACAACTCATCCAGCTCCGCTTCAGAAGCCGTGTCTTTCTCATACTGTTCAAACAGGTATGTTAACCTGGCGTAATCCATGGATCAGCAAGTTTTATGTGATCAAAACGGTTTGGAAAAGAAAATGGACTATCGTCGTCGAAAAAAAATTTTACAACGTTGTGTAGAAACTAATCAGGGCAAGCGATGTAATGCCATTTTCTGCAAGATATCCGCGAATGAATTTACCGGCAGCTATCAATTGATTTTTGACCGTATTGGAAGAGATGCCCAGCTTTGCAGCGATCTCGTGGTAACTCAGGCCTTCCTGTCGCATCGAGTAGATGCGTTTGCGCTGGTCAGGCAGTTGGTCTACCGCCTGGCTGATCAATTGCTGTGTTTCGCGAAAATCCAGTTTCCCCTGCGCATCCGTATCTGCAGCAACTGTTTTCGTATTTTGAAAACGGTGAAGGATTTTGTGCTCCAATGCCAGCGCCCTGAAGTGGTCCAGCACCAGGTTGGCGGCTATCCTGTACAGATATCCCTCAGGATTGTCCATACCGGAAAGCCGGTCGCGGTTCACCCACACTTTCAGAAAAGTGTCCTGCATGATCTCTTCCGCCGCTGCCTCATCCTTCGTTTTTTTTACCAGCCAGGGATACATTTTGCGGCTGTAAAAAAGAAAGATGCTGGTGAATGCTTTTTCATCACCCAGTGCAAGCCGGCTGAACAGTTCCCGTTCATTATGTAGTAACTCTATTGGCACAGATGGCAGGTCCTCC
>Ga0164243_10014353_pt1 | contig 11048 bp, 13 predicted proteins | sample OricompcompostOP_FD_108781 | JGI IMG/M metagenome (GOLD analysis project Ga0164243, IMG submission 108781) | Organic Plus compost microbial communities from Emeryville, California, USA - Original compost - Organic plus compost (OP) | ecosystem: Engineered > Solid waste > Mixed feedstock >...
CGCGTACCTGACCGCGCCGGACGTGGACGCTTGTGCAGCGCCCCACAAAATCGTCACGGACGAAGACGAATTCGTGATGTTCTTTGACGGTTCCAAGTCGGACGACACTACGGCGCTGGTGGGCTCGCGCATCTCGGACGGGCATCTCTTCGTGTTGGGCGCGTGGGAAAAGCCCCGGGGCCCGCTGGGCAACGGATGGCAAGTAGACAAGGCGGACGTGGATAGGCGCGTACGTGAGCTACTCGCGCGTGAGGAATGCGTGGCTTTCTGGGGTGACGTCGTTCACTTTGAGCCGGAACATGACGCGTGGTCCCGCGAATTCGGGGACAAGCTTCTTGTCTGGGCTCAGAAAGGCCGGTTTCAGCATGCGACCGCGTGGGACATGCGTTACCAGATCAAGCCTTTCACGGAAGCCGTTGAACACTTTGAGGCGATGATCAGGGCCCGGGAGGTTACCCACACGGGGGACACGCGGCTTCGCTCGCATCTCCTGAACGCCCGTCGTCGGCCGAACAAGTGGGGCGTGTCGATCGGCAAGGAGGGGCGCGAGTCGCCCCGGAAGATTGACATTGCCGTGTGTGCGATCGGCGCAAGCATGCTGAGGCGAAACGTTCTCGCTTCGCCGGAGTGGAAGAAACGACGTAAGAAGACGGGGCGCGCCGCGTTCTTCTAAGAGACTGGGAAAGGGGGCGGCACGGTGGCTATGTCACCAGCGGCGGCCGTGTCGCTCGCTAAAGATCTCATGGGGATTCGGGGCGCTGAGTCTGAGCGGCTGGACCGTATCCGCCATTACCTGAGAGACGACCCTGAGCTACTGCTTACCGGCGTCCCGCGTGGGGTGCCCCGGGAGGTTCAACAGCTCACGCGCATTTCTCGCGTGAACATGGTCAAGTTTGTGGTCAACAGCCGCGTACAAGCGATGTACGTTGACGGCTACCGGACGCCCCGGGCGGCCGACGACCTGCCCGTGTGGAAGACGTGGAAGCGTAACGGTATGCCCGCCCGGCAAATCGGTGTGCATCGGGCGGGGCTCGCGTACGGCGCTTCGTACGCCGTGACCCTTCCGGGGGACACGGGGCCGACCATGCGGGGACTGTCCCCGCGCAAGCTGACTGTCTCACCCCGCGAAGACGACGACCGTCTAGCGCTTTGCGCGCTTGAGGATCGCGGGCGCGGTCGCTACCGGCTGTACGACGAAACGTCGGTGTATGAGCTTGCCCGGGACCAGAACCGCGCGTTTACCGTGGTGGACGTCCGGACGCACGGGGCGACGTACTACGGGGAACCCGTGTGCCCGATCGTGCGATACCGCGACACGGAAGACCTGGACGACGAAGTTTCCGGCGTGGTTGAGCCGATCATGGCTCTACAGGATCAGATCAACATCACCACGTTCGGTCTTCTGGTGGCCCAGCACTACGGCGCTTTCCGGCAACGGTACATCTTGGGTTGGCTCGCGAAGAACGAGGAAGAGCGGCTAAAGGCTTCGGCTTCCCAGCTCTGGACGTTCGAAGACGCCCCGCAAGATATCGCCGTGGGGGAGTTTGGCCAGACGGACCTATCCGGCTACCTGGATTCCCGCGAAGCGACGCTTAGGCATCTCGCGACGATTTCCCAGACTCCGGCTCACGAGATGCTTGGAATGCTGGTGAACGTCTCAGCGGACGCGTTGGCGGCGGCCGACGCTGCGCACCGGCGCGCCGTGGGCGAGAATCAGACGGTTATGGGGGCGGCTCATGAGCTGTTCCTAAACATCTCCGGCGGGTACATCGGGGAAGCCCCCGACGAATCGGCTTCAGTGCGTTGGCGTGACACGGAAGCGCGGGCGCTCTCTCAGGTTGCCGACGCGTTGGGCAAGCTCGCGGCTCAGTTGCAGATTCCGCCCCAAGAACTTTGGGAGCGGATTCCCGGCGTGACGGACGACGACATTGCACGGTGGAAGCTTGCCCGCGAAGCGGGGGACCCGCTAACGCAGTTGCGGGGAGAGCTTGACCGGCTGGTGGTCCCTGAGCCGGGGGCGGACAATGGCGCGTAGTCCGGCCGGAACGATCCTCACTGAGACGCACCGTAAGCGGCAAGAGTCGCTTACGGCGCTTGTCTTGCGTGACCTACTGGGCTTGTGGGAGCGGATTGTTAGGCCGGACGACTTCGCGACGTTTGAAGCGTTCGCGGAAGCGGCGGCCGTTCTGGTGGGCGTCCGGCGTGCGGAGAGCGCCGAACTAGCTGCCCAGTACTACGCCCAGTTCAGGGAAGCTGAGGGAGTCCCGGGCACGGGCCCGCTCATGCTCGCGGGCGCTGCAACGCTGGGGGACGACGAAGCAACACCCGTCGTACCTCAGCAGTATCCGCAGAATGAGCTGAGTGGACTTCTGAGGGGTGCAGCGCTACAGGCTATGGTCCAGTCCCGGCGTGCGGGGGAATCGCTTGACACGGCTTCTCAGCGGGCGCTAGTGGCCGTCCAGGGGTCCGCTGTGCGGGTCGCGCTGGACGGTGGGCGCGATCTCTTGCGGGACGCGATCGCGGCCGACGCTGAGGCAATCGGCTACGTGCGGGTCCCGGACGCGGACCCGTGCTCTTTCTGCGCGATGCTCGCGGCTAACGGCCTGATCAAGAAAGAGATCACGGAGCTAGACCGTTCACGCTGGGTTCGCGGGCCCACGGGCCGACGTATGCGACCCCGCGTGACGCGACTCCCAAAGATCCAAGTGCATGATCACGATCAATGCACGCTTGAGCCGTTCTTTGAGGGCTCACAGTTGCCACCTGGGGCGGAACGCTACCGGCAGTTGTGGGACGAAGTGACCGAACGTCAGAGCGGGCGCAACGCCCGTATTGCGTTCCGGCGCGCTCTTGAGGGGCGCGCTTAGTTTTCCTGCCCCGGAACGGGGCCAACCTGCTACCCGAAACGGGGAGTTTTCGCATGTCTGAATCTGCCACTGAGCCAACAGCGCCGGAGTCCGGAACGGATTGGAAGGCTGAGGCTGAGAAGTGGAAGCGGTTTGCCCGCGAGTGGGAAGACCGCGCTAAGTCCAAGGTGGACGCGGACGCGCTCAAGGCGGCTGAGGCTCGCGCGGAAGCGGCTGAGGGCAAGGTGGCCGACCTTACCGCTAAGGCTCTGCGTGCCGACGTGGCACGGGCTAAGGGTCTTACGGACGCTCAGGCGAAGCGGCTTACCGGGACGACCCGGGAAGAGCTTGAGGCGGACGCGGACGACTTGCTTGAGGCTTTCGGCGGAAAGAAGCCGGAGACCAAGGAAGAGCCCAAGGACGACCCCAAGCCGGACGCTGAGCCGACCAAGGACGAGACCAAGGAAGAGCCCAAGGTCGAGACGGCCGCACGGCCGCCCCGGGAGGCTCTCAAGCCGGGGGCCGCTAACGGCGATTCAGACGATTTCGACGCTGCGAGCATTGCCGATCGCTTGCGCTCGCGCAACAGCATCTAACGGAAGGGTGGCCCCCTAAATGGCTAACGACATTCTTACCTCAGGGCGGATTTCCGCTCTGGCGGTGGAGCTTCTGTACCGTTCGATCGTTCTTCCCCGGACCGTTTCCACCGTCCGGCCGGATGAGTACAACGGCCCGAACGGCGGGACCGTGACCGTTCGGATTCGGAAGACCCGGACCGCTCAGACTCAGACGACCCCGGGCGCGGCTCTGAACGTGGTGGACCTGGACGAAGACTCGGTTACCGTGTCGCTCGCTCACGTTTACGACGCGCTCAACCTGACTGACGAAGAGCTGACTTACAAGCTTGAGGACTTCGCGTCCCAGGTTCTAGAGCCTCAGGTGGGCGCGGTCGCGATTGCGGCCGAGAACGCGCTTGCCGGAGTGATCAACGGCCTTACCGCTGAGCAGAGCTTTGCCGCTACCGCGAGCGCGGACGACACCCAGGACGTTCTACTGTCGGCCCGTGCCGCTCTGACTGACGCGAGCGTGCCCATGTCGGACCGCTTCCTTGTCGTGTCGTCCAGCATCGCGAACCGGCTCTACAAGGTGCCGGACTTCGTTCGGGCGGACGCTCGCGGGGACGGTGCGTCTTCCGCGATTCGGGACGCGATCATTGGTCGCGTGTATGGCTTCACGGTCGTTGAGACTCCGGCGATTGACCAGGGGGAGGCGGCGGCTTACCATCGTTCGGCGCTCGCGTTCGTGAACAAGGTTCCCCCGGCTACCCCGGGCCAGGTGAACAGCGCCGTTGCGACGCGGGACGGAATCGGCGTGCGGACCCTGCGTCAGTACAACCCTTCCAACCTGTCTGAGCAGAGCGTCATTCACACCTACATGGGCGCTGGTCTGGTGGACGGTGCGCGGGTCGTGAAGCTGGGTACTGCTGCTGCTGCCTGATCCTTCCGGGAGGGGGCCGCGCTAGCTAGCTAGCGTCGGCCCCTTTCTTGTGCAGCGCTGCACAACTAGCGGAAGGCGGGTGAAATGGCGCTGATCACTTTCGCCCAGCTCACGGCTTACCCCGGTTTTGATGACGCGACGGAAGCGGGTACGGCGGCTCTACTCGAAAGCGCGTCCGCTCTCGTTCAGCTTGAGGCGGACCCGGTTGAGCTGACACCCGAGACGCTTCCCCCCGCGCTGGCACCGATCATCGTGGGCATGGTCCGCCGGGGGCTTCACAACCCCATGGGGAAGACCAGTGAGCAACTGGGCGACTACATGTATCAAGTCGGGGGCGGAGCGGCTTCGCTGTACCTCACTCGCGAAGAGCGCCGGATAGTCCGGCGTGCGGTCGGCCGTCCCAACGTGGGCGCGATCATTCTTGAGACTCCCATCCCGACCTATGGGGCGGGCACTGATCTTCTTGGGGGCGAGTGATGCCGACGTATCGACACCGGAAGTTCGGGCGGGTCGTCGTCCTTCCGTATGAGATGCCAGAGCGGGAACGCGCGGACAAGTGGGAGCGGATTCCAGACGACCCCATGCCGACCGCGCCGGACTCTCCGGAACGGTTCGACCCGACCCGGGCAACGGTGGCCGAGGTACGCGCCCATTTGGCCGTAGCGGGTCCGGAAGAGCGGGCCCGGGTCATGGGCATGGAACGACGCGGCAAGCGCCGTAAGTCGATCGTGGGGGACGAAGACGAAGCCCCGCCGATAGTGGTCCGGGACGAGAAGCCGGGAAAGGGGCCCAAGGATGATCACGGGGCTTCTGAATCAGTGGCTTAGCGTCTACCGCGCCACGTGGACAGACGACGGCATGGGGGGTCGCTCCGAAGTCTGGGCGCTCTCTGGCATGGTCCGGGGCGTGGTCGCTCAGCCGACCGCGAAAGAGCGGGAGGAAGCGCAGAGCTGGGCGGCTGAGCTGACACACACGGTGTACGCCATGCCCGGGGCCGACATCCGGCGGGGCGACGAAATCCGCTCTGAGACGGGGGAGCGGTTTCGGGTGTTGGCGGCCGTGACGAATTCGCGAGCCACGTATACGCGCGTCCCCGTTGAGCGTGTCCAGCCTGAGGGGGAGTAGTGGCGCGTATCACCATGCGGCTTGAGTCGCGCGATCTCAGGCGGCTACAGCGGCAACTGAACGAAGTGCCGGAAGACGTCCAGCGGGGCGCAAAGGAAGCGGTCGCGGAATCGGCCGAAACGGTCCGGAAGCAAGTTGAGCGGACGGTCCGCGTGTGGCGGGGGAAGCTCAAGGATCGTGTCCGCGTCCGCGAAATCGGGGCGGGGCTCACGGCGGACGTGGGTTGGTTTGACGACGACACGTATTACGCCCAGTTTCAGGAATTCGGGACCAGCTCTATTGAGGCGGACCCGGTTCTTACGACGGCCGCTGAGGAAGAGCGGGCCCGCTTCGTCGATCGTGTCCGGCGGGAAGTGCGGGAAGAGCTGGGATGAGTACCCCTTACGCGGGTTTCACCCCGACGCAAGCCGCGATCTTCGCGAAGCTCACGGGGGACCCGCTTCTTATGGGCATGGTCACGGGCGTCTTTGACGACGTGCCGGAAGACGCAACCTTGCCGTACGTGGTCGTTGGCGACGCGATCGAAACGCCGGACAACTGTCACGGCGCGTTTGGTCGGCAGACCGTACAGACGTTGCATGTCTGGTCCGGTTACCGGGGCTTCGCTGAGGCTAACGCGATCTCGTACCGGCTACAGGAGTTGCTAGACCACCAGCCGCTAACGATTACCGGACACCGGCACGTGGCGACGCGGTTCGAATTCGCGCAAACGCTGAACGACCCGGACAAGCCGGGGCTTCGTCACGTGCCCGTCCGGTTCCGAATCATCACTAGCAAGGAGTAACCGCATGCCGGGACTTAACGCGTTCGGGACGCAGTTGCAGCGCGGGGACGGCGTTGAGCCGACCGAAGTCTTTACCGCGATTGCCAACGTGACCAACATTCAGGGTCCGGAGATGTCGCGCGAGACGATCGACGTTACCGCGCACAACAGCACTGACGCATGGATGGAATTCGTTGGGGGGCTCAAGGACGGTGGGGAAGTCTCTATTGATCTGAACTACGACCCCAACGTGCATGACATCCTGATTGCCGACTTTGACGACGAAGAGCCGCGTTCGTATCGGCTGGTCTTCCCTGTCACGCCGGTTGTCCAGTGGACTATCAAGGCGATCATGACGGAGTTTTCTAGCGAAGCCCCGTACGACGACAAGCTAGCCGCGTCCGCAACTTTCAAGGTGAGCGGCAAGCCGACTATCGGCGCTGGGGTCTAAGCCCCCCTTTGTCTGTCTCTGCGTTAACGACAAACGCAAATCTGGGAAGGTAGCAACGTGGCTGTTCTGGACAAGGCAAGCATTCTGTCCGCTATCGCTGAGCGTCCGGAGATCGTGACTCAGGAAGTGGATTGCCCTGAGCTGGGCGGCGGGGTGCTGGTCCGCGAGATGACCGGCACCGTTCGGAACCGCCTTGAGGCGGCTTTTGCCGCGATCTCTGAGGGTGCGGACGGCAAGGTTATGGACGGCGTTCTGATCTCCATGATGTCCGCGTGCATCGTGGACGAACGGGGTAACCCGTTCATCACTGGGGACATGGCTACCAAGCTGTTCCGCAACCATGCAACGGCCGTCTTCCGCATCCGTGATGCCGTCGTGAAGATGTCCGCCACGTCCGAAAAGGACGCTGAGGAGTTGGCCGAGTCTTTCGGCTAAGGCCGGAACGCGCGTTCTACTTCCGTCTTGCGCTCGCGCTAGGGATGCCCGTTTGCGAAATGCTTGAGCGCGTCCCTAGCCGCGAGCTTACAGAGTGGCAAGCGTATGAACGCGTGGCGGGTCCGATCGGTCCAGCGCGGGGCGACGTTCAATCCGCCATCATCGCGGCAACGGTCGCGAACGCGAACCGGACCAAGGGGAAGCCCGCTACTCCGGCCGACTTCGTACCGACGTGGGACCGCAAGCCGACGCAGACAGTGGAAGAAATGGTGGCGATCGCTTACGCGCTCAACGCTGCGTTTGGCGGGACCGTGAAGGACGGGGAAGACAATGGCGCTACTGAGTAGCCTAATGGTCCGTATCGGTGTCGATACGGATACGGTCCGCCGGGGCGTGGCCCGCGCTAACCGTGAGCTGTCCCGTATGCGGGACCACACGCAACGGCTAGCGCGGGACATGGGCCGTTCCGGCTCTGACGGCGGCCGTGAGTTTGGGGAAGGGTTCTACCGCGACGCGGCGGGACGGTTGCGGGACGCCCGGGGCCGGTTCGTTGCGTCCGGCGAAGATATCGGCCGCGATACCGGACGCGGCTTTCTGGGCGGCTTCGGCAAGATGATGGGCCGCCTAGCCGGAGCGTCTACCGGCTTCCTACGCGCGAGCGCGCCGGTTGCCGCGTACGGCTCTGCGTTGCTCACGCTGTTGCCGCTTATGCCTCAGGTTGCGGCGGGTGCGGCTTCGCTGGGTTCGGCCGTATTGGCGGCCGTCCCCGCAATGGTGGCGCTTGGTGTCGGGGCGAAGATTGCCAAGGCTTCGCTTACCGCGATCTTCGCGGAAGGGTCCAAGGCACGGGAGGCACTGAGCCCCCTTGGTTCGATGCTCACCAAGGCGGGGGAGGCTGGTAGCGCGGCGGCGGCCCGGGGTATTCGGCCGCTCGCGGAAGCGCTTCGGCGTGTGGCTCAGCCGGTTGTCACGCGGTACATGGAAGGTGTCGGCCGCGCGGCTAACCGCGTGCAAAAGGACTTTCTACGGTGGGCGAAGTCCACGGAAGGTGTCCGGACGCTCAAGCGCATTCTTGAGCCCATATCGGCCGCGATGCAGCGTCTAGCCCCGCACGTGTCTAAGGCGGCTATCGCGTTCGCGAAGATGCTGGGCGAAGTCATGGGCGTTTCCATGGCGGCGGGGTCCAAGGGGCTCGCGGGTGCGCTTGACTGGCTCACTGAGAAGATGAACGCCGTTTCCGAAGCGAAGACGGCGGGCGCGCTTAAGAAGCTCAAGGACATAGCCGTAGGGGTCGCGAACGCGGTCCGCATTGTGGCCGGTTGGTTGTCCAAGCTGTATCAGGCTTACAAGACCTACACGACGGAGTTTGGTCTTGTGGCCGACGCGCTAGCCGTCGTGGCCATGATTTTCGGCGGCCCCGTGGTTACCGCGATCGCGGCGGCTGGTCTGATCATCCGTCACTTTGACCAGCTTAAGGCGGCATGGGAGCGGCTCAAGGCGGCTTTTCAGGGAGGCGGGGGAGGCGGCCCGATCGCGGGCGCTCTCCAGAACATGAAGAGCGCGGCAATGACGGTTGTCCCCGCGCTGATCAACGCCGGTAAGCAGATTTGGGCGGCTATCTGGCCGAAGCTCAAGGAAATCGGAACGCTGATCAAGAATGAGCTGATTCCGGCCTTTGGCGAATTCATGGCGGCTATAGCGCCGTTCGTCGCGTGGCTGATTGGCGTTCTGCGTCCCGTCGTCCAAGCCGTCTTTACGGCGGTGCTGGGCGTGATCAAGGGTGCCCTACAGATCATCGTGGGAATCCTGCGAGTCTTCACGGGCATCTTTACGGGCGATTGGTCTAAGGCGTGGTCGGGGATCAAGTCGATTGCGTCCGGCTTGTGGACGGCAATCGTAGCCGTCTTCAAGGGCGCGTTCGCGCTGATCGTCGCTCAGCTCAAGGCGTGGGCGTCCGTGATCGTCGCGGTTGTCCGCCCGCTGATCGGCGCGCTCAAGTCGGTGTTCTCGTCCGCGTGGAACGGCGTGGTTTCCGTCGTGCGGGGCGCTATCGGCAAGGTGCGGTCTGCTACATCGGCCGTGAAGAACGCCGTTACGGGCGTCTTCCGGGGCGCGGGTTCGTGGCTGCTGAACGCGGGGCGCGCGATCGTTCGCGGCTTGTTGTCCGGCATTCAGTCAATGATCGGTGCTGTCCGTAGCAAGCTGTCTGAGCTAACCGGCATGATCCCTGATTGGAAGGGACCCATGTCCGTTGACCTCAAGCTGTTGCAGCCTTCCGGCGCGGCGCTGATGTCGGGTCTCGTTGACGGTATCGCGGGCGCTGTCCCGGACGTCCGGAAGACTTTGCAGGGGGTTACGGGGGATATCCCGGACTATGCTGCCCCGCGTGGGGTCGCTCAGACCGCGAACCGGTCGGGAGGTCCGCAAGAGATCGTGATCCGGTCGGGCGGGACCCGGCTGGACGACGCGCTTATTGAGATCCTCCGTCGCGCAATCGCGGACAAGGGGGGCAATGTCCAGAAGGTTCTAGGAAGGTAACAGGTAGGGGTCTGCAAGTCGGCTTGCAGACCCCTACTTGTGCAGCGCTGCACAGCGGGGAGGTTCGGCATGGGTGGGTTTCCGCTCGGGACGCGCGTTGAACTCGACTTGAACGGGTGGGTTGACGTGACGGACCGCGTTCTAGCGCGGGATCCGATCAGCATCACCCGGGGCCGGTCGGCCGCCGCGACCATCACCGACCCGGCTTCGTGCCGGTTCACGCTGCGGAACTCTGACGGCGCGTTCAGCATGCGGAATCCTACGGGTCCGTATTACGGCCTGCTTGGGCGGAACGTCCCCGTCCGCGTGTCCCTCCCGGCGGATACCACGGGATTGTCTTTGCGGTATGCGGATCCCGGGGCGCGCGGGGCATCACGCGCCTACGCCGATCCGTCTACGTCGCTTGACGTCGTGGACGACTTGGACGTCCGCGCGGACGTAGACGCCGATCAGTGGACGCAAGGGCAGCTCGTGTCTCGGCATCGGTCGGCGGGCAGCAATCGTGCGTGGGCGTTCTACATCGTCGATGGTAGGTTGCGCTTCCAGTGGTCGCCGGACGGGACGCTTGCGGGCAGGATCATAGTTGAATCCGACCGGCTACCGGATGCTGATCTACCGAGTCGCCGCGCCGTGCGCGCGTCCTTGGACGCGGACAACGGCGTGGGTGGTTGGACCGTCACGTTCTATTCTGCTCCGACCATCGCTGGCCCCTGGGATCAGCTTGGTGTAGCACGATCCGGGGTAGGCGTTACGAACGTTACTCCGAGCACCGCCCCGTTGGAGGCGGGAGCGAATATCGAATTCGGTAATCCCGCGCTAGCGGGACGCATGCTCGCGGTAGAAGTTCGAACGGGCACCGGGGCGTCAACGTTGATCGCTAGCCCAGATTTCTCAGTTCAGACACCGGGGTCTACGTCGTTTACGGACCCGCAAGGTAATGCGTGGCATATCGACGTAGACGCCGAGATCACAGACCGCGATTACCGATTCTACGGCGAGGTTTCGCAATGGCCACAGTCCCGGGACGTTGCGGGCGTTGATCCCGTGGTGAACGTGACGGCGTACGGCATCCGGCGACGGCTGGAGTTGAACACGCCTCCGCTCGATTCGGTCATGGTGCGTGAGTTCGCGTCCCCGAGACGTACGAACATCATCGCCTATTGGCCGTTGGAAGACGCCCCGGGCACAACGCGCGCCGCGTCGGCGCTTCCCGGACAGCCCCCGCTAGTTGTGGCGGGCGGGGTTCAGTGGGGCGACTATTCCGAGTGGGCGTCGTCAAAGCCTCTTCCGGTCGCGGGAAGCGGGAGCCTTACGGGATCCGTCCCGATGTACACAGACACGGGCCAAATCGCGATTCGGTTCTTTATGGACGTGGACGCGAACCCGTCCGCGA
>Ga0164243_10014354_pt1 | contig 11047 bp, 12 predicted proteins | sample OricompcompostOP_FD_108781 | JGI IMG/M metagenome (GOLD analysis project Ga0164243, IMG submission 108781) | Organic Plus compost microbial communities from Emeryville, California, USA - Original compost - Organic plus compost (OP) | ecosystem: Engineered > Solid waste > Mixed feedstock >...
CGCTGACCGTGATCGCCAATTTCGTGGTCCGGATTTTTGGCGAACCTCCGCTCTGGATTGTCTATTCGCCGCTGATCCCGCTCTTCCTCCTGTTGTTCAGCGGTTTGTACCTGTTTGCGTTGCCGTATGCTTCAAAACGGCGCGCGGGACGGCGCGCACGACAGGCCGCTTAGGAAAACACGATTGATCGTTTCGGAAGGCCCTGCCCTGCAACGCGAAATGCCCGGCGCAAAGCCGGGCATGACGAGTTCGATGTGGTTACGTAAAAGGCTACGCAGCCGCCAGCGCCTGATCGAGATCGGCGATGATGTCGTCGATATGCTCGATGCCGACCGCGAGCCGCACATAGCCGTCGGTGACGCCGGTCTGCAACTGCTCTTCCGGCGACAATTGCGAATGCGTCGTCGTTGCCGGATGGATCGCCAGTGAGCGCACATCGCCGATATTGGCGACGTGATAGAACATTTTGAGCGCATCGATGAACTTGCGCCCGGCCTCCTTGCCGCCCTTCAGCTCGAAGCCCACCAGCGCGCCATAGCCGCCCTTGAAATACGCATCGGCGCGGCGCTTGTTCTCGCCGGTCATCAGCCCCGGATAGATCACCTTCGCCACCTTCGGATGCTTGGCGAGGTGCTGCGCGGCCGTCGCCGCGTTGCTGCTATGGGTGCGAACGCGCAGCGGCAACGTCTCCAGCCCCTGGATGAACAGGAACGCGTTGAACGGCGACATCGCCGCGCCGACGTCGCGCAACAGTGTGACGCGCGCCTTGATGATATAGGCGACCGGACCGATCGGCTTTACCGCCTGCGTCCACACCGCGCCGTGGTAGCTCGGGTCCGGCGTGTTGAGCATGGGAAAGCGGTCGGCGTGTTTCTCCCAGTCGAAGTTGCCGCCGTCGACGATGACGCCACCGATCGAGGTGCCGTGGCCGCCGATATATTTCGTCGTCGAGTGCATCACGATCGCCGCACCGTGCTTGAGCGGCTGGCACAGCACCGGCGCCGCGGTGTTGTCCATGATCAGCGGCACACCGAAGTCGCGGCCGATCTTCGCCACTTCCGCGATCGGGAACGCCTGCAGCTTCGGGTTCGGCAACGTCTCACCGTAGTAGCAGCGCGTCTTCGCATCGGTGGCGCGGCGGAAGTTTTCCGGGTCCGACGGATCGACGAAGCGGCATTCGATTCCCATCGTGCTCATGGTGTTGCGGAACAGGTTCCACGTGCCGCCATAGATGTCCGTCGAGCACACGAAGTTGTCGCCCGCGTGCGTAATGTTCTGCACCGCGAACAGCGAAGCCGCCTGGCCCGACGACAGCGCGAGCGCGGCCACGCCGCCTTCGAGCGCCGCGACGCGCTCTTCGAGCACGTTCTGCGTCGGGTTCATGATGCGGGTATAGATGTTGCCGAATTCCTTGAGCGCGAACAGATTCGCCGCATGTTCGGTCGAATTGAACTGGTACGACGTCGTTTGATAGATCGGCACCGCGACCGCATTGGTCGCCGGGTCCGACCGGTAGGTGCCACCGTGCAGCACGAGTGTTTCCGGATGTTGGCTTGCGGTCGGCATGGAAAGTTTCTCCTCGGAGGTGTTTGGAAGGAAGGGTGTGTTTGAATTTTTTTCAGCAGTGCGAAACGGGTTCAAAACAGCTGGCTTATTCGCCGGCGGTCGCAACGGGATGTATCGCGAGTTGCACTCAGATAACCTCGGGATTTCTTCGCCACTGTGATGCGCATTACATTTGGAGCACACATTTCGGCGCCGCCAGGGCCAATTTGGCAATTGCTGTGATTATTCCGCGATCACAGACGTTTGAGGAACGTTATGCCGCCGGTGTCGGCAGCGGGAGCCGGTAGTACCCTCCGCTCAACCGCTGCGCAACCGGGCTTGTTATTAAAACGACCCGAACATCGATCCCAGTACAATGACAGCCGCCAGTGCGATTAAAGCGCCGACAATGCTGACGACCACAATATCGAGATAGCTCTCGCGATGGGTCGATCCGCAGACGGCAAGCAGCGTCACCACCGCACCGTTGTGGGGTAGACTGTCGAGCGTGCCGGCGCCGATCACCGCAACACGATGCATCAGCGCGGGATCGATGCCCTGCTCCGCGGCGATCTGCATGTAGGATTGTCCAAGCGCATCAAGCGCAATGGTGAGGCCGCCGGACGCGGAGCCGGTGAGCGACGCGAGCACGTTGGTCGCCACCGCAAGGGATACAAGCGGGCCGCCCTCGATCCCCAGCACCCAGTTTCGCACCAGGTCGAAGGCCGGCAGCGCCGCAACGACGGCGCCGAAACCGACCAGGCTGGCGACGCTCAGCACCGGCAAGGCGGACGCATTCGCGCCCGCATCCATCGAGGCGCGCAGCGATGGCAGACGCCGAAAATTGAACGCGATGAGAACGACGACCGCGCAGGCGAGCGCCGTTGCAACCGCCCACACGCCGGCAACGGAGGCCAGCGACGTTTCGCCCCAGATGGGGTCAGCCAGAAACGACGCATCGATGCGCGGCAACACGATCAGCGACATCAGGAGATTGACGCCGACCACAACAAAGAGCGGCAGCATGGCAATCCCGATCGGCGGCTCATCCGGGCTAAGCGCGCCATGCGTCGCCTCCACCGGGTCGAACGAACCCGACGTTGTCGCGCGCTCGCGCACCAGCGGATCGTTTGCCGCGTCCATCGTCATAACGCCGCCGCATCCCTCGCCGCGCTTGCGCGCGCTCGCCTCGGCCCGCGAGAGCCACCACAGGCCGAAACCAAGCATGATCAGCGAGGCGATGATGCCGAGACCCGGCGCGGCAAACGGCGTCGTGCCAAAGAACGGCATCGGGATCGCGTTCTGGATCGCCGGCGTGCCCGGCAACGCCGACATGGTGAAGGTGGAGGTGCCAAGCGCGATCGTCGCCGGCATCAGCCGCCTGGGAATCGCCGCCGCGCGAAACAGTTCATGCGCCATCGGTGCCAACACGAAGAACGCGACGAACAGGCTGACGCCGCCATACGTCACCAGCGCGCCGGCCAGGACGACGGCAAGGATCGACCGCTGCGGACCGAGACGCTCCGTCATGAATCTGGCGATCGCCGAGACCGAACCGCTGTCTTCCATCAGCTTGCCGAACAGGGCGCCGAGCAGAAAGATCGGAAAGAACTGCATGATGAAGCGCGCCGCCGCGCCCATGAACGTCTGCGTCCAGTGCGCCAGGATGGGCTCGCCGGCAATTCCAGCCGCAAGAACAGCCGCCGCCGGCGCCAGAAGGAGCACGCTCCAGCCGCGATAGGCGAAAAAGATCAGCAGACCGAGCGCGACGACGATGCCGGGAAGTCCCATATGTCACCTCCGGAAAGCCGTAAGGCTCAGATATGCTCCAGCAACACATCGATATCCAGCGTCGAGCGGCGCCCGATATCCATCGCATGGCGCTCCAGAAAAGCCTCGGCGGCGCGCCGGCCCTCTTCATGCAGCAGCGTGAAGAACGCCCACTCCGCGTTCAGCTTGGACGACGCGCCGAGCGTGGTGAGCATGTCGCTGCCGACGCGGTGAATGCGCATGCCCGCCCATTGCGCGCCCTCCGAATTGCCCGGATCGGCGGTCTGGCGCAGCAGTGCGATCATGCGCAGCTCTTTCAGCAGCACCGCGTTGAACGACACTTCGTTGAGGCGATTGAGGATATCCGCGGCCGACACCGGCCGCTCATTGCGCTCCACCGGATTGATGGTCACGAGGACCGTGTCCTGCGAGGTGCACTCGCGTACCAGCGGCGCAATCGTCGGATTTCCGGAATAGCCGCCGTCCCAGTAAAGCTCGCCGTCGATCTCGATCGCCTGGAACATGGTCGGCAGGCACGCCGACGCGAGCAGCACGTCCGGCGTGATCGCGCCGTTCTTGAACACGTGGCCGCGGCCGGTGCGCACATTGGTCGCCGTGATGAACAGCTTGATGCGCGATTGCGACAGGCCCTCGAAGTCGACGACCTCGTCCAGAATATCGCGCAGCGGATTATTGCCGCGCGGGTTCAACTGATAGGGCGACACGAGCCGGGACATCAGGTCCATCGCGACGTACATCGGCGAGGAATCCAGCGTCCACCGCCCCAGCAGCACGTCGAGCGGGCCGCGCCGGAACGGGCTGAACCGCGCGGCGTCCGACACCTTGCGCCAGAACATCGCGAGATTTTCGCGCGCGCTTTCCGCGCCGCCCTTGATGTAGCCGTCCGCCAGCACGGCGGCATTCATGGCGCCGGCCGACGTGCCGGATATGCCGTCAATATTGAGCCAGGGTTCTTCCAGCAGCCGGTCCAGCACACCCCAGGTGAAGGCGCCGTGCGATCCGCCCCCTTGCAGGGCAAAATCCACCAGAACAGGATCGCGCTGGACCACCATGCGAGCCCCTTGCCGCCGGATGCGGGCGGCGCGTGCAACACCGGATGTACCCTACACCGCCGAAGCGCTTTCCGCGCGACAACAAAACGTGTCCGCTATGCGCGTCCCGCGCCCCGCGGACCCCTAGCCCAAATTCAATTCCTTGAAAAAGTCGTTGCCCTTGTCATCGATGATGATGAAGGCCGGGAAATTCTCCACCTCGATCTTCCAGATCGCTTCCATCCCGAGCTCGGGATATTCCACCGTCTCGACCTTCTTGATGCAGTGCTCGGCGAGGTTTGCCGCAACGCCGCCGATCGAACCCAGATAAAAGCCACCGTATTTCTTGCACGCGTCGCGCACCGCGCTGGCGCGGTTGCCCTTCGCGACCATGATCATCGAGCCGCCCGCGGCCTGGAAATCCGCGACGAACGAATCCATCCGTCCCGCGGTGGTCGGGCCGAACGCGCCGGAGGCATAGCCCGCCGGGGTCTTCGCCGGACCCGCGTAGTACACCGGATGGTTCTTGAAATAGTCCGGCAGCCCCTGCCCACTTTCCAGCCGTTCGCGCAGTTTCGCATGCGCCATGTCGCGCGCGACGATCATCGTGCCGGTGAGCGAGAGCCGCGTCTTGATCGGATAGTTCGACAGCTGCGCGAGAATGTCCTTCATCGGCTTGTTGAGATCGACCGCCACGACCTCGCCGCCGAGCGCACTCTCGTCCACCTCGGGCAGATACTGCGCCGGGTTGTGCTCGAGCTCCTCGAGGAACACGCCGTCCTTGGTGATCTTGCCGGTCGCCTGACGGTCGGCCGAGCACGACACGCCAAGCCCGATCGGCAGCGACGCGCCATGACGCGGCAATCTCACAACACGCACGTCGTGGCAGAAATACTTGCCGCCGAACTGCGCGCCGACGCCGAGGGACTGCGTCATCTTGAGGATTTCCTGCTCCATCTCGAGGTCGCGGAAAGCGTGGCCGTCCGCCGAGCCTTGCGTCGGCAGCGTGTCGTAATATTTCGTCGACGCCATCTTCACGGTTTTCATCGTCAGCTCCGCAGACGTGCCGCCGATGACGATCGCGAGGTGATAGGGCGGGCACGCCGCCGTGCCGAGCGTGAGAATCTTTTCCTTGAGGAACGCCAGCATGCGGTCGCGCGTCAGAATCGACGGCGTCGCCTGATAAAGGAACGATTTGTTGGCCGAGCCGCCGCCCTTCGCGATGAACAGGAACTTGTATTCGTCCTCACCGTCGGCATAGAGCTCGACCTGCGCAGGCATGTTGTTCTTGGTGTTCGTCTCCTCGAACATGGAGAGCGGCGCGACCTGCGAATAGCGCAGGTTGCGCTTGAGATACGCGTCGCGCGCGCCCTCCGCGAGCGCGGCCTCGTCCTCACCCTCGGTGAACACCAGCCGGCCCTTCTTGCCCATGATGATGGCGGTGCCGGTGTCCTGGCACATGGGCAGCACGCCGCCGGCCGCGATGTTGGCGTTCTTCAGAAAGTCGTAGGCGACAAACTTGTCGTTATCCGAGGCCTCCTTGTCGGCGAGGATCGCCGCGAGGCTTTTCAGGTGCGCCGGGCGCAGCAGGTGGTTGATGTCGGTGAACGCGGCCTCGGCCAGCGCCTTCAGCGCGTCGCGCGAGACGACCAAAATATCCTTGCCGAACGCCTTTTCGACCCGCACGCCTTCGCTCGTGATTTTCCGGTAGGGCGCGGTGTCCTTGCCGAGCGGAAACAGCGGCGTGTGCGCATACGGCGGGACGGGCGGGGTCACGGGGGCGTTCATGGGCAACCTTTTACCGGGAATAGCAGGACACCCGTTCCTTACCACAATTCCAGACTGCGCACCATTCTCCTTGCGCTATTCCCTATTATAGAATAGCATGGGTTGCATGATCCGCTCGTTCCGCGACAGCGCCACCGCCCGTCTGTTCGAGGATGAGGACGTGGCCCGTTTTCGCGGGATCGAGCGCCCGGCGCGGCGCAAGCTCCTGCTGCTCGATGCGGCGACTGCGCTGAACGACCTGCGCCAGCCGCCGGGCAACCGGCTTGAAGCGCTTAAGGGCGGCCGCAAGGGGCAACACTCGATCCGCATCAACGACCAGTGGCGGATTTGCTTTGAATGGGGCGACGGCGGCGCATGGAACGTCGAGATCGTCGATTATCACTGAGGTGCGCGATGACGAAAGTAACAGCCAAGGACCCAAAGAAGCCCCGCAAACTCGATCCGATCCCGCCCGGCGAAATTTTGCTGGAGGAGTTCATGAAGCCGAACGACATCAGCCAGAACCGGCTGGCGCGCGACATCGACATCAACCCTGCGCGCGTCAACGACATCGTGCATGGCCGCTCGGCAATCACCGCCACAATCGCGCTGCGGCTGGCGCGCTATTTCGGCACCACGCCGGACATGTGGATGAATCTTCAGTCAGGCTACGAACTGCGCAAGGCGAAGATCGCGGAAGGCGCGACCATCGAGCGCCGGGTCCGCGTGATGGCGGCGGAGTGAGAGGCGGCGGGTCACTTCCGTAGTCCGGATGAAGCGAAGCGTAATCCGGGGCGTCGAACGCGCCGCGTATGCTTTCCCCGCATTTCGCTCCGTGCGGGCGGGCGTTCATAATTTCGTAATCCTTACAGAGCTTTCAGCAGTTGCTGCTTTATGTCGTCTATAGAACTCACATTCGGTCGCACGCTCTCCTCGAAAACTTCCCTGCTATCATCAACAAGCAGCTCAGCGCGTGTCGAAGCTTCGATCAGTAATGCCGCTATTTTATTGACTCGGTCTACCGCGAAAGCGGCTGCGGCCCTTTCTCGCCACGACTCTATCGCAGCGCGAGTCATCCCAGCCAAAATAGCACCTTCTCCATATCTTGCATTTACGGGAGAAATAAAAGCACGCTCAAAATCAGTGCGTGCATGGAAGCGAGTTTGTGTACGTCTATTATCCATCTTGCACCCCTGCGATCGTTTCAAGCACTGTGTCCGCCCATACAGAGACTTTCATATAGTAGGATAACACCTCATTTGCGGTAATGCCGGCAAGCGGCAGCAAACCCCGTTGGCTGGCCATTCTGCACGACATACTCCTCTCGTACTCCTCAATTGGTAAGGGGCACGCGGGCACCTGTTTGCCAAGTCTGTAAGGCGACATCCGCGAAAAGTCGGGCTGCTGACACAAATGCCAAGAAGCAGACATCGCGATGTTTCGTACGCACACATACAGAACGCCCAGTTCATAGATCGCATTATATTCTGCAATCTTCAGTTGGTTCGGCACGTCCTTTAGAGTTTGCCTGAACGCCGCGATATCCTCGATCGCCCTACTGTATTGGGCAGGAACGCCGAGCGTCTGCCGAGTACCGCCCGAGTCGAACAACTCCTTTGATTCCAAAAAAATATGCCAAGCGAATAATTCGCCTCCACAAAACATTCCCTTCAAACGATTCAATCCGTACCAGGAAATAGTCGGAGAATTTATATGTTTGGGAAGATATTTCGTGACGTCTGTTTCTGAAACTTTTCCTTCGTTGTTCTTTACGACCGCCAACACATCAACGTCACTCAGCGCGTCGCTATCTCCTCGCGCCATAGAACCGAACAGATAAACTCCGAGCAATGCCGAACTGGTCACTGGATCACCGATTCGAAATACGTCTGGACAGGACCGAAATGAACAAGCCAACGTACAAATATCGACCCACAACAACTAGAAAATCGGTCCACCAAAACCCGGCGAATGTTTTTTCAGGATTCATTCCCAGAAATAATTCCACGGTGTATCTTAAAATTGAGATACCTCCGCGTGCCTCTGCCCAACCGACACGCGGCATAACGCTCCAAAAATTTATAAGCGACACGACCAGCAGCAACAAAATCGCACTGTAAATAATGTTGCTTGGCTTTTCACCGTGCCCCCAGAAAAAGCTGCTCAGGTAATATCTCAAAAGAAACGCCGCAGATTTTACCCTGTCAAAGAATGAAGGATACTTCTGTTTGTAATAGGAGTTTGCCCCCGTTAGCGCTCTATAGTGATGCTCACGACCTGCATCAAGCTCCTGAAGAACCAAGAAGCTTTGCTCTTTGTGATCACCAGTCGATACAGCGTTCACCCTGAGATGGCGCAAAACTTCCGAACGCAAGTTCGGTTCGTAAGGCAGGTTGGCGACAATTTCTCTTGCATGGAGGAGACAGAGCCTAAACTCCGCGTACCTAAAATCACACTGGAAGAAAGATGCCTCCCTGAAATTGGACTCTATGAATTTGACCCCGACAAAACGGCAGTTTTTAAATTTGGCGTTCCGAAAATAAGCCCGTTCAAAGACGGCATAGGAAAAATCACAATTGATGAACTCTGCGTTTTTTGCATTCACATCGAGAAAATGAAAATTGCGAAAATCACATTTCGAAATCTCTCCATCGAAATGGTGGCGTGTTATTCGATGAAGCTGAGAAAGATCTGCCAGTCCCACTCTCGCTTTAGGCACGACGACCGTTGAGACACTTTCTTCGTCTGACATAACCCACCCCAGCAATCACGCGTCCCCGCAAAAACCTAGCCTATACTATAGCACCACGGAGGTACTTTCGCATTAATTGATCCAGGAGTTTCGCTATCGACGTTTTCCTAGTTTTGATAGGCCATATGGAGGGATAGATAGACAAACTGCGGCGCATTCCTGCGCCGCAGCCTCAACCCAACCCGCCGTCACATCAGACAGCAGCTAAACCCGCCCTCACCCCTGCGGGGTGATCTTCGCGATCCGCACGAACTCGTGCCAGCGGTCGATGTCTTTCAACATCATCGCCTGTCCTTCCGCCGGTGAGAGGTTCATCACGTCGCCGGCAGCGGTGCGCCTCGGGCCGCACTGATGCCCTGAACACGCATCCTCCCTTCACCCGCCGCACATGTCCTCGCCGAAGCCCTATCCGCCGTAGAACACGTTGTCGCCGAGATCCTTCATCTCGAGGATCGCCGCGTCGGGGCGGCCGGTGAGCGGCTTGTTGAGATGCGCGTCGACCACTTCGCCGACGATGATGTGGTGATCGCCCTGCTCGACAATGCTCGTCACCTTGCATTCGACCGCGCCAGGCGCCTCGACGAGGATCGGCGCGCCGGTGGTGCCCTTGCGATAGGCCTGTCCCGAAAGCTTGCCGTCGCTCACGTCCGCCGGGCGGAAGAACGTGAAGGCGAGCGCCTTCTGGTCCTTGCCGAGCATGTTGAGCGCGAACGTCCTTGCCGACTTCACGATCTGGTAGCTGCCCGAGTCGGTCTTGACCCCGACGACGACCAGCGGCGGCGCGAACGCCGACTGGGTCACCCAGTTCACCGTCGCGGCCGCGACGTTGCCGGCGCCGTCGTCGGCGGTCAGGATGTAGATTCCATACGGGATCATGCGCAAAACAGTCTTCTTGTGGTCAGCGTTCATCGGTTCCTCCGTGGGCGCGACAGCATCCGCACCAAGGCCCCGGTCGTCAAGAACACAAAGATTCACACCAGCACCGTGCCGCCATCGACCACGATCACCTGTCCGGTGCTGAAGCCCTCAGTGAGCAGGTAGAGATAGGTTTTGGCGATATCGTGTTCGGGCTTGCGTATTTCACCGCCGCGAAGGCGCCCAGGTAGCGGATGTTCCAGAACTGCCGCGCGCTTTCGAGCGACGTGTCGGCAAGCGCGGCGAGTTTGAGGTTTTCGCCGGCCGTATAGACGAGATGGTCGAACGCACCGATGTTCGCAAAAAAATCCTTGATCGCGTCCTCGCGCGAGAGATCGGCGGCGTATCCTTCGCTGCCGGGGGCAGGTCCGCCAGGGCGCGGTCCACGCTTTCCTGCCGGCTCGAGACGACGACGAGGCGCGTCCCGCGCCGCGGCCTGCGCCGTCGCCAGCCCGATGCCCGACGTCCCGCCGAGAATGACGACTCGTTTATCCTGAAGCTGCGCCTGCGTTGCGATGATGACCTCCAGTGCCAAGGGGATGATCCGATGGCGGCAACAATGGCGCGGGCGAAGCTGTGATGCGAACGCATTAATATCATTATTCTGATGACGAAAGATCACTAAATCCGGACGGCGGCACGCGTACCGCAATCGCGCATCACGCGGGCAAAATCACCGGGACAGAAAAAGAAAATGCCAAAAAAGAAAATGCCCACGGCAAGCGCGGGCATGACCTCACTCCGTCGATTTATCGCGGGCTTAGGCGGACGCTTTCTTCTTCCGGGTCCGCGGCGCGGCAACAGGCGCGTTCGCAGCCGCCTCACGCTCCGCGGCTTCCTTGGCGAGCCGCGCCGCACGCAGGCGTTCGGTCTTGGCGTCGACCGCGCGTTTTTCGGCCTGATAAGCGGCCATCGCCGCGTCCGCTTCGCGCCGTTTCGCTTCGTGCTTGTCGAGTTTGGCCTGCCGGGCGGTCTCCACAGAATTCTGGTCGCTCAAGATCATTCTCCTTTACTCCCATATGGGGTGGAGAGGGCCGTTCTGCCACCGGAAACAGCGGCGGAAGCAGGGAAGTCCATCTCGATCATAAGATTTATTACCATATATAGGTTTTATATCATAATTGCGCCGTATTCCATTGCCACCGTCCTCTCGCCCTGCTCGCGAGGGGACGCCGGTTCCGGAGGCGTCTGGTCGGCGGAGCGGACCGGGGGACGGCGCTGGAGATACGGCGCCGGGTTGGACCCC
>Ga0164243_10014355_pt1 | contig 11047 bp, 10 predicted proteins | sample OricompcompostOP_FD_108781 | JGI IMG/M metagenome (GOLD analysis project Ga0164243, IMG submission 108781) | Organic Plus compost microbial communities from Emeryville, California, USA - Original compost - Organic plus compost (OP) | ecosystem: Engineered > Solid waste > Mixed feedstock >...
CGAGGCCGCGCGCAACGTCAGCGCGGTGGGCGGCAGGCCGCTCGCCATCACGAACTGCCTCAATTTCGGCAACCCGGAGCGCCGTCCTGGCAACTGGCAGCTCGCCGAGGCCGTGCGCGGTATGGGCGATGCTTGCCGTGCGCTCGGCATCCCGGTCGTGAGCGGCAACGTCAGCCTCTACAACGAGACCGCCGGAGTTCCCGTCTTCCCGACCCCGATGGTCGGCTGCGTCGGCGTGCTCGACGACGTGACGAAGACCTCCGCCATGCAGTGGGGCGAGGATCAGGACATCGTCCTGCTCGGCAACGCCACGCCAGCCCTCGGTGGCAGCGAATACCTCGCCTGGCTGCGCGAGGAGACCGCCGGGGCGCCGCCAGCGCTCGATCTCGCCGCCGAACGTGCCACGCAGGCGCTCGTTCGCGAGCTGATCGCGGGCGGCTCGGTCGAGGCCGTGCATGATATCGGCTTGGGTGGGCTCGCCATCGCCCTGGTCGAGATGGCATTGGGCGAGGGCATCGGTCACCGTATCGGGGCAACGATCCACACCCCGCCGGTGGGGTCGACGCGGCTCGATGAGACCTGGTTCGGTGAGGCAGCGGGGCGTTTCCTGCTCGCCGTCACGCCGGAGCAGACATCCGCGGTGCTCGCTGCCGCACAAGGCGCCGGAATCGCGGCCAGCGTGATCGGACGTACCGGAACCGCTGGATCAACACTCGACCTGGCGGGCTTCGGCTCGCTCGACCTCGACCGCCTGCAGGCCGCGAGCGATTCCGCGCTCCGGTCCGCCGGTGCCGTCGCCAACGTCTAGGGAACGCACGGACCGTGGAACGGACGACCACCACCATGACTGACATCCTGACCGACCCACGCCAGACCGCGACCGACGCCGACCCGTTCAACTTCGACGATTACGAGGACAAGCCCCACGAAGAGTGCGGCGTCTTCGGCATCTACGCCCCGGGCGAAGATGTCGCCCGCCTGACCTTCTTCGGGCTCTATGCACTCCAGCACCGCGGGCAGGAGAGCGCCGGTATCGCCACCGCGACGGGCGACGACGTGCATGTCCGCACGAATCTCGGCCTTGTCTCGAACGCCTTCAACGAGGCCGATCTGCGGCAGCTGCCCGGACACATCGCGGTCGGGCACACCCGCTATTCGACCTCCGGCTCGAACCAGGTCTGCAATGCCGGGCCGATCCGCGTGCAATCGGACATCGGGCCGATCGTCGTCGCGCACAACGGCAACCTGACGAACACGCTGGCCCTGCATCGCGAACTGGAAGCCGACGGCGTCTCGTTCGAGACGACGACCGACAGCGAGGTGATGGCCAAACTCGTTGCCCGCACGCACGGCCTCTCGTTCGTGGAGAAGATGCGCCGGGCCATGCCCCGGCTCGTCGGCGCCTATAGCCTTGCCGTGCTGGTCGAGGACCGGATGTTCGCCGTGCGCGACCCGAAGGGCGTCCGCCCGCTCTGCATCGGGCGGATGGACGGCAACTACGTGATCGCCTCCGAGACGTGTGCGTTGATGACCATCGGCGCGACCTTCGAGCGCGAGGTGGAGCCGGGTGAGATCGTCGAATTCAACGCCGAGGGCATGATCTCCCACGGCATCGGTCCGGTGCAGAGCCATGCGCTCTGCCTGTTCGAGATGATCTACTTCGCCCGGCCGGACAGCGAGATCAAGGGGCGCCGCCTCTACCTCAGCCGCCAGCGCATGGGCATGCAGCTCGCCAAGGAGGCACCGGCCGACGCCGATGTGGTGATCTCCATGCCGGATTCCGCGACACCGGCGGCAATCGGCTACGCGCGGGAGGCAGGCATTCCCTACGCCGAGGCGCTGATCAAGAACCGCTACATCGGTCGTACGTTCATCCAGCCCGATCAGCGGCTCCGGGAAATCGGCGTCTCGCTGAAGTTCAACGTGCTGCCGGAGATCGTAGAGGGGAAGCGGGTCGTATTGGTGGACGACACGATCGTCCGCGGCACCACCAGCCGCCCGATCGTCCAGCTCATCAAGCAGGCGGGCGCCAAGGAAGTCCACATGCGAGTCCATGCGCCTCCCATGATGTGGCCGTGCTATCTCGGAGTGGACCTCGCCAAGAAGGATGAGCTGATCGCCGCGCGCATGTCGGTGCCGGAGATCGGCGAGTTCATCGGGGCGGACAGTATCGGTTATCTCTCGCTGGAAGGGTTGTTCGAGGCCATCGGCCGGGGCTCGACGGGGTTCTGCACGGGCTGCCTCACCGGCAACTATCCGGTCCCGATTTTCTCCGAGGTCGACAAGCTCGCCCTGGAACAGGTCTCGCCCAGTTCCGAGGGGGCCAATCTCGTCGGGGCGGCGGACGGGCGTCAGTAGCACGAACGGCACGCACAGGGTATCTTCATGCAGAGGTGACGGATTCCCTGTGCGTTGTCATGCATCCGGGATGTCCGGGATACATCCATCACCAGAGCCAGGAATGGGAGGAGCTTTCGTGGGAGACGTGGACGGCAGCTCGCTCAAACGGACGCCATTGTACGATCGCCATGTCGCGGCGGGCGCCCGCATCATCGACTTCTCCGGCTGGGAGATGCCTGTCCAGTACGAAGGCATCCTGGCGGAGCACCGCCGGGTACGGACGCAGGCCGGGCTCTTCGACCTCGGCCACATGGGGCAGCTGGACATCACCGGTCCGGATGCGCTCCCGTTTCTCCAGTACACGACGACGAACGATGTCTCCAAGCTCGGACCTGGTGAAGCATCCTACGGCATGCTGCCAAACGACCATGGCGGTGTCGTGGACGATATCTTCGTCTACCGCAAGCCGGAAGGGCAAGACGGCTATTTCGTCGTCATCAACGCAGCAAACGTCGAGCGCGATCTCGCCCGCTGGGCCGAACTGAAGGGCCGCAGGCCGGACCTCGACGTGACGATCACCGACCTCTCCGACACCCTCGGCATGATCGCGATCCAGGGGCCGGCTTCGGAAGAGATCGTTCAGACGCTCACCGACCTCGATCTCGCCAATCTTCCCTATTTTTCGCTGCGGGACGCCACGATCGCTGGCATCCCGGTGCGGCTCGGCCGCACGGGGTACACCGGCGAGGATGGATTCGAAATCTTCCCCGCGATCGAGCGCACCGGCGCGTTGTGGGATGCGCTGATGGAGGCAGGCAAGGATGCGGGCCTGGCCCCCATCGGGCTTGGCGCGCGGGACACGCTCCGGCTGGAGGCGCGCATGCCGCTCTACGGCCAGGAACTCGGCGACGACATCAGCCCCTACGAGGCGGGACTCGGGTGGGCCGTGAAGCTCGACAAGGGCGATTTCGTCGGGCGCGAGTTCATGGCCGCCGTCAAGGCGGAGGGCCCCGGGCGCAAGGCCGTCGGCTTCAAGACGGTCGGCAAATCGCCCGCGCCACGCACCCACTACGACGTTCAGGTCGATGGCCAGAAGGTTGGCGAGGTCACCAGCGGCGCGTTCTCCCCGACCCTCGGCGAGAACATCGGGCTGGCCCTGATCGACGCCGCCTACGCCGGGGTCGGCAAGCCCTTGCAGATCATCGTGCGTGGCAAGCCGGTCGAGGCCGTGCAGGTCAAGGTTCCGTTCTACAAGCGATCCGGCAAGTAGCCGCAGCACCGCCGGGCACCCGGCACCAGTCGAGGAGTCGTTTCTCATGTCGTCCCCCGAGAACCGCAAGTACACGAAGACCCACGAATGGGTGCTGCTCGACGGTGACGTCGCCACGATCGGCGTCACCGACCATGCCCAGCAGGAGCTCGGCGATATCACGTACCTGGAACTGCCGGAAGAGGGCGATGCCCTCACGGCCGGAGAGACGTTCGGCGTCATCGAGTCGGTCAAGGCGGCGTCAGACGTCTATTCGCCAGTCGATGGAGAGGTCGTCGAGCGGAACAGCGATGCGGTCGACGCGCCGGACGTCATCAACTCCTCGCCGTACGACGGTGCGTGGCTGGTCAAGGTGAAGCTGGCCGATCCGTCGCAGGTCGACACGCTCATGGACGCCGCCGCCTACGACGAGTTTGCCGGCGACGCCCACTAGGAGGGGTGAGAAACGAGGAACGAGGAGTGAGAATCGCGAAACACGCTGCGGACCGGTCTATCCAGGTCTTGCCCGTTTCGATTGTCTTGCTTCTCCTTCCTCAATCCTCACTTCTCTCACGATACGAGTGAGAGCATGACGTTCAATCCCCATACTGCGGAAGACCGGGCCGAGATGCTCGAGGTCATCGGGATCGACACCGTCGAGGAGCTCTTTGCCCCGGTGCCCGAATCGGTTCGCTTCCCGACGCTGAACCTGCCACGCAAACTGACCGAGATGGAGGCCGCCGCCCGGCTCGACGCGCTTGCGACACGGAACGTCGTGCCAGCGCCAGAGGACATCTACCTTGGCGCCGGGTCGTACCAGCACTACATTCCGGCGACGGTGGGGCAGATCCTCTCGCGCGGCGAGTTCTATACGGCCTATACGCCCTATCAGCCGGAGGTCGCCCAAGGCACCCTTCAGGTCATCTACGAATTCCAGTCGATGGTGGCCGAGCTGCTGGGCATGGAGGTCGCCAACGCCTCCATGTACGACGGCGCGACGGCGATGGCGGAAGGCGCGCTGATCGCCGTCTCGTCATCGAAGAAGAAGCACAAGGTCGTCGTCACCGGCACGGTTCATCCGGCGTATCGAGATGTTCTTCGCACCTATGTCGAGAGCTCGGGCGTCGAGGTGATCGAGGTCGAACCAAAGCCCGGCTCGTACGTCGTCACGCCGGACGACATTGCACCCCACCTGGCCGCCGACGTCGCGACGGTGATCGTGCAGTATCCGAATTTCTTCGGCGCGATCGAGGATATCGCCACCGTTGGCGAAAAGGTCCACGAAGCCGGAGCCTTGCTGCTGGTGAACACCTCGCCGGTGCCGCTGGCGCTTCTCAAATCTCCCGGCGAGCTCGGCGCCGACATCGCGACGGCTGAAGGGCAATCGCTCGGCGTTGCCCAGAGCTACGGCGGCCCGTACGTCGGCCTGCTCGCCACGTGGCAGAAATTCGTGCGCCAGATGCCGGGGCGCCTGGCGGGTATCACGACCGATTCCGAGGGTAAACGGGGATACGTGCTGACGCTCCAGACCCGCGAGCAGCACATCCGCCGCGAGAAGGCGACCAGCAACATCTGCACGAATCAGGGGCTGATGGCGACTGCGGCCACGGTCTACATGTCGAGCCTTGGCCCGGAAGGGTTCCGGAAGGTCGCGCGCTCCAGCTACCAGCACGCGCATTACCTCGCAAACCAGCTGACGGCGACCGGCAGATTCCGGCTCGCCTACGATGCGCCGTTCTTCCACGAATTCGTGGTGATCGGGGATCGTCCGGCGGCGGAAGTGAACGCGGCGCTGCTGGAGGCGGGGATCATCGGCGGCCTCGATCTCGGCCAGTTCGGCCCGGAATACGAGAACGCCCTGCTGCTGTGCGCGACGGAGATGAACTCCCGCGCAGGCATCGACCGCTTCGTCGAGGTCGTGGGCTCCGCATCATAGGAGCATCCGCAAACGCAGCACGTTGCGATGGCACGCGTCGTCGCAACGTGCTGCGTTGGTATACTCCACACACTTCGCTTCCCATGGGCGCGTCATCGCTGACGACAGGTGGGAATGCACGCAGACCTGTCCAGCTCGCGGCCACGCCGGATCGAGCGACAGCTATCCAGGTGGGAAGTCCGTGAGCAAACCAATCGTCGCCATCGTCGGGCGTCCGAACGTCGGGAAATCTACCCTCTTCAACCGGCTCGTCGGCGAGCGCCAGGCGATCGTCCAGGATCAGCCGGGCACCACCCGAGATCGCGTCTACGGCACGGCCGACTGGCTGGGCGTCGAGTTTACCCTCATCGACACCGGCGGCATGCAGGACGATGACGAGCTTCCTCCCGATACGAGCGAGGCGGAGACGATTATCGCCCGCCAGACGCGCGACCAGGCAAACAGCGCCATCTCCGAAGCCGATGTCATCGTCTTCATCGTCGATGCGAAGGCCGGCCCCTCCGCCAGCGACGCCGAGATCGCCGATCTCCTCCGCCGCACCGACAAGCCGACCCTGCTGGCCGCGAACAAGGCGGACAGCGCCGCCCGCCGCGACATGGTCTTCGAGTTCTACGAACTCGGCCTCGGCGAGCCGATCGCCATCTCCGCGTACCACGGCAACGGCACCGGCGACCTGCTCGACAAGATCGTGGAGAACCTGCCGGACGCCGAACCGGAAGAGGCGACGGAGGGTCCGCGCATCGCCATCGTCGGGCGGCCGAACGTCGGCAAGAGCCGCCTGCTGAACGCGCTGCTCGGGCAGGAGCGGGCGATCGTGAGCGATGTCGCCGGCACCACGCGGGACAGCCTCGATACCGAGTTGACCTGGAAGGGCCAGCCGCTCACGCTGATCGACACGGCCGGCATCCGCCGGCGCGGGCGCGTGGAGCAGGGCATCGAGCGGTTCAGCGTGATGCGCTCAATGCGGGCGATCGACCGCGCCGATGTCGTGTTGCTGCTGATCGACGCCACCGAAGACTTCACCGCACAGGACCTCCATATCGCCGGCTACGTCGAGGAACAGAAGAAGGGCCTCGTTGTTGTCGTCAACAAGTGGGACCTTGTGGAGAAGGATGCGGGCACGATGGACGACTATCGCGCCCGGGCAGCGGAGCAGCTCGATTTCATCCCATACGCGCCGGTCGTCTTCATCTCCGCGAAACTCGGGCAGCGCGTGAGCCAGGTGCTGGACACCGCCATCGCGATCATCGAGGAGCGGGACAAGCGGATCAGCACCGCATCACTCAACAAGATGTTGCAAGAGGCCGTCGCCAAGCACCAGCCGCCATCCCGGCCGGGCAAGTGGCTGAAGTTCTACTACGCCACCCAGGCCGATGTGGCGCCACCGACCTTCATCATCTTCTGCAACGACCCGAAGCAGATCCACTTCGGCTACCGCCGCTACCTGGAAAACGAGTTGCGCGAGCGGTTCGGCTTCACGGGCACGCCCATCCGCATCTCCTTCCGCGGCCGGCACGAGGCCTGACGTGGAGACCACCTGGGGCATCATCCTCGTCTTGGCGGCGTACGCCCTGGGCGCGATCCCCTGGGGAGTGGTGCTCGGCAGGACATTCGCCGGCATCGACGTTCGTGACTACGGCAGCAAGTCGATCGGCGCGACGAACGCCCTTCGCGTACTCGGCCGGAAATTCTCGATCGCCGTGCTCATCCTGGACATGGTGAAGGGCGTCCTGCCGGTCGTGATCGGGCGGGCCGCGGGACTGCCGGACTGGTCGATCGGCCTGGCGGCGCTGGCGGCGGTTGTCGGGCACTGCTGGTCGCCCTACATCGGGTTCACTGGCGGCAAGGGCGTGGCGACCGGCGGAGGCGCGGGTGTCGCCCTCTTCCCCTGGTTGCTGTTGCTGATCCCGATCATCGTCGGTGTCGTGCTGGTCACGCGCTACGTGTCGCTCGGTTCGATTGTGACCGTGATCCTGGCGAGCATCGCGGCGGTCGTGACTGCGGCAATGGGGCATCTGCCCTGGAGTTGGGCGGTCGCGATCGTCCTGATGTCGGCGATCATCGTGCAGCGCCATCACGCAAACATCGCCCGCCTGCGTGCCGGAACGGAGAACAAGTTTGGCTCCCGCGTGAAAACCGAGGCCGCGTAGTCGAACCATCCGGCTATCCGGAGACACCCCGGCGGACCTATGTTCGCCGGGGTGTCATTCGTTCCCCCGCGAAGGCTAGTCGGGATACCCGTCCGGATGGCGCTGGATCCACTCCCAGGCCGATCCGATCATTGCATCCAGCGTCGAGTTGACCGGATTCCAGCCGATCAGCTCCCGCGCCCTCGTGCAATCGGCAATCAGGGCCGCCGGATCGCCAGGGCGCCGTCCGCCATAGGTGACGGGAAGAACGCGGTCGGTTGCCAGTTCGACCGCATTGGCGATCTGCTGGACCGAAAACCCATCCTTCGTGCCGAGATTGATCGCTCCGAGCGGTCGATCGAGCACATCCAGCACGTCAACGTGCGCCTTGGCCAAGTCGACAACATGGACATAGTCACGGATCGCGGTTCCATCCGCCGTCGCGTAGTCGGTCCCGAAAACGGTGAACGCGGCACGCTTGCCGAGCAACGCCTCCAGCGCGACCGGAATGATGTGCGTCTCGGGCCGATGATCCTCCCCGAAACGCCCACTGGCGCCAGCGACGTTGAAATACCGAAACGCCGCGTAGGCGAGGCCATAGGTGTTCGAGAAGTCCTCCAGGATCTGCTCGACCATCCACTTCGAGCGGCCGTAGGGGTTGATCGGCCGCTTCGGTGAGGACTCCAGAATCGGGAGGTTCTCCGGCTCGCCGTAGACAGCGGCGGTGGAGGAGAAGACGAACTTGCCGATCTGGAGCCGCCGCACGGCATCCAGCAGGTTCAGGCCGCCGACGACATTCGTGCGGTAGTACTCGCTCGGCATGTCGACCGACTCAGGCACCAGGTGGAGCGCGGCGAAATGGAGCACGGCGTCGATGGATCGTCCCTGGAGCGCGGCAAGCACCCCGCCCGCATCGCGCAGATCGACCTCGACCAGTTCGGCATCCGGATGAACCGCCGACCGATGCCCGCGCGCGAAGTTGTCCGCCACCACAACCTCATGTCCACGCAGGAGCAACTGCTCCGTGGCCACGCTGCCGATATAGCCGCCGCCGCCCGTCACCAGGACACGCATGGAACACTCCGTGGATCGTGGTTGCCCCGGGGTGGGGCGCCGGAATCCGCCAGACCACATGGTACACTCGCGGCAGATCACGCGCCGTCAGCAGGCCGATCCTGGCTCGGAACGAGACGGCATTCCCGGCAGTCGCCCAAGGAGACCAAGCGCCATGTTCACCCCCGACCTGCTCGCCCAGGCCGATCCGGAGATCGCTGCGGCGATCGCCAAGGAAGAGCGCCGGCAGCGCGAAGGCATCGAGCTCATTGCCTCCGAGAATTACGTCAGCGAGGCCGTGCTGGCTGCGGTCGGCTCCGTGCTGACGAACAAGTACGCCGAGGGCCTGCCGGGCAAGCGGTATTACGGCGGCTGCGAGTACGTCGACATTGTCGAAGAGGTTGCGAACGCCCGCGCAAAGCAGCTTTTCGGCGCCGGACATGTCAATACCCAGCCGCACTCCGGCGCGAATGCCAACCTGGCCGCCTTCTTCTCCCTGTTGAACCCCGGCGACAGGATCCTCGGCCTCAACCTCTCTGAGGGCGGTCACCTCACCCACGGCAAGGACGTCAACTTCTCCGGCCGCTTCCTGGAAGCGCACTTCTACGGCGTCAACCACGAGACCGGCCTGATCGACATGGACGACGTCCTGGCGAAGGCCAAGGAGGTCCAGCCCAAGGCCATCATCGCCGGGTTCAGCGCCTACAGCCGGGTTCTGGATTTCAAGCGCTTCCGCGAGATCGCGGATGAGGTCGGGGCATATCTCTTCGCGGATATCGCCCATGTCGCGGGGCTGGTGGCCACCGGGGAGTATCCGACACCGATCGGACACGCCCACATCACGACGACCACGACGCACAAGACCCTGCGCGGGCCGCGCGGCGGCATGATTCTGACATCGGAGGAGTTCGGTCCCGGCGTTGACAAGACGGTGTTCCCGGGTATGCAGGGCGGCCCGCTGATGCACGTCATCGCTGGAAAGGCCGTCTCCTTCGGCGAGGCGCTCCAGCCGGAATTCACCGACTACACCAAGCGGGTGAAAGCCAACGCCCACGCGATGGCGGAGCGGTTCGTCGCCCAGAGTGTGAAGGTCATCTCCGGAGGAACCGACAACCACCTGATGCTAGTGGACGTCGGCTCGATCGGCATCAGCGGGCGGAAGGCGGAGCGCGTGCTTGATTCGGTCGGCATCTCCACCAACCGGAACACCATCCCCGGCGAGACACGCTCGGCAATGCTCGCCAGTGGCCTGCGCATCGGCACCCCTGCAATCACCACGCGGGGCTTCGGGATCGCGGAGTGCGAGAAGGTCGTCGATCTCATCGTCCGCGTCATCAATGCGCCGGAAGATGAGACGGTCCTCTCCCAGGTATCCCGCGAGGTGAAGGAGCTCACCGCGGGCTTCCCGGTGCCGGGCATCGCATCCCCAGTTAGCGTCTAGCGACGGAGCCGGAACTTCACATGGATCAGCGCCGGAAGGGGAGTCCTTCGGGCGCTGATCTGTGAGACCTGTGTTCCTTGGCGGCGTGCTGGGCCTACTGGAGCAGCCATTCGAACTTGGGCCGCTGGCGGTCGCCGGGATCGCGCCGCAGCAACAGGCTGGCGACCATCGAGAAGGTGGCGACCAGATACTTGCCGAAGAGCATCCCCATCACGAAGCCGCCGACGCTGCCGAGAACGACACCCGCCGAAAACAGCGTCCCTCTTTCCTTGTTGCCCACCGTGGCCAGCCTCCTGATGAAGCACCGGCATCCTCGCCAGTGCAACGCAACGACACGATCGGGGAACGGGGATGCGGGGCGTGGATACGTCTACTGGATCGAAAGCACCACCGGCGCCTCCGACCAGCGCTCCTCCAGATGATAGAACGCGCGCAACTCGGCATCGAAGACGTGAACGATCACATCGCCGAAGTCGATCAGAATCCAGCCGGACTCGGGATCACCTTCCATCACACGAGGGCGAATCTGCCGTTCGGCCAGATCGTCGATGATGGACCGGCTGATCGCACGCAACTGGCGCTCGTTCTCACCCGAGCAGATCACGAAGAAATCACTGATGAAGGTCAGATTGTGGATGTCGATCACCTGCGTATCGCTCGCGGGTGTGTCTGCGATGACATCGGCGATGGTGAGGGCCAGCTCACGCGCCCGGGCGATCGGATCGGTTTGGTCATGCATGACGCGATCTATCGGTCGGTCCTCTCTGAATCGGAAACCCATGAACGGGGATGCGACGGCTTCGTCCGTCGCGGGAGCGACGGGTGGTAGGCCCGGCAGGGATCGAACCTGCGACCAAGGGGTTATGAGCCCCGTGCTCTACCGCTGAGCTACAGGCCCG
>Ga0164243_10014356_pt1 | contig 11046 bp, 7 predicted proteins | sample OricompcompostOP_FD_108781 | JGI IMG/M metagenome (GOLD analysis project Ga0164243, IMG submission 108781) | Organic Plus compost microbial communities from Emeryville, California, USA - Original compost - Organic plus compost (OP) | ecosystem: Engineered > Solid waste > Mixed feedstock >...
GATCAATCTGCTTCAGGAAGATCAGAGGCAGTTCTGCGTGAACAACAACGCACTGCTGTGCTTCCAGGGCCTGACCGATCGGCGCCTGATCGGCAGCCTCAGCATCAAGCTGTAAGCCGTGATCTCGCCGGTGCCGCACTCTCTCCCGCAGGCACCGGCGAGGGGATGCTTATTCAAAACGACCGGAAAAGGCGCCCAAGCAGGTCGCGCCCGAAACGCGCTACAGCTTTATCGCGCCGAAGTGGCCGAGCGTCCGGACGGCGAGCTCCTGGCCCGCGGCGATCGCCTCGGAGATATCTGCGCCTCTTATGCGTGAGGCCAGGAAGCCGGCGTTGAACGCATCGCCCGCACCGCTGGAATCGATCACTTCGACGGGGGATGCGGGATAACGGCGGCAGGAATGCGATCCCGACCGGGCGACGCAGCCATGTTCGCCTGCCTTCACGACGACTTCCGGACACCCTGCCCCGAACCAGCGCTCGGCGATCTCTTCGGCCGATTGTGCGACACCGTGCAGTTCGCGCTCGTCGGTATCGGTCGGCAGGCCTATGGTTGCCGAGCCCATCGCGCGCGACGATACGGCCTGCGCCACGCGGGAATCGGGCCACAGGGCGGGCCGGAAGTTGCTGTCGTAGGCAACGCTCAGGCCGGCCGCCTTCCGCTCCCGCGCAAGGTCGAGCAGGTGGTTGCGCCCGCAATCGCCGACGATCGCCAGGGTGATCAGGCTGAAATAGACCAGCTCGCACTCGCGCGCGCGATCGAGCGTTGCGGCCATGCCCGGCATGGCGAACATCTCTCGCGCGGCACTCCGGTCGCGCCAGTACAGGAAGCTGCGCTCCCCGTGCTCGTCCAGGTGGATGGCATAGATGCCGGGCGAGCGCTCCGGATGCCGGTGCACGTGGCTGATATCCAGACCTTCAGCCTGCCATGCCGCGACCAGCGCATCACTGACAGGATCGACGCCCACCGCCGTCACGAAAGCCACGTCGCATCCGCGCCGCGCCATGTGGATGGCCGTATTGAGGGTATCGCCGCCATAGCGCAGCCCCGCGCCGCCATGCGCGTGATATTCGAGCATGGCCTCGCCGAAGATGAAGGTCTTCATGTCGGACTATCGGTTCACGAGAAGAACGTGCCGCCGTTGATGTCGATGTTGGCGCCGGTGACGAACGCCGCCTCGTCGCTCGCCAGCCAGGCGGTGGCGGCCGCCACTTCTTCCGAATTGCCTTCGCGCCGCAGCGGCGTCGCGGCTGCGACGTTCTTGCGCACCTCGTCCTTGGTGAAGGTGTCGTGGAACGTGGTCGCGATCATGCCCGGGCACAGCGCGTTGACCCTGATGCCCCGCGGCCCGAGTTCCTTCGCCATCGAGCGCGTGAAGGTCATCACCGCACCCTTCGACGTGGCATAGGCGCAGGCGCCGGGCCCACCGCCGTCGCGCCCCGCCTGCGAGGCGAAGTTCACGATCGCCGAACCTGCCGGCATGTGCGGCGCCACCGCCTTCGTGGTGAGGAACGTCGAGGTGATGTTGAGCTGCATGACATGGTTGAAGAACTCCTCGTCCATCTCCGCCAGCGGCCGGCGCTCGACCATACCGCCCGCCACGTTGGCGAGGATATGGATTTCGTCGCCGAAAGCCTTGCGCACTTCATCGACGAGCAGCGCGACCTCATCACCCTTCGTGACATCGGCCCGTACCTTGATCGCCGTGCCGCCTGCACGCTCGATCTCCGCCAGCGTCGCGTTCGCGTTGTCCTCGTTGCCGCGGAAGTTGATAGCGACCCTGGCGCCGTGTTTCGCCAGTTCCAGGGCGACAGCGCGGCCGATGTCGCGGCCCGCTCCGGTTACGATCGCTACCTTGCCGTTGAGCTTTGTCATGAGTTTTCCCGTGATTGCGTTGATGATTGAGGTGCCGCGTCAGGCGGCTTTGGACTTGAGCGGTTTGATCTCGGGGCACAGCACGAGCACCGACAGGACCGTCAGGATCGCGAGCGCGGAGCCGACGGCGAAGGCCGGTGCGTAGCTCTTCACCGTCAGCACCGGGATCAGGAAGTTGAGCCCGACCACCGCCAGCTTGGCCGCCGTGCCCGCGAAGCCCGCGAGCGTCGCCACCGACTTGCCGGAATAGAAGTCGCTCGGCAGCGTCTGGATATTGCCGACGGCGGTCTGGAAGCCGAACAGGATCGCGGCCATCAGCAGCACCGCGATCAGCGGCGTGGCGGCGACGATCGTCAGCAGAAGCGAGACGAGCATGATCGCGCCGCCGAGTGCGATGACGACCTTGCGGGTGCGGTCGACCGTCCAGCCCGCGGCGATGCGGTTCTGGGCAAGAAGGCCGCCGAACCATGCGCCGAACATCGCACCGACGTAAGGCATCCAGGCGTAGAGACCGATCTCCGCCACTCCGAACCCGTAAGTTTCGGAGAGATAGAGAGGCAGCCAGCCGACGAAGAGCCACCAGATGGGATCGAGGAAGAACGAGGCGAGGATCACACCCCAGCTTTCCTTGCGGGAGAGGATCTCGCGCGAATTCGGCGCGTAGCTCGCCGCTTCCTCCGTCTCGAGATTGCGCTGGCCGGTGAGGATGTAATTGCGCTCCTCCGCGCTGATCCAGGGATGCGCGTCGGGTCCGCTCCGGTAGATGATCAACCAGGGGATCAGCCAGAGGAAGCCGAGCGCACCGATCGCGATGAAGGTCGCCCGCCACGAATCGAGGAACACGAACAGATAGGCGACCACGGGTGCGGAGATGATCCCGCCGATCGCTGCGCCCGAATTGAATATCCCTTGTGCCAGCGCGCGCTCGCTGATCGGAAACCACTCGGCATTGGCCTTGGTCGCGCCGGGCCAGTTGCCGGCTTCCGAGAGGCCGAGAAAACCGCGGAAGACGGCGAAGCTGGCCAGCCCCGTAGCCGCGGCATGGAGCATGGTCGCCGCCGACCAGACCACGATCGAGAGCACGAAACCCAGCCGGGTGCCGATCCAGTCGAAGATCTTGCCGAACAGGGTCTGCCCGAAAGCATAGGCGAAGGTGAAGACGTTGAGGATGATCGCGTATTCGAACTTGTCGAGCCCGAGATCCTCGGAGATCTCCGGCCACAGGAAGCCCAGCGCGCCGCGGTCAATATAGTTGACGACGGTGGCGACGGCGACAAGCGTGACGATCAGCCAGCGCAGGCGGTTGTTCATCATGATGGATTGCCTTCCGGGAGGAAATCCTCCCTCGCGGGGCTGAAAGTGTCGATCAGCACGCCGGGTTCGAGACAGACCGACCCGTGATCGAGCCGCGGCGCGACATAGAAGCCGTCGCCCGCGGACAATTCGCGTTCCTCGCCATCGATGCGGACGAGAAACCGACCGCTTTCGACATAGCTCGACTGGCTGTGCGGATGCGTATGGACCTGCCCGACCGCACCCTTCTCGAACCGGACGCGGCAGATCATGAGATCGGGTCCGTATCCCAGAATCTGACGGTGGATTCCCTCGCCGACCGTTTCGGTATCTCCCTCTCGCGCGAGGACGAATGCGGGCGAAGCGCGGTTCGCGTGATGCATGGTCATTCCCCTCCGGCTTCCAGCGCGATGACGGCCGCGAAGCCGCTCCACTCGAGCGTGTCACCGTCGAGGCTCACGCGATGACGAGCGCCTTCGTGGGTATCGTGCGAGATCGCGATCGCGACACGGCTGCCGTCCGTGAGCGTCAGGCGGACCACATCCGAACCGTCGACCCGGTCGTGCCGCATGGCGCGGACGCGGCTGCGGCTGGCAACCGTCTGTTCGGTTGCGCCGTCGTAGCGGCCGTGGCTCTCGAGCAGGGAAACGAACGCATAGTCGCCCTTGTCGCGCGCGCGCAGGATCACCATCGGCTCGCGGCGCAGGTTGAAATCGGGATCGTTCGCGCCGCTCTCGCCGAGGATGGCCTGCATGGCACCGTCGGTTACGAACCGGTAGGTGTAGAACCGGCCGTCGAGCAGCCAGGTCATCGCCGCATCGCCGGCTTCGGGCTGCGCGACCGCATCGACCCAGATATGCTGGTAGCCGTTGTCTTCCCCCAGCACCGGACGGGCGGCGACATGGCTTTCGACCGGGAAGGCCAGCTCCATGATGTGACCCTGATAATGGAGCGGCAGGTCGTAGGTATGGCTGGCGTCGCTTTCGGCGCGCATCAGATCGAGGACGGCCGGTTCCTCCAGCCCCGGAATGTCCGCCATCACGAGCGTCCGCTGAAGGGCGGCGCCCGGCTGGACGTTCTCGACCCGCGCGCTGCTGACCTGAAGCCCCGGCTCATCCGAGAAATAGAGCTGTTGCGGCGCGATTGTCTCTCCGAGTTCGTCATCGCCGTCGAAGTGGCTGCGCATGTCGACCGCGATCGTGTTGTGGGCAACGGTCTGCTTCGCCCAGCTCTCATTCTCCGGCAGATAGCGGCCGCCCTGCTTGGCCTCGATGTTGAGGAACCGCGCCGCGCCGTAATCGCGCACGATCTCGTTGCCGTTGTCGTAGAGCTGCCAGCTCAGCTTGTCGAAATGGCCGTGGCCCATGCCTTGCGAAGTGTTCTTCGCGACCAGCACGGTATGTTCTGGTCCACTGCCCCGGCGGAGGATCGCGACGGCACCACGGTCACCCTCCGGTCCGTCGCGCAGAAGGAGGGAGCGGAAGGGGAAAGGCTTTGCCTTGCCCGCCGCCAGATCGCGTGCGACCAGCAGGCCGCTCTCGCTCAACACCGTGCGCCCCTGGAACTCCGCGATCGACAGCAGGGCCGGGTCGCGCGTTCGGCCGTAGGCGATGGCGATGCCGTGATAGAGCTCGTCGGTCCTGAGGCTCTTGTCCTTCAGCGCGTCGTTGAACGGGAAGAAATACCCCCCGTAAGTGAGCTGGACGGTGGTGTAGAGCGCCTTGAGCAATATCCCGTCGCGATATTCGAAGATGCGCCGTTCGGGATCGTTGCGCTCGATCGCGTCGGCGAAGACCATGAACGGCAGCAGCGCGTAGCGCTGGTAGTACGGCCCTTCGGTATAATACCCATCGGGCGAGAACAGCAGCTCGGTCTGGCGCAGGAAACCCGCCTTGCCGCTCTTGTCGGAGCCGAGCAGCGCACGCTCCACCATATCCTCGTCGCCCAGCAGGTAGCCGGTCATGCCGACGCCGGCGGTCGCCCAGGTCGCGTGATTGTGAATGCGGTCGAACGTGGCGCGGGAGTCCTCCGAAAGGAACGCGGCCGCCCGGCGGAATACCTGATCGTCGATGCGCTTACGGTCCGCCGGGTTCAGAGTATCGCGGATCTCGCCATAGCCCTGCACCGTGTAAACCAGCCACACGGCGTCGTTGAGAACCTGCCAGAACAGCCGACCCGGATTCTGGTTGCTGCGCGCGGGATGGTCGCCCAGCGTCGGATAGAGCTCCGCATAAGCGAGCAGCATGTCGCGGACGTAGTCGGCATAGGCCTGCTCGCCGGTGATGCGGTACAATTGCCCAGCGAGATAGATCGCCTTGTAATTGCGCTTGTGCTGCTCGTGTGTGTAGCCGCCGCCCGGGTCTTTCGGCACCGGGACGACCACGCCCGCAGTCATCATCTCGTCGACGAAGCCGCGCGCACGCGCGAGCTCGTCGCGATAGAGCAGCGGGAGGTCGGCCGCGGCCGTCACAGTCGCAGGTTGAGCGGAGGCGGTCGCCGGAGGCGTGGCACATGCCACGGCCCCGAGAGCGATTGCGCTGAGGACGGCCGCGCGCATCACTCGGCGCCCCCTCCGGCGAAGGTGTTGCCGGCAAGCTCGACGCGCGGCGCGCCGTCGAACACCAGCTCCTCGAACACCGGTTCCGGCGTGCGTGCGAAGGCGTTACCGGTTACCGCCGTCTTCGGCCGGCCGACGGTATGAACGATGCGCAGCGGCGCCGAATCGGCGAACGCGTTGCGCGCCACCCGCGCAGTCTGCACACCGTGGAGACGGATGGAAGCCGCCGTTCCGTTCGTGGCTGCCGTGCCGACTTCGGAAAGCGTGTTTCCGGAAATCTCGACGAAGGGCCCGAAGGTGCTTTCGTCGGTGCCGCCGCGATAGACATCGGCAACCGGGCCGCCGACATCGGTGAAAGTGCTGTCGGCAATGGTGAGATATTCGACGTTGTATTGCCCGAAGTCTTCGGTTTCCGCAGCCGCCGACACGATCGCCCCGGTGATGTTGGAAAACTCGCTCTCGCGGATCGTGACCCGGTCGGCGAGCGAGCTCTTGCTCAGCGTCAGCAGATTGAAGGACTTGTTGACCGTGAGATTGCGCACCGTGACGCCGTCCAGTTCGACAAGCATGTTCGCCCCGGCGCCGGCGGTGCTCGTGCGGATCACGGAGTTGCCTACCGAATCGTCCGCCTGGCTGCCGTCGATCGTCAGGTGCGCGAGCTGCAGGGCGCCGTCTTCGCCGAGCTCGATCAGGGCGGGCCGGGTGAAGCGGACGACCGTCTCGGCCCCGGTGCCGGCCGACGCGCCCTTTATCGTCAGCGTCTTGCCGACCGGGATCACCTGATTGACGGTATACTCGCCCGCCGCGAGGAGCAGCACATCGCCGCTGCCCGCCGCCGCCGCGGCATCGACCAGCGCATCCTCGCCCGGCGAAACCTCGTGCACCGTGCCCGACGAGCCGAATGCACGCGCAGCCCCCGGCTTCTCGTACCACGAGACGCCCACTTCGGAGAGGGCGACGGGCTGAAGGTCGCGCGGCGCGCCGACATCGGCGAGTGCCGGATCGGCCGGATAGAGCAGGCCGTTCGCAGCGCGCACGAGTTCGCCCTGCCGCGCCTCGATCTGCGGTGCCGGCAAGGCCTCGCGTCCGCCCAGCAGGATATTGCCTTCGAGGGCGATGCCCGAAATATCGTCCTCGACGCGGAAAATATCCGCGTCCTCCGGACTGACGAAAAGATTGGCCCGCATCAGCGAGTCGATCGGCGGGGCCGAGCGCTCTTCGTCGGCCCCCGCGGCGAGGGTCACGCGCTTGCCGCCGACGATGGTGTTGCGCTCGATCAGAGCGTTCTCGACCTGGACGTAGCGGTTCACCGGCGAGTTCGGCACACCGTTCATCACGGTCAGCGCGCTGGCGAAGCCGGTTCCGCGCAAACCCTCCATGTAGTTGCCCCGCACGGTCTGGTTGCGGTTGATGACGCGGATTCCGCCGGTGTAGTCCTTGCCGTAACCCAGGAAGACATTGCGCTCGACGAGATTGTCGTCGCCGTGCCGCAGAGTGAGCGTCCCGCGCGAGCGGAGGAAGAGATTCTCCCGATAGACGTTGCCGCCGGACTTTGAGGAGATGATCTCCACTTCGCCGTCGCAACGATCGAACACGTTCCGTTCGACGATCGTGCCCGACCGATACATCGAATAATGGCTCGTCCCGATACGGATGGTTTCGCCCCCGTTCGAGCCGAGCACCGGCCGCGGGCCGAAATAGTTGTGATCGATCCGGTGGCCGTTGTCGCGGCTTTCGGGAACGTCGAGCCGGACCGCCAGCGTCACGCCCTTGTTCGTCTTGCCGGCCAGATGGTTGTGATCGAAGCGGTTGTTCTTGCCGTGCATCGCGACCCAGTAGTCCGACTCGTACCGGTCGGGCTTGCTGAAGTGGTCGATCACCACTTCGGTGACCCGGCTGTTGCGCGCCAGATCGTCCTTGTTGCGCCGAAAGGAGATCACCTCGCCGCGCGGGCTGTAGCCGTCGCGGAACACGAGCCGTTTGACGACGACATATTCGCCGCCGATCCGCAAGCTCGACTGGCCCGTGAGGACGACCTTTCCGGGTTCTTCGCCGGTGATCGTGATCGGCGCCCCTTCACGTCCCTTGCCGGTGACCACGAGATCGAAATCGCGCCACTCGCCGTTGGCGAGAACGATGACGTCGCCCGCCGCCACGCGCTCGAGGGCGCCGGCGTATTCGTCCTGGTCGCGAACGAGGTAGCGCTCGGCGCGCAGCGGGGTCGCGACCGCGAATACGAGCACCAGCCAAAGGCATAGCCGACCCAACATGATCACCCTCCCCGCGCGTTTCTCGCCTGCGAGGAGACCATAGGGCCTGCCGCCTCTCTGTCAATCAGTTTGTCATGCCAAACTGCGATTGTCTGTCATACCAATATGGTCAGCCTATCCGCGCCGACGCAAGAAAGCGCTCGCGGCTTTTCAATGCGCGCTCCTGCACCGCTTCGAGAGCCATCTTCTCGGTCGCATCGAGCATGGCGGCAATCAGGCGATGGAAATGCTCGCGCATGGCCGACCGCGCGGCGGCGGAATCGCGCGCGCGCAACGCCTCGAACACCGCGCGGTGCTCGTCGGTCCGGGTGTCCGCATCGTGGACGCAGACCGCCTCGTAAGTGGCCTTCACGTCGGGAATCTCTTCGCGCATGCGCCAGAGGGACTTGATCGTGTGGACCATCGCCGCATTGTTCGACGCTTCGGCGATCGTCAGGTGGAACGCCTCGTCCGCCTCGTTCGCGGCATCGTTGTCGCCCGAGCGCATCTGTTCGATCAGCGCCTCCAGGTGCGCGATCGCCTCGTCGGTGATGTTGTGCGCGGCAAGCGCCGCCGCTTCGGATTCGATCAGCAGGCGCGCCTCGGTGACTTCGAAGGCGCTCGCCTTCGGCAGCATGACGCGGTTGGCGGGCTGCGTCTCGCTCACATAGACGCCCGAGCCGGTCTTGATCTCCAGCCGGCCCACAGCCTGGAGCGCGATCTCCGCCTCGCGGATCGTCACCCGGCTCACCCCCAGGCGCTCGGCCAGTTCCCGCTCACCCGGCAGCCGGGTGCCCGGAGGGAACGCCCCCTCGTCGATCAGTCCGGCGATCTGTTCAGCGACCGATTGGAAAAGCCTCTTACCGCTCATACTCACCTTCGCACGAATTGCCTGCGGGATCTCCTACACCAATTGTCCTATACAAGTCGGCACGCTTCTTCCAGTTGGCCGAGACGGTCGCGACAGCAGGACTAGAACCGCGCCCGGATTCCCACATAATAGCGCGGACCGTAAACGAGGACCGCCCCGAAGTCGTTGACCGTGCCGCGGTAGTCGGTCCGCGGTTCGTTGAACAGGTTGAGGCCTTCGACCGTGAGGCGCAGATTGTCGTTCAGCGCGTACGAGATGCGCGCCTCGAAAACACCGGCATCGTCGATATAGCGCACGCGGCCGGGCGATCCGACGAACTGCTGGAAGTAGCGGCTGCGGTACTTGTACACGCCCTGAAGTTCCAGACCGCCGATCTTGTAATAGGCCTGCGCCGACAGGACGTGCTTCGACAGGCCGAAAATCCCCGATGGCGGAATCAGCGCCTCGCTCGTCGAGGTCGTCCCGTCTTCATTGATCGTCGTTATCGCGCCGAGCGTGTTGTCTTGGAATTCGAAGTCGGAATCGGCATAGTTGTAGCTGAGCTTGAAACCGAGGCCGTCGAGCGGTTTCGGCAGGTAGCTGAAACGGTGCGCGGCGGTCACCTCGATACCGTAGATCGTGCTCGCTTCCTTGCTCGTGTTGATCGTGGTCACGAGGGTTTCGAGCTGCTCGCCGTCCACCGTGAAGGTTTCGTAGCGGCCGACCGTCTCGAACCCGCCGTTGAAGCTCTTGTAGTATCCGCCCACGGCCAGGATGGTGTCCTGGTTGGGATACCATTCGAGCGCGGCGTCGAAGTTCCACGAGAGCAGCGGATCGGTGAAGGGATTGCCCGTTGCATTGGCAGTGCCGATCGCCTCCTCGATCGAATAGATCGGGCTGCCGTCGTCGACCAGTGCATTGAACGTGCGGCCGTAACCGAGCGCGGACGGGTCGGGACGGGAAAGCGCGCGGTAGACCGCGAACCGCGCGAGCAGGTCGGGCCGCAGCTCGCCGGTGATGTTGAAGCTGGGCAGGAACTCGGTGTACGATCCGCCACCGCTGACATTCGTCAGCGTATCCGTATCCTCGACGATGTCGGTCAGCTCGCCGGTCGCAGGGTCGTAGACGGCGGACAATTGGCCGCGGAACCCGTTTGAGCGCACCTTGGTGTTGATGACACGAAGGCCGAAGTTCCCACGGACCGGCAACAGGCCGATGTTCCCATCGAAGTTCGCCTGAAGATAACCGGCCCAGCTCTTCTCGTTGACGTCGCTGTTCTGGATCGAATCGAACTCCCCGGTGGGGTAGATCGGAATGCCGTCCTCGTCGAAGTGCAGCTCACCCGTCGGATCGTTCGCCTCGAGCGTTCTGGCGAGGCAGAGCGCATCGAACGTCGCGTAGGTGTTGGTGGTCGAGATCACATTGCCGTCCGCATCGACCACCGTGACCAGCGGATTGCCGCCGCTGACGGTGGACATGAAGCCGCTTTCCGGGAACGGCGTGCGGCATTCCTGATTGGCGATCGCCAGCGCCTCGTTGCTGTAGGTATGCTCGAACCGGCTCGTCCCGGTGGCTGCGCCAGGAACGTCGCGATACACCAGTTCCTGGAAACGGACGCCGCCCTGGATGCTGTGGAGGAAGCCGTCCATCTCGTATTCGAAATCGCCGCGGCCGGCGAAGACGCTGTTGTACCGGTCCTGCTCCAGATCCGCCCGCAGGCGGGCCGCGTCGCGGTAGAGGTCGTAGTTGTCGACGTCGAACTCCTGCACCACGAAGTTCAGCGTGTCGGAGCCGTTCTGCCGAACGAGATAGGCGGTCTCGATGCGATCGTCGTTCGTCTTGCCGTCGCTTTGGACCGCCTCCGGATACTGATCCGGATTGCCGAAGATATCGAGACCGTCCCTGATCCGCATCCGGACCTGCACCGCCTCCTCGATACGCCGGGTTTCCGAATAGGAGACATCGCCCGAGAGACGAAGCCGGTCGCTCGCCTGCACCGCCAGCGAAAGACCGCCGCCGTAGTACTCCTCGTCACGCTCGAGATATTCGCTGTTGCTCTCGACGACGCTTTCTCCGGTGAACTGCAGCAGTTCGCCATAGGGCCCGGTGACCAGATCGTAATCGAGATGATTGCCATCACCGGCGCCATCCACCCGACGGCCTTCGGAAAAGTTCAGATCGTGCCGCTGTTCGCGGAACAGGCGCTTGGAGTACTGGAAATC
>Ga0164243_10014357_pt1 | contig 11045 bp, 10 predicted proteins | sample OricompcompostOP_FD_108781 | JGI IMG/M metagenome (GOLD analysis project Ga0164243, IMG submission 108781) | Organic Plus compost microbial communities from Emeryville, California, USA - Original compost - Organic plus compost (OP) | ecosystem: Engineered > Solid waste > Mixed feedstock >...
GGCCGCGCGGGGACTTGCTCGGCACCGGACGTGACCGACGGCGACCACGGGCGCGATGTGCCGGCGCGGGACCGGTCGAGCGGGCGGGTGCGGGGAGGTGGTGAAGGGCGTCAAGGAGTGCGCACGGCCCCCCGGGCCGAAGCACGACAGTCCGAGACAGCTCGCCGCGCCCGCCCGCGAACCCGACCACGTCACCGTCGGCGAACACAGCGTCACCGCCGGCGAACGGGGCGTCACCGCCGGCGAACGGAACGTCTCCCTCGGCGAAGCGAACGTCACCGTCGGCGGCGCGGGTTCGTCCCCGCCGACCTACGCCCACCCCAGCTCATGGAGGCGGGCGTCGTCGATGCCGAAGTAGTGGGCGACCTCGTGGACGACCGTGATCACGACCTCCTCCACGACGTCCTCGCGGGTGTCGCAGATGGCGAGCGTCGGGTTGCGGTAGATCGTGATGCGGTCGGGCAGCGCGCCCGCGTCCCACCACGTGCCCCGCTCCGTCAGGGGCGTGCCCTCGTACAGCCCGAGGAGCTCGGGGTCGTCCGCGGGGGCGTCGTCCTCGACCAGCACGACGACGTTCTCGATCCGGGCGGCGAGGTCGCGCGGGATCTCGTCGAGCGCATCCCGCACCGCGTCCTCGAACTCGGCGCGCGTCATCTCCACCACTCGCCCATCCTCCCAGCCCGCTACACTTGCCGTCGTCCCTGAGCCCCCATCGTCTAGCGGCCTAGGACCCCGCCCTTTCACGGCGGTAGCACGGGTTCGAATCCCGTTGGGGGTACGTGAGCGGCTCGTCCGCCGAGGGGCCGGGACCGGATTTCGGGATCGGCGCCTCGGTGGGATACGATCCTCTCGGTTCGCTTCACGGAGCGGATCACACCAGGCCCTGTAGCGCAGTTGGTTAGCGCGCCGCCCTGTCACGGCGGAGGTCGCGGGTTCAAGTCCCGTCAGGGTCGCTCGACAGCGACACCCGGTCACGTCGAAGGACGCGCCCGGGTGTTTCCGTCAGGGCTCTGTAGCTCAGTTGGTAGAGCGTTCGACTGAAAATCGAAAGGTCACCGGATCGACGCCGGTCGGAGCCACCTCAGAAGGACCCTCGGGAAAGCCCGGGGGTCCTTCGTCGTTCTGCGACCCGGGACCTGCCCCGCGTGGCCCGGGCCACACCGTGTCTGTCCTGCGCCCGACCTGCGCAGTCGATAGTCTCGTGATGGGCCCGCGGTGCACGTCGACGACCCCGCGGGCGAGGGAGAGGGAGGGCGCATGAGCGACTGGGACGACGGCCGACCGGCCTCCGAGCAACGACCGTCGCTCGGGCGGCTCGTCGAGAAGGCCACCGAGCAGGTCACCCGCATCGCACGCACCGAGATCGAGCTCGCCAAGGCGCAGCTCGTCGCGAAGGCCAAGAACGCCGGGATCGGCATCGCGCTCCTCGCGGTCGCCGGCGTCCTCGGCTTCTTCATCCTCGTCTACCTGGTCTTCGCCGGGTACCTCGGGCTCAGCCACGTCTTCGTGGACTGGCTCGCCGCTCTCCTCACGGCCGCCGGCCTGCTGATCATCGTCGGCGTGCTCGCGTTCGTCGGCGTCAAGGCGCTCCAGCGGGGCGTCCCCCAGACCGACGAGACCGTCGAGAGCCTCAAGCAGGACATCGCCGCGCTCAAGGGAGGTGGTGCCCGATGAGCACCAAGGAGACCCAGCTCCAGGAGGAGCTCGCCCAGGCCCGCGCCGAGCTCGCGAGCACCGTCGACGAGCTCTCGGCGCAGCTCGACCCGCGCGCTCAGGCGTCGCGGTTCGCCGCGTCGACCAAGCAGGCCGCGACCGACACGGCCGGGCTCTTCACCGGCGACGGGATGCCCCGCCAGGGAGACCGGGCGCGGAACGTCAAGGTGCTCATCGGAGTCGGTGTCGCCGTGCTGGCGCTGGGCGCACGCGCCGTCCTGCGGCGGCGCTGAGCGCCGCTCCCCTGCCGCCGGGCCGCGTCGCGCGGCCCGGGCCGTACCTGACCGCGCCGGTCGCGCCTGGGCGCGCCCTCGCGCCCGGCACCGTGGGCGCCGGGCGCCCGGCGCCCGGTCAGTCCTTCTTCGCGTCGTCGTCCGACGTCGTCGCGGCGCCCAGGAGCGCGCGCACCTCGGCCTCGGGGTACCGACGGTGGCCGCCGAGCGTCCGGATGTAGGAGAGCTTCCCCGCCTTGGCCCACCGCGTGACCGTCTTGGGGTCGACACGGAAGAGGCTCGCTACCTCGGCCGGGGTCAGGAGGACCTCGGGCTCGCCCTGCATGCCGTGTGCAGTCATGCTCCACCTCCATCGGGCGCCGTGCGGTCCGACAGGGTGCCGGACGCCCTCTGGACGACGCCACATCTCCCTTCCATGATGACAGTCCGCGCAAAGTCGACTACTCGGACGATGGGTGAAATGGCCCGACCAGGTCACGAGCGGGAAGAACGGCGCGCGTGCGTGATGTCGGACACGTCGAGCGAGGCGGACGGTGCGGACGTGCGGCTCTTCCGGGTCGAAAGCCGCATCGGGAGGGCCTGGGACGCGACCCGCCCGCGCCGCGAGTGGCTGGAACGGCCCCCGACCATGTACCGTTGTGCACTGGACAGACGAGACATCACCAGGGCCGCACGCGTCTGCGCGTTGCCTGCCCTGGCTTTCACGTTGAGGGGGTCGAGCCATATGGGACGCGGCCGTCAGAAGGCGAAGCAGACCAAGGTCGCTCGCCGGTTGAAGTACTACAGCCCCGAGACGAACTACCACGCGCTCGAACGCGAGCTGGGTGGCAGTTCTTCGCACACCGACGTCGCCACCGACTCCAGGTTCGAGTCGAACGACGACGACTTCCAGGATCGTTACAACGACTGGAACGACGAGCGCTGAACACCTCCGTCAGGTGACGCCGGCCGCCGGTCGGCGGGCGGCGTCACCTCGGAGCAGCGTCTCGTGGGCCCTCTCGTAGGCCTCAGCCCCGGTAGCTCCCGGACATCCTCACCGCGCCCGCGTGGACGCCCTTGGTCCCCGTGACCAGGTCCTCCCCCGTCGTCGCCGTCGGGTCGAGCAGGTCCACGGTGCCGAGCACCCACGCGGGCAGCCCCAGCGCCTCGCAGCGAGCCAGCGCCGCGTCGGCCCCGTCCGCGCCCACGATCGCCACCATGCCGACCCCCAGGTTGAGCGTGTTCTCGAGGTCGCGCTGCGGCACGTTGCCGAGGTCGCGGACCGTCCGGAACACCGCGGGCACCTCCCACGACGCACGGTCGACCGTCGCGACCGTCCCCTGCGGCAGGACCCGCGCCAGGTTCGCGGCGAGCCCGCCCCCGGTGACGTGGGTGAAGGCGTGGACGTCCGCGGCGTCGTCGGCGGCGAGGGCGAGGCAGTCGCTCGCGTACACGCGCGTGGGGGTGAGGAGCTCCTCGCCGAGCGTCCGGCCGAACTCGTCGACGTGGCGGTCCAGCTCCCAGCCCGCGTGCTTCACGACGGCCCGCACCAGCGAGTAGCCGTTCGAGTGCAGGCCGGACGACGCCAGGCCGATGAGCACGTCGCCGGGGCGCACCCGGTCGGGGCCGAGGAGCGCGTCCGCCTCGACGACGCCCGTCGCAGCGCCGGCGACGTCGTACTCGTCGGGGCCGAGCAGGCCGGGGTGCTCGGCCGTCTCGCCGCCCACGAGCGCCGTGCCGGCCACCTCGCACGCGGCGGCGATCCCGCGGACGACGTCCGCGATGCGCTCCGGCACGACCTTGCCGCAGGCGATGTAGTCGGTCATGAAGAGGGGCTTGGCACCCACCACGACGATGTCGTCGACGACCATGCCGACGAGGTCGAAGCCGATCGTGTCGTGCACGTCGAGGGCCTGCGCGATCGCGACCTTCGTCCCGACGCCGTCCGTCGACGTCGCCAGCAGCGGGTGGCGGTACCGCGTGAGCTCCTGGGCGTCGTAGAGCCCCGCGAAGCCGCCGACGCCCCCGAGGACCTGCGGTCCGTGCGTGCGCCGCACCGCGTCCTTCATGAGCTCGACGGCCTTGTCGCCGGCCTCCGTGTCGACGCCGGCGGCGGCGTAGGTCAGACCATCGGTCACAGGGGATCTCCAGGGGTTGCGGAAGGTCGGCTGTCGTGGCGCCGGCGTGCCGGCACGGCCGGCACGACGACGGGACGTCCCGGGGGACGTGAGAGGAACGGACCGAGGGTCACGGGTGGTCGAGCGCGGTCGAGCCACCTGCGCCCACGGACAGCGACAGGAGCCCGTCCTCGGGGGCACCGAGGGGCAGCGCGTCCTGCTCGAGCAGGTGCTTGCCGAGCTGGTCGGCCGGCGGCAGCTCGATCGGGTAGTGGCCGCTGAAGCACGCCGTGCACAGCTGCGAGGCGGGCTGCTCGGTGGCGGCGACGAGGCCCTCCATCGAGATGTAGCCCAGCGAGTCGGCGCCGAGCGACGCCGCGATCTCGTCGGCGCCGAGACCGTTCGCGATGAGCTCGGCGCGGGACGCGAAGTCGATGCCGTAGAAGCACGGCCACTTGACCGGCGGCGAGCTGATGCGCACGTGCACCTCGGCGGCGCCCGCCTCGCGGAGCATCCGGACGAGGGCGCGCTGCGTGTTGCCGCGGACGATCGAGTCGTCCACCACGACGAGACGCTTGCCTCGGATCACCTCGCGCAGCGGGTTGAGCTTGAGCCGGATGCCGAGCTGGCGGAGCGTGTCCGACGGCTGGATGAACGTGCGGCCCACGTACGCGTTCTTGGTCAGGCCCTGCCCGAACGGGATGCCCGACTCCTGCGCGTACCCGACCGCGGCCGGGGTGCCCGACTCCGGGACGGGGATCACGAGGTCCGCCTCGACCGGGTGCTCGCGCGCGAGCTCGCGGCCCATCTCGACCCGGCTCGCGTGCACCGACTTGCCGTTGATCGACGTGTCGGGGCGCGCCAGGTAGACGTACTCGAAGATGCAGCCGGCACGCTCGACCGGCGCGAACCGCGTGGAGCGCAGGCCGTCGGCGTCGATCGCGATGAGCTCGCCCGGCTCGACCTCGCGCACGAACGAGGCGCCCACGATGTCGAGGGCCGGCGTCTCCGACGCGACGACCCAGCCGCGCTCCAGGCGGCCCAGGACCAGCGGACGGACGCCCTGCGGGTCGCGCGCCGCGTACAGGGTGCGCTCGTCCATGAAGACCAGGCTGAACGCGCCGCGCAGGCGCGGGAGCACCTCGAGCGCGGTGGCCTCGAGCGTGTGGTCGGCGTCGCCCGCGAGGAGCGCGGTGACCAGCGCGGTGTCCGTGGTGTTGCCCCGTGCGAGCTCGCCGCGGCGCTGCGCGCCGTACCGCTCGGCGACGAGGTTCACGAGCTCCGCGGTGTTCGTCAGGTTGCCGTTGTGCCCCAGCGCCACCGTGCCCGACGCCGTCGGGCCCAGGGTCGGCTGGGCGTTCTCCCAGGTGACGCCGCCCGTCGTCGAGTAGCGGCAGTGCCCGACGGCGATGTGCCCGGTGAGCGCGTTGAGCGCGGTCTCGTCGAAGACCTGGGAGACTAGGCCCATGTCCTTGTAGACGAGGATCTGCTCACCGTTGCTCGTCGCGATGCCCGCGGACTCCTGGCCGCGGTGCTGCAGCGCGTAGAGCCCGAAGTAGGCGAGCTTGGCGACCTCTTCGCCGGGTGCCCAGACGCCGAAGACCCCGCAAGCATCCTGCGGGCCCTTCTCGCCTGGCATCAGATCGTGGTTGAGACGTCCATCTCCGCGGGGGGCCACGCCTCTAGTGTGACACAGCGGTTGTGGAGAACTTCGGGGCGTCCGGCGGGGCTGGGGCGGGGCGTGGACGGGGCGGGACGGCGTGGTGTGCGCTCACACCACCCCGCCCCGCCCCTCCCGCTCGAACGCCTCTCCCCTCGTCGTCCAGGCGACCCCTCGAGCGCTACTCGTGCACTACCGGCAGGTCTTCGCGCCGTAGGCCTTCGCCGACGTGGCGTAGTGCCCGACGCCGTCCCAGTAGTAGGCGGCGATCGTCACGCTGCCCTTCGCGACGGACGACCTCCCGGTCGCGAAGACGTTCGAGACGGACGTGAACGGCGCCACGCCGCTGAACTTCGTGTCCCCGAACGCGGTCGTGAGCCGGATGTCGGTCTTGTGGTCCGCCTCCCCGTTGACCACCGAGGTGCTCAGGTAGACCTGTCCGCCCGAGCAGAACGCGACGGCCGTCGGCGCCTGGGTGACGACGTCGGGCCCGGGGCGCTTGACCGTGACCGGGACCCGCACGACGGTCCCCGACTCCTTGGCCACGAGCACGATGTCGTAGGTGCCCGGCGCCGTCTTCTGGGGCACCTTCACGGTGACCGTCGCGGCCCCCGCCGTGACGGTCGCCTTGCCGGCCGAGCCGCCCGGGTTCGCCCGGTCGAAGGCCGCGCCGGACGGACGCAGGTACGCGGTGACCTTGGTGTTGAGCGGCGCCCCGAGGGACGTGAGGTCGAGCTTGGACACGGACACGGTCGCGTCGTCGCCGGGCAGCGTCGCGGCGGGTGCCTTGTCGACGACGACGTGCGAGCGCGCGAACGACGGCGCCAGCGGCTGGTTCTTGCCGAGGTAGTCGATCCACCCGTCGCGGTCGATCAGGCCCGAGTCCCTCGCGTCGGTGCCCTCGAGGAACTCGCGGAAGTTGTCGCCGCCCGAGGTCAGGAACGAGAACGTGCCGATGCGGTACTCGCCCTTCGGGTCGATCGGCTTGCCGTTGACGTAGACGCTCAGCACGTGGTGGCCGGGCGTGGCGTTCGGGTCGAGCGTGTCGACCGTGTACGTCACGTTGTCCGACAGCCCCAGGTTGAGGTAGGGGCGCGACGGGCGGTTGCCGGCCGCGTCGGTCTGCCACTGCTGCTCGAGGAGGGTCGTGAACTGGGCGCCGGTGAGCGTGACGGTCCAGAGGTTGTTGACGAACGGCAGGACGCTGTTCGCCTCGGCGTAGGTGATCACGCCGTCGGTGTCCTTGAACAGCTCCGCGCGCAGGCCGCCCGGGTTGACGACCCCGATCTCGGCGCCGCCGCGCGACGGGTCGGCGAGCGTGTCGCGGAGCGCGTTCGCGACGGTGTTGCCGAGCGCGGACTCCGAGGCGCGGTCGTCACGGCCCGTGATCGGGTTCGCCGGGTCCGGCTGCGTGTACTTCCCCTTGACGTACGTCCCGCCGGTGTACGCGGTCGTGACGTCGGCGGTCACCTTCCCGACGGGCTTCTTGCCGACCTCGTCCGCGTACGCGAGCGCGTCCTTGACGATGCCGTCGACCTTGGCCACCGCCGGATACTGCGCGATCAGGTCCGCTGCGGGCGTGGTCGTACGGGCGACGTTCTGGACCGTGTACGACTCGACGGCGTGCGTCGAGGCGTCGAGGGTCAGCGACACGTGCCCGACGTTCTCGCCGTAGTCGCCGGTCTGGATGATGGGGCGCGTCACGCCGGCCTTGCCGGGGACCGGCGCGTCCCACGCGTACTGCTTGTGGGTGTGGCCCGTGAAGATGGCCGCCACCTTGGGGCTCGTCTTCGTGACGATGTCCGCGAACGCCCCGCCCGCGGCGACCTCCTGGTCGAGCGTCGCGCCGTCGGGCGTGCCCTCGCTCGCGCCCTCGTGGACCGTGGCGACGACGACGTCCGCCTCGCCGTTGGACGGGTCGCCGTCCGTGAGCTCGTCGGCGGTCTTGTTGAGGGCGGCGACGGGGTCGCCGAAGTCGAGCGTCGCGACGCCCGACGGGGACACGAGCGTCGGGGTCTCCTCCGTGACCGCGCCGATCACGCCGACCTTGACGCCGTCGACGTCGATCACGTCGTAGGCCGGCAGCGCGGGCGTCGTCGTGCCGTGCTCGTAGACGTTCGCGCCGAGGTACGGCCAGTTCGCCCGGTCGTCGATCCGGCCCGTGAGGTCGGAGTAGCCCTTGTCGAACTCGTGGTTGCCGACGGACGAGACCTGGAGCCCGAGCGTGTTGAGCACGTCGATGGTCGGGGCGTCGTCCTGGACGGCCGAGGCGAAGAGCGAGGCGCTCACGTTGTCCCCCGCCGACAGGAAGAGCGTGCCGTCGGGGTTCTGCGCCTTGAGCTGCTCGATCGTGCCCGCGAAGCTCACGGTGTTCGCGTCGATGCGTCCGTGGAAGTCGTTGATCGCGAGAAGGTCGAGCGTCGTCGTGGCGTCTCCGGCCGCGAGCGCCGGCGCCGCGGCGGTGAGGACGGCGCCCCCGCCGACGACGAGCGCCGCGGCGGTCACGGTCGAGACGAGTCGACGCCCGGGTCGCGGACGTCGTCGTGGGGTGAGGGCAGGTGGGGTGGTCGTGCTGCTGTTCACAGATGCCTCCTTGTCGGTGACCGGTGGGTCTCCACCTGGGCACGGGACTCGGAGGTCGCGACGTCAGCGGCACAGGTGGCGTTGCGATCCCACCTGATCCGCATGACGGGGCTGTGTCAAGACTGTGACGGCTGGAAGTCCTCGGCGTGTCGCTGCCTCGGCGGGGTCAGCCGCGGTGGCGGTCGAGGCTGCGGCGGTCGGCGAGGAGCGCGAGGAGGCCCGAGACCGCGAGGCCGAGGCAGATCCCGCCGAGCACCACGAGCGAGAAGAGGACGCCCGGCTTGTCGATCGTGTTGCCGCCCCAGCGCGAGAGCATGAGGCCGCCGACCACCAGCCCCAGGACCGCGCCCAGGAGCGCGCCGGCCTTGAGGAAGTTCTGGTACCGCGGCGCGCGGCGTGCCCGGCCCTCGACGAGCTCGGTGACGTCGACGTCGGTCGCCTCGACCTGCGCGTCGGCCGGGAGCTCGACCTCGACCGGCTCGGGCCGCTCGGTCTCGGCCTGCTCCGGCTCGGTCCGCCCCGGCTCGGGCGTCGCCGGCACGACGTCGGGCTCCGTGTGCGCGGCGTCGGGCCCGGCGGGCGTGACGTCGTCCGCGTCGGGGGTGCGGGCGTCGTCGGGACGCGCGGCGGGGCCGGCAGGGTCGGGCGTGGTGCTCACGTCGACCGACCCTACCGGCCCCGCCTGGGACCGCCGGACCTGCGCTGGTCAGGTGCCGATCAGCGGCAGTCCTTGGCCTGGTAGGCCTTCGTCTCGACCTGGTAGTGGCCGGCGCCGTCCCAGTAGTAGCCCGCCACGCTCAGGGTCCCGGCCGGGATCGAGGCCTTGCCGGTCGCGAACACCTGCGAGACCGACGTCAGCGGCGCGACCTTGGTGAACTTCTGGTCGCCGTAGGAGGTGGTGAGACGAATGTCGAGCGCGTGCTTCGGCTCGCCCGCCACGACCGACGTCGACACGTACGCCTTGCCCGCCGAGCAGAACGCCTTCGCGGTGAGGGCCTTGAGCGTGACGTCGGCGTGCGAGGACTTCACCGGCAGGTCGAGGCCCACGAGGATCGGGTCGTGGTCGGAGGACCGGAACGGCGTCGTGTCGTAGAGGTTCGACACGTTGTAGTTGTACCGGCTGTACTCGTTCGCGATCGGCTCGACGGAGTTGATGTTCCAGATGTCGGCCTTCGCGACGCCCGCGAGGGACGCCGACGCGAACGCGTGGTCGATCGAGCCCACGTACCCGTCGAACAGGTAGGTCTGCTTGCCCGTCGTCGCGCCCAGGTCGGTGTAGCCGGCGTCCGTGATGGCCTTGACCGGGTCCTCCTGGCCGTACGCGTTGAAGTCGCCGACGAGCAGGATCTTGTCGGTCTTCGCCGCCTTCGCGTACGCGTCGGCGAACGCGAGCGTGGCCTGCGCCTGCTTCACGCGGGTCGCGTTGTACGCGCCCTGGCCGTCGCCCGCGTCCGTGTCGCCGGGCCCGGGGTTGTCGCCGTCGAACGTGCCCTTCGACTTGAAGTGGTTCGAGACCACGACGACGTCGTCCTTGGAGCCGCCCCCGACCGGACGCCACGTCTGGGCGAGCGGCTGGCGGGCGATCCCGTCGAACGCGGTCGAGCCGACGAGGAGCTGCGAGGCGCCGACCGGCTTGACGACCGCGGGCTTGTAGATGAACGCGACGCGGATGACGTCCTCGTCCGCCGGGAGGTTCGCCGGGGACGGCACGTACTTCCACGTCCCCGCACCCGCGGCGGCGTTGAGCGCGTCCGTGAGCTGGGCGAGGGACGCGTCGCGGTCCTCGCCGTCGGTGGTGAGCGAGTTCTCGATCTCCTCGAGGGACACGACGTCCGCGCCGAGGCCGTTGATCGCGTTCACGATCTTGGTCTGCTGGCGCTGGAGGTTCGCGGCGTCCCACGCCCCGCGGGCGTTGCAGCCCGTCTTCACGGTGATCGGGTTGCCCTGGCGGTCCGTGTAGGGCTGGCAGCCGGAGAGCTGGTCGCCCGTCGTCGTGAAGTAGTTGAGGACGTTGAAGCTCGACACGTGCAGGGTGCCCGCGACCTGCGGGGCGTCCGTGCGGGTGTTCTCGAACGTGACCGGCTGGACGCCGTCCGCGACGTCGGGCGTGAGCTGCGCGAGCGGCTCGAAGGCCCAGGCGTCGTACCGGTAGTCGAGGATCACCGGGGTCGTGAACGTCACGTGCGCGCCCACGCGCGCCGGCTTGCCGCCGGTCAGGTACGGGAGCGGCTTGCTCGTGTTCGCGGCGCTCGAGTAGTTGGTCGTGGCCCCGTCGTCGAGGACGACGGCCCGCGCGGCGCGGTCCGTCACCGCGGCCTGCGCCTCGGCGCTGCCCGGGCGGCCGGCCTGGGTCGGCTGGACGAACGGCTTGTCGCCCGCGGCCAGCAGGAACGACCCGTAGTAGTTGGTGTCGTAGTTGTCGGCGACGACGTAGTGCCCCGCCGGGGCGACGAGCATGCCCTCGAGGCTCTCGCGCTGCGCGTCGGTCTGCGGGAACGCGACGGTCGCGGGCTTGACCGCGGGGACGGCGTCCGGCAGGACGGACCAGGTCGTGGCCGACAGCTCGGTCAGGCCCGCGTACTCCGACACGGTGCCCGTGACCTCGACGTACTGGCCCGGCTTGAGGTCGGCGGCCGCCTTCGTCGAGTAGACGAACAGGCCGTCGGACGCGTGGTGCGTCGCCAGGTCGACGTCGCCGCCCGTGCCCGGCGTCTGGATGTACAGGCCGTTGTAGCCGCCCGTCGGGTACGCGGCCGTCAC
>Ga0164243_10014358_pt1 | contig 11045 bp, 7 predicted proteins | sample OricompcompostOP_FD_108781 | JGI IMG/M metagenome (GOLD analysis project Ga0164243, IMG submission 108781) | Organic Plus compost microbial communities from Emeryville, California, USA - Original compost - Organic plus compost (OP) | ecosystem: Engineered > Solid waste > Mixed feedstock >...
AGGCGCAAATTAAATATATTCAATCATTACAGCACAAAAAAAACCGTCAAAAATCCAGCCAGTATATTGCGGAAGGGGATAAGATTGTGCAGGAGCTGATCATGGCCGGTATGCCGGTGAAAGCCGTGTATGCCACTGCAGAATGGATAGCAGGCCATGGGGAAGTGCTGAAAAAGCTTGTGGCATCGGCGGTATATACCGTTGAGGAGCAGGCGCTGAAACAAATGAGCGCCCTTACAACGCCCAACAAGGCGATGGCCCTGCTGGACATGCCCGCCCCCAACCCGCAGCTGCCGGGCAAAGGCAGCCTGGTACTGGCCCTGGAAGCCATTCAGGACCCCGGCAACATGGGCACCATTATTCGTATAGCCGACTGGTTTGGCATCAGGGAAATCGTTTGCTCCCCTGACTGTGTGGACGTGTACAATCCCAAAACCATACAGGCCACCATGGGCAGCATCGCACGCGTTCGTATATCCGAGGCCGATATGCAGTCGTTCCTGGAAAGTACGGAGCTGCCGTCGTACGCGGCCACCCTGCACGGCCAGGATATCACCGGCTTCTCCCGCCTGACGGAGGGCATCATCCTGATCGGCAACGAAGGCAGGGGCCTGTCGGAGGCAGTAACCGCCGCCGCTACCCACCAGATCACCATTCCCCGCCTCGGCGGTGCGGAATCCCTTAACGCCGCCGTAGCCACCGGCATCATCTGCGGTCGCTTATTGATATGAGAATATACCTGCTGATATTGCTAACCCTCCTCCTTGCCGCCTGCCGCCATGAGGCGCCGCGGCAACCGGAACCTGCTTTCTATTACTGGAAGCAAAGCTGGACGGGCAACCCCCTGGAGCTGCAATACCTCCAACAGCTGCCGGCCAAAAAGCTCTATATTAAAATGTTTGACGTAAGTCCGGACGCCGGCGGTAAACCCATACCCGTAGCCGTTTTCCGGCAGCAGGCGCCATTGCCGCAAGGCCAGCCCCTGGTGCCGGTTATATTTATCATGAATGAGGTATGGGCACAGCTGAAAGACACGGCCGAGATAACAGCGTTTACGGGGAAGACGTCGCGTTTGCTGGAAGACATGGCCATGGCACTACCCGACCGTCAGATACGGGAAGTACAGGTTGACTGCGACTGGACGCAGACTTCTTCTTCCCCCTATTTCCAATTTTTAACAACCCTTAAATCGCAACCTTTTTTCCGGGACAAAACCCTGTCCGCCACAATTCGTATGCACCAGGTGAAATACCGCACCAGCAGCGGCACGCCGCCGGTGGATAAAGGGCTGCTTATGTGTTACAACATGGGCGACCTCCGCAAAGCCGGGGACCATAACTCCATCCTGGACCCTGCCACCATGAAAGCTTACATCGGCAGCGACCGTATTTCAAATTATCCTTTACCTTTGGATATCGCGTTGCCCCTTTTCAGCTGGACGGTTTTGTTTGAACAGGGCCAATACAAAGGCATCCTGCGCAACATCGGAGCGGCGGAACTGGACAACCGGGAATTGTTTATACCTCAGGGCAAACACCTGTTTGTGGTTAAAAATGATACGTTATTCAACGGATACCTGCTGCGCAAAGGAAGCGAATTGCGAAGGGAAACTACCAATATTGAACTGCTGAAGTCCGCCGCCAGCCTGGTGGCCAAACAAAAGCAAGACTATAACCCAACTATCATTTTTTATCACCTGGATGCTGCCACATTGAAAAATTATCCATTGCATGAACTACAAGAAACTTATCGTCTTTTCCATTAGCTTTTTAGCTGTATTCTTTGGGAATATCATCTATATCCTGTCCTGTGGAGGCGGAGAAATGGACCCGTATGATTATTACATTTCTTACTTCAACACCTACCTGAAAGGGCAGGGGTACGAACCATTTTATTTCACCTCGCTGTCCGACTATTACGACGAGGCCACTCCGGACGAAACCACCGTCAACGTGCAGGACTGGCGTAATTACGCGGGGGATAAGTCCGTATCAACAGATGATATTTACCGCTACATCTATAAGTTCAGCCGGGAACAGGTAGCGCAGATTGCCGATTGCAGCACCAAAGGGCAAAACTGCTCCCTGGCGGACAGTGCGAAGAACAACAGCTTCGCCTTGTACCTTGCCAATCCCAAACACCAGGAGGCGGCCCGCTACCTGCTGTATGCCAAGGATTGCGAGAATATTGTGTACAACCCTGATCCCTGGGTGGAACGTGGCGATCAGTCCGGAGCCATGGGCGACCTGTACGAGGAAGGAAAGGGATTACTCGCCAATGTAAAGGATAAAGACATCGCGCAGCGTTATAAATTCCAGCTGCTGCGGCTGACGCACTATCGCAAAATGTACCGGGAAACCGTAGAAGCGTTTGACCGCGATTTCGGCAAGGCCGGCAACGGTAACCTGATCTACAACAAAGCCCTGGCGCTGAAGGCCGGCGCGCTCTACCACCTGAGAGATACCGTGAACGCGGCCTACCTGTTCTCCAAAGTGTTTGCCGCGGAGCCCGGGCTGCGGGAAATGGCTTTCCTGAATGTGAAATGGACCCACACCGCCGCTGTGGATATCTTCCCGCTTTGCAAAAACAACAAGGAGAAAGCCAATGCAGTGGCGCTTTACAGCTTCCAGATACCTTCGGTGGATTTCACCGGCCTGCGAATGGCTTACCAGCTCGACCCCGGCGCGGCAGTGCTGAGCGCTATGCTGACCCGGGAAATCAATAAGCTGGAATCGGAATTGCTCACTCCCCGCGTAGCCGCCATGGGAGATAGTGCAGGCCTGAGCCTGGGTTACTATTCCTATTCTTACTTTAACCAGGACGCGGAAGGTATCAGCTACCGCGATTCCGCCACGGCCCTGCAGCGATTTGTAGACGATGTGGCGCAGAAAGGTAAAGTACAGGACCCTGACTTCTGGAAGGTAAGCGCTGCCTATATCGCCTTCATCCGGAACGACCTCAGTGGCGCCAGGTCCAGGCTGGAAAAGTACCCGGTAAAGGACCCTGCCCTGAAGGACCAGTGGGAGCTGGTGAACCTGCTGGTAACGCTGAATGAACAAAAACGCCTGGATGCTGCCTTTGAAGCAAAACTACTCGGCAGCCTGAAATGGCTGGATACAAAGTTGGGGCAAATTAACCCGGACGGATACTGGTATGCGTCAGATAAAAATCTCTTTTTCAACAAAGCCATGCGCAACATCCTGGCAACTGTTTTAGCGCCGGGATATCACCGCCAGGGCGATTATACAAAAGAAGCGTTGATCCGTGCCCGTTGTGCCGCACTGCACCTCGGCGTCCCTCCCTACGATGCCGTCAATATGGTGAAAGACGAGATGAGCGCGGAAAAGCTGATTGCACTGTATGATTTTCTCCGCAGTGGCAATAAAACAGATTATGAGAAATACCTGGTCGCTTATTTTCCGAAGGACATCAGCATGGAACTCGCCATAGGCATTGCTTACATGCGGGTGAATAATTTTACCGCCGCGCTGCCCTGGCTGAAAAAATCGCCGGTGAAGCAACAGCCGGTTAGTTACCAGGTTTGGACGGACCAGCTGCAGGATTTTGGAGAAGATACTGCGGATGCAAGGCATCGCACGCCGATCACCGCCAGCCAGTTCTGCGAAGAGATGGTAAGACTGCTGAACCTGACTAAGAAGCCGCCGGTAAGCGCAGCGGTGTATCATAAGATTGCCACCGGCCTGTTCAATATTTCCTACTATGGTAAAAGCTGGTCTATGCTGAAGGATTATCGCCCCAGCACTTTATGGTACACTGCCAGCTGCGAAAAAGATCCGTTTGAGCGGCAGTACTTCGGCGTGTACGATGCGGAAATATTTTATACCAAAGCGGCGCAGGCAGCTACAGACAAGGAGTTCAAGGCCAGGTGCCTGTTCCTCGCCGCGCGTTGCGCACAAAAGCATGTGCCGGAAAATAAGGATGATAAATTGTATTACTTATCGTTGATGCGTAACCGTTACTTCCCGGTACTGGCTACGAACTATAACCAAACGGCGTTTTACCAGAAGGTGTACGGACAGTGTTCCTATTTACAGGATTACGTGAGCGAAACGCGGCGGAAGAAGTAAGGATTATTTAAACTGTATTGCTTTTATCGGCGTGATTTTACGGATAATGAGCGAAGGTAAAAGCAATACAGCCGTACATACCACGAAGGTGCCTACGTTGATCAGTACGATCTCGTGCCAGCGCAGCGCTACTGCTGCGGTAGACATGTAGTAGGAATCTTCCGGCAGCCGCAGTATGCCGGTTTTCAGCTGGAGGAAGGCCAGCCCCAGGCCGAGGATATTCCCGATAATTACGCCCAGCAATACGATGTAGGCCGCCTGGAAAATAAATATTTTCTGAATGCTCCAGTTGCGCATCCCCAGCGCTTTCAGGGTACCCACCATGTTCGTACGTTCCAGGATGAGGATGAGGATAGCAGTGATCATGTTGATGATGGCCACGATGGTCATGATGGCAATGATGATCACTTCATTTTGCCCCTGCAGTTGCAGCCAGTCAAAGATGTTGGGATATATTTCCCGGATGGTGCGGGTGAAAAGCTCGTCTGGCAGCAGGTTTCCATCGATGTAGCTGGCAACGGTATCCATCTGGTGATAATCTTTCAGGGAGATTTCATAGCCGCCGATCTCGTCCGGCAGCCAGTCGTTCAGCTTGCGCACGAGGTTGATATCGCCGATGACGTAGGTTTTATCGTACTCTTCGATGGAGGTTTTGTAAATGCCGCTAATGGTGAGCCGCCGCGCGCGGGGGGATTGCCCGCCGCCCTGTATGAAATACAAAATAACTTTATCGTGAAGCTTTAACTCCAGGTCCCTGGCCAGCGAGGCGGAAATGAGGATGCCCTGCGCATAGGCGGAGTCGGTAAAAGCGGGAATATCGCCTTCTACGAGGTATTCCCTGATCGCAGGCCAGTCGTACTCCTTATCCACTCCTTTGAATATAACGCCGGCAATTTCCTTATCCGATTTGATAATGGCTGATTTGGTAGCGTAGGAGCTGATCGTTTTTACCTGGGGGAGATGTTGGATGCCCGTTATCAGCGCCGTATCGGCCGTGAAGGGTTTTTCCTGCGTCAGCGGGCCGGCGTTGGGTTGGTACTGGTTAATGTGGATGTGCCCCCAAAAACTGAATACTTTCTCCTGTATCACTTGCTGGAAGCCGTTAACAAAGCCTGTAGCCAGTATCATCACTGCCACGCTGATAGCGGTGGCCCACATGGCAATGCGGATGATGACTTTGGAAAAGGATTTGTTTTTGTTGAAGGCTATCCTGTTAGCAATGAATTGAGAAATACGCATGTATGGTCCTGCTGTTATTTCTAATAAAGGTAAACTCCCTCCGGACAAAATCAAAAAAATCCCAAAACGTAAATCTCAAAATAGTTGTAACTTGAATTGATCAAATACCCAGTATGCGTAAAGTACTTGTTTATGTGGCTGTTATGATTACAGCATGGATACCTGTAGCACTGAAAGCCCAGCAACTCGCCGTTACTCCTGATCATGTTTATATGAACAACATCAAGTCGGTAAAGCTGAACCAGGCCGGCGATCCGCTGAGTTTACCCATGGTTACGCTAAACTCCGGCGAAAAGCTGGAACTGGCTTTTGATGACTTGGATAACGATGTGAAAGATTACTATTACACGTTCGTACTCTGTAATGCGGACTGGACGCCCGCCCAGGTGAATCAGCTGGAATACCTGCGGGGCTTTTCTTCGACGAGGATTCAGAACTACCGCCTGTCCAGCGTGGCCTTCCAGCGTTATACGCACTACAGCGCCATCCTGCCGGATAACAGTTTTCCTACCCGTTCCGGCAATTATATACTGAAAGTGTACCTGGATAGCGATACCTCGCAGCTGGCTTTTACGCGCCGGCTCATGGTGGTGGAAAACAAAGCGGGGATTGCCGGTTTCATACAGCAAACCATTTCTCCGAAGTTGTTCCGCACGCACCAGAAAGTGAATTTCGAACTGAACACCGGCGCGCTGAATATTGTGAACCCCTTTGAACAGATCAAGGTGGTGATATTGCAGAATGCCCGGTGGGACAACGCAATCAGCGGTATCCGGCCTTCCTTCATCAACGGGAATGTGTTTAAATACAATGCTGAAATCGACTGCGTATTCCCGGGTGGCAAGGAGTTCCGGTGGATAGACCTGCGGAGCTTCCGCCTGCAAACCGAGCGGGTGCGCCATACGGAATATCACAAAAACAGCACGGATGTTTACGCCGTGCCGGATGCGGAACGCGCGGATAAAATTTACCAGTTCATCAAAGATATTAACGGCCGGTATTACCTGGCTACGCTGGATGATTACAATCCGAATTTTGAAGGGGATTATGCGACGGTGCATTTCTCTTTCCTCTCTCCGGAGCCGTATGCGAATTACGACATGTACCTCTTTGGCGAGATGACCAATTACGAGTGCAATGAACTCAACCGGATGACCTACAATCCGCAAACGCGGTCGTATGAGTGCAACCTGCTGCTGAAGCAGGGTTATTACAATTACATTTACGGGCTGGTGGATAAGGCGGATCCTACCGGCAAATTTGATACCTCGCTCACGGAGGGCGACAGCTGGGAAACGGAGAACAACTACACCATCCTGCTGTATTACCGCGCGCTGGGCGCCAGGAACGACGAGCTGGTATCTACCATTACCCTTAATTCAATTCTTAACAGGAAATAAAAAGTTTGCCACGCAGGCAAAAGAAAAGGACGGCTGTGAAGGCCGTCCTTTTTTTATGTATAGCAAATTACGAAACAATTGTCTGCCGGAGTTTCACGATGTTGGCAGCGCCGCGTTTGATGATGATGCGGGTGCCGCGTTCGAAGGTGAAGTAGCGGTAGAACCAGTTGATGAACACCACGAGTTTGTTACGGAATCCGAGGAGGCTCATGAGGTGGACGATCATCCACACTACCCAGGCGGGGAATCCGCTGAGTTTGATGCCGGCAAATTCAGCCACGGCGCGGTTTCTACCGATGGTGGCCATACTGCCGAGGTCTTTATAGTGAAATGCTTTCAGCGGTTTTTGCTGCAATTCATTTTTGAGGTTGGCAGCCAGGTTCACGCCCTGTTGGATCGCTACCTGCGCTACCATGGGGTAGCCTTTCGGGAAGCGGGAGTCGTTGGTCATCTGGGCAATGTCGCCGATGGCGTAGATGTTGGTAAAGCCTTTCACCTGGTTGAATTCATTGACGAGTATGCGGCCGTTAGGCAGGATCACATCCGGCGCAATGCCTTCTACCGGTACGCCTTTTACGCCGGCGGACCACAGGAGGGACTGCGTTTTGATTTGTTCGCCGGTGCTGAGCGTCACCACGGCGCCGTCGTAATCTTTTACGCCGGTGGAGAGCATCACCCGCACGCCTAATTCTTCCAGCGCTTTCACGGTTTTTTCGGAAGTATGATCGGAGAAGGAGGCGAGGAGCCGCGGCCCTGCTTCGATCAAATACACGTTCATGAGGTTTTGCGGAATGGAAGGATAATCTTTAGGCAGAATATATTTACGCAGTTCAGCGAAGGCGCCGGCGAGTTCCACGCCGGTAGGGCCGCCGCCTACCATTACGAAGTTGAGTTTAGGTTTGATCTCTTCCGGATCAGTGAGGAGTAAGCTCTCTTCAAACTGTTTAACCACGTAGTTACGAATCTGTACCGCTTCGATGAGGGACTTCATACCGATGGCGTTGGCTTCGATGGTTTTATTGCCAAAGAAGTTGGTATTGCTGCCGGTGGCAAATACGAGGTAGTCGTACCGCAGTTCGCCAATACCGGTTTCCAGTATGTTGTCCTGTGGCCGTACGCCCGTTACTTCCGCCATGCGGAATTCCAGGTTTTTCTGTTTACGGAAAATCCCCCGCAGCGGGAAGGCGATACTATCCGGCTCCAGGCCCGCTGTGGATACCTGGTAGAGCAGTGGCTGAAACAGGTGATAGTTGTTCCTGTCCAGCAACACTACCTGAACGGGCAGGTTTTTCAGGTGTTTAGCAAGATTAATACCTCCAAAACCACCCCCTACTATTACTACCCTTGGATTGTTCGTTTCCGGAATGTTGAGCTGACTCATAAGTTTCAGTTTAAAAGATATGTCTGATTCGTTGTTTCCCTATTATCACTGTTAGCAAATCCTATGCTATCCGTTAATAATTATCAAAGTTACTAAACTTTCAGAAAAAAATGAAAGTTAAAAATGTGTAAATTATACACAAAGGTTATGGATTTTGGGAATAAAATAAAAAATAGTTGGGCCTGCGGCCCGGCGGCTGCGCCGGTTTTTATTTTTTTAGGGAGAAGATTTACTCCGTCCATGCCTGAGCTGCCCGTATGGCCCGTTCCCAGCTATGGCACAGCCGTTGCCGTACCGTTTCGTCCATGGCGGGCCGGAAGGAGGCATTTATTTTCCACTGTTGTGCTAATGTTTCCACACTATCCCAGAATCCAACGGCGAGCCCGGCCAGGTAAGCGGCGCCGAGGGCGGTCGTTTCCGTGATATTGGGCCGCACGACGGTGGCGTTGAGGATATCCGCCTGGAACTGCATGAGCTGGTTATTGCTGGTAGCGCCGCCGTCTACACGCAGCTCGCTGACTTCCATGCCGGTATCGGCTTGCATGGCGGTCAGCACGTCGCGGGTTTGGTAGGCAATGCTTTCCAGGGCAGCCCGGGCGATGTGGGCGGCGGTGGAGCCGCGGGTGAGGCCTACCATGGTGCCGCGGGCGTATTGGTTCCAGTAGGGCGCTCCCAGGCCGGCAAAAGCGGGCACTAAAAAAACGCCGTCGCTGTCGTGTACCGTGGCTGCCAGCTTTTCCACATCGGCGGAGTGGCGGATGATGCCGAGGCCATCCCGTAGCCATTGCACCACGGCCCCGCCGATGAAGATGCTGCCTTCCAGGGCGTAGCTCGTTTTTCCGTTGATCTTCCAGGCCACGGTGGTGAGCAGGTTGTTTTTGGAAGGGATGGGTTTATCGCCGGTATTGAGTACCATAAAGCACCCGGTGCCGTAGGTGTTTTTGATCATGCCGGGCTGCGTGCATAGCTGGCCGAACAAAGCGGCCTGCTGGTCGCCCGCAATGCCGGCAATGGGAATGCTGAAAGGCGTCAGGGTAGGGGAAGTATTGCCATACACCTCGCTGGATGCCCTTACCTCCGGCATCATGCTGGCGGGGATGTCGAAAAATTGCAGCAGCTCCTGGTCCCATTGCATATCGTGGATATTAAACAGCAGGGTACGGGAGGCGTTGCTGGGGTCCGTGATGTGTAACTGGCCGCGGGTGTAATTCCAGATGATCCAGGTATCCACGGTGCCGAAGGCCAGCTCCCCGTTTTCCGCTTTGGCGCGGGCATCGGGCACGTTATCGAGTATCCATTTTATCTTGGTGGCGGAGAAGTAGGCGTCGAGTATCAGCCCGGTTTTATCCCTGATGAAGGCTTCTTTTCCTTCCTTTTTGAGCTGGTTGCAGAGGTCGGCCGTGCGGCGGTCCTGCCAGACGATGGCGTTGTGTACAGGCTTGCCCGTTTTCCGGTCCCATACGATGGTGGTTTCCCGTTGGTTGGTAATACCGATGGCGGCAATTTCCGCGCCGCTGGTATTGGCCCGCAGCAGCACTTCCCCGGCCACGCCGGCCTGCGTGGTCCATATTTCCATGGGGTCGTGTTCTACCCATCCGGCCTGGGGGAATATTTGTTTGAATTCTTTTTGCGCTACGGCAACGATAGCGCCTTGTTTATCAAAAACTATCGCGCGGGAGGAGGTGGTGCCCTGGTCCAGTGCTAGGATGTATTTCGCCATAATGGGTATGTTTTCAGTGCGTTACCTGAGATACAACAGCGAAGCGGGGGATTTGTTTTTCCCCGGGGTGGAGAGGGGGATTTTGAGGCTGGGGAATGATTATTGAGTTTTTTTAAGGGTAAAGGTCTGAAGAAGGGGCTTGTGAGGCACTGCTGTTAAGGGAAAACGTCTAACTACTTTTGCCCGCAAAAAAATCCCGTACTAGCTCCGAACAATCCTTCCTGCAGGCATGCACTACCTTTCCCCGCAAAAAAAATCCCCGGTACATCTCTGCACCGGGGATACACCATCTAAAAAATATTGCGATTACATTTTCTTGGCATCTTCCAAGAACTTCGCCAGGCCGATATCCGTTAACGGATGTTTCAGCAGGCCAAGGATTGAATCTAACGGGCAGGTGCAAACATCTGCGCCTGCTTCCGCACATTTCACAATGTGGAGCGCGTTACGGATTGAGGCAGCCAGAATTTCAGTTTTGAAACCCTGAATGCTGTAAATCTGGGCGATCTGAGCGATCAGCTCAACGCCGTCCCAGCTGCTGTCATCGATACGACCGATGAAAGGAGACACGTAGGTAGCACCTGCTTTAGCAGCCAGGATAGCCTGGCCGGCAGAGAATACCAGCGTACAGTTGGTCCTGATATTGTTGTCAGTAAACCATTTGATTGCCTTCACACCATCTTTGATCATTGGAACCTTCACTACAATGTTGGAGTCAATTGCAGCCAGCTTCTTACCCTCTTCGATAATGGATGCGAAATCTGTTGAGAAAACTTCCGCACTTACATCACCATCACCTACAATCTCACAGATGCTTTTGTAATGTTGCAGAATAGCAGCTTCACCTTTAATTCCCTCTTTTGCCATCAGAGATGGGTTAGTGGTTACACCATCCAGTATGCCGAGATCGTGAGCCTCCTGTATTTGCGCCAGATTAGCTGTATCAATAAAGAATTTCATACTATGTAAATTAAAAGTTGTACGGTTTGTATCAAATTGTGGAGTACTGTCATTAGAAAGGGAGATGGGATATGAACCAGCTGACTAGTGACAGCGACCTAATGACCTTTAAAAGAAAAAAGGCAAGTTACTTATATCGCACCGCTACAACCGCCTACCCTTGCTACATTCCTGTCCTGGGGGAGTTCAGCAGGAGCTGGTCGTATAAGACTTGCCGGTTGCAAAGGTAATACAATGTGTTGTAAATCCAAATTTTG
>Ga0164243_10014360_pt1 | contig 11044 bp, 12 predicted proteins | sample OricompcompostOP_FD_108781 | JGI IMG/M metagenome (GOLD analysis project Ga0164243, IMG submission 108781) | Organic Plus compost microbial communities from Emeryville, California, USA - Original compost - Organic plus compost (OP) | ecosystem: Engineered > Solid waste > Mixed feedstock >...
CGCCGCGAATTCATCAGCTCCTCCGCCGCCACCCTCGACCGCTCCCGCATCGACGTATGACCTGCTACGGGCACGCGGTCAACGCCCCGCGGGAGGACCGGGCGTGACGCACTGCCGGGCCGGCGAACGCGATTCCAGCGCGATGCGCACCGCCGCGGCCACGTTCACCGCCGGCACGCGGAACCCCGATCGACCGGACTCCCGGCACCGAGCCGAAGGCCGGCCGGGCTCAGGGTGACCAGACATACGGTGTCGTCGTAGTCACGGCGTGCAGGCCGAGGCGGGTGAGGATCGGTGCGCTGTCGGCCGAGGCGTCGACGTAGACGTAGGGGACACCACGGGCGGCGGCGAGCTGGGCTCGGTGGGCGACCATGGCCCGGTAGATGCCCCGTCCGCGCCACTCCGCGAGCGTCGAGCCGCCCCAGAGGCCGGCGAAGTCGAGGCCGTCGTTGAACACCAGCCATGCGGCGCAGACAACTTCACCGCACGCCTCGGCGACGAGGACGCAAATGTTCTCCGGGGCGCTGCCGACCCGGGAGGCCAGGTCGTCGGCGAGCCAACTGCGGTCCTCACCCCAGGCGGTGCTCTCCATGGCGGCGATGCGCCGGAGGTCTGCTGTAGTGGTGACACGGCGGAGAGTCACGCCGTCGGGGAGGACAGGGCAGGCGGCAAGGTCTGCGGACCGTCCGATGAGCACGGTCTCGCTGTCCTCGGCGACGAACCCGGCCGCGGTGAGCCGGTCAGTGAGATCGGCAGGAAGGTCATGGGCGCGTGTCTTCCACTCGACCGGCTCGCCGCGGGCGGTGAAGAAGTCACGCTGCCGGGCAATGAGCGTGTCGAGTGCCGCCCCGCGTACGCCGAGGTCGCGTGGGCCCGTGACGAAGCCACGGTGCCAGCCGACGACACGTGTCAACGGACCGTCCTTCTCGATGCGAGCGCTGCCGCCAGGCGGGGTGACGCCGCGGAGTTGGGCATCGTACGCGGTGCGGAGTTCGTCGATGAGAGTGCCTTCCACTCGAACACCGTATGGGCCGGGTCAAGTGATTCGGTGGCGGCCCGGAAACGACGGTGGTGGCCAGGGAGGTTCCGACCCCCCTGGGCTGACCGCGCGGGTCAGGAGAGTGCGGTCATTTCGGCTAGGACCGAAATGTCTTCCGGGTCCGATGCGTCGCCCCTACGGTGCGATGTGGTCCGGTGACGCGTGAGCAGCGCACCGGATGAACCCATGAAAGGGGGAACGATGAAACACGTCACCAGCCGTACCCGGCTCCGTCGCACCGCCCTCGTCACAGGAGCTCTGCTCGCCATGGCCACGGCCGCCGGCACGGCTCAGGCCACCACCTCGACCACCAACACCACCACCCAGTCCGCCACTTCCGCCGCAGCGAAGCAGAGTTCGGGCGCCCGCATCACGGCGGCGCCCGCCAGCTGCCCGAAGTACTACTTCTGCGGCTACGCGGGCGCGAACTACACGAACCTGGTGTTCAAGTTCAAGGACTGCTACTTACAGGGCATCGCGGCCAGGACCGGCGGTTCCTGGTACAACAACCAGTCCAACGGCACCAAGGCCAGGATGTACAACGCCAACAAGCAGCTCGTGTACACGACACCGGGCGCACCCTACGGCGACCCGCACGGCAACTGGGCGGGCATCCGCTACATCGACGCCTGCTGACCGCCTGCGTCGGCTGAGACCGTGCACCGGGGCCTCAGCCGGCACCGGATCCGCGACGCGCTGCCCGCGCCCCCCCCGGAGCCCGCCGCCGGCGAGTCCGGCGCGCAGGAGCCACCGGGGCCGACGCGGCGGCCGACCGGACGCGGGACGGGGCAGCGCCCCAGCGGGGACCACACCTCCCCGCTGGGGCGCATTCGAGGCCGGAGCCCACGAAGCCGGACCGGGCGGGACGGCCCGCTCAGGGGCTGCCCGGTGTCTCATGTCCGGTGCATGGGGGATAAGTTGCCCGCATGTCTTCTGCACTTGTCGTCGGTTACGATCCGCAAGCGATACCCGGTGTCGACGGAGAGGCTCTTCGCGCGGCGCTCGATGCGGAACTGGCCCGGTTCGGCGAGCACGGCATCGATGCGGACGTGGCGCTGGTCGTATGCGACGCATCGGCCGAGTCCGCCCTCGTCGCAGCTTTGGCCAGGCAGCCCTGGGACGTCGTGGTCGTCGGCGGGGGGCTCCGCAAGAACGAGGAGCTGCTTCCGTTCTTCGAACGCATCATGAATCTCATCCACCGCCATGCGCCCCAGGCCTCCATCGCCTTCAACACCGGCATCGGGGACAGCGTGGAGGCGGCACAGCGGTGGCTGTGAACACCGGCTGCGCGGCCACACGCTGAGCCACAGCGGCCCCTGGAGCTCGGCTCAGCACAAGCGGTTGGCGCCGAGCCAGGCCAGCACCTGCCCGGCGTGCTGGTCCGGCGGGAAGACCGGGTAGAAGACGTGCTCGATCACCCCGTCCCGCACGATCAGTGTGAGCCGCTTGTACAGCGTCAGCCCGCCGGCGGTGAACGTGGGCAGGTCCAGCGCCTCGGCCAGGCCCCGTCCGGGGTCGGACAGCATCCCGAACGGCAGGTGGAGGCGTTCGGTGACCTCGCGCTGATAGTCGCTGTCCTGGCTGGAGAGGCCGTACACCCGGGCCGCGCCGGCCGCGAGCAGCTCCTGATGGTGGTCGCGGAAGCCGCATGCCTCGGGCGTGCAGCCGCGGGCGCCGGGGATGGAGTCCCAGCCCTCGGGCAGGTCGGTGCCGGGCCGTCCCGTCAGCGGGTAGACGTAGAGCACCGTGCGGCCGGCGCCCAGCGCGTCGAGGCGGACCGTGGCGCCGTCGGTGGCGTGGAGTTCCAGGTGCGGCATCTTGGTGCCGGGCAGGTGGGCGGCGGCGCCGTCGTCCTCGGGGACGGGCAGGTCGGCGGGCAGGCTCGTGTAGTCGGTCATCGGTTCCCCTCCGTCGGTCGGCGGCGAGAGACGGCTGTTGCGATGGGCGGCCTCCTGCAGATGCGCCGCGAGCACCGCACGGCGGGCGACGAGTCCTTCGATCCGCTTCGTGAGCTCGTCGATGGCGTCCCGGTACCCGGCCAGTGCGGCCGGGCAGTCGTCCGGGTGCCGGTGACCCAGGGCCAGGCACTCCAGAAACGGCCGTGTCGCCTCGACGGGGATGCCGAGGCGGCTCAGCGCCCGGATTTCCCGGGTGAGCCGGACGTCGTGCTCGTCGTAGTCCCGGTAGCCGTTGGCCAGCCGTACCGGCGTGAGCAGCCCCAACGACTCGTAGTAGCGCACCGCCTTGGTCGTCACACCCGCTCGCCGGGCCAGCTCACCGATCCGCATGCCTCTCACCTCGAAGAACGCTAAACCTTGCCCGTGAGGGTAAGGTCAAGCGCTCTGCCGCAAGACGCGTGTGCGGCCCGCCCGAGGGTTGCGGCGGGGCTGCCCACTCCCAGGTGACGCGGTACCGCACTGGGGGAGGGGAGCGCCCAGGCGGTCAGGGAAGCTGGAAGGTGTCGGCCAGGAGCGACGTCTGGACATCGAGCAGGGTGGCGGGATCGTGGCCCATGCCGGTGAACTGGCCGGTGATCTCCAGGCTGACCGCGCCGTGCATCTGCGGCCACGTCATGACGGCGCCGGTGAGCGCGACGGCCGCGGCAGGTTCGGCGGCCGGCACACCCGTCCATTCCTCGACCCAGCCCGCCACCTCGGGCTGTGCGTCCAGCCATCCCCGCATCTGTGCGAGGAGCGGATCCACGGAGACCAGAGGCCGCCCCCGGGTGTAGACGGCCAGGAAGGGACCGAGGACAGAGCGCGCCTTCGCGACGGTCTCGGCCGGCGCCGTGAAGCCCGCCACCGGGGTGCCCTGGATGAGCAGGTACAGGTGCGGCTGGGCCACGGCCCACGCGCGGTAGGCGCTGGTCAGGGCGTGGAGAGCCACCCGCCCGCCCTCTTCGGTGTCAACCGCCCGGACGGCTTCGGCAGCGCCCTGGTACGCGTCGAGCACCAGCTCCGCCAGCAGGTCGTCGCGGCTGGCGAAGTAGCGGTAGAGCGCCGGGCCGGACATCCCGATCTCCTTCGCGATCCGCAGGAGCGCCACGCCCTCGATGCCGCCGGTGGCGAGCTGCCGTACGGCGGCTTCCTTGATCTCCGAGCGGGTCTGTTCCCGGTACCGCGCCCGCGGGCTGTTCACGCGAGCTGCCATTCCCGCCTCCTGTCGCCCTGGCCGTGCCTGTGACCGTATCGTCCGGTCCCTAACGTGTGCGTCAGTGTATCGCGATCGTGACAGTATGAAGCCCTCTCCCCGGCAGCCCTCTCCCCGGCCCCTGTCGGGGAGAGAGCTGCCGGGTCCGTGCGGTCTGCCGGGGTCAGCCCTTCGCCTGGGAGGCGAGGAAGCCCCGGTACCACTCCAGCGTCTCCTTCAGCGTCGTCTCCACCGGGGTGGGCTGGAGGCCGAACTCCTGCTGCATGGCGGTGGAGTCCATGATCTGCGGCTCGGTGTGCTGGTAGAACAGCTCGGCGTAGGAGTTCATGAACGTCTCGTCGAACGGCCCGAAGGCATGCGGCTCGTTCATCGTTACCGTCCGGAGCGGGCGGCCCACCAGGTCGCCCAGCATGGTGAAGATCTCACGCGTGGTGCGGGCGGGGGCGGTGGGCAGGTGCCAGACGCGGCCGTCTCCCGAGGGGGTCTCGCCGAGCGTGGCCAGGCCCCGGGCGACATCGAGGATGTTGGTGTAGCTGTGCTCGAGGTCGATGTTCCCGAGGGCCAGGACCTCGCCGCCGGTGAGTGCGGCCGGGAAGACGGCCCCGCCCAGCGTGGAGTTCAGCACCCGGGGCCCGACGAAGTCCGCCGAGCGGCCCAGCACGACCTTCACGCGGCCCTCCTTGTGCGCGGCGAGGTAGTTCTCGTCGAGCTGGGCACGCATCCGGCCCTTCGCCGTGGCCGCCCGCCACGGGGTGTCCTCCGTCATCACCTCGCCGTGCGTCTCGCCGTACGGGTACAGCGTGTCCAGCACGACCAGACGCGCACCGGTACGCGCCACCGCGCCCAGAACCGCCTCCTGGATACCCGGCATGACGTCCACCTGCAGGTGATAGGCGACGTTGACGCAGTGGTACACGACGTCCGCGCCCTCGATCGCGGCGAGCGCCCCCTCCACCGTGCCGACGTCCCCGGCGACGCGCTCGATCCCGTCCAGCGGCTCCCCTGAAGCGGCGCGGTCGACCAGCCGGACGGCATGCCCGCGATGCGCGAGCTCCAAGGCGACGGAGGTGCCTGCGGGGCCGGCCCCCAGAACGGTGTGGAGTGAGCCCTGTACTGCAGCCATGACGTGATCCCTTCAGCAAGGCGAGGCGGAAGGCCTCCGCCGTTATGAACGAGCGCTTACGTTATACACCGTAACGAAAACTTCTGACTATCGCCAAGTGGATGGGCTGGCAGACGGAGCACGCTGCCCGGCCCGGCGAGGCGGCTGCTGAGGCAGTGCGGGAGCGATCCTGTCGGGGCATCGGCCTGGCGGAGGGCGACGGAGCACGCATGCTTCCGGTCTTGCGAGCCGGTTGTTGACCGGTATGTGCCTGGGCGGTTGTGGCTGCCTGTCCGAGGATTCGGGAGTGCGCGTGCAAGCCGAAATGTCCTGGGACGAAGGAGCTTGGTATGGAAGCAGTACGTACTCTTGGAGCTGTGGCGATGACTCTGGCCATGGCCGGCGGTGTGTCCGTCGCGGCACAGGCGACAGCCGTCGCCTCGTCCGGCAGCGCGACGGTGAGAGCGGCGGCGGACACCTGCGCATACCCGTACGTCTGTTTCTTCAAGAACGGTGTGAAGATCGGCCAGTTCAAGGACGTCACCAGTACGTGGCAGAACCTGCCGTCCAAGCCGTCCGGCCCGGGCCTGGTGGTCCAGAACACCCGCAACGACGATGTTGCCTACATCCGCTGGTCCGGGGGCGCCACGACCTGCATACCCCCGAAGTCGAGCTTCACCGTCAGCAGCGGAACGCTGACAGGAGTGCGCATCTCCAGCGCCGCCACCTGCTGAACAGTGGCCGCGGCGCGGGACAGCCCGCTGCAACCCGCGCAGGCCCGGGTCCGGCTGGTGCGCGCGGACGAACGTGCCGCGAGCCGGCGGCCCGAATGGGCTCCGCGCCGCGTGCTTCCCCGCCCGGGCCTCCCCGTTACGGCTCGGGCGGTAGGCTGCTCGGATGGGCGAAACGCTGGACAGTGGGCCGTTCTACCACGGTACGAAGGCGGACCTGCGGGTCGGAGATCTGCTGACCGCCGGATTCCGCTCCAACTACCGGCCGGAAATCGTCATGAACCACATCTACTTCACCGCGCTTCGTGACGGTGCCGGCCTCGCGGCCCAGCTCGCCGCCGGAGACGGCGAGCCGCGGGTGTACCGGGTCGAGCCGACCGGGGAATTCGAGAACGACCCGAACGTCACCGACAAGAAGTTCCCCGGCAATCCCACCCGCTCCTACCGCAGCAAGGAACCGCTCCGCATCGTCGCCGAGGTCGACGACTGGATGCGGCAGACCCCCGACGCGATCCGGGCCTGGCGGGAACGTCTCGCCGGGATGCGCGCGGACGGGCAGGCCGAGATCATCAACTAGGGGGTGGGCCGGGGCGGATGCCGGTTCCTGCCCTCGAAGACCGGCCCGACCGGTCTGCTAGCCTTCCCCAGGCCGTGCCGGAGAACGAGGAGGTGGTACCCGTGAACGTATCGACGTGGGTGCTCTCCTCCAGGGCCACGGTCGGGCGATAGGTCGTCGCCCGGGAGCGCCGTTCTGTGCACTCCCGAAAGGCACAACCATGCATGTCCTTTCCGAGCAGCGCCTCGGCGACGGTGTCGTGGAGCGTGAGTTCATCCTCGGCGAGATCCCCGGCATCCTGTGGACGCCTGAAGCAGCATCGGCGTCCGCACCTGTGCCCCTCATCCTCCTCAGCCCTCCTCCGCTCGGGCTGCGCACGACGTACCCACGGCTGCTCGCCCGGGCCCGGCGCTCCGCGGCGGACGGCTTCGCCACGCTCACCATCGAGCTCCCCGGTAGCGGCGACCGGCCCCGCCTGCCCGCCGCCGAGGAGGCTCATGCCGGGCTGCGCCGGGCCATGTCGGCGGGCGAGCCGGTCAGCGACGAGATCATCGACGCCCTCGTCCTCCCCCTGGTCGACAAGTCGGTACCGGAATGGCAGGCCGTCCTGGACGCCTCCCTTGCACTGCCGGAGATCGGCGGCCCGGTCGGGTATTCCGGGGGAGTGATCGCCATCGGGACCCGGCTGGCGGTGGTCGAGCCGCGCATCTCGGCTGCTGTTCTGTTCGCCGGCAGTTTCGTCCCTCGCAGCACGCTCGAAGAGGCCCGCCGGGTCACCATCCCTCTGCATGTCCTGCTGCAGTGGGACGACGAGGGCAACGACCGACGGGCGGCCCTGGACCTGTTCGACGCCTTCGGCTCCGTGGAGAAGACGCTGAACGCCAATATGGGCGGGCACACCGGCGTCCCGCAGTTCGCGGCCGACGCCGCGGCCCGGTTCTTCACCCGGCATCTGCGCTAGCCGGCCAGTCCCCGCCGCCGGACCGGTGCACAGCGGGCCGCGACGCGCGATGCCGACCGGGCTGAGGGCCTGATCCACCGTGCCACCACCACCGCTTACGGCAGTGGTGGTGGCACGCACGCAGACATCGGATTCAGGCCCGGTGGAGGAAACAGCCCCGGGACCGGTCACTTCCGCCAGAACAGGTGGTGCGTCACGCCACTCGCGCTGGGCACCACTTCGAGGTGGAACCGGTCGAGCAGCTCATCCGGTGAGTCCCACAGCCGCAGTCCGGTCCCCAGCTTCACGGGTGAGACCGCGACATGCATGGTGTCGACGAGGCCGGCGTCCAGGAACTCCCGGACGGTGGTGACCCCGCCGCCCAGCCGGACGTCCTTGCCCTGCGCCGCTTCCCGCGCCTGCTCCAGGACGGCGGCGGGGTCGCCGTCGACGAAGTGGAACGTGGTGTCGGAGAGCGTGAACGAAGGGCGCCTGTGGTGGGTCATGACGAACACCGGGGTGTGGAACGGCGGCTCGTCACCCCACCAGCCGCGCCACTCGTGGTCCTTCCACGGCCCGCGCCGGGGCCCGAACTTGTTGCGGCCCATGATCTCCGCGCCGATGTTGTGCGCGAAATCCCGCGTGAAGTAGTCGTCGAGCCCCCGGCTCCCACCGGGATCGGTGCGTCCGGGCCAGCTCGCGGTCGCACCGGCCCAGCCGAGCAGCTCCGCCGGGTCGACGGCGTGGCCGAAGGGACGCTCGAGGCTCTGGTCCTCACCGGCGCCGATCCCATCACTCGAGACGGTGAAGTTCTGCACTCTCAGCAGCTGAGTCATGTTGCTCCTCCTGTGTCGTCGGCAACGGTGGTGAGACTCCCCGAGCCGCGAAAACTCATCGCTGCGTTCCCGGCTGTCACAGACCGGGCCCGTGGGCAGCCGCATGCCGCGAAGTGATCCCGAGGGGTCACGTCAGGCGGTTTCCGGCCGAGTCCGGGAGGTCCGGGAGGCCGTCAGAGCTTCTGCGCTTCCATGCAGGCGTCGTCAGCCCGGACTTGGGGGACGTGGAGGGCGGTGAGTTCCAGGTAGCAGCGGTGCCAGTCTCCTGCGGCGCCCTTCTGGCAGGCCGCGGTGATCTCCGGGGTCACCGGGCCCCATCCGGCAGCCTGCAGCTCGCAGTTCCTCACCGTGGCATGTGCCGCAGGCGCGACGAGAAAGAGCCCACTGGCCACGAGACCGGCAGTGACTGCGGCGGCGGCGAGACGACGGACAGCGCGCACGGGGCACCTCCGGGTGCTGGGTTGTTGTTACGGCGCCCTCATGCATGCCACTGCTGACACGGCCACAACCTGGCCGGTGGGGGCTTGCGGCAGCGTCCGGCGGGCGCGTCGTGCCGTGCTGGTCGGTGGGCAGATGGGCCGCTGCACGGGGGGAGCCCGCCATCGGCTACGGCGCCGGCGATCCGCGGCGCAAGGTGTACTGGTTGAGGGAGTCCGGGTCGCCGATCCAGTAGTAGAGGGTGGGCTGTTCTTCCGTACCCCCGAACTGCCAGCTGATGCCCTCCATACAGCCGCTGACGCCGAGGCCGAGCTGCGGGGTTCCGGAGGGCGAGGTTTCCTGCGCCCACGAGCCGGAGCCACTGCACTGCTCGGGCCTGTCCCCGTCGTACGCAGCCTTTGCGGTGTGGACGTCCAGGCCGTTGGCCACCGCGGTGCCGTCAGCCCGGAGGGTGAGGGTGCCGCCGTGGTCGTCGGTCCACGTGCCGACGAGCTCCGCGGCGGTGAGCCGTGGCGGCTCGTACCCCTGGATCAGGCCGGTTCCGTAGGCCGCCAGACCACCGACGAGAACCACCGCCGACAGCGTCAGCCCGCAGACGAACACCACCCCCGCCAGCGCGAACCGGGCACCGGTGCGGCGCAGGACGGTCACGGCCCGGGTGCACAGGGCGGCGGGAACCAAGCCGAGGAAGGCCGCGACAAGTATCAGCGGGAGCACGGTCCAGCCGCCGCCCAGGAGTACCGTCGGCACCCCGGCGCACACGGCGACGGCCGCGGCGAACGCCCCGCAGACAGCCAGGCACCAGCGCACCGTATCGGTCCGCCCGGTCCTGCGGGCCGACCAGCGCGACAGCTGTACGACCGGCAGGACGGCCGCCGCAGAGCCGAGCAGCCCCGCGAGGCCGAGTATGACCACGGCGACCACGGCCGCGAGGAGATACCCGACGTAGGCCGGGATACCGGCGGCGACATAGTGCTCTTCCCGCAAGCCCGTCAGGAAGTGGACGACCAGCGCGAGCGCGCCCTCCGCCCACAGTGTCACGGCACCGGTCAGCCACGCGGCCGTCCAGCCCGCGCCGCCGACACGCTCCGGCCCCGCTGGGGCCGCTTCCTGCCGCTCCACCGTCCAGCGCGCCATCCCCGCCCCTTCCCTCCCACGTGTGCGTCATCATGCACCTGTCCAGCAGGGTTGTCGCAGCAGGGGTGCCGTAAGCGGCGCGCTCGCACCACCGCATCGACGGGGGCCTTCGTCCTTCGTCGGGCTTCATCACCCGGCGTCCGGGCCTGCGCCAGGCAGCCGGGGTCTGCCCCTGTCCCCGATGCGTGTAATACGCAGGTAGAGGTTTACGGTGTACACGGGGGCCGCAGTGACCGACGGGGGAAGAACGGAGAACTCAGCAGGTGGGCACTTCCTCGAGCACATCGCGCGCCCTGGTCCTGGAGAAGTTCGGCACTGTGCCGAGGCTCGAGGAGCGGGCCGTGCCAAAGCCGCAGCATGGGCACACCCTCGTCAGGATGGCCGCGGCCACCGTCGCCCACCTGGACCTGAACATCCTCGACGGACAATTCGGCCTCCTGCCCGATCTGCCGTTCACCCCCGGCACCGAGGGCAGCGGCTACGTCGTCGCCTCGGACACCCACCCCGAGGGCGCCCTGGTGCGGGTACGCGGGGAAGGGCTCGGCCTGAGCCGCGACGGTGCCTGGGCCGAGCACGTGCTCGTACCGGACGCCGCCGTGCAGACCATGCCCGAAGGCACCGACCCCGCCCTGGCCTCCATCCACTTCTCGCCGGTCGGTACCGCGTGGGCGGCTGTGCACGCCATCGCCCAGGTGCAGCCGGGGGAGCGGGTACTGGTCACCGGCGCGTCCGGCGCGGTCGGCTCCGTGACCGTTCAGCTCGCGGCGCGTGCCGGCGCCGAGGTGGTCGGCGCGGTCGGGCGTCCGGCGAAGCTGCCGCACGTACCCGGCGTCGCCAAGGCGCTGCCGGCGTCGGATCTGTCCGAGGAGTCGATCGGCGGCAAAGCCGACGTGCTGATCGACACGGTCGGTGGCTCCGTCCTGCGCAACGCCCTCACCCTGGTCCGTCCACGCGGCCGGGCCGCGCTCGTCGGCTACACGGCCGGCCGAGAGCTCACACTGGACCTCGCGGACTTCTTCCTCGCCGACGTCTCCCTCCTGCCGGTCAACATGATCTCCCGCGGTCAGGAGGTCGCCCCCGAGGTGCTGCGCCTGCTGCCGGACCTGTCCTCCGGC
>Ga0164243_10014362_pt1 | contig 11043 bp, 6 predicted proteins | sample OricompcompostOP_FD_108781 | JGI IMG/M metagenome (GOLD analysis project Ga0164243, IMG submission 108781) | Organic Plus compost microbial communities from Emeryville, California, USA - Original compost - Organic plus compost (OP) | ecosystem: Engineered > Solid waste > Mixed feedstock >...
ACCAGGTGTGGCTGCCGCCGCTGGACGCGCCCGTACCACTGGACGAGCTGCTGCCCGGCGTCGTCGCCGACCCCGAGCGGGGCCTGACCGCCGAGAGCTGGCCCGGCACCGGCCGGCTGCGCGTGCCGGTCGCCCTGGTCGACAAGCCCTTCGAGCAACGCCGCGACCCGCACGTCGTGGACCTGTCCGGGGCCGGCGGCCACGTGGCCATCGCGGGCGGATCGCAGAGCGGCAAGTCCACCCTGATCCGTACGCTGATCGCCGCCCTGGCGCTCACCCACACTCCGGCCGAGGTGCAGTTCTACTGCCTCGACTTCGGCGGCGGCGGTCTCTCCCAGCTGGCCTCGCTCCCGCACGTCGGCGGGGTCGCGGCCAGGCTCAACCCGGAGCGCGTGCACCGGGCGGTCGCCGAGGTGATGACGCTGCTGGCCCGCCGCGAGCAGTTCTTCGTGGACCACGCCGTCGATTCGATGCAGTCCTACCGCCGCCGCCGGGCCGCCGGGGAGTTCCCCGACGATCCCTTCGGCGACGTGTTCCTGGTGGTCGACGGCTGGTCGACGGTCCGCCAGGACTACGACGACCTGGTGCCGAAGTTCAACGAGCTGGCCGCCCGCGGCCTCAACTACGGCATCCACCTGCTGATCGGCACGACCCGCTGGGTGGAGCTGTCCGCTCAGGTCCGCGACCAGTCGGCAACCCGTCTGGAACTGCGGATGGGTGACCCGATGGACTCCGAGATCGACACCCGCAAGGCCCGCTCGGTGCCCCGCACCGGAGGGCGCGGCATCACCCCCGACAGCAAGATGCACTTCCTGGCCGCCCTGCCCCGCATCGACGGCAGCGGCTCTCCGGAAGACCTCGGCGAGGGCGTCGCCCACCTGGTCTCCGAGATCTCCCGGCACTGGACGGGTCCGTCCGCCCCGCAGGTCCGGATGCTGCCGCACCGGCTGCCGGTGGCCGAACTCCCCGCCCCGCAGACCACGGAGGGCGGCGGCATGCGGCTGGCGCTCGGCATCGACCAGGATGCCCTGGAGCCGGTCTGGCACGACTTCAGCCGCACGCCGCACCTGACCGTGATCGGCGACACCGAGAGCGGCAAAACCAACCTGATGCGCCGGATCACCGAGGGCATCACCACCCGGTACGCGCCCAACGAGGCAAAGATCATCGTGGTCGACTACCGCCGTACGCTGGTGGACACGATCCCCGAGGAGTACCGCATCGGGCACGTGATCTCCCTGGACAACCTCAAGGAGACGGTCGAGGGCGCGGCCCGCGCGATGAAGACCCGGGTGCCGGGGGCGGACATCGCGCCGTCCCGGATGCGCCGGTGCGACTGGTGGACGGGCCCGCGCCTGTTCGTCCTCGTCGACGACTACGACATGGTCTCGGGCAACTCCTTCCAGAGCCCCTTCGAGCCGCTCTTCGAGCATCTGGCCCTCGGCTTCGAGATGGGCCTGCACATGGTCGTCGCACGCAGCGCGATGGGCGCGGGCCGCGCCATGAGCGACGCGCTGCTGCGCCGCCTCGACGAGGCCAACAACCCGGCGGTGCTGCTGTCCTGCCCGCCCACCGAGGGCAACCTCTTCGGCAACACCAAGCCGCGCAACCTCCCGCCCGGCCGTGCCCTGCACGTCGCCCGCCGCAAGGCGCAGCTCATTCAGACGGCGCTGGCGGACGGCACACCGGTGGGCTGACAGGCTGCGGCACGCGAGACGCCCGGGGGCGGTCACTCAGGTGACCGCCCCCGGGCGTCGTGGAAGGGGCGGGGCCGGTGCTCAGTCCCGGCCGGTGTCCGCCGGGCGCCAGCCACGGGCGCGGGCCCGCGGGACGGCGATGACGGCCCAGAGCACGGCGAGGACCCCGGCGGTGCCGAGGAGGACGAAGGCGGTGGCCCGGTTCGCGGCCCGGTCGGCGGACGCGGTGTCCCGTACGGTCACCGGTCCCTCGGCGGCCCGCGCCCGGACGGGGGCGTCACCCAGCACGGTGGTGAGGGCCGCGTAGGCGTCGAGCTGCGGGATGTCCGCCGGGTAGGCGGTGGACGTCAGCCGGTGGACGATCTCCTCGGGGGTGTCGTCCGGGCGGGCGGCGCGGACCAGTGCGGCGGTCCCGGCGGTGTAGGCGGCGGCGACGGAGGCGCCGGCCCCCAGGTAGTGGCCGTCGCCGCGCGGGCCGCCGGAGACCACGCCGGCGCCGGGCGCGACGAGGTCGACGCCGTCGGTCGGCAGGGCGTCGCCCGGACGGGCCCCGCTGGGGAGCATGTCGGCGACGGAGAGCACTCCGGGCTCGCCGGCCGGCCAGTAGGTGCGGGCCGGCGTCTCCCGCGTGGCGCCGGCGTGCGGCGGATCGGGGGTGGCGGCGGCGACCACCACCGCGCCCGCGTCGATCGCCTCGGCGACCGCGGAGGTCAGTTCCTCGTCCCGCTTCGGCAGGGCCACCCCGACGGCGATCACGTCGGCGCCGGCGGCGGTCGCGTCGCGCACCGCCCCCGCGACCAGCGCGGCGTCGGCCGAGCCGCGTTCGTCGGTGCCGCGCAGGGCCAGCAGCTCCGCCTCCGGCGCGACACCGGGCAGCCGGGTCCTGCCCCAGCCCTCCCCGACGATCAGCCCGGCGAGGAAGGTGCCGTGTCCGACGCAGTCGTCACCGGCCGCGCCCCGGGCGGTGACCCGCCCGCCGAGTCCGGCGGCGTCGGTGCTGACTCCGGTGTCGACCAGGGCGACGGTCGTGCCCGCTCCGGTGCCGTGCTGGTGCGCCCGGGCCAGGTCCAGGCGCTGGCGCGACCAGTCCTGCTTCTCGGCCTTCTCGCGCGAGGCCGCCGTGCACTCCACGGCGTCGGCGCGGGGGTCGAGTGCGGAGGGCATGGGCGGCAGCTCCTGGCGCTTGCCGTCTGCGGCGGGCGCCGCGCTCGCCTGCTCGGCCGCGGCCACGGGCAGCAGCAGGGCCGCGGCCAGCGCCGCACCGCACAGCGGGCGGGCCGCGCCCGGCCCACGGCGCTTCACCGGGCCGCCTTCGGGATCGCGGCGGTGACGTCCTGCGGCAGCAGGACCCGGAGATCCTCCAGGGTGGGCGCGGCGAGCGAACTGAGCCGCCCGGCCTGCCGGGTGACCATCGCCTCCACCATCTGCCGGGCCAGCCGGGCGTTGCCGAAGGACCGGTCGCGGGGCAGCGAGTCGAAGTACTCCCGCAGCAGCGGCCCGGTGCCGGGACCGCACTCGTAGCCCATGGCGGAGGCCTGGGCGCGCACGATGGTGACCAGTTCCTCGGAGGAGTAGTCGGCGAAGGCGACCCGGCGCGGGAAGCGCGAGGCCAGCCCGGGGTTGGAGGCGAGGAAGCGCTCCATCTCGTCGGTGTAGCCGGCGACGATGACCACGACCTCGTCGCGGTGGTCCTCCATCAGTTTCAGCAGCGTGTCCACCGCTTCCTGGCCGAAGTCGTTGCCGCCGCCGCGCGGGGTGAGGGTGTACGCCTCGTCGATGAACAGGACGCCGCCGCGGGCCCGGTCGAAGACCTCCCGGGTGAGCTGGGCGGTGTGTCCGACGTAGCGGCCGACCAGGTCGGCGCGGGCCGCCTCGACCAGTTGGCCGCGCTGCAGGATGCCCAACTGGCCGAGGATCTCGCCGTAGAGCCGGGCGACGGTGGTCTTGCCGGTGCCCGGCGGGCCGGTGAAGACCAGGTGGTGGCTGAGCGAGGGCACCGGCAGTCCGGCGGCGGCGCGGTGGCGGGCCGTGGTGATGAGGTTGACCAGGTCCGTGACGTCGCGCTTGACGTCGGCCAGGCCGACCATGTCGCCGAGGCGGGTCAGCGGGTCGTTGTCCGGTACGCCCGACTCCGCGGTCTGCTCGGCAGCTGCCGCGGAGACGTCCTGCGGCAGCAGCAGACGCAGGTCGCGCTCGCCGACCTGCTGGAGCGTGGCGAGCCGGACCGCCTGCCGGTCCACCATCTCCTCGAAGACACCGCGCGCGGCACGACCGTTGCCGAAGTCGGCGCCCCGGGGAATCGCCTCGAAGTGGGCGGCCAACGCCGCCGCCGTGCCCTCGCCCAGCTCGTACTGGTGCGCGGCGCACATGCTCTCCATGATGGCGACCAGTTCGGGCACGGTGTAGTTCTCGAACTCGACCGTGCGGGAGAAGCGCGACCCGAGGCCGGGGTTGGAGGCGAGGAACCGGGTCATCTCGTCGGTGTAACCGGCGACGATGACGACGACGTCGTCGCGGTGGTCCTCCATCAGCTTCAGCAGCGTGTCGACGGCCTCGCGGCCGAAGTCGGCGCCGCCGTGTCCGCTGTCCGAGGTGAGGGTGTACGCCTCGTCGACGAAGAGGACGCCTCCGAGGGCCCGTTCGAAGGTCTCGGTCGTCTTGATCGCCGTACCGCCGACGACCTGGGCGACGAGGTCGGCGCGCGAGACCTCCACGAGGTGTCCGTCGCGCAGCGATCCGAGTTCGGCGAGGATCGCGCCGTAGAGGCGGGCGACGGTGGTCTTGCCGGTGCCGGGCGGGCCGGTGAAGACCAGGTGGCGGCTCATCGGCGGAGCTGACATGCCGAGTTGTTCGCGTCGCTGGGCGAGTTGGGTGAGGTTGACCAGGGTGCGGACCTGTTCCTTGACGTTGTCCAGGCCGATCAGCGCGTTCAGGGCGCCCAGCGGGCCGTCGGGCCGGTCCTTGGCGGGTGTGTCCGCGGCCCCCGAGCCCGCCGGGTCGGTGTTCTCGGCGCTGCCCGATCCCCAGGCGTCGCGCTTGCCGTTGCCGGTGCTGGTGAGCCCTTCCACGGCGAGCCGCTCGCCGGGGATGGTCTGGACGAGGCCACCGCCCTCGTTCTCCCGGGCGAGACAGTTGACGAGCGAGATCGACGCGGTGGACTCCACGCGGAATCCGTCCTGTCCCCCGCCGGCCGCCTCGCAGCCGCTGAGCGAGGCGATGGCGCCGTCGCGCAGCAGGACGCCGTGGCCTTGCGAGGTGTGCACGGAGGTGCGGTTGGCGGTCAGTTCGCCGCCGGCGTCGACGACGATGCCGTCCGCGCCGGATCTCTCGACGCGGAAGTCCCGGACGGTGACGTTGCCGCCGTCCTCCAGGACGAGGCCGCTGTCGGCGGCGTCGAAGACGCCGCCACCGGCCAGGTACAGGGTGCTGCCGCCGGCGACGCGCACGCCGGAGCCGGCCGGCTGGACGATCTCGCAGTCCTCGATGCGGCCGCGGGCGTCCTTGGCGGCGGTGATGCCGTCACCCGACGGCTCCACGAGGCGCGCCCTGCGCAGCAGTGGGTTGGCCCCGGCGCGCAGCGCGATCGCCGGGGCGCCGCCTATGACCTCCAGTCGGTCCAGCTCCGCCGCCGCGTCCTCCTCCAGGAGTACGGCGGTCTCGGCGCAGTCGCGGACGGTCAGGCCGGTCAGTGCCGGGGAGGCCGCGCCGGCGACCCGCAGGGCCACACCCTGGGCGCCGTCCACCCAGCAGTCCTCGAAGGTTCCCCGCGCCCGGTCGGTGACGACCACACCGTGGCCCCGGGTACGGGAGACGCGGCAGCGGCGCAGTACGGGGTCGGTGCCCGCGGCCAGGGTGACGCCGGTGCCGGACGCGCCGGTGACGCGGACGTCCTCCAGCGTCGTACGGCCGCCGCTGCTCAGGTGGACGCCGTTGGCGGTGTCGTGCACGACCGTGCGGCTCACGGTGAGGGCGGAGTCGCCCTCCAGGGCGAGGGACGGCTTGTCGGTCGAGGAGATGTCGCAGTCCTCGACCGAGCCGCGGGCCTCGCCGTTGGCGAGGATGCCGTTGCCACGGGCGTCACGCACCGTGCAGCCCCGGACGCGAGCCTCTCCCTGCTCGGCGATGACCAGGCCGCTGGTGCCGAGGTGCTCAAGGGTGCAGCCCTCCACGGTGGTCGGCGTGGTCGAGGTGACCACGATGGCCGCGCCCTGGGAGTTGCTCACCCGGCAGTCCCGCAGCGCCAGCGAACCCGTGCCGCCGGCCAGCATCGCCGTCCATGCGGCGCCGGCTATCTCGCAGCCGTCGAGCGCGGCCTGGCCGCGCCGTACGTCCACGGCGGGTGCCTCGGCGTCACTGCCGCGCAAGGTCAGCTCCGAAAGCATCACGGCGTCGGCGCGCAGCGCGAGGACGCTGCCCGACCGGGGCCGGATCTCCACGGTGCCCCGCCCCTCGGCAGCGGTGAGGGTGACCCGGGTGTGGATCACCAGGTTCTCCGCGTACGTCCCGGGCCGGACGCTGATGAGCGCGCCGGTGCGGGCCGCAGCGAGTGCCTCACCGATCGTCCGGAAACGGTCCCGGTCGTCGGGACCGACCGACAGTACCTGGCGCGACACGCGCGAACCTCCTTGCTCAGTCTGCGTCTTGGGCAGGGCGCCGTCGAACGGGCAGCGAACGCGGCCGCTTGCCGGTTCAGACGCTCCATTTCTGGTTGTCCAGCCCCGTGCAGGTCCACAGTTGCACACGGGCCTTGGCGTTGCGGTCGTGGCCTTGAATCTCTACGCACATGCCCACGGCCGTGTTCACGAGGTCGTGGGCTTCGTTGAGCGCAAACTTCTGCGCGGCGACGCCGGTGCAGCGGGCGAGCTGGATGGTGGTGCCCTTGGTGAAGTTGGCGCCCGCCACGTCCATGCAGAGTCCCTGCGTACGGAGGGTGCCGTCGGAGGCGAACTGGAACTTCTGCGCGTCGGCGTTGTTGCAGTCCCACATCCACAGCGCCTTCCCGTCGGAGAAGTCACTGCCGGGTACGTCGATGCAACGGCCGGAGAGATGGCTGTGGAACGACACGGGGAAACTGAGGGTGGGCCCCGCCGGGGCGTTGTCCTGGGCCGGCTTGGCGGTGTCCTTCGCGGAGTCCTTGGCGGCGGCCGCCCTCTCCCGGTCCTTCTCCGCCTCCGCCTTCTTCTGCGCTTCCGCCTTCTTCGCCGCGTCTTCGGCGGCCTTGTCCGGGTTTTCCTTCCTCCCGGCCTCGGTGTCGGGGTTCAGTCCCGGTGCCGCCTTCGGTTTCTGGGTCTCCTTCTTGTCCGCCGAGTCGTGCGGCTCGGGAGAGCTGACCGCGAAGTCGCCCGTCTCGTCCTCCGTGTCCCCGCCGAGGACGGTCGCCGCGGTCGTCGACGTCCTCTCCTCCTTGTCGCCGTCCGCCCCGAGGAGCAGGAACGGCGCCGCGACGAGCAGCGAGCCTCCCACCGCGGCGGCGGCCAGCACCGCCCGGCCCGGCCGTCCCACCGGCTTGACCGCGTCGTCGGGTTTGTCGATGGCCGTGGCGGTGATGGTCCGCACGAGCAGGGGGAGCCGGCTCTTGGCGACGGAGGCGCTGCCGATGTCGGTGTCGGTGGCGGTCCGGGCTTCTGAGGCCGTCGCCGGGGCGACGGCCGCGGCCTGAGCCTCGGCCTTCTCCGCCGGGGCTTCGGCCTCACTCGCCGAGGCGGCCTCGGATTCGGGCTTCGCCGCAGGACCCGGCTCTGCGCCGCCGCCGGAACCGGGACCGGAGGAATGCTCGGCCGTGACGGCGGACTCGGTACGCTCGTCCGCCGACGCACTCGTTCGGGGTTCGGCGGAGGAGGACCGCTCGCCGTGGGGGGCGGACTCCGTACGCGCAGCCGCGGACGCGGGGGGCTGGTGCGTCGGACGTGTCACGGGTACCTCCCGGATGTGTGGGGCCAGGGGCCTGCCGGATCCTCGCCGCGGTGCATCGGGACGCGGTTCGCCGGAACGAGGAGGGGGGCGACCGCACCGGCGTTGACCAGCAGCGAGATGGCGGGGGGATGAGTCAGGGAACGGATCAGATCCCGGACGGGAAGGGTGTCATGGCGAAGTGTGGGGGACATGAACGCGTGTGCCGGTGAGGTGAACACGAGCACCACGGATTCTCCGTCCTGACCCGCGGCGACCAGCGGGATGCCGTCCGGCCCCGCTACGACGGCGACCTCGGCGGCCGCGAGCGCGGCGACGGCCTCCTCCACGGAGCCGTATCCGGTCGCGGCACGCTGTGCCGCCGCGTCCACGGGGTCGGTGGGCTCGGGCCAGCCGAGGGCGCGGGCGGAGGGGCGGTATGCAGGGTTGGCGCGGAAGGTGCCGACGTCACCGTCGTCGTCCGACCGCCACTCCCCCAGCACCGCCCAATCCGGCGGAGTCCGCTCCTCGGTCCACTCCGGATCGACCACGCCGATCCAGTGGCCGGGCGCCTGCCGAGCCGCGGCGCGGACGGCCTCGGGTATCGCGCGGATGCCGTCGGCCTCGACGGCGCCGGAACCGGTTGACGGGGCCGGGGTGCCGGATGTGGCCTCCATGTGCTCTCCGGGCCGCATGTCCACCTGAACTCTTGGTTCCACGAACCGACGTTGATCCGTCGGAGCCACCAGAATGCCACAACGCCCTGTGTGTTGGGCCGCCGCACGATGCCCGAACCGGGCTCTGACATGCCCGTTTCCCGCCCGGTCAGGAGACTTTGCGGGAGTAGTCGCCCGCACCTGGACATTGTGACGGACGGTATTGCCGGGACAGGAGTGGGTCGGGCGCCCGTAAGAGCTATGTTCGGCACGTCAGTGAGCCGTCGGATCCGACGCGCTCCGCCCCCAGGGAGTATTCGCATGTCCGTACAGAAGCCCGCCAGTAGCGCGAACGCGACCCAGGCCGCTGCCTCCCCGGACACCGCGCAGTCGACCACCGCTCCGGCCGGCCCGGACACCCCGGCCGCGCAGGACGAGCGCACCGCGGCCACCTCGGAGGCCTCGTCCGCTCCCGGCACCCCCGCCGAGGCGGCCACGACAGCCGCGGGGACGGGCGGGTCACAGGCGAGGGAGTCGGCCGAGTCGACGGCGGACGAGGAGCGCACGGCCGTCGCGGCGGCCGCCGTGCCGGCGGTCCCGGCCAGGACCGCGAGCGGCGTCGACAGCGGGCGTCCACGCAAACCGGTCCTCGCCGTGGCCGGGATTGTCGGAGCGGCCCTGATAGCCGTACCGCTGCTGCTCGCGGGTGGCGCGGACGACGACAAACGGCCGGACAGCACCAAGGAGTTGGCCGCGGGGAAGTCGGACACCGTGCTGGATCCGGGGTCGGCCGGCGCCGCCCTTGACGACTACGTCGCGGAGAAGCCCACCCCGACGCCGACCGAGGAGAAGCCCAAGCCGAGCGCGCCGGTCAAGGCCGTCGCTCCACCGCCGGCGCCGAGGCCCGAGCCCACGACGAGCGCACCGGCGAAGAAGGTCACGCCGAAGCCGGAGGCCAAGCCGACCCCCAAGCCCGCCTGGACGGCCTCGACAGTCCGCGCCGTCAGCATTCTGGAGGTCAACCAGGCCTGGACCACCAACCGCATCCGCATGGTGATGCAGCCCGACGGCAACCTCGTCGTCTACAACGAGAAGAACAAGCCCACCTGGGCGTCGATGACCTTCGGCGAGAACCACCGGGCCATCTTCCAGTCCGACGGCAACCTCGTCATCCACAACGGCGACGACCGACCGATCTGGGCCTCCGACACCTGGGGCAACGAAGGAGCCGAGCTGATCCTGCGCGAGGACGGCAAGGTGGTCATCGCCCACTCCGGCAATGTCCTCTGGTCGACCTGATCCACGGGCCGACTGGGCCGTGTACCGCACGGTGCCCATCACGCGCCCGGACACCGAGAGGTCCGTGATGCGCATGGCGTGGCAGAAGAGCGTGGTGCTGCTCTTTGCCCTCCTCATGCGCCGAGTGCCGCTCCTCAACCAACGGGTGAGATCACGCGTGCAGCCGGCCGGGGTACCGCCGACGACGCTGGGGCTGCTGATGATGCCTCGAACGCCTCCCCCGTCCCGACCGGTGGCAAGGCTGAACTCCCTCGTTCGCGTGGCCGTGATCAACTCGCTGCACCCCGCCAGGCTGACAGGGTCTGAATCATGCTTGAACTACGCACCGCGGAAGCAGACGACTGGCCCCTGCGGCGGGAGTTGCGACTGGCCGCGCTCGCTGAGGCGCCCTACGCGTTCGGGCCGACGCCGGCCCAGTGGCAGGGCTCCGGCGACCGGGAGGAACGCGGGCGTGCGCGTCTGTCGACTCCTGGCGCGCACGATCTGGTCGCCCTTCTCGACGGCCTCCCGGTGGGCATGGCCGGCGGAGTGCCGGGCGGGGGAGCAGAAGACGTGGAGTTGATCTCGATGTGGGTCGATCCCATGGCTCGCGGAAAAGGCGTGGGTGACTACCTGATCCAGGCGGTCGAGCGGTGGGCGGCGGAGCGCGGTGCCACGACGCTGCGGTTGTCCGTCATGGCGGACAACGCAGGGCGACCGCGCTCTACGAGCGGCACGTTTTCACGGATTCGGGTGAGCCCGGCGGTCTTCTCCCCGATGGGGTGGGCAGGAAACGGGTCATGGCGAAGAGCCTGGCCACCGCTTGATCTGCACGCCCGGGCACGGCGGGATCGACCGCGAGCTCAGGCTGCGGCAACGAGGGGGCGTCACTGCCGGCGGACACTCTTCTCGCCGCGGGCACGAGCGCGTTCCCGGCCTTGTGGGGCGAGTACGCCGGGGTGGCGGGCGTTGGTCCGAGCCCGTACCTGGCAGCAAGTGATGCGCCGTCCCGCACCGCATGCCCTCCACCGACGGCGACGGCCACCGTCGCGGAACTCTGCGCCAAGACGGCATCGGCCGCCTCTCACCCGGCGCCCGCTGGGGCAGATCCAGCAGCGCAACGGGCGCGAGATCCGATCAGGCGGCCCCCGCCCGCCACCGCTGCCCGGTGCCTCCGCCCGCCGACTCCAGTGACAGCCCGTCCCCAGCTCCGCCGTCCGGGGTGACGGCCGTACCGAAGGCGATGACCGGGCGGATCAGCCCGTCCTCGTCCACCACGAACATCAGGTTCCGGCCGTTGCGGCCCTCCACCGAGTCGCACTCCCAGATCCCGACGCCGCGGTGCGTCGCTCCCCGGCTGTCCAGGCAAAAGTCGGGCCCGGCGGCCGACTGGAGCAACCCGCGGTCGTCGTCGACGCGCCAGCGCTGGGTACGTGACGACGAGCAGGGGGCCGTGATCACATCGCTTCCGTTGGAGAAGGCGCCGCTCACATCCAGACATAGGCCCGCAGCGACGTTCACCA
>Ga0164243_10014364_pt1 | contig 11043 bp, 8 predicted proteins | sample OricompcompostOP_FD_108781 | JGI IMG/M metagenome (GOLD analysis project Ga0164243, IMG submission 108781) | Organic Plus compost microbial communities from Emeryville, California, USA - Original compost - Organic plus compost (OP) | ecosystem: Engineered > Solid waste > Mixed feedstock >...
CAGCCACACCCGACACCATCGCCAGGCGCGTCGCTGTGCCGTACCGTCACCCGTACCGTTCCCCGTGTCCGCCGGAGCTTGCCATGAGCGCGACCTCCCTGCCCCTGAAGACCCGCCTGTTCGCGGCCGCCTTCCGCGTGCTGATCAAGCCGCCACGCGGCGCGGCCGACATGATCGCCCTGCGCGCCCGCCGGGAACGGCTGCTGCACGGTCCGGCCGGCCGGTGGATCTTCGGCGGGACCGCCCCGGACGTACGGGTGCACCAGCGGACCGCCGACGACCTGCGGCTGCTGGTCTACACCCCGCGCGGCGGGGGCGAGACGCCACGGCCGGTGGTGGTCGACTTCCACGGCGGCGGGTTCTGCCTCGGCTCCCCCGAGCAGACGCGCTGGCTCGCCAGTCGGGTGGCCGCCCGGGTCGGCGCGGTCGTCGTGACCCCCGCCTACCGGCTCGCGCCCGAGCACCCGTACCCCGCCGCCGTGCAGGACGCCTGGACGGCGCTGCGCTGGGTGCACGCGCACGCGGCCGAGCTTGGCGGAGATCCGGACCGGCTGGCGGTGATGGGCGACAGCGCCGGAGCGACGCTGGCCGCCGTCGCCGCCCTGCGGGCCCGGGACGAGGGCCGGCCGGCGTTGCGCGGCCAGGTGCTCATCTATCCCGCCGTCGAGATGTACGAACGCTGGCCGTCCGAGGCCGCCAACGCGAACGCCCCGGTGCTGACCTCGGCACTCATGCACACCTTCGCGCGGCTCTACCTCGCCGACGCGCACGGCACGACGGACTGGCAGGTCTCGCCGATCCGCGCCACCGACCACACGGGACTGCCGCCGACGCTCATCCTCACCGCCGGTCACGACCCGCTGCACGACCACGGCACGCGGTATGCCCGGACCCTGACCGAGGCAGGCGTACGGGTGGAACTCGTCGACGATCCGCGGGCCGTGCACGGCTTCCTGGCACTGCCCGGCGTGGTCACCGGAGCCCGGGCCGGCCTCGCCCAGGTCACCCGGTTCCTGACCACGGTCCTGGCGGCCGACGACCAGGCGCACCTGGCCCGCTAGCCGGATCGACACGGTTTCCCGGGTGAGACCGTGCCCATCAACGGATCGATGGGTCAGACACCGACGTCGGTCGACGGGTACATTGTCGGGGCGTTGCCCCGGACGCGGCTGCCCGCAGCCGTCCGTGGCCGTGTGGTCACGACGCCGCGCCGGAACTCGTCAGGTTCCGGCGCAGCCGGGTCAAGGAGGAAGCGCATGACCCCGACACCCAGCCGGCGCTCGTGGCTGGTCCTCCTGATCCCGCTGGTCGTGGCGGCCGTCCTCGCGTTCGCGGGCTGGCTGTGGCCGCACTTCGCGCCGCCCGGACCAGAACGACCGGCCCGCCCCCTGGTCGGTCCCGCCGACACCATCACGTTGTCGATGCGGCCCGGCGTCCAGTACCTCGTCTACCACAGCGCACCGGAGTCGGAGGTCGGCCGCGTGTGCCGCTTCGGGTCACCGGGTCACGTCGCGGGCAATATCGGCTTCGGCGGCATCGCCTTCTCTGACGCCGCCTACCGTGGCATCGCCAGGGCGGTGACCGTCGACGGCCAGACCTACTCCCTGGCCTTGCGGGTGGAGAACGGTCGCACGATCGACGTGCCGATCAGTTGCGACAGCGGTCCGGTGCTCGTCGAGGAGATGCCGCCCTACACCGACCAGGCCATAACCGCACGCAACGTCGCGTTCGGCGTCGTGGCGTTCTCCGCCATCGGGGCCTTCGTCTGGTGGCTCGCCCTGCGCCGACGCCGCAGCTGAAGCCATCAGCGAGGCCACTGGAACGGGCGTCACCGACAACAAGATCAAGATAGCGAGCGTCTCCCAAACTTTGCTGGTTATGGCTCTGCGACGGAGATCGGCTCGCTAGGTTGGCCCTGAAGGCCGCGGCTTCGGCACCATCGCTTCGCACGGGAGCGGCGATGACGGCAGGCAGGGGCGACAAGTGAATGATCACGTCCAGCGGTTCCTGGCGGAACTCACCGAACGGGAGCACCCGGACCTGCGTGGGGTCTACGCGACGCTGCGCATCGACGTCGAGGCGCCCGGGGAGGCCGCGAGTTGGCTGATCACCATCACCGACGGCACCATCACGACCTCACGCCGGCGGGGGCGGGCCGACGCCGTGATGACGGCGAGCGCGGCGTGCCTGAACCGCATCGTCAGCGGGGAGGTCAACCCGATATCCGCGACCCTGCGCGGTGACCTGCGCATCAGCGGGAACTTCCGGCTGCTGCTCATGTTCAAGCGCCTGATGCCGGGTCCGCCCGGCGGCCGGACCATAGTCCCGGGCCGGCGCAGCCAGGCCGGCACTCGGCAGACCGCCCGCACACCCGCCGCGGCCCGGTCCACCCCATCGCCGCGCGGCACCGCACCGCAACCGCGCGCCACGTCGCGCTCGCGCACCACCACGTCGCGCTCGCGCACCGCCGCACCGCGCTCGCGCACCGCCGCACCGCGCTCCCGCGGCACCCAGCCCGCGACGGCGACCGGGGGCCGGCGGAGGGAGTCGCCCCGATGACATCGGCGCAAGTCAATATTCTTGATGGCAATACCTTCGTCGTCAGCGACCGGAGCGGGGACATCGAGGCCAGCCCCACGGACACGAGCGGCCTGTTCTCGTACGACACGAGGTTCCTGTCGCGCTGGATCCTCACCATCAACGGCCAGCGGCTCAACCCGCTCTCCGTGGACGACCTGCAGTACTTCCAGACGCGGTTCTTCCTGGCGCCGGGCACCGGTACGGTCTATGTCAACGCCACGCTCTCGGTGATCCGGGAGCGCTCGGTGGGCAACGGGTTCCGCGAGCGACTGATCCTGCTCAACCACGCCGACGATCCGGTGGACCTCGTCGTCCGCCTCGACGCCGCCGCCGACTTCGCCGACCTGTTCGAGGTCAAGGACGCCGTGGCGAAGAAGGGCCGGTACTACCACCAGATCGCCGACGACCGCCTGCTGCTCGGCTACGAGCGGGGCAACTTCCGCCGCGCGATCGAGATCAACACGTCGCGGCCGGCCGAGTTCGACGAACGGGGCCTGACGTTACGGGTCCGCATCCGCGGCCAGAGCGAGTGGTCCACCGACATCAACGTCGTCACGTCGCTGGGCACCTTCACCCGTTCCCGGGCCAAGCCGAAGTCCGGCCGCCCCCAGGCGACCAGCCGGCCCTTGGCCGAGAACCTGCAACGCTGGCTCGACAGTGCGCCGAGGCTGGAGACCGACCGCGACGGGCTCAAGCAAACCTATCGGCGCAGCTTGATCGATCTGGCCGCGCTGCGGTTCTCCCCGCCCATCGCCGGCGGCATGAGCCTGCCCGCCGCCGGACTGCCGTGGTTCATGGCGATGTTCGGCCGGGACGCGATCATCACCAGCCTGCAGGCGCTGCCCTTCACGCAGGAGCTCGCGGCCACCACGCTGAGCGCACTGGGCTCCTTGCAGGGCAACAACATCGACAACTTCCGGGAAGAGGAGCCGGGGCGGATCCTGCACGAGATGCGCTACGGCGAGACCGCGGCGTTCGAGGAGCAGCCGCACACGCCCTACTACGGCAACGCCGACGCCACCATGCTCTACGTCATCCTGATGGACGAGTACGAGCGGTGGACCGGCGACACGGCACTGGTCCGCCGCCTGCAGCCACAGGCGACGGCGGCGCTGCGCTGGATCGACGCATACGCGGACCGGCAGGGCAACGGCTACGTCTCCTATCAGCGTGCCAACGAGGAGACGGGCCTGGAGAACCAGTGCTGGAAGGACTCCTGGGACTCCATCCACTACCGCGACGGCCGCCTGCCCGGCTTCCCCCGAGCCACCTGCGAGCTGCAGGGGTACGCCTACGACGCCAAGCGCCGGGGAGCCCGACTGGCCCGCGAGGTGTGGGGCGATCCCGACTATGCCGAGGAACTCGAACAACAGGCCGCCGACCTCAAGCGCCGGTTCAACCGGGACTTCTGGGTCGCCGACGGCGGCTACTTCGCGGTGGCCCTCGACGCTGACGGTTCCCAGGTGGACTCGCTCACCTCCAACATGGGGCACCTGTTGTGGAGCGGCATCGCCGAACCGAGCAAGGCCCGCTCCGTGGTGCGCCACCTGATGAGTGACGCGTTCTTCTCCGGCTGGGGCGTGCGCAGCCTCGCCACGGGCCAGGCCCGCTACAACCCGATCGGCTATCACAACGGTGCCGTCTGGCCGTTCGACAACTCGATCATCGCGTGGGGGCTGCGCCGGTACGGCTACAAGGCCGAGGCGGCGCGGATCGCGATGGCGATGCTCGACGCCGCCGAGTACTTCCAGGGCCGCCTCCCGGAGGCCTTCGCGGGGCACGACCGTGCGCTCACCCAGTACCCGGTCGAGTACCCCACCGCCTGCAGCCCGCAGGCGTGGTCGACCGGAACGCCGTTGCTGCTGCTGCGCACCATGCTCGGCATGGACGCCCGCGACGGGGCGCTCGTGACCGACCCGGCCGTGCCGCAGGAGATCGGCTACCTCGCGCTGCTCGACCTGGCCGGGTGCTGGGGCCATGTCGACGCCTTCGGGCACGGCCGTCCGCTGGCGACCGATCGCCGGCGCCCGAGACTTGCCGGCCGATCGGGCGCGCGACAGTCCATGGTGGACGGCAGCGTGACGCGCCGGGGGGCGTGACCCGCCGGGCGTGACCCGCCAGCCGGCTCACCGGTGGACCGAGGGTGCGGTGTCGGGGCGGTGCGCAGCGGACCGTGGGGCCACGCCGCGGGGCCACGCCGCGGGGCCACGCCGCGGGGCCACGCCGTGGGGCTCCCCGCACATACCCGCGTGATGCGGTGGGATCAGCCGGCGCCGCACGCTGTGGCAGTCACCGCGGCCACTAGACTCAGCGCTATGGCCAAGGACACCCAGCCGGAGCGCCCCGGCTTCGTCGGGACCCTCAAGCAGGTCGGCATGGTGGCGGCCATGACGGCGAAACGGGACAAATGGTTCATCCCACTCATCGCCGCGGTCGTTCTGGTCATCGCCGGCCTCACGGTACTGGCGACGATCGCCTGGAGCTGGATCTACATCCCGGTCGGCGTGCTGCTCGCTCTACTGGGTGCGCTCATCGTGCTGAACCTGCGGGCCAACCGCACCTTCATGGCCGAGGCGGAGGGCATGCCCGGCGCCGCCGTCGGGATCGTCCAGAACATGCGCGGCGACTACCGCGTGACGCCGACCGTCCAGGCCACGACCGACGGTGAGATGGTGCACCTGGTCATCTGCCGCGGTGGGGTCGTGCTGCTCGGCGAGGGGCCCAACACCGCACGGGTCCGCGGTCTCATCAGCCAGGAGCGCAAGCGCCTCACCAAGGTGATCGGCTCGGCCGACATGCGCGACTACATCATCGGTAACGACGAGGGGCAACTGCCGCTGAAGAAGCTGCGCAGCACGCTGCTGCGCCTGCCGCGCACCATCGCCGCCAAGGACGTGTACGCGCTCGACACCCGGATCAAGGCGCTCTCCGCTCGGCCCACGCTGCCCAAGGGCGCCATCCCGAAGAACATGCGCCCGCCGAAGGGCGCGTTCAAGGCGATGCGGGGCCGCTGACCGCTGCCCGCGAACGGCCGACGCCGGTGATCATCCGTTCGGCGGTGGATGCCACCGTACCGGACGAGTGTGTCCCGTGCGCTTGCTGATCCGCGAGGTAATCCCCGCGCTAGCGTGACTCATCCGCTGGAAATCACTGCCGGCGTAACACGACCGCAACATTTGGGTTACGGGTGGGCAATGCCGTCGGCCTACGGTCGCGGTCGTTAGCCAGGCACCGACGCCTTCCAACAGTCAGTCAGACAGGATTTGTGAACCTCACCAGGAGGATGTGTGTTCGCCAACCCCGAGGAGCTCCTCCGGTACATCAGGAACGAGGGCGTCAAGTTCGTCGACGTCCGGTTCTGTGACCTGCCGGGTGTGATGCAGCACTTCACGGTGCCGGCCGAGTCGTTCGGTCCGGACGTGTTCACGACCGGACTCGCGTTCGACGGTTCCTCGATCCGGGGCTTCCAGCAGATTCACGAGTCCGACATGCTGCTGCTTCCGGACGTGTCCAGCGCCTTCGTGGACCCGTTCCGGGTGGAGAAGACGCTGGCCCTGAACTTCTTCATCCACGACCCGTTCACCCGCGAGGCCTACACCCGCGACCCCCGCAACGTGGCGAAGAAGGCCGAGACCTACCTCGCCGCCAGCGGCATCGCCGACACCGCGTACTTCGGCCCCGAGGCCGAGTTCTACGTCTTCGACTCGGTCCGCCACGAGACCGGCCCCAACCAGGGCTACTACTACATCGACTCGATCGAGGGTTGGTGGAACAGCGGCAAGGACGAGCCGGGCGGCAACCGCGGCTTCAAGACCGTCTACAAGGGTGGCTACTTCCCGGTTCCGCCGACCGACCACTACGCCGACCTGCGTGACCAGATGGTCCGCAACCTGATCAACCTCGGCTTCAGCGTCGAGCGCGCCCACCACGAGGTCGGCACCGCCGGCCAGGCCGAGATCAACTACAAGTTCAACACCCTGCTGCGCGCGGGCGACGAGCTGCAGCTGTTCAAGTACGTGGTGAAGAACACCGCCTGGCACGCCGGCAAGAGCGCGACCTTCATGCCCAAGCCGCTGTTCGGCGACAACGGCTCCGGCATGCACACCCACCAGAGCCTCTGGCTGGGTGGCGAGCCGCTGTTCTACGACGAGACCGGCTACGGCGGACTGTCCGAGACCGCCCGCTACTACGTCGGCGGCCTGCTGCACCACGCGCCGTCGCTGCTCGCCTTCACCAACCCGACCGTCAACTCGTACCGGCGCCTCGTGCCCGGCTTCGAGGCCCCGGTCAACCTGGTGTACTCGCAGCGCAACCGCTCCGCCTGCACCCGTATCCCGGTCACCGGCACCAACCCGAAGGCCAAGCGCATCGAGTTCCGCGTGCCGGACCCGTCGTCGAACCCGTACCTGGCGTTCGCGGCCATGCTGATGGCCGGCATCGACGGCATCCGCAACAAGATCGAGCCGCCGGCTCCGATCGACAAGGACCTCTACGACCTGCCGCCGGAGGAGGTCGCCAACGTCAAGCAGGTGCCCGGTTCGCTGCCCGAGGTGCTCGACGCCCTGGAGAAGGACCACGACTACCTGCTCGCGGGCGGCGTCTTCACCCCGGACCTGATCGAGACGTGGATCGACTACAAGCGGTCCTCGGAGGTCGACCCGGTCCGGCTGCGCCCGACCCCGCACGAGTTCGCCATGTACTACGACGTCTGATCCGTCAGGTTTGCACCGCCACGACACTCGGAGCCCCCGGTCCCCTCGGCCGGGGGCTCTGGGTTTCCGGGGTCTGGTGCAAGCAAGGTGCCCTTCTTAACCGCGAGCGTTGTACAAGGTGCCCTTGCTAACGCGAGGTGGGGAGCGCAGCGATGCCCGTTCGGAGGGCGCCCGCGCCATGATGATCGGCATAGGCTCACGGGTCATGACCACCTCGGCCGTCCCCTCCGCCGAACCCGTACCGGCTGCCACCCCCGCCCCGCCCAAGCCCCGGCGCCGCCGTCGATGGCTGCGCCGCCTGGTGACCGGCGTCGTGGCGGGCCTGCTCACGCTGAGCACGCTCGCCCTGGGCCTCGTGGCCTGGTCCGTCGGGCGGGCCTTCCCCCAGCACGACGGTGAGCTGGCCCTGCCCGGCCTCTCCGCTCCCGTCGCCGTCTATCGCGACCAGTACGGCATCCCGCAGCTCTACGCGAGCAGCGCCCACGACCTGTTCATGGCGCAGGGATTCGTCCACGCCCAGGACAGGTTCTGGGAGATGGACTTCCGCCGCCATGTCACCGCCGGGCGCCTCTCCGAACTCTTCGGCGAGTCGCAGGTGCCGACCGACGCCTTCATCCGCACCCTCGGCTGGCGCCACGTCGCCGAGCAGGAACTCACGCTGATCTCGGCCGAGGCCCGCGGCTACCTGCAGGCGTACGCCGACGGGGTCAACGCGTGGCTGGACCAGAACGGCGGCGCCGAGCCCACCGGGTCGAAGAGCCTGGAGTACACGCTGCTGGGACTGCTCACCAGCGGCTACACGATCGAGCCCTGGACGCCGGTCGACTCGCTGGCCTGGCTCAAGGCCATGGCCTGGGACCTGCGCGGCAACATGGAGTCCGAGATCGGCCGCGCCCTGCTGCTGGCCAGCGGCCTGAGCCGTCAGCAGGTCGAGGAGCTCTACCCCACCTACCCGTACGACCTCAACGAGCCGATCGTCTCCCGGGACATGCTCGTCGCCGAGGGTGTCGTGCCGCCCGAGCCGGAAGACCCGACGGCCGACGCCGACGCGACGGTCACGGCGCTCACCGAGGCCGGCCCGGCACTGGCCGCCCTGGCCCGGGCGATCGACGGACTGCCCACCCTGCTGGGCGACGGCGGCGCGGGGATCGGGTCGAACTCGTGGGTCATCTCCGGGGAGCACACCACCACCGGCAAGCCGCTGCTCGCCAACGACCCACATCTCAGTCCGTCGATGCCCGGCATCTGGTACCAGATCGGGCTGCACTGTTCGTGCGCGTTCAACGTCGAGGGCTTCAGCTTCTCCGGCGTGCCCGGCGTGGTGATCGGTCACACCGACCGTACGGCCTGGGGCTTCACCAACCTCGACCCGGACGTCACCGACCTCTACCTGGAACAGATCCAGGATGGAAAGAGCTTCGATGGCTCGCAGTGGGTGCCGCTGACCACCCGCGAGGAGGTCATCACGGTGGCGGGCGGGGAGCCGGTCACCATCACCGTGCGCTCGACCAAGCACGGCCCGCTGCTGTCGGACCGGTCCAGCGACCTGCTCACCATCGCGTCCCGACCCAACGTCGACAAGTCCGGTGAGCAGGTGGGTACCGTCGCGGCGGCACCGGAGCCCTCGCTGGACCCCGCGTCGCCGGGGGTGCCCGACGCCGCCAACCGCACGCCGTACGGCGTCGCCCTGCGCTGGACGGCTTTGGACCCCGGCCGCACGGTGGAGGCGCTGTTCGCCATCGACCGGTCCACCGACTGGGAGTCGTTCCGGGCGGCGGCGGCGCTGTTCGAGGTGCCGGCGCAGAACCTGATCTACGCCGACGTGGACGGCAACATCGGCTACCAGTCCCCCGGTCGGGTGCCGGTGCGCGGCAAGGGTGACGGCACCTGGCCCGTGCCCGGCTGGGACCCGGACTACGACTGGCAGGGGTTCATCGACTTCGATGACCTGCCCCGCGCCTACAACCCGGCCCGGGGCTGGATCGTCACCGCCAACCAGGCCGTCGTCGACGAGAGCTACCCGCGACTGCTGACCAAGGACTGGTCGTACGGCTTCCGCAGCCAGCGCATCGCCGTCCTCATCGAGCAGCGGCTGAGCACGGGCAAGATCGACGCCGAGGCCATCCGTCAGATCCAGTTCGACAACGGCAACATCCTCGCCCCCGCCCTGATCGCGCAGACCCAGCAACTGCCCGGCCGGCCAGCGGCCGCGTCCCTGCTGGACACCTGGGACTACCAGCAGACCATGGACTCCGCCGCGGCGGCGCTCTACAACGTGTTCTGGCGGCACCTGCTCACCCGCACGTTCGACGAGCTGCCCGCCGATCTGAAGCCCGACGGCGAGTCCCGATGGTGGGTCGTGGTCAGCAACCTGCTCGACCAGCCGACCTCACCGTGGTGGGACGACCGGTCGACCAGCGCCATCGAGCACCGCGACGAGATCCTCTCCGCCGCGCTGGCCGACGCGGTGGCCGAGCTGGAGTCGGCGCAGGGCAAGGACTTCACGAAGTGGCGTTGGGGAGCCCTGCACACGCTCACGCTCACCCACGCGAGCTTCGGCAGTTCCGGGGTCGCGCCGATCGAGTGGCTGTTCAACCGCGGCCCCTTCGAGACCGCCGGCGGTGCCGCGATCGTCAACGCCAACGGGTGGGACGCCGCGGACGGCTACGAGGTCGACTCGGTGCCGTCGATGCGGATGATCCTCGATCTGTCCAACTGGGACGCGTCGCGCTGGATCCAGTTGACCGGCAACTCCGGCCACGCGTTCCACCCCAACTACGCCGACCAGTTCCCGTTGTGGCAGGTCGGGGAGAACCTCCCGATGCTCTGGGATCGTTCGAGCATCGAGGGCGCCGCCACCCACACCCTGGCGCTGATCCCGTAGCGCCGCGCGGCCCGCGGTGAAAGGAAGGGCACCTTATTAGCGCCTGGGCGCTAATAAGGTGCCCTTCCTTTCACAACAACGGGGCGACGGCGTCGAGCAGGGCACGGGGGCGGTCGGTGGGGGGCAGGTGCGGGACGGCCCGGAACTGGCAGCCGATGCGCTGCGCGCCGCCGTCGGCGTGCACGTCGTCGCCGACCATGAGCACGTCCGCCGGCGGGTGACCCAGCAGTTCGCAGGCCCGGGCGAAGATGCGGGGATCGGGCTTCATCACGCCTTCCCGGTAGGAGAAGACGTACTGGGCGACGAACCGGTCCACCCCATGGTGGACGAACGTGGGCCGCAGATCCCAGACGATGTTGGAGAGGACGGCCACGGGGATGCCCCGGTCGCAGAGCCCGGCCAGCACCTCGGCGGTGTCGGGATACGGCAGCCACGACTCCGGGGAGAACTGACGGTCGTAGATGTCCTCCGCCACCTCCGGCCAGGGCAGACCCACGGTCCGCGTCAGCGCGAGATGGGCGTAGCGGTGGTCGTCGGGGGTCACGTCGCGCCGGCGCCACACGTCGGCCAGCTGCTCCGGCACGGGCCGCGTCGCGGGGATGCCGGCGATGGCGCCACTGGCCTGCAGGTTCTCGGCCACCGCCGCCACCTCGTCCTCGTCGGCGGCGATGCCCCGGGCCGCCAGCACGGCCCGCAGCCGCGTCCGCGCGTCCTCGACGCGGAACAGCGTGCCGGAGAAGTCGAAGATCACTGCCTTGGCCATCGGTCCCTCGTCCTTGCCGCGTGCGATTCCTCGTACGGACCCGTACGGACCCGGTCCCCGTACGGACCCGGCCCCCGTACGGACCCGGCCCCCGTACGGACCCG
>Ga0164243_10014365_pt1 | contig 11042 bp, 7 predicted proteins | sample OricompcompostOP_FD_108781 | JGI IMG/M metagenome (GOLD analysis project Ga0164243, IMG submission 108781) | Organic Plus compost microbial communities from Emeryville, California, USA - Original compost - Organic plus compost (OP) | ecosystem: Engineered > Solid waste > Mixed feedstock >...
ATCGATGCGCCAGTAGCCGTCGGGCACCTGCGTCATGTGGATCTTCAGCGCGAACGGCGCTCCGCCCTTCGTCGTGACGTCGATCGCGAAGTAGGCGTTTCGGCCCTGACGTTCGATCTGCGGAAGCTGCCCGCCGAGCGTCTTCTCGATTCCCTTGCCGAACTGCGAGTCCGCCGGGACGGAGCCGTCCTCGATCGCCTTGATGATCTGTGGCTTGAGCTGCGTCAGCACCGCGCCCCCGAGCGCCGACGCGAGCGGATTGCCGTCCGTGGCGTCCGCGACAGCGGACCTTAGCACCGAGTCGATGTCGACGTACTTCTCGAGCTCGTAGCGGTCGCGGTGCTCGACCGCCGATGCGACCTGCTTGAGCGAGTACGTCGGAGAGTGCGTCCACTCCCGCCAGCCGTACGCCGAGCCGGCGCCGACCACGACCACGGCTACGGTCCCGATGACGAGCGCGCGCTTCATGGCTGCGCTCCCGCGACGGAATTCGCCGTGTTCCCTTCGAGGCGCTCACGCGTCTGCTTCACTCGTGCGCGCGCCTCGTCGCAGTCCGAATCGCGGACCCGAATCGAGTGATCCTCGGGGTACGGGTACCCGTCGAGCAGATCGAGCTGGTAGAGGCCGAGCTGCACCAGCTCGGGATCCATCGTCGAGGGGCAGACGTAGTTGACGATGTCCGTCCCGGCGACCGTCTTCGTGCATGGTCGGACGAAGCCGTTCGCGTCCTTGCACTCGGAGCGGACGTTACGCGTCTCGCGCTGGGGCGTGCATTGCTTTCGGACGGTGGCTCCGGGGGCCTTGTCGAGGAGCTCCGCGCGTCGTTTCCGCGCCGCGCGTGCCCCTTCGGTCGAGTCGCACGTTTCGACGGTCTTCGTGTCGCGGTCGAGCATCGCGACCAGGCGCTGCCTCTCGCGCTCGTTCTTCTCCGCTTCCCGCTCGCGCTCGCGTGCGGCCTGCTCGCGCGCTCGCTGCTCCTCGTGCTGGCGCCTCTGCGCTTCGCGCGCCGCCTGCTCCGTCAGATGCTGCGCTTTTCCGCAGGTCGCGCGCGCATCGTGGTCGAGCAGGTCCCGTGCGGGCGTGAAGCTGCCCGGATCGGGAGCTTCGGCCGCGTACTTCTGGAGGAGCTCGCACGCGCCATTCAGCTTTGCGATGTCTTCCTGAGCGGAGGGATCGCCGTACCGTGTACGTACGTCCTTGACCGCCCTCTGGTGGTACTCGATGTTCTCTCGCGTCATCGTGAAATGCTGGCCGCCGTACTGGTACTGCCAGCCGACGACTCCGCAGCCTGCGAGCGCCAACGCGCTCCCGAGCAGGGCTGAGCCTTTGACGAGATGAACCAAGGCCATTCCGATTCCTTTCGTTGGGTGTGCGTCGCGCACGGCGGCTGACGCGCTCTCGCGTATTCCTTCGAGCGTAGGGAGTGCATGCGACAGGGCGTGTCGCGAGCAGCGCTGCCGGGTTGCGCCGTAGCCATCGATGCGCGCGCACGTGATCGTGAGCTGGATGGGGCAGTTTCCCTCGGAAGCCGTCGATTCGCCGGTGCTCGAGCGCTCGAGCGCCTGCTGCTCGGGCACGGCGTTTTCCGTGACAGGGATTCGTTCGGCCGGATTCATCGCGCTGGCGTCGCTCCTTCTCCGGAGAGGGTGCGCCGCCGTCTTCGCCGAACGAGTGACGCGATTGGACGGGACTGATCCGTTGCTCAGGGTCGCTGTGGCAACGAAACGTCCCCATGTGTGAAGGGCCCCGAACACGACGACGAGGATGTACTCCGGGCGATCGCGTCGAGCGGCGCTCAGGCGCTCGAACTCGTCTGGAGGGAGCGGCTGCTCCCGCTCGCCCGCGGATTTGGAGGGCCCCGAGGGCGACGAGAGGGCTGCATTCATGGCCTGGTTCCGGCGCCGCTACCCGACGTCGCTCGAACCTCTCCGCTTCAGCACGAGGCAGGACCGGCAGTCGAGCAAGCATCGTGGGAGCGCCCGCAAGCGCACGTCGCTCGACACCCACACGTGTCGGCTGCAGCCCTTTCGAGCGCCGCCTGCCGGCCCACGCAGCGCGCGAACAGCGCGTCGGCCTCGTCGAACCCGAGCACGCCCCGATGCTCGCGCGCCGTCCGGAACAGCGCCTCGAGGTTCTTCGCCGTCTGACCGACCCACCGCGAGATCACGCTCGCGAGCGCGCAACGGAACAACGGCCGCTCGAGCGCCGTCGCGACCGCCTCCGCCGTGATTGAGGTAGGTTTCCCTCGACTCGAGGCGCGAATTTTCGGCGGAGAAGGTGCGAGCAGCCGGAGACTCCGCTGAACGCTCTGCAGCCCGCACCGGGATGCTCTGGAGAAAGTGCGCGGCGCATGTCCCGCAAGAGGACGACGTCGGCTCGCGCAAAGCGAGGTGAACGGACGGACAGCCACGTCCAACGGCATCGGCGGTCACCCGTCCGCGGCGCCTCAAGCTCCCGGACGTGCTGCCCACGTTCACCGCGATCGACTTCGAGACCGCCACGCGTCGCCCCGACAGCGCGTGCGCGGTGGGTCTCGTCCGCGTCGAAGGCGGTCGCATCGTCCGCCGGATCTCGCAGCTCATCCGCCCGTGGTCGCGTCGCTTCGAGTTCACCTGGCTCCACGGGATCTCCTGGGAGGACGTCCAGACCGCGCCCCGCTTCGACGGCGTGGCGAGCCTCATCCGAGAGCTCTGCCGCGACGTCGACTTCGTCGCCGCCCATAACGCGGCGTTCGACCGGCAGGTGCTTCGTGCCTGCTTCCGCCGTGCGGGCCTCCCAGCGCCGCGCCTCCGCTTCGAATGTACGGTCCGCCTCGCGCGCGAGACGTGGGGGATCCGCCCGACGCGCCTCGACGTCGTGGCACGGACCCTCGGTATCCCGCTACGCCATCACGACGCCGTCTCGGACGCCGAGGCCTGTGCGCGGATCGTCCTCGAGGCCACGCGACGGAAGGCACGTGTCGATCGAGGTTGAGCCGGGACGCAGATCGCGACAGGCTCCATGGTTCGATGGCGCTCTTTCCGACCGGGGGACCCCGACCGACATCGTCCGAGGCCGAGCGCGCGTTCTATCGCGCGCTGATGGCGCACTTGCCCAAGGGCTGGACCGCGTGGCACTCGCTCCGCCTTCGCGCCGGCGGAACGTGGGAAGGGGAAGGGGACTTCGTCATCGCCGTGCCCGACCGCGCGATCCTGATCGTGGAGGTGAAAGGCGGCGCGATCGAGTGCCGGGACGGACAGTGGCTCCAGAACGGCGAGCCGATGAAGCAGGCGCCGCGCGACCAGGCACATCGGCTGCGAAGGATCCTCGAGAAGAAGCTCGACGAGACGTATCGGGGAGCTCGCCCGCCGATCCTCATCGCGACCGCGTTCCCGCAGACGCCGTTTCAAGTGCCTCCGTCGCACGGCGATCTCACCGGGGCCGTGTTGGGGCAGCAAGATCTGCCGTGGCTCGGAGCGGCGCTCGAGGCGCTCGTCGAAAAGCAGCTCGGACCCGTGGCTCCGGTGCGTGACGACGGCTGGTCGAGCGCGCTCCACAAGCTGTGGGGCGAGACCTGGATCCCGCGCGTCTCGCTCGGGACACGCATCCAGCTCCGCGAGCGTGAGCTCGTCCCGCTCGACGCGGACCAGATCGCGCTCCTCGGCATGCTCGACCACAGTGACCGGCTCCTCGTGACCGGCGGACCAGGCACCGGAAAGACGCTCCTCGCGCGGGCGCTCTGCGAACGGCGCGCGCCGGCGCTCTACCTGTGCTGGACGCGCGCGCTCGCGATGGGGATGCGCGCTTGCGGCATCGAGAACGCGTGGCCGGTGCGCGAGTATGCAGCGCGACTGCTCCGGGACGCGGGCGTCACGATCGAGGACGGCGCGGATCCCGAGACCTGGTCGACCGAGACATGGGAGAACGTCGCGCTGCATGCCGCCGTCGACGCCGTACCTGCTGGCGCGCCTGCGCATGGGATCGTCGTCGTGGACGAAGCCCAGGACTTCACCGAGGGCGACTGGGAGCTCGCCAAGGCCGTCGCGGCAGGCGGACCGTTCTGGGCGTTCGGTGACGCCGGCCAGTCGTTCTGGCCGGAACGCGCCCTGCCGCGTGGGCTGTTCGGTGCGCAGTGGACCCTCAAGGCTCGCTATCGCTGCCCCGAGCCGCTCGCTTCGTTTGCCGATCGCTATCGGCCCGATCGAGGTGCCGATGATGCAGCCAGGGATGCGGCGAAACGGGAGGGGTTGAAGCGGTTCCCCGAGCTCCGCGTCGTGCGTGTAGACGGCGACGCGTCGACGCTCGACCGCGTGAAGGTCGAGGTCGTTCGTGCTCTCCGTGACGGCGCTCGCCCCGGGGACGTCGCCATCCTCTCGCTCCGCGGCAAGTCGAAGAGCGTCCTCGCTCAGCAGCCGCGCCTCGGAGACGTGCCGCTCGCGAGAGCCGATGCCGCGGACGCGGGTGAGCGCGTCGTCGCGGACACCTTCCTTCGGTTCAAGGGGCTCGAGCGATCGTACGTCATCGTGACCGAGCTCGACGCGGGAGAGAAATACGACGTGCGGATGCACGTGGCCCTGACGCGGGCGACGTTGCAAGCCGTCATCATCGCGACGAGCCAGGACGTCGAGCTGGATCCGAGGCTCGCGCCTTTGTGCGCATGACTTCTCCCGAGGCGATACCCGCCAGTTTAGATTGAGGCCGCATGGGTCAGCGTGGTGCACACGAGACGTTCATCGCCATCATCGGAGCCTTCGTCGCGCAGCGCCGCTGGCCGCAGGCCGCCCTCGCGCGCGAAGCCGGCGTGGGCACGGAGGTGATCCGCAAGCACCTGACGAAGATGAAGGAGGATGGCTGGCCGCTCGAGGAACACAAGGAGTTCCCTCACGTCGTCTGGCGCATGCCCCCGAACTGGTACCCGGGCGTCCTCGCGCTCAAGGCCGAGGAGGTGCCCGACCTCCTCCGGTTGCTCGCCCGTTCGCCGCGCAGCGCGGCCCGTGAGCGTCTGCTCAAGATTTTGCTCCAGAGGCTCCCGCTCAAGAACGCGGGGCCGCCGTTCGAGACGGCGGTGCGGGCCCCGGAGCTCTCGCAGGACGAGGAGCAGTGGATCGCCATCCTGGAGGACGCCGCGGCGAAGAAGATCGCCGTCCGCATGCACTACACGACGGCGAGCCGGCGTGACGATGCGACCCGGCATGTCTCGGTACATCACGTGGAGGTCGGTGCGTATCCGCGCTTCCTCGCGACGTGCCACAACACCGATCGGCTGAAGTGGTTCCGTGTGGCGGGCGTGTCGCACGCGCGCTTCGACCGCTCCGAGCCGTACCGCGATCAGGATCCGGAGAAGATCGCAGCCGTCGAGCGGAACACGATCGGCGGCTTCCACGAGGAAGGCCCGCCGGTGACCTGCACGTTCTTCGTGCGCCAGCCCGAGGCTGCGTGGGTGAAGCGCAACCTGCTCCGCGGGATGAAGTACGAGGCGGCCACCAACGGGATTCGCGTGTCGATCGACACGGCGGCGGTGCACGTCGTCGCGCGCTTCGTCGTGCAGCTCGGCGAGGCGGCGCGAGCGGAGACCCCGGAGCTCGCGCAGCGCGTGGCGGCGATCGCGCAGGGCGCCCTGAAGAGCGCCGCCGGTGTGTCCTGAGTGGACGGCTGTTCAGTCACGTTCATCGACCAACACTCCTTCGCCGGACGCAGCCCGTCAGGTTGGGAGCGAGGAGGATGTTCATGAGCGCCCAGCCGATTCCGTTTCTCGTCTCCAGCCCGCACGCGGTACGGGTCGATCTCACCGTCATCGATCCGGAGGTCGTCGCCGAGCTCGAGCGGCGTCCGGAAGGGAACGAGCGAAACGAGTTCGCGCTGCATGCGCTTCGCATCGGCGTCCTCTCGCTCCGGCACGCGGCCGGTGCCGTCGACGTCGACTCGATCCGGCGCGCGGGCGAGCAGATCGTGACCTCCGTGCGCGAGGTGTTCCTCGAGCACGCGAACCGGGTGAACGACGACCTCGGTCGCGTGGTCGCCGACTACTTCGATCCCAAGTCGGGATCGTTGCCCCAGCGCATCGAACAGCTCGTGAAGGGGGACGGCGATCTCGAGCGCGCGCTCGCGCGTCACCTCGACGGGGATCGGTCGACGCTGCACAAGACACTCGAGGGCCTCGTCGGTCCGCAGAGCTCGCTTCACAAGCTGCTCTCGCCGGAGCAGGCTGGCGGCGTCGTCGTGAGCATGAAGAGCGCCGTCGACGAGCTCCTGAAGAAGCAGCGCGACGAGGTGCTCCGTCAGTTCTCGCTCGACGCGAAGGACTCTGCGCTTTCACGTCTCCTCTCGGAGGTCGCGACCGCCAATGGGAAGCTCCGCGGCGAGCTCGCGCAAGACGTCGACAAGGTCGTTCGTGAGTTCTCCCTCGACAACGACCAGGGCGCGCTCGCGCGGCTCGTCGGACGCGTCGAGAAGGCGCAGAAGACGGTCGTCGAGCAGCTCTCACTCGACCACGCCGGCTCGGCGCTCCAGCGCATGTCGACGATGATCGAGAAGACGGGCAAGACGATCGAGAGGAGCCTGACGCTCGACGTCGACACGTCTCCGCTCGCGCGGCTCAAGCGTGAGCTCGTCGAGATCACGAAGGGGATCGAGCAGTCCCAGTCCAAGTTCCAGGCCGAGATGCGCGAGGTCGTGGCGACGCTGCAGACGCGGCGTGCCGAAGCGGAGAAGTCGCCGAAGCACGGGCACACGTTCGAGGACGCGATGGAGGAGTTCCTCGCCATCGAGGCGCGCCGTGCGGGTGACCTCTATGACCGCGTCGGGAAGCGGCCCGGGCCGTCCGGCTCGAAGAAGGGCGACCACCTCATCGCGCTCGGCCCCGAGAGCGCCGCGCCGGGAGCGCGGATCGTCATCGAGTCGAAGGCGCAGAAGAACTACACCGAGCTCGGCGCCATCGAGGAGCTCGCCGATGCGCGGGAGAACCGTGAGGCGCAGCTCGGGATCTTCGTCTTCAAGCGTTCGTCGGCGCCGGCCGGCATCGACGGCTTCCGCCGCGTCGGCGACGACATCCTCGCGGTGTGGGATCCGGAGGATCCCGCCACCGACGTCTATCTCCGCGCGGCCCTCAGCGTCGCGCGTGCGCTCGTCGTTCGCGAGCATTCGGCGGACGCGCAAAGCGAGGCGAACCTCCGGGCGATCGAGCGCGCCGTGAGAGAGATCGAAGGGCAGGTGAAGTCCCTCGACGCGATCCTCAAGGCGGCGCGAGTCGTCGAGCAGAAGGGCTCGGCCATCCAGGACAGTGCCGGGACGATGAGGGAAGCGCTCGTCGAGCAGATCGAGGCACTGTACGCGAACCTGGGCGCGCTTCGCGAGTCGGGCGAAGGGTGAATCGATCGGTGATGTCCGTCTTCTGGGAGGGGGAATCGTCAGCCCGATGCGCGATGCACACGGTCTGCCGTCGGAGAGAGGTGACCGAATGAGCTACCCGTGTCCCCATTGTTCGAAGGTCCCGACGCACGCGAACGACCTCCGGAGGCACCTCATGGGCACGCGGCCCTTCGGCGGCCACGAGCTGTCGGCGGCGGAGGCGGAGGCGGTCATCGCGCGCGTCGAGAACAGGACGCTGAGTGGCGGGCCCCCCCTGCCGGTCGTCGCTACGCCGCCGGTCCCGCCCCTCGTCCGGCGTGGCGCGCCGGTCGTACGCACGGGACACTGGCGATCCCTCGAGCTCCTCGAGAACACGGGAGGTGTTCTCGAAACCCTCGCCATGTACGAGGATGCGACCGGACACCCCGTGTACCTGCGGCCGACCGCCCAGGGACTGACGGTGATGAGCCTCGATCCGCGGACGACGGCCATGGTCGGGGTCGGGGCGGCCGGGGGCGGCTCTCTCGAGGTGATGCCACCGACCCGCGAGGCCGTGGGGATCGCCGCGCGTGCGTTTCGTGCCAAGCTCGATTCGATGACGCGGCCGTCCGTCGAGGAGCGCTACGTCATCGCGCGCATTCGCGCAGCGCTCGCCAACGGTCTCGCGCTCGATGACGACCTCGTCTTCCTTCACCAGGAATGGCGATTCCCGAGCTCGGACAAGCTCGACCTCTTGGCCGTCGACGTTCGCACGGGGCAGCTCGTCGTCATCGAGGCGAAGAAGTCCGAGGCCGCGGCGCTCCGTGAGCGCGGTGGCAAGGGGCGCACGGCGGCCGAACAGGCTGCTGAGTACGTCGCACTGCTCCATGCGCACGCGGCCGAGTGCATGCCGTTCTTCCAGCGCCTCGCTTCCGCGATGTCGCGTATCTATCGGCCGTCCGGCGAATCGATCCATATCGATGCGTCGCTCCCTCCGCGTTGGGAGCTCTGGTGGCCCGAGGGGCGGGCCGTTCAGCCCGTTGCGAGGACCCGTGCCGCTGACGTCGCGTTCGTCTCGAGCGACGCGGCGTGGCAGCGCGTGCTGCGCCATCGGCAGTCGCAATGGCGTGAGGGCCGGGGCTACCCGATTGGGCTCCACGACGGTCACCCGCTCGGCTCGCGCCTCGCGATGCCGGCTGCGGAGGAGAACCTCTGGAACTTCCTCACGCCCGGCATCGGCGAGCTCGTTCGGCGCGAATACCTGGCGAACGCATCGCGTCCGGCCGCGCACAAGAGCCTGTACGGTTACCCGCGGCTGTTCGCGGACCTTCTGTCGTCGCAACCGCTTGCCTTCAACCTGTTCGGCGAGCTCGCGATCGACCTCGCGCGCGCGACCGTCGCGGCGCGCCGCCTCTGGCCCGACCGCGTCGACACCGTGACGCGGATCGCGTTCGAGTGGTCTCCCGGCCGCTGGGACCGGCGCTACTTGGACAACGGCACCGCCGCCGACGTCGCGATCTTCCACACGACGCCGAGCGGAGGTCCCGGCGTGATCTTCGTCGAGACGAAATATCACGAGGATCTCCGCGGCAAGGACCACGAGGTCAAGCCGCGTCATCTCGAGGTCGCCCGCGCGTCGCGAGCCTTCGTCGACGGCGCGCTAGCGGACGTGCGGAGCGGGACGCTGCAACAGCTCTGGTTCGATCACCTCCTCGCGCTCGCAACGCGCGACACCGAGGCGCTAGAGAGCGCCCTCTTCGTCGTCATCCATCCCGAGATCAACGAGCGCTGTCGCGACGCCGTCACCGCCTACCGGCGCGTGCTCGACCCGAGCGCGCCGCGAACGTTCGAGGCGAGGACCCTCGAGGATGTGGTGTCCACGATCGGCGACGCTGCCGGGGAGGCGTGGGCCAGCGCGTTTCGCGAGCGATACCTCGATCCGTCGCAGTGACGAGGCGAGAGCTTCTGGCGGCGCTCGTTGTCGGGACGCGCGCGCGTCGCGACGACTCCTCGGGACGCAAGGACCGTCGAGTACGGCGCACGGCTCAGGGACGAGCTCGACGGGTGGACGCATCGCGAAGCCATCGCGAGGGCAGCTTCGGAGCTGGCGGACGCGACGTCCGAGCGTCGCGCTGCCGGTCACGTCGTCGGTCCGTCCGCCCGTCGCTCTGGACGCTCGCTCGTTGCGTACGTCCTCGGGCTCTCGACGGGTATCCGGAAGCGGGCTCCGTCACGGTGAGGTCGACCTTCGAGCCCGCTCCGCGGCCGGGCCGCGCGACACCTGACCAGCGCCAGCGCCGCTGCTCGCCGTCTTTGCCGATACGATCCCACGCAACCGCGCGCACGGCCGGCCGAAGAGAGGCGGTCATGAGCGTCCGACTCCTCCTTCGCAGACCGGATTCGGCGGCCGCCGAGCCGAGCTCGGTCACCGCCGAAGCCAGCACCGCGGAGACCGAGCCGCGCGGCGGTGCCGACGCGCGAGCTCTCGAACGGCTGGACCGGTGGCTCGAGACCGGCGCGGGATCTCGCGCCACGGAGCTGACCGGGTACATGGCCACGCAAGACCGCGCCTTGCTCGCCGCCCCGGCAGATCGCCTCGGCAAGGGCGCGGTCAGGATGGCTCAGGCCGAGGCCCGGAAGGAAGCCGCTGCTGCTGCGAGGAAGGCGGCCGGCGAGCTCGCTCGCAGAGCCGCCGCCAAGGTGACGCGATTCTTTGCCGAGAACGGACAGCGCCAGGCGCTGCTCGCGCTGTCGCGCATTCCGCAGCGTACGTTGGCCGGTCTCGGCAAGGCGCTGCCCGCGAAAGTGGAGGCGCACATCCTCGAGCACACGCGCGAGATCGCCGGCAAGCCCGCGCACTCCCTGTTCCAGAACGGGACCTCGATCGATCGAATCACCGATCTCGTCCGCGCCGCGCTGCGCTCGGGCGCGCGGCCGATCCTGAGTATCTCGGACAACGGCGCGCTCGCATTCGTGGTCGAGAAGGAGTTTTCGAACGCGATCGGCGCGAAAGGCGAGAAGGGCCTCCGCCTCGTGGTGGACCTCGAAGGGCACATCGTCACCGCGTTTCCGTTCGCTCTCGAGAAGAAGCTCGCCACGCTGACGATCCGCGGGGTCACGGTGGCGGCGAGCATCGCGCCGCTCGTCTTCCTCAGCGCGCTCGCCGAAGCGGAGGCCGACGAGGCCACGGCCGACGCCGACAGGCGGAGCACGGGGGCGCAGCGATCGACGTGGACCGAGAAGGTCCTCGAGTTCGTCGGCCCCTACGGCATCTTCGAGTCGAGCCCGATCGCGATCGAGCCCAACTTCATCGCCATCAAGGGCCGGACCGACGCCGCGCTCGCCGAGGCTCGAACGAGCCTCGGGCGTGAGCTCACGCCCGACGAGGATCAAGCCATCCGTCAATGCGTCTACGACGTATGGGCCGACGCTGCCGGGGGGACCGGCAGCACGTGATCGACGCGACGACTCTCCTTCCAGACACGGACGATGGCCATGAAGCATGCGCGTTTCCACGACACTCCGTCCCAGCCGCTGCCGCGGGGGCAGTTCCTCCATCGCGACCTCGACGTCATGCGGTACGCGCTCTTTGGGCGAAACGATGATCCGAGGCTCTGGATCACGGAGCTCGACCTCGGGGACCCGAGCCGCGCAGCGGGCCCATTCGAGCCGCACGAAGCCGTGCGCGCGCTTCGGCTCGCGAACCTGTCGATCCCCGATGGTTGCGAGCTCGGTCC
>Ga0164243_10014367_pt1 | contig 11041 bp, 9 predicted proteins | sample OricompcompostOP_FD_108781 | JGI IMG/M metagenome (GOLD analysis project Ga0164243, IMG submission 108781) | Organic Plus compost microbial communities from Emeryville, California, USA - Original compost - Organic plus compost (OP) | ecosystem: Engineered > Solid waste > Mixed feedstock >...
CCCACGAGACGAAGAAGAGAGCCGGTCATGGACTTCCTTCGCCCCGCCAGCTGGGAGGAGGCGCTCGCCGCGAAGGCCGAGCACCCCACCGCTGTGCCGATCGCGGGCGGCACCGACGTGATGGTCGAGATCAACTTCGACCACCGCCGTCCCGAGTACCTGATGGACCTCACCCGCATCGGTGATCTCTACGAATGGGAGGTGGGCCAGGACACCGTCCGGCTCGGCGCCTCCGTCCCCTACGCGAAGATCATGGAGCACCTCCGCCCCGAGCTTCCGGGCCTCGCCCTCGCCTCCCACACGGTCGCCTCCCCGCAGATCCGCAACCGCGGAGGCGTCGGCGGCAACCTCGGCACCGCCTCCCCGGCCGGCGACGCCCACCCCGCCCTGCTCGCGGCCGGCGCCGAGGTCGAGGTGGAGTCCGTACGGGGCTCCCGCCGCATCCCCATCGACGACTTCTACACCGGCGTGAAGCGCAACGCCCTCGCGCCCGACGAGCTGATCCGCGCCGTCCACGTCAGGAAGGCGGACGGGCCGCAGCAGTACTCCAAGGTCGGCACGCGCAACGCCATGGTCATCGCCGTGTGCGCCTTCGGCCTCGCCCTGCACCCGGAGACCCGCACGGTCCGCACCGGCATCGGCTCGGCCGCCCCGACCCCGATCCGGGCGACGGCCGCCGAGGACTTCCTGAACGCGGCCCTGGAGGAGGGCGGCTTCTGGGACAACGGGAAGATCGTCACCCCGTCCGTCGCGAAGCAGTTCGCCGATCTGTGCGCCGCCGCCTGCAACCCCATCGACGACGTGCGCGGCACCGCGAGCTACCGCCGTCACGCGGTCGGCGTGATGGCCCGCCGCACCCTGACCTGGACCTGGGAGTCGTACCGCGGCGCCCACCGCACCACGGAGGGAGCCGCGTAATGCGCGTCAACTTCACCGTCAACGGACGCCCCCAGCAGGCCGACGACGTCTGGGAGGGCGAGTCCCTGCTCTACGTCCTGCGCGAGCGCCTCGGCCTGCCGGGGTCCAAGAACGCCTGCGAACAGGGCGAGTGCGGCTCCTGCACCGTACGGCTCGACGGGGTGCCCGTGTGCTCCTGTCTGGTCGCCGCCGGACAGGCCGAGGGCCGCGAGGTCGTCACCGTGGAAGGCCTCGCCGACCACGCCCGGCAGCGCGCCTGCGGTACGGGCGGGACCTGCGGCACCTCCCTCGACGAGGCCAAGGGATGGACGGCCGACGGCGCCGACTCGCAGACCGGCGAGGGCGCCGAACTCTCTCCGGTCCAGCAGGCGTTCATCGACGCCGGCGCCGTCCAGTGCGGCTTCTGCACGCCCGGGCTGCTGGTCGCCGCCGACGAGATGCTGGAGCGCAACCCCAACCCGTCCGACGCGGACATCCGCGAGGCGCTCTCCGGCAACCTCTGCCGCTGCACCGGCTACGAGAAGATCATGGACGCGGTCCGCCTCGCGGCCGCCCGCCAGTCCGAGGGGGTCTGAACATGCCCACGAACGGCGTTCCCACGAAGATCACACAAGGCTCCGGCACCAAGGGCGGCATCGGCGAGTCCACCCTCCGCCCCGACGGCACCCTCAAGGTCACCGGCGAGTTCGCGTACTCCTCCGACATGTGGCACGAGGACATGCTCTGGGGCCAGATCCTGCGCTCCACCGTCGCCCACGCCGAGATCGTCTCCATCGACACCGCCGAGGCCCTCGCCACCCCGGGCGTGTACGCCGTCATGACGTACGACGACCTGCCCGCCGACGTGAAGCACTACGGTCTGGAGATCCGGGACACCCCGGTCCTCGCCCACGGCAAGGTCCGCCACCACGGCGAGCCCGTCGCGATCGTCGCCGCCGACCACCCCGAGACGGCCCGCCGCGCCGCCGCGAAGATCAAGGTCGAGTACCGCGAACTCCCCGTCATCACCGACGAGGCGTCCGCGACCGCCCCCGACGCGGTCCTGGTCCACGAGCACCGCGACGACCACCACGTCGGGCACGTCCCGCACCCCAACATCGTGCACCGCCAGCCCATCGTGCGCGGAGACGTCGCCGCCGCCCGCGGGCGCGCCGACGTCATCGTGGAGGGCGAGTACACCTTCGGCATGCAGGACCAGGCCTTCCTCGGGCCCGAGTCCGGACTCGCCGTGCCCGAGGAGGACGGCGGCGTCCACCTCTACATCGCCACCCAGTGGCTCCACTCCGACCTGCGCCAGATCGCGCCGGTGCTCGGCCTTCCCGAGGACAAGGTGCGCATGACGCTGGCCGGCGTCGGCGGCGCGTTCGGCGGACGCGAGGACCTGTCCATGCAGATCCACGCCTGCCTGCTCGCCCTGCGCACCGGCAAGCCCGTCAAGATCGTTTACAACCGCTTCGAGTCCTTCTTCGGCCACGTCCACCGCCACCCCGCCAAGCTCCACTACGAGCACGGCGCCACCGCGGACGGCAAGCTGACCCACGTCAAGGCCCGCATCGTCCTCGACGGCGGCGCGTACGCCTCCGCCTCCCCGGCCGTGGTCGGCAACGCCTCCTCGCTCGGCGTCGGGCCGTACGCCGTGGACGACGTCGACATCGAGGCGATCGCCCTCTACACCAACAACCCGCCGTGCGGCGCGATGCGCGGATTCGGCGCGGTCCAGGCGTGCTTCGCATACGAGGCGCAGATGGACAAGCTGGCGGCCAGGCTCGGCATGGACCCGGTGGAGCTGCGGCAGCGCAACGCCATGGAGCAGGGCACCCTCCTTCCGACCGGCCAGCCCGTCGACTCCCCGGCGCCGGTCGCCGAACTCCTGCGCCGCGTCAAGGCGATGCCCATGCCGCCCGAGCGCCAGTGGGAGTCCAGCGAGGGCGCGGACGTACGCCAGCTCCCCGGCGGTCTGTCCAACACCACGCACGGCGAGGGCGTCGTCCGGGGCGTCGGCTACGCGGTCGGCATCAAGAACGTCGGCTTCTCCGAGGGCTTCGACGACTACTCCACCGCCCGCGTCCGCATGGAGGTCGTCGGCGGTGAACCGGTCGCCACCGTGCACACCGCGATGGCCGAGGTCGGCCAGGGCGGCGTCACCGTCCACGCCCAGATCGCCCGCACCGAGCTGGGCGTCACCCAGGTGACGATCCACCCGGCCGACACCCGCGTCGGCTCGGCGGGTTCGACGTCCGCGTCCCGCCAGACGTACGTCACCGGCGGCGCGATCAAGCACGCCTGCGAGCTGGTCCGCGAGAAGGTCCTCGAACTGGGCCGGCGCAAGCTGGGCTCCTACCACCCCGCCTGGGCACACGCCGAACTGCTGCTGGAGGGCGGCAAGGTCGTCACCGACGGCGGCGAGGTCCTCGCCGACCTGGTGGACGTCCTCGGCGACGAGGCCGTCGAGGTCGAGGAGGAGTGGCGCCACCGCCCCACCGAGCCCTTCGACCTGCGCACCGGCCAGGGCAACGGCCACGTCCAGTACTCGTTCGCCGCGCACCGGGCGGTCGTCGAGGTCGACACGGAGCTGGGGCTGGTGAAGGTGATCGAGCTGGCCTGCGCGCAGGATGTCGGCAGGGCGCTGAACCCGTTGTCGGTGGTCGGCCAGATCCAGGGTGGCACCACCCAGGGGCTGGGGGTCGCGGTCATGGAGGAGATCCTGGTCGACCCGACGACGGCGAAGGTGCGGAATCCGTCGTTCACGGACTATCTGATTCCGACGATCCTCGACACCCCGACGATCCCGGTGGACGTCCTGGAACTCGCCGACGACCACGCGCCGTACGGGCTTCGGGGCATCGGTGAGGCGCCTACGTTGTCGTCGACACCGGCGGTGCTGGCGGCGATCCGTGCGGCGACGGGCCTGGAGCTCAACAGAACGCCGGTCCGTCCGGAACACCTCACGGGCACGGCGTAACGCCGGGTGCGGGCAGTCCGTGGCCGGTCGCGCAGTTCCCCGCGCCCCTTGAGGGGCGTTCCGCCCCAGCTGCGGGCCGGCTGCCGCCGTAGCCGCGGGTGCAGCGGCGCCCTTGCAACGCCGGGTGCGGGCAGTCCGTGGCTGAGCGCGCAGTTCCCCGCGCCCCTGAAGGCGTGCGATCGCCCCGGCCGCTGAAAGCGCACCGCGCCGCCGCTGCGGGCAGTCGTGCCGCTGGGGCGGCACGGGTGGGCGCAGCGGCACCCCCGCCGGGCAGGCGTCGACCCACCCACCCCCGCCCCGGCACCACCTCGTTCGTCTCGGGCCGTCCCCCGGGTCGTGCACCTCCCCAAATCCCGACGCCCCCCCGCAGGGGGACCGGGTGCCCCTATGAACCTTGGGAGCAGGCCACCATGACCCAACAGTCACTCGACCCCACCACCACCCCCGAGAACCGGGGCCCGGAAACCCCCGTTTCCGACCACACCCCCTGGCTCGACCGCTACTTCCACATCACCCGCAGAGGATCGACCCTCGCCCGCGAACTCCGCGGCGGCACCACCACCTTCATGGCGATGGCGTACATCCTCCTCCTCAACCCCTTGATCCTCTCGGGCAAGGACGCCGCGGGGAACACCCTCGCCCCCACCGCCCTCATCACCGCCACCGCCTTCGCCGCCGCCGTATCCACGCTCCTCATGGGCTTCTTCGGCAAGGTCCCCCTCGCCCTGGCCGCCGGCCTCTCCGTGTCCGGCGTCCTCGCCTCCCAGGTCGCGCCGGAGATGACCTGGCCGCAGGCGATGGGGATGTGCGTGATGTACGGCGTGGTCATCATGCTGCTGGTCGTCACCGGCCTCCGCGAGATGATCATGAACGCCATCCCGCTGGCCCTGAAGCACGCGATCACCATGGGCATCGGCCTGTTCATCGCCCTGATCGGCTTCTACAAGGCCGGCTTCGTCCACCAGGGCGAGTCCACCCCGGTCACCCTCGGCCCGTCGGGCGAACTGGCGGGCTGGCCGGTCCTGTTGTTCGCGATCACCCTGCTCGCCGTCTTCGTGCTGCAAGCCCGCGGGGTCCCCGGCGCCATCCTCATCGGCATCGTCGGCGGCACCGTACTCGCCGTGGTGCTCAACGCGTTCGGCGTGATCGACCCCAAGCAGTGGGCGAGCGGCCCGCCCGAGCTGAAGGGCGGCGCGGTGTCGATGCCGGACTTCTCGCTCTTCGGGCACGTCGAGTTCGGCGGCTGGGGCGAGGTCGGCGCGATGACCGTCGGGATGATCGTGTTCACCCTCGTCCTGGCCGGGTTCTTCGACGCGATGGCGACCATCATCGGCGTCGGCACGGAGGCGGAACTCGCCGACGACAAGGGCCGCATGCCGGGCCTGTCGAAGGCGCTGTTCATCGACGGCGCCGGCGGAGCGATCGGCGGCGTGGCGGGCGCGTCCGGCCAGACGGTGTTCGTCGAGTCCGCGACCGGCGTGGGCGAGGGCGCCCGCACCGGCCTGTCCTCCGTCGTCACCGGGCTGTTCTTCGCCGCCTGCCTGTTCTTCACCCCGCTGACGGCGATCGTGCCGGGCGAGGTGGCCGCCGCGGCGCTGGTGGTGATCGGCGCGATGATGATGTCGAACGCCCGTCATGTCGACTGGGCCGACCGCGCCACCGCGATCCCGGTGTTCCTGACCGTGGTGGTCATGCCGTTCACCTACTCGATCACCGCGGGCGTGGCCGCCGGCGTCGTCTCGTACACCGCCGTCAAGGCGGGCCAGGGGAAGGCGCGGGAGGTCGGACCGTTCATGTGGGGGCTGACCCTGGTCTTCCTGGTGTTCTTCGCCCTCGCCCCGATCGAGGGCTGGCTCGGGGTGCGCTGAGAGGGCCACCCTGTCTTCCACGTCACCGCAGCCGTCAACGCAGCCGAGGAGAGCGAGAATGCTGGACATCGCCGAGGAGCTTCACCGGTGGGTCGCCGAGGGCCGTGACTTCGCCGTCGCCACCGTGGTGGCCGTCGGCGGCAGCGCGCCCCGCGGGGCCGGCGCCGCGCTCGCGGTCGACGCCGACGGCACGGCGGTCGGCTCGGTCTCCGGCGGGTGCGTGGAGGGCGCGGTGTACGAGCTGTGCGTACGGGCGCTCGAGGACGGCGTGACCGTCCTCGAGCGGTTCGGCTACAGCGACGAGGACGCCTTCGCCGTCGGCCTCACCTGCGGCGGGATCATCGACGTGATGGTCACCCCCGTACGGGCGTCCGACCCCGCCCGCCCCGTGCTGGCCTCCGCGCTCGCCGCGGCGGCGGGCGGGCGGGCGGCGGCGCTCGCCCGCGTCGTCGAGGGCCCGGAGCATCTGCGCGGCCGCGCGCTCACCGTCCTCGCCGACGGTTCGTACGAGGGCGGCTTCGGCGCGCACCCGGAGCTGGACCGCACGGTCGTCGCCGAGGCGGGCGCCTTCCTGGACGCGGGCCGTACCGGCACCGTGGAGACAGGCGAGGAGGGCTCGCGCTGCGGGGAGCCCGTCACCGTGCTGGTCGAGTCGTCGGTGCCGCCGCCCCGGATGATCGTGTTCGGCGCGATCGACTTCGCGGCGGCGCTGGTACGGGTCGGCAAGTTCCTCGGCCACCACGTCACCGTGTGCGACGCGCGGCCGGTGTTCGCGACCCGGGCGCGCTTCCCGGAGGCGGACGAGATCGTCGTGGAGTGGCCGCACGAGTACCTGGCCCGCACGGAGGTGGACGCCCGCACGGTGCTGTGCGTCCTCACCCACGACGCCAAGTTCGACGTACCGCTGCTGGAGCTGGCGCTCCGTCTGCCGGTCGCCTACGTCGGCGCGATGGGCTCCCGCCGCACCCACCTGGACCGCAACGCGCGCCTCCGGGAGGCCGGCGTCACCGAGCTGGAGCTGGCTCGCCTCAGGTCCCCCATCGGCCTCGACCTGGGCGCCCGCACCCCGGAGGAGACGGCCCTGTCCATCGCGGCGGAGATCGTCGCCGCCCGCAGAGGCGGCACGGGCGTCGCCCTCACGGGCGCGCACACCCCCATCCACCACGACACCCCGGCCCCGGCCCGCACCATCGGCTCGGTGGCCTGAGCGGAAGCCCGTACGTCAGCGCCCCGACAGCGCGTGCCGGACCCGCCACAGGTCGCGCAGCAGCGCGATCTCCGCCATGTGGTGGACGAACTCCAGGTTGGCTCCCGCGATCACGCCGACGAACGGGTCGTCGGGGTCGGAACCGTAGGGGTACTGCGAGAAGCCCACCGTGTCGAGCTGCTCCTCGGTGACGCCGCCGATGGCGTCGCGCCACCGGTCGACGGTCTCCCAGAACCGCTCCAGCGCGGCGGCGGCGGAGGGCGTGAAGTCGACCATCTGCTTCGGGTCCTGACGCTTCTCCCCGAAGGCCCACTCCCAGCCGCCCGCGAACTCGTAGTGCAGATGCCCCAGCCGCCACGCGATCGTGGTGAGCGGGGTGTCGTCGGGCTCCGGTTCCCCGGTGTGGGCGAGGACCTCCTCGACCCGCGCCACGCTCACGCTCCAGTCCTCGGCGATCTTCTCGACGCTCATCCCGGAGGCCGCCTGCCGGGCCACCTCCGCGTACTCGGACGCGGGGATGTCCGGGTCGCCCAGGTCGAGCACCCACGCGCCGGGTCCGAAGGCCCTGGGCGTCACCGCCTCGCCGCGGGGCCGGATCGACCAGCAGCCGGGCACCGGCTCCCAGAGGTACTCGTCGTCGCCGAGCCCCGACAGGCGCGCACGGGCCATGTCCGTCGCCTTGTCGAACTGCTCCAGCAGCATGCTCAAGCGGTCGGTCCGTATGCCCTCGGTGCCCATGCCAGGCCTTCCCGTGGTCGGGTCGCTGTCCGGATTGCCACCGGGACCGTAGTGGCCCCGCGCCGGGGGACGCGACTGCTTTTCCGGGGGCACCCACGCCGCGGCGGAGGTCACCCCCGCCGCAGCAGCCGGTCCGTCGCCCGCCCGAACATCACGCGACCCGCCCGCGCCAGCAGCCCGTCGCACGCGGCCGGGAGGAAACGCACGCGGACGTCCTCCCGCCACACCACCCGGCTGCGTCCGCCGGGACGCGCGTGCACCTCGATCTCCGCCCACCCCATGACCGTCCGCCCGCGCTTCTCCAGCCGGCAGAACCCCGGGGAGTCGCCCGCCGGGGGCCGCCACACCGTGACCTCCATCGGGTCGTCGAAGCCGAGCGGGACCGTGCCCGTGCGGGCGGTGAACCGGGTGCCCTCGCCGGTGGGCGGGGGAGTGGTGACGGTGATCCGGGTCAGCGGGACCACCTCGCCGTGCCGGGGCCAGGTGGTGACCCGGCGCCAGGCCTCGGCGGCAGACAGGGGCACGGTGCGCTGGAGCTCGAAGGTGGCCACGGGCCGATCCTAGGAGCCCCTCCCCGCCCTCACCGGTACACCGCGCCCGGCTCCGCCTTCCCCGGCGCGAGCAGTTGCGGGACCGTCACGAAGACGTACCCCCGCTTCTTCAGCGCGTCGATGATGCCCGGCACGGCGGGCACGGTGCCGTCGTAGAGGTCGTGCAGCAGGATGATGCCGTCGCGGGAGGACTGGGCGAGGACCCGGCGCGTGATCAGGTCCGGGTCGGTCGTCGTGTAGTCCTTCGCCGTCACGCTCCACAGCACCTCCGACAGCCCCAGCTCGCGGCTGATGCCGTGCACCGTGTCGTTCGTGCGGCCCTGCGGCGGGCGCATCAGGGTGGGGCGGCGGCCGGTGAGGCGCTCTATCGCGTCGTTGGTGCGCTCCAGCTCCTCGCGTATCTCGTCCGGCTCCAGCTCCGTGAGGATGCGGTGGGTCCAGGTGTGGCTCGCCACCTCGTGCCCCTCGTCGGCCATCCGCCGCACCAGCTCCGGGTACGTGTCGATGTGCCGCTTGCCGAGGAGGAAGAAGGTCGCCGGGACCCGCTCCTCCTCGAGGATGTCGAGCAGCCGCGCGGAGTGCTCGCTCGGCCCCGCGTCGAACGTCAGCGCTACGCACTTGGCCTCGCGGCAGTCCACGGCCCCGAACCGCGCCTGCACGTCGGTCGCGCGGACGGTGCTGGGCGCGGTCGACTCCACGCGCGTGCATCCGGTCAGCGCCAGCGCGGCCACCGCGGCCCCGGCCGCAAGGGCGTGGAACGCGGCCCCTCTTCTCGTCGTCTTCCTGTTCGGAAAAGGCATGCGCGGACTGTACACACGGTCTATAAACCGGGTTTATAGTCCGCTGTCGCGTGCCTCCGTCCGGGTGATCCGGCCCTGTGAGAGTTGTCACCGGGCGGCCGGGCAACCATCCGGCCCGTCCCGCCCTCCGACCTGCGCCCCTCTCCGTCTCGGGGCACGCTGGTGCAGAGCGCCGCACACACGCACGGAGCGGGGCGAGCCGTGTCCAACCGTTTGACGCGGGCCGGGCGCGGCACCCGCTCCCCGCAGTACTCGCCCGACGCAGGGACGGAGCCAACTCCCCATGCACGACCCCGGTGACCACGCCCCGTTCCCCGAGCGCCGCCCCACCCCCGCGGGTCCGCGCCCGGGCGGGCCGTACGCCGGGTGCGGAGGGAGGGCGCCGGGATGACGCCCTACGCCGTCGTGGTCCCCACGCTCGTGCGGGACTGCCTCCCCGACTGCCTCGCCGCGCTGGCCGCCGCGCGCGGACCACGCCCCGAGCGCATCGTCCTCGTCGACGACCGCCCCGCCACGCCCGTCCCCGACCCGGAGCCCCTGGAGCACGCGCTGAGCGTCCTCGGCGACCTCCGCGACCGCACCACCGTGCTGCCGGGAGAGGCCCGCGGCCCCGCCGCCGCCCGCAACACCGGACTGCGCGCCGTCACCGAGCCCTGGGTGGTGTTCGTCGACGACGACGTCCAGGTCGGGCCGCACTGGTGCGCCCAGCTCCAGCAGGACCTCGACGAGGCGACGCCCGACACCGCGGGCGTGCCGGGCGTCATCACCGTGCCGCTGCCCGGCGGACGGCGCCCCACCGACTGGGAACGCGGCACCGCGGGACTGGCCCGCGCCCGCTGGATCAGCGCCGACATGGCCTACCGCACCGAGGTCCTCCGCCGGGTAGGAGGCTTCGACGAACGCTTCCCCCGCGCGCACCGCGAGGACGCCGACCTCGCGCTGCGGCTCCTCGACGCCGGCTGGCGCATCCGCCGCGGCCGGCGCACCACCCTGCACCCCGTGCGCCCCGCCTCCCGCTGGGCGTCGGTGGGCAAGCAGCGCGGCCACGCCGACGACGCCCTGATGCGGCGGCTGCACGGCCCCGACTGGTGGGAGCGGGCCGTCTCGCCGCGCGGACGCATCCGCCGGCACGCCGCGATCACCGCGGCCGGGGCCGCCGCGTGCGCGCTCGCCGTCACCGGACACCGCAGAGCCGCCGCGGCCTGCGCGGCGGGATGGGCGGCCGGCACCGCCGAGTTCGCCCGCGCCCGTATCGCGCCCGGGCCGCGCACCCCCGAGGAGGTAGCGACCGTGCTCGCCACCAGCGTGGTCATCCCGCCCGCCGCCACCTGGCACCGCCTGGCCGGCGCCTGGCGCCACCGCAACGCCCCCGCCTGGCGGGAGGTGGCCCGATGAGCCCCGTGCGGGCGGTGCTGTTCGACCGCGACGGCACCCTGGTGCACGACGTGCCCTACAACGCCGCCCCGGAGCGCGTACGCCCCGTCGACGGGGCGCGCGAGGCGCTCGACGCGCTGCGCGACCGCCGTATCCGCCTCGGTGTCATCACCAACCAGTCCGGCGTCGCCCGGGGGCTGCTCACCGAGGCCGACGTCCGGCGGGTCAACAAACGCATGGAGGAACTCCTCGGCCCGTTCGACGTCCGGGCGTTCTGCCCGCACGGCCCCGACGACGGCTGCCCCTGCCGCAAGCCCCGGCCCGGCATGATCCTCGACGCCGCCCGGCAGCTCGGCGTCGACCCCGCCGACTGCGTCGTCGTCGGCGACATCGGCTCCGACGTCGAGGCCGCCTGCCGGGCCGGCGCGCACGCCGTCCTCGTCCCCACGCCCGTCACCCGCCCCGAGGAGACCGCCGCCGCCCCGCACGTGGCGCGCGACCTGCCCGCCGCCGTACGGCTCATCCTCGACGGCCCGCCGTGGGAGACCCCGGGCGGAACCCCCGCGCTGGGGCTGTACGCCGACGCCGAACACGCGCGGGTGGCCTCCCGGCGCCCGCCGGCC
>Ga0164243_10014369_pt1 | contig 11041 bp, 7 predicted proteins | sample OricompcompostOP_FD_108781 | JGI IMG/M metagenome (GOLD analysis project Ga0164243, IMG submission 108781) | Organic Plus compost microbial communities from Emeryville, California, USA - Original compost - Organic plus compost (OP) | ecosystem: Engineered > Solid waste > Mixed feedstock >...
ACACCACCGTCAGCAAGATCGCCAAGGCGCTGGTGAGCGTCCGCGAGGAGGGCGGTGCGGTCGCGCTCGGCCGGGTGCTCACGCTCATCATCGTGGTCCGCCACGGGGCGGAAGAAGAGGTCATCGAAGCGGCCAACGACGCGTCTCGCGAGCATCCGATGCGCGTCATAGTGCTGATGAGCGACCCGCACGGGCCGGATGCCGACGCCGAGCCGCGGCTGGATGCCGAGATCCGGGTCGGCGGGGACGCGGGCGCGAGCGAAGTGATAGTCCTGCACGCGTATGGAGCGGCGGGCAACAACTCGGAGAGCCTGGTCACCGGACTTCTGCTCCCGGATGCGCCGGTCGTCGCGTGGTGGCCGCGGGAGACGCCCACGCAGCCGTCGCGGGCGTCGATAGGCCGCATCGCGCAGCGACGCATCACGGATGCCGCGACCCAGCCCGATCCGGAGGCGTGGGTCGCGAGCCTCGGCGACCACTACGCCCCCGGCTCGACGGATCTGGCATGGACCCGAGTGACTCGCTGGCGCGAGCAGTTGGCCGCCGTGCTCGATCAGCCGCCGTACGAGCCGGTCACCGCCGTCGAGGTGCGGGGTGCCGCCGACTCGCCGTCCACGGCGTTCCTGGCTGCGTGGTTGCGCCTGGCCTTGGACGCGCCGGTGGACTGGAAGTACATGGATCCGTCGGAATGGGCGCACGGGATCAAGTCGGTGCGGCTGATCCGTCCCAGCGGCGACACGCTTCTGGAGCGACCCGAACCCGGCGTCGCGGTGCTCACCCAGCCGGGGCAGCCGTCGCATGAGCTCGCTTTCCCCCGCCGTACCCTGCGCGAGTGCCTCGCGGAGGAGCTGCGCAGTCTCGACCCCGACCTGCTGTATGGTCGAGTGGTCACAGAGGGGTGGGCCCTTCTGGAGCGCGGAGGGGACGATGGCTGAGAACGCCGCCGAGAAGCGGGTCGTGATCCACGAGAACCCGAGCACTCTCGCCGAGGCCGTGGCGGGCCGGTTCTACGACCGCGTCGGGAAGCGCACCCGCTCGGGCAAGACAGTGCACGTCGCCCTCACCGGCGGCGGGATGGGCACGGCGGTCCTGCGCGCGGCCGCCGCGCATCCCGACCGGGAACGCACGGATTGGTCTCTCGTGCACTTCTGGTGGGGTGATGAGCGCTTCGTCGCATCCGACGATGTGGATCGGAACGACCGAGCCGCCGATGCGGCACTGCTGGAGCACATAGCGGTGCCGGCAGAGAACGTGCATCGGATGGCCGCCAGCGACCAGGGGCTCAGCATCGACGCGGCTGCCGATGCGTATGCCGCAGAGCTCGCCGACCACGGCCCCACCGCCACCGCCGCCACCGGATACATCACGGGACCGTGGCCTTCGTTCGACATCTGCTTCCTCGGAGTCGGCCCGGACGCGCACATCGCATCGCTGTTCCCCGATCGCCCCGAGATCGGCATCACGGATCGGGCGGTCGTCCCCGTGCTCGACTCGCCCAAGCCTCCGCCGCAGCGGATCACGCTCACCCGCCCGGTCATCAATTCGTCGAAGCGCGTGTGGCTCGTGCTCAGCGGCATCGACAAGGCCTCCGCGCTCGGACTGGCACTGGCCGGCGCGAGCTATCACAGCGTTCCGGCCGCGGGCGCCAAGGGACGCCGCCGGACCATCTTCTTCGTCGACCAGGCCGCGGCAGCGCAAGTGCCGCCCGAGCTCATCGACGGCAGCTATTGATCGACGGCAGCCGGTTCTCGCACACGCCCTGGATCCCAGGCGCTCGACCGAGGCCCCTCGACCGCGTCGCTCGACCACGTCGCTTGACCAGGTCACGCCCAGGCGCATTCAGGCAAAGCATCCGATTCAGGCGGATGCCCACGGCGGGCTCATGGGGTCAGTGCAACACCCTGATTTGAGGGGTGCTGATGCTTTCTGTGCCGAGGTCTGTGAAGCGGGAGTTTTGGCGAGGTATCGCGGCGGGACTGTCGACCGTGGATGCGGCTGCGGCCGCGGGCGCGTCGCGGCAGGGCGGGGAGGGATGGTTCCGGGATGCTGGCGGCATGCCGCCGTTGCCTTTGTCTGAGCCGTCGGGCCGGTTCTTGACGATTCACGATCGGGAGCTGATTGCTGCCGGAGTCGCTCGCGGAGATCCGATCCGACAGATCGCTCGACGAATCGAGCGAGCGCCGTCGCCGGTCCAGCGCGAATTGAAGCGTAACCGCGGTAGCGCACCGAGGTATCGGCCGAAGCGGACCACACGCCCCGCCCGGCAGCCCGCGTTCTACTCTCCATCCACGGCGCAGGGGCGGGCTGATCGGCGGGCGAGTCGACCGAAGCCATCCAAGCTCGCGTCGAATGCGCGTCTCCGAGTCGAAGTGGAACGGCGGCTGAGGTTGGGACATTCACCGGAGCAGATCAGCCGCCGGCTCATGGTCGACTTCCCCGAGGATGAGAGTATGCGGATCTCTCACGAGGCCATCTACCGGTCCTTGTTCGTGCAAGGCCGCGGCGAGTTGCGCAACGAACTGGCCAGGAACCTGCGATCGGGTCGGGCGACGCGGATACCTCGGGCTCGCACGCAGCGCCGAGCATCCGAGGGGAAGAAGATCATCGGGATGGTGATGATCTCCGAGCGTCCCGCCGAGGTCGAGGACCGCGCGGTTCCCGGGCACTGGGAAGGTGACCTGATCATCGGGAAAGACTCGCTGAGCCAGATCGGCACCCTGGTGGAACGGACCACAAGGTTCGTGATCCTGCTGCATCTACCCGACCGTCGCGACGCGGACACTGTCGCGGACCAGATGATCACGCAGATGCGGCTGCTGCCCGAGCAGCTGCGCCGATCAGTGACGTGGGATCAAGGCTCGGAGATGGCCGCTCACGCCCGCGTGAAGACCGCCCTCGATCTGCGTGACGGGGTGTTCTTCTGCGACCCGCACTCGCCCTGGCAGCGCGGCAGCAACGAGAACACGAACGGATTATTACGCCAGTACTTCCCCAAAGGCACAGACCTCTCCGGCTACAGCCAGCACTACCTCGACTTCGTTGCCGCCGAACTCAACACCCGACCCCGCAAAACCCTCAACTGGGCAACCCCCGCCGAAGCACTCGACAAGCTACTGTCAACACCACCACACGACGGTGTTGCACTGACCGCGTGAAACCACCGGCGGCATTCGCCTGAATCCGCGTCATCTCCTGAAACCGCGGCGGCACGGCGCTGCGGCGGCAGGGCGTCGGCAGCAGCGTCGGCAGGGCGCCGGCAGGGCGTCGGCCGAGAATTCACCCGCTGGTCACCCGACATATCCGCGTCACGCACTTCCCTTGATGGCGTCCGCACTGTAGAGTGACTCCCATCGAGGCGGTGGGACGCCTCTGCACCCGCGGTGGGACGCAGGTGCTTTTCTGGGGATGATGGGCGATCGGGACGTCGCCCGGACATTACTGCTGGGGAGAGAATGTCTACTGGGGACGCGCTTCGGCGCGGGCGCATCTGCGCGTGCATTCGATGACGGCCGTCGACGTTCAGCCGACGGCTGCCGCACTCGGTCGCGTACATCCGCGACCCGTCACGGCGCTCGACCGCAACTGGGGTCAGGCCGCCGCACCGCGCCTTCAGCCGTCGCTGGAGCGCCGCCGCCTGTGGGAGCGCCGCTACCGGCGCTACTTGCGCGCGACCGATGTCGCGTCCGTGCTGGCGGCGACCTCCCTCGCCGCCGTGACCGGCGCACTCTTCGACGCATCCGCCGCTGCCGACATGTGGGCCATCGTGCGGGTGCCGTTGCTCACCGGGTTCGTCTGGATCGTGCTGCTCGCGCTGTTCGGCACGCGCTCGGCGAACGTCTTCGGGTCGGGCGCGACCGAGTACAAGCGCGTCGCGCATGCGACGGGCCTGGCATTCGGCATCGTGGCGATGACCTTCGTGATCTTCCAGTGGCCGGGAGTGCGGATGCAGTTGCTCGCCGCCCTGCCGCTGGGGCTGTTCGCCGTCCTGTTCGGGCGGTGGACGTGGCGGCGCTGGCTCATCCGGCAGCGCGCGTACGACCACTACACCTCGCGCACGCTCGTCACCGGCACGCGCACCGACGTGGAATTCGTGATCAGGCAGCTGTTGCAAGACAGTCATCGCGGATTCACGATCGTCGGCGCGGCGACCGCCGACGGCTCGCTCGAGCCCATCGTGGTCGACGGCCGCATCGTTCCGGTCGTGGGGACGACCGAGACCGTCGCGGTCCGCGCACGCGAACTGGAGGCCGACTCCGTCGTTGTGGCGAGCCAGTTGGACAGGGAGCCCGATTTCGTCAAGCGCTTGAGCTGGGAACTCGAGGGCGCGGCAGCCGAGCTCATCCTGTCCAGCCGGCTCGCCGACGTCGCCGGCCCGCGCATCTCGCTGCGGCCCGTCGACGGGATGCCGCTGATCCACGTCGCGATCCCGGAGTTCGAGGGCGGGCGGCACCTGCTCAAGCGGACGATGGACATCGTGGTGGCCGCGATCGCGCTCATCCCGATCGCGCTGGTGGGCCTGCCGATCGCGTTGCTGATCGCACTCGAGGACGGCGGGCCGGTCTTCTTCCGCCAGGTGCGGGTGGGCCGCGACGGCACAGAGTTCAAGATCCTCAAGTTCCGCACGATGCACGTGGATGCCGAGGCGCAGCTGGCCGCGCTCCAGGCCGAGAACGAGGGTGCGGGCCCGCTGTTCAAGCTGAAGCGCGACCCTCGCGTCACCCGCATCGGCGCAGTCCTGCGCAAGTTCTCCCTCGACGAGCTGCCGCAGTTCTGGAACGTGCTCGTGGGCGACATGAGCGTGGTCGGCCCGCGTCCGCCGCTCCCCAGCGAAGTCACCGCGTATGACGGCACGGTGTTCCGGCGCCTCTACATCAAGCCCGGGATCACCGGACTGTGGCAGGTGAGCGGGCGCAGCGACCTCTCGTGGGACGAGAGCGTCCGCCTCGACCTGCGCTATGTCGAGAACTGGTCGGTCATGACCGACCTGATGATCATGTGGCGCACTGCCCGCGTGATGATCGACCCGAAGGGGGCCTATTGATGCTTCGGTCGGCCTAGCCGCCCGATATCCAAACCGGATCCGCGGTCACTCTCCCCTCATCGGCACGGATGTACCCCGCAGGGCCTGTGCTGAATCGTGACCGCGGATCCTTGGGTGACACAGATGAGAGGGCGCTAAGGTTCTCGGTGCGGGACCTTGCGTGACACGGGGAGCACCGAGGCCGCTGGGGGACGGAATGCGATGACCGACGACAAGAGGCCCTCGACGCTCACGCCCGGGATGAAGATCGTGATCGCGGTGGTCGCGATGCTCGTGCTCGCGGGAGTCGTCGTCGTGTCCACGTTGCTGAGCGCGGGAGGCGCGCCGGGCCCGGCGCCGGCCACCACGCAACAGGGCGGCGCCTCCTCGGGCGGGTCTTCGACCGGGGGCCCGCAGACACCGGGCGCGGCATCCCGCACCCCGGCGCGGGGACCGCTCCCGCAGGCGACGCCGACAACGGGCTCGGAAGTGCTGCCGCCGACCGCGACGCCGCAGACCCACATCCCGAAGATCACACCGGCCCCACCGCTCGTGACGGCGCCCCTCCCGAAGCCCGCATCCCGGCAGGGCGGACTGGTGAAGGGCTACCCCACCCGCGTCATGGGCCCGGTGGCGGCATCCGACGTCGTCTCCAGCTCCGTGGCGACACAGGGCTCGACGATGCAGGCGACCCTCGTCGCGGTCGCGGCGACCTCGCCGAAGGACATCACCGCGCATTACGCGACGCTGTGGTCGTCACTCGGTCTGAGGCGCAGCACCACGAACGATGGCACCGTCGTCTACACCGGCGCGCACGAGTCTGTGACGCTCGCCTTCGCCTCGGCGGGGACCGGCAACCGGTACACGATCTACGGCGTGTTCAGGACGAAGTGAGGATCCGTTGTACATCTCGTTCACGAACAGGCCGAAAGAGGATGCGGCGCCCGACGGCGCGCCGGCCGGCGGTGAGCGCAGACGTCGCGGTGTGCGCACCGTCTCGACGACGGTCGTCACGTTCGGGATCGTCTCGATGCTCACCGACATCTCGTCGGAGTCGATCACGGCCGTCCTGCCGCTGTACGTGACCGCGTATCTCGGGATGTCGACGATCGCATACGGATTTCTCGATGGGCTGTATCAGGGAGTCAGCGCGCTCGTCCGGATCGCGGGCGGATACACGTCCGACCGGCTCGATCAGCCGAAGTGGGTCGCCTTCGTCGGCTACGCGGTGGCGGCGGTCGCCCGCGTCGGGCTTCTGTTCGCGTCGGGCTTCGCGGCCCTGACCGCCGTGATCTCGGCGGACCGCATCGGCAAAGGCATCCGGACGGCGCCCCGCGACTCCGTCATCACCGCGTCATCCCTGCCCGACAACCTCGGCACCTCCTTCGGGGTGCATCGCACGCTCGACAACATCGGTGCGGCGATCGGGCCTCTGCTGGCGTTCGTCATCCTGCTGCTCATCCCGGACGGCTACGGGACCATCTTCATGGCGTCGCTCGCGTTCGCTGCGGTCGGCGTCACGATCCTCGGCCTGTTCGTGCCGAACGTGCGCACCAGGCCCAAGCCCGAGAAGGACGTCCGTACGGATGCGCCCTCCGGCTCTGCCGCCTCAGGCTCGCCGGTCTCGTCGGGGACCTCCGCGAAGACCCGGCCGGCACCGCGCCCGAAGTTCGAGTGGCGCGTGGTGGCGTCGGGGCCGATGCGCCGGGTGCTGGCGGCGGCGGGGATCCTAGGCCTGCTCACGATCGGGGACGGGTTCATCTACCTCGTGCTGCAGTCACGCAGCGACTTCGCGGCGCAGTGGTTCCCGCTGTTGTACGTGGGCACGAACATCGCGTTCCTCGCCCTTGCGATCCCCCTGGGGCGGCTCTCCGACCGGATCGGCCGTGCGCGTGTGTTCGTCTTCGGTCATGCGGGTCTGCTCGCGGCGTATGTCGTGGCGACGCTGCCGGTCGCAGACGTCGTCGCGACGCTCATGTGCTTGGCGTTCCTGGGCGCGTTCTACGCCGCGACCGACGGCGTGCTCGCCGCCCTGGCCGCTCAGCTGACGACCCCGGAGACCCACGGCACCGGGATCGCCGCAGCCCAGACCGTCGTCGCGGTGACCCGGTTCCTGTCCGCAGCAGGTTTCGGCATCCTCTGGTACGCCGTAGGGCGCGAGACCTCGATGCTCATCGTCGCGGGTCTGCTCGTGATCGCCATCGTCTCGGTCCTCGCCCTCGGGGCGACCGCCGCCGTGGGCGTGTATGCCTGGGCGCAGTATCGCGCCGGTCGTGACGCACCGTCTGCCGTGTCGACCTCAGCGCCGACGGACTGGGCCAGCGGCGACCGCGTCGTCTTCCGCAACACGGCCGCCGGGCAGGGTTACGGGCTCGTGGCGAGCGTGCCCGTGACCGATCCCGCCGGGCCGCGGGCGGTCACCGGCATCGCGTGCGATCGGGTCGCGGCGAGCGCGACGCTCTTGTCGTGCCTGAGGTCGGAACGCGGCATCACACCGACCTACAACGCTCGGCTGTACGACGCGACGGGCGCCGAGCGACTGGAATGGCCCCTGCCGGGAGTCCCCAGCCGCACCCGCTTCTCACCCGACGGCACGCTCGTGGCCACCACGGCGTTCGTCACCGGGCACGCGTACGCGACGATCGGCTTCTCCACCGAGACGGTGATCCGCAAGACCTCGGACGGGTCCAGCTTCGGCAATCTGGAGGATTGGAAACTGCTCATCGGCGGCAGGCCCAGCGCCCCGTTCGACCGCAACTTCTGGGGCGTGACGTTCGTCGACGACCACACGTTCTACGCGACCGTCGGGATGACCACGGTCGGGGTCACCTACCTCGTCAAGGGCGACGTCGAAACCCGCACCATGACGTCGGTTCTCAAGACCGTGGAGTGCCCGTCGCTGTCGCCCGACGGTACGCGCATCGCGTTCAAGAGGGTCACGAGCGGCTCAGGCCCGACCGTCCACTGGACACCGGCGGTATACGACATCGCCACGAAGAAGGTCACGGTGCTGGATGCCGAGACCCGCAGCGTCGACGACCAGATCGCGTGGCTCGACGACGACACTCTGCTGTACGGCCTTCCCAACGACACACCGGGAGACTCCGACGTGTGGAAGCTCGACGCGGACGGCTCGAGCGCGCCGTCTGTGTTCATCCGGCACGCATGGTCGCCGGCGGTCGTGACCGGCCAGTGACCTACTCCTCTCGCACGGGCCCCGGCGCCACGACGCCCGCCGACGCCGGGTCGGAAGCCTTCGTGTCGCGTCGACGCCGCACGACGACGAGCCAGGCGACGAGGGCTCCCAGGGCGGCACCGATGCTGTTGGAGACGATGTCACGAAGCGTCGGCTGGCGGCTCGGGATGACGATCTGAGCGATCTCGACACCCGCGGAGAGCACGACCGCCAGGATCGTCCCGTACCAGGGATGCCGGAAGACGAGCGTGAGCAAGAAGCCCATCGGGACGAACAGCACGACGTTCGCCGCGAACTCCACCCAGCCCGCGCCGAAGGGGACGTCGAACGACACCCGCAGCCAGCCCCACATCGCGTGGACGATGCGAGAGTAGGACAGCGGCAGCAGCAGCATCCCGAGTGCGGCGACGACGTAGATGCCGAACCCGATGGCAGCCCACTTCTGCAGCGCATTGAGACGTCTCATCCTGCCCCCGGAAACGTCGAACCGAACTTGCCTCTTGAGCGTTCATGACTCTGTTGGGAACATTACAGCCAAGGGAGACAGCAGTGAGGCTTCTCTCATACGTCCCGCCCAGCGCCAGCCATCGGGTGATACTTCCAAAGGCCCGAACGGTTTACCCCCGGAAGCGTTATGACCAGAAGAGAAGCACGCATCAAGAAGACCATTCGCAAACGCCGTATGAGAATCGGCACCAGCCTGATCGCGGCCGGCATCGTCGCCGCGGCAGGACTCGTCGTGGCGCCTGCCGTCGCGAACATCAACGCGTCGGCGGCCACAGGCATCTTCGCCGACGATCTGCGACCGCAGACGCCATCGGATCCCGACCGCCGCGCCGTCGAGCTCGGCGTCCGGTTCAGTCCCCAGAAGGCGGGATCGGTCACGGCACTGCAGTACTACCAGGGACCACGGACTCAGGGCGTGCAGCTTGCGACCCTCTGGTCCGCGAGCGGGAAGGTGCTCGCGACCGTCTCGTTCAGTCCCTCCGCGAAGGTGGGCTGGCGAACCGTCCCCCTGCGTAAGCCGGTGCCGCTTGCCGCGCACCAGACCTATGTCGTGTCGTATCACGCGCCGAAGGGCGGATACCCCGTCACGGAGCACGATCTGGCGAAGCCGAGGACGCAGAACGGATTCTCGCTGACCGCCAACGCGGGTGTCTACCGCTACGGCAGCGCGAGACTTCTGCCCACGAAGACCTACAAGGGCTCGAACTACTTCGCGGATGTCGTGTTCACGCCGGGCGCGGTCACGGGCGGCACCGGCACGCCGGCCGCCTCCACGCCGACCTGGCACCCGTCGCCCACCAAGACGGTCACGCCCACGCCCTCGCCCACCAAGACGAACCCGCCGGCACCGGGCAAGAAGCCCCTCCCGCCGAAGGCGACGACTCCTCGGCCCTCGCCCATCCCGACCAAGACCTCGGCTCCGGCACCCGTCTCGCCCCCGGCGGCACCGCCCGCTTCCGCCGGAGCCTTCCCCACCGCGAGCACCACGGGTCTGCCATCGGGCTGGAAGCCGGCCAAGCAAGTGACCGGCGACTACTGGGTCCGCACGGCGGGAGCCGTCGTCGAAGACCTTCAGATCACGAACGGTACGATCCACGTCGCCGCCAAGAACGTGACGCTGCGGCGCATCAGCGGGATCGACGCGAGCGTGATCAACCAGAGCGGGAGCACCTGCTACAACGGCATGACGATCGAGGACTCGCGCTTCGTCACGAAGGGCAAGACCGACGATTCCGGCTCCCCGGTCATCGGCTCCGGCGGGTACACGGTGCGCAACGTGCTCATCGACGGCGCCCCCGAGGGGCTTCGCGTCGGCGGGAAGAGCGCCGGCTGCGGCACCGTGACGGTTCAGGACTCGTTCGTCCGGATCGCCTCCCCCGACGTGTGCAACGACTGGCACGGCGACGGCATCCAGGGTTACGACGGCGCCGGCGTGGTCGTGCGCAACTCGACGATCGTCATGAACGAGACCAACGGATGCTACGGCACGGCCCCGTTCTTCTACCCGGCCGGTCAGGGCAACACGTCGGTCGACATCGACGGCCTGCTCCTGTCCGGAGGCGGGTACTCATTCCGCGACGGCATGCCGGGCAGTGTGAAGAACCTCAAGGTCGTGGACGGTGAATGGGGCTATGGACCCATCAGCGTGAAATGCTCCACGGTGTCGAACTGGCAGGCGAGCGTCGTCCGGTTGAACGCCTCGGGCCAGCCCACCACGGTGCGGGCGGTCGGGTGCACGACGGAGACCGACGGCTGAGATCCTCTCCCTGCCATGGGGCGGACCGGGTGCATCCCGGTCCGCCCCATGGCATAGTGACTAGTGCACCCGCCACCGCCCGGTCGCCCGGCTGATGGATGTCGGCGGTGTGATCGTCACGGATGGATGGGGGCATCTGATGCCGAGCGTGATCATCGCCGCGCATGACGAAGAGCCGGTCATCGGCGCGTGCCTGGATGCGCTGGCCGCGCAGGAGGACTGCGGCGACCTCGAAGTCATCGTCGGTGCCAACGGCTGCACAGACCGAACCGCCGACATCGCTCGCGAGCGCGGGGCGACAGTGATCGATCTGCCGGAACCGGGGAAGGCAGCGGCGCTGAACGCCGCAGAGCAGCAGGCGCGGACCTATCCCCGCATCTACCTGGACGCGGACATCGTTCCACCACCGCATGCGGTCGCCGCGTTGGCGAGCACCCTCGCCACCGGGCGTGTCCTGGCGGCCGTCCCCCGCCGCCGGCTCGACACCCGCGGGCGGCCCTGGCCCGTCAAGGCCTACTTCGCCATCAACGACGAGCTGCCCGCTTTCCGGGACGGACTGTTC
>Ga0164243_10014370_pt1 | contig 11040 bp, 11 predicted proteins | sample OricompcompostOP_FD_108781 | JGI IMG/M metagenome (GOLD analysis project Ga0164243, IMG submission 108781) | Organic Plus compost microbial communities from Emeryville, California, USA - Original compost - Organic plus compost (OP) | ecosystem: Engineered > Solid waste > Mixed feedstock >...
GCGACGAGGACCGCATCCGCGCCTTCACCGAGCGACTGCACCGCGACCTGTGACCCGGAAAAGGTGAGCCCGTCATGTCCCCAGTCCTGTCCGTACTGGACCTCGCGCCGATCGCGCCCGGCCAGACCGCGCGCGAGAGCTTCGCGGCCAGCGTGGCGCTTGCGCAGGCCGCCGAGCGCAGCGGCTACCGGCGGGTCTGGTACGCCGAGCACCACAACATGGCGTCCATCGCCTCCAGCGCGACGAGCGTGGTGATCGGGCACGTCGCCGAGCACACGTCGACCATCCGGCTCGGCGCGGGCGGGATCATGCTGCCCAACCACTCGCCGCTGGTGATCGCCGAGCAGTTCGGCACGCTGGAGACCCTGTTCCCCGGCCGCATCGATCTCGGGCTCGGCCGGGCCCCGGGCAGCGACCAGCAGACGATGGTGGCGCTGCGGCGCGACCCGATGTCGGCGGATTCGTTCCCGCAGGACGTGCTGGAGCTGCAGGCGTACCTGAGCGGCAAGGCCGTGCAGGGCGTGCGGTCGGTGCCCCGGGCCGAGGGCGTCGTGCCGCTCTACATCCTGGGCTCTTCGCTGTTCGGGGCGCAGCTGGCCGCGCAGCTCGGGCTGCCGTACGCGTTCGCGTCGCACTTCGCGCCGGACTCGCTGCACCAGGCCGTCTCGCTGTACCGCGAACGTTTCCAGCCGTCGGAGCAGCTGGCCGAGCCGTACGTGATCGCCGGGGCGAACGTGTTCGCCGCGGAGGACCACGACGAGGCCGAGGCTCAGCGGTCGGTGGCCTACCGGGCGCGCACGCGGGCGATGCTGTCGCAGGGCCGCTCGGGGGCGAACTTCACCGACGCGGAAATCGACGCGTTCCTGGCCTCGCCCCGCGGCCGCGGCCTGGCGTCGATGACGCGCTACACCGCGGTCGGCACTCCCGACGAGGTGCGCGCCTACCTGGCGGACTTCGCGACCGAAGCCCAGGCCGACGAGCTGATCCTGGCGCACCACGCGCACGACGTCGCGGACCGGGTCCGGTCGGTGGAGCTGACGGCCGACGCCATGGCGGCGGTCGCGTAGGGGCTCCGGCTGGGCTCGTTTGGCGCGCCGCGGTTGCGCGTGGCGCAGCCCGGGTTCGGCGCCGCGCCGCACCCGCTCCTGACCTGCGATCCGCCCGCCGGGCGGCCGGGTAATATCGGCCGGGTTGTTGAGCAGACAGCGACCGGGTGCGGGCCCGGTGCTGTCTTTCGCTGGTCGCTCGCCCCGTTCCGGATGGTTGCCAGGAAGGGACACGACCAGGATGAGCGACGGTGCGGCAGGCCAGCTCGCACACCTCGACGAGGTGACCCGTGCACTCGAGGAACTGGCCGGCACGGTCGGGAACACCGACGACTTCGACGTGCTGCTGCGGGTGGTCTGCGAGCAGGTCGTGCGCGTGGTGCCCGGGGCCGACATGGCGTCGATCACGGTGCTCGACGATTCCGGCGCGCGATCGGTGGCTTCGACCGACGACCGCGCCACGCGGATCGACGCGGCGCAGTACGACGAGGACGACGGCCCGTGCCTGCGCGCGGCGCGCAGCGGGCAGGTGGTCCGGGTCGAGGTCGGCACGGCGCGGGAGTTGTGGCCCGGGTTCTCCGCCGTCGCGGCCGGGCACGGGGTGGCCAGCTACCTGGCTTCGCCGCTGCAGGTGCGCGACGAGGCGATGGGCGCGATCAACCTGTTCGGGTTCGGCGAGCACGGGTTCCGCGACGTCGATCAGAAGTACTTGGAGCTGTACGCGACGGTCGTGGACACGGTGCTGCACCTGTCCAGACGCGCGCTGCGCACCCAGGAACAGGTGCGCCAGTTGCGCGCGGCGATGCGCACGCGCGGGGTCATCGAGCAGGCCAAGGGCATCCTGATGGCGGCGAGACGGATCAGCGCCGACGAGGCGTTCCAGCTCCTGGTGGGGCAGTCCCAGCGGGAGAACGTCAAGCTGCACACCATTTCGGCGCGGTTCGTCGCCGAGCACTCCGGGCACGTGGTGGACCCGGACGACAGCCTGCCGAACTGACGCGTCAGGCGGCCGGCGGCACCGCGGGCGCGATAGTGAAGACCCGGTCCAGCCCGGTCAGCTCGAGCGGGCGCAGCACCGGGCGGCTCGTGCAGACCAGGACCAGCTCCTGACCGGCGGCCTCGCACTCCCGCGAAACCTCGACCAGCAGTGCGAGGCCGCCCGAGTCGAGGAACTCGACGCGCAGGAGGTCGAGCACCAGGGTGGGCGGCGGGGGCACCGGCGCGCCCGCGCGGGCCGCCCCCAGCCCCTCCCGCAGGCGGACGACGGTTCCGGCGTCGATTTCACCCGTCACCGTCACGACGAGCGTGTCCGGCCGGTACGTCCACTCCACTTTCAGGTTCGTCACTGGGTCTCCTGGGGCTAGCTCGTGGGCTCGCGAAACAGGGCAGGACACGGACAACCGCGCTGCCGACGGAAACTGGCGAGCCACAGCTGCTTGTATAACCGTGACGCAACCGACCCTACCCCATCACGCGGCTAGGCTTGCTTGACGAGGGCCGGCAGGCTCGGGGTAGAGACGAGGTGTCATGAGCGAATCGCTCCTGTCCGCTCCCGCGGTGCTCACCATCGCGCAGGAGCTCGCCGAGATCGGCAGGCTGGTGGACGACGACGACGTCACCTCGACCCTGTCCCGCTACGTGGCGCGGGCCTGCGCGCTGCTGCCGGGCTGCGACCGCGCGGCCATCACGGTCCGCACGGCGGAGGGGACGGCCGAACTTCTCGCGGCAGCCGGGAAGCCGTTGCCGGAGCCGCCGACCGACGGGTCCGGGCCGGACCCGGTCACCGAGGCGCTGACCTACCGAGAGCCGCGACGGGTGGACGACACGGCGACGGACGAGCGGTGGCCCGCCTACAGCGCGCACCTGCGCCGGCACGGGTTCGGCAGCGCGCTGACGCTGCCGCTGCCCGGCGCCGAGTCCGGCGCGGCGTTCACCGTGCTGTCCGCGGAGCGCGGCCGCTTCGGCGACGACTCGCACGACCTGGCGCTGTTGTTCACCCTCCACGCGGGCGTGGCGTTCGACAACAGCGCGCTCTACCACGACAACATCCGCCTGCTGGGGCACGTGCAGACCGCGTTGCGCACGCGGACGGTCATCGCGCAGGCGCAGGGCCTGCTGATGCACCACGACCACCAGACGGCGGACGAGGCGCTCGCCGCGCTGAAGCGGATGTCGCAGCAGCGGAACGTGAAACTGCGCGACGTCGCGGCAGCGCTGGTGACGGCCCACCACGAGGGCAGGCTGGCGGAGGCGCTGCAGTCCCGCTGACCGTTCGGGCCGGTCTCCCGGCGGTGAGGGGTGCCGGCACAGCGGGAGGCGCTGGGAAGCCCACCGGGCGGGCTTCGCCGGTTAGTGCGCAACTGCCGGCCGCTGTCGGAGATGTCGGTGGCGTCCGTCTCGATGCGGTCGCCCGGCCAAGGCGCAACCGTGGGCCGACCGGCGGGCGCTGACCGTCCGCCTCCGGACCGGCATGTGCCGGCCGCGCCGCCCAACGACCGAGACACCGCTGAATCGGCGATCCGCTGCTGAAGCAGGCGCGTGACTCAGTGCCGCACCAGCAGGCGGCTCATCAGCGGCAGGTGGTCCGACGCGGCGGGATCCCCGTCCAGCACCCGTGTGACCAGCGGCGACACCGAGCGCGACGCGTAGATGTAGTCGATCCGCCGGTCCGGCGCCTCCGCCGGGTATGTCGCGCCCGCGCCCTTCCCGGACGCCGGCCACGCGTCGGTGAAGGCCGTGTTCAGCGTGGCGATCTCCGGGGCCTCCGGGAGCGCGTTCAGGTCGCCCACGAGCACCGCCGGTGTGGTGCCGCCGATCAGTTCTGTGATCTGCCGGGTCTGCTCCAGCCGGTCCACCTGGGAGCTGGCCGCCAGGTGCGTGTCGTACACGTGCACCGCCACGCCGTGCACGTCCAGCACCGCGTGCAGCAGCCCGCGCTGCTCCTGGTTGGGCGACCGGAACAGGTGCGTGTTCTCCCACGCGGTGACCGGGTAGCGGGACAGGATCGCGGTGCCGTACTGGATCCGCGGGCTGCCCGCGGCGGGCGGGTCCCGGTCGATGTTCGCGCCGAACACCACGTGGTAGCCGAGCATCCCGGCGAGCTCGGCGGCCTGGTCCGCCCACCCGCTGCGCGCGGAGTAGTGCCGGTCCACCTCCTGCAGCCCGACCACGTCCGCGCCGCTGTCCCGGATCACCCCGGCCACGCGCGCGAGGTCGAGCACGTCGTCGGTGCCCTGCGCGTGGTGGATGTTGAAACTCAGCACGGACAGCACCCGCTGCCGCGGCTCGCCCGCGTTCGCGGGCGTCACCGAGGTCAGCAGGATTCCGCTCAGCATCAGCACGATCGCCAGTGTTCTCCGCACCCGGCGATCTTCGGCCGTGCACATGAGGGCCCGGTGAACGAGCGGGGAACGTTTCAGCGCCAGCCGGCGTCGGGTGCGACGTCGCGGATGATCGACTCCAGCAGGTGCGCGTTGTAGTCCACGCCGAGCTGGTTCGGGACCGTCACCAGGACCGTGTCCGCCGCCTGCACGGCCGCGTCCTCGGCGAGCTGCTTGGCGATCACGTCCGGCTCGCCCGCGTAGGTCTTGCCGAACCGCGCCACCCCGCCGTCGAGCCAGCCGACCTGGTCCTGGCTGTCCCGTTCCCGCCCGAAGAACCGCCGGTCGAGGTCGGTGGTGATCGGGATGACGCTGCGGCTCACCGACACCCGCGGCTCGCGGATGTGCCCCTGCCGCGCCCACTCCGCGCGGAAGATCTCGATCTGCTCGGCCTGCAGCTCGTCGAACGGCACCCCGGTGTCCTCGGTGAGCAGCGTCGAGCTCATCAGGTTCATCCCCTGCTCGGCGGTCCACTTCGCGGTGGCGCGGGTGCCGCTGCCCCACCAGATCCGCTCGTACAGCGTGGGCGACTGCGGCTGGATCGCGAGCATCCCGCCGCGGCCGGTCATCCGCGGATCGGCCCGGACGACGCCGCTGCCGCCGATCGCGGTGCGGAAGATCTCCGTGTGCCTGCGCGCCATGTCCGCGTCGGTCTCGCCCTCGGCCGGGACGTGGCCGAACGCGGACGCCCCCTGCAGCGCGGGTTCGGGGGAGCCGCGGCTGATGCCAAGCTGCAGGCGCTCGCCGCTGAGCAGGTCGGTGGCCGCGGCCTGCTCGGCCATGTAGAGCGGGTTCTCGTAGCGCATGTCGATCACGCCGGTGCCGAGCTCGATGCGCTCGGTGCGCGCGGCCATCGCCGCCAGCAACGGGAAGGGGGTGGAGAACTGCGGCGCGAAGTGGTGGACGCGCAGGAACGCGCCGTCGACGCCCAGCTCCTCGGCGGCCACGGCGAGCTCGACCATCTGCCGCAGCGCGTCGCCTGCCGTCGGTGTCGGCGTGCCCGGCTGGTGGTGGCCGAACGAAAGGAACCCGATCTTCTTCACACCGGGTATTGTCCAGGACTCGACTGGCATCTGGGGGGCACGATGTTTCTCGTCACTGGCGCGACCGGCACGGCGGGCGGGGCGGTGGTGCGCGACCTCGCCCGGAGTGGCGAGCCGGTGCAGGCGTTGGTGCGCAAGCCGGACGCGGTGGTGCCCGGTGCGGAGCCGGTCGTGGGCGATCTCAACGACCCGGCGAGCGTCCCGTTCGAGGGCGTCACCGGGGTGTTCTTGTTGTCGGGTTACGCGGACATGCCGGGTCTACTGGCGCGGGCGCGATCGGCCGGTGTCGAGCGTGTGGTGCTGCTGTCCGGCGGGTCGGCCGCGCTGGCGGATCTGGACAACGCGGTGTCGCGGTACATGACCTTGTCCGAACGGGCCGTGCGGGAGTCCGGTCTGGCGTGGACGTTCCTGCGGCCGCGGGCGTTCATGTCGAACGCGCTGCGGTGGCTGCCGCAGCTGCGGGAGGGGGACGAGGTGCGCGTGCAGTACCCGGAGGTGCCCGCGGCGTGCGTCGACCCGGGCGACATCGCGGCGGTGGCGGTGCGGGCGCTGCGGGGCGGGCACGAGGGCCGGATTTATGACCTGACCGGTCCCGAGGCGCTGTTGCCGGCCCAGCAGGTGACGGTGCTGGGGCGCGTGCTGGGCCGGGACCTGCGCGCGGTGGGCCTGTCCGACGAGGAGACCCGGGCCGAGATGGCAGCGGCGATGCCGGCCGAGTACGTGGAGGCGTTCGCGCAGTTCTACGCCGAGGGCAGGCTCGACGAGGCCACGGTGCACCCCGACGTCGCCGAGGTGACCGGGCGGCCGCCGCGCACGTTCGAGCAGTGGGCGCGCGAGAACGCGGACGCCTTTCGCTGACCTGGCACGAAAATCGTCGCGCGTGGTCTGAAGTGGACGGTCCCACGCGCCGCTTTCCGAGGCGTGTGCGCCTCCAAGGGAACGGGCGCGGAGCGCCTGACAGCGCGAGACGTGGGACCTGCGTGGCGGCGCGGGTGCGGCTCGCGCCTGGAGACCGATCGCGCCACGGAGCGTGTTGCTCACGAGGGCATTGCGGGACGCGTCGCGGAGTGTGGAAAGTCCGTAGCGGAGCGTGAAAGATCTCTCCGCACCGCTAGAGCGCGGTTTGGCCGCCGACCGTGTGCGCCGAACCAGCCGCCGACCAGCACCGAAGCGTCCACAAGCACCCCGGTGTTGACACCCCCCGAACCGGATGTCACTATTCCCCGCAGCCCCTTGGAATCGTTTCCAACCACCGAGAGTCACGGGTTGGAAACGTTTCCAAGGCAACGAACGATGACGGAGCGACAATGACGTCTACACGGGCCACGCTGCTGCAGGTGGCCGAACGAGCCGGGGTGTCACTGGCCTCGACCTCGCGCGCCCTGCACGGCACCGGCGCGAGCCCGGCCATGATCGAGCGCGTCCGGGCTGCCGCAGAGGAGCTGGGCTACAGCCCGGACGCCATCGGCCGCTCGCTGCGGATGAAGAAGACCTTCCAGATCGCGTTCGCGGTCGCCGACATCGGCAACCCGGTCTACGTCGAGATGATGCGGGCCATCCACGAGGTCCTCGCCCCGCACGGGTACCGCGTCGTGGTCATGACCACCGGCGACACCTCGACCTCGACGGCCGACCTGGTGCGCAGCCTGAACAGCGGCTTCGTCGACGGCATGGTCATCAGCCCGCTGCGCACCGACGACCGCCTGATCGAGGAGATCCAGCAGGCCGCCGTCCCGGTCGTGGTCATCGGCCGCGCCCTGGACGCCCACGGCATCAGCTCGGTCTCCACCGACTCCGCGGGCGGCATCGGCCAGGCGGTCCGCCACCTGCAGGAACTCGGCCGCCGCCGGGTCGGCTTCCTCAACGGCCCCCTCGACACCACCCCCGGCCAGGCCCGCCAGCGCGGCTTCGAAGCCGCCGCAGGCACGGGCCACACCACCGAGATCGCCAAGGACTTCACCGTCGCCGCCGGCCTCACCGCCGCGCGCCGCCTGCTCGCCGCGGCCCCGGAACGCCTCGACGCCATCGTCGCGGCCAACGACCTGCTCGCCATCGGCGCCATCCACGCCATCCGCGAACTCGGGCTGTCCGTGCCGGACGACATCGCGGTCACCGGCATGGACGACACCGAGATCGGCCGCGTCTTCCACCCGACCCTGACCAGCGTCTCCCTCGGCAGCACCGAGCGCGGCCGCGCCGCCGCGCAGCTCATGCTCCGCCTCGCCGACGACGCCGACCAGGACGCGCAGCAGGTCACTGTCGGCCCGGAGCTGATCGTGCGCGGTTCCACCGTCCCCGCCGCGGGCGGGCTCACCGAGGGAGGCCGGCGATGACCCTGGCCGCGGACACCCGCGCCCCCGCGCCCGCACCGGCGCCCCGCAAGCGCCGCCAGGGCACCATGGCCCGCTCGCGGCGCCGCGAGGCGATCGCGCTGGTGATGCCGTCGCTGATCCCGATCCTGGTGCTCAGCGTCGCGCCGCTGGTGATGGGCCTGGCGCTGGCGTTCACCGACGCCCGCCTGGTCCGCAACCCCGACTACGACTTCACCGGCATCGACAACTTCACCAAGCTGGCTGGCAACTCGTTCTTCTGGGACAGCCTCCGCATCGGTCTGATTTGGACGGTCGGTGTCACGGTGCTGCAGCTCGCCGCGTCGATGGGCCTGGCGCTGCTGCTCAACTCGGGCCTCAAGCTCCAGGGCCTGACCCGCGTGCTCGCCCTCATCCCGTGGGCGATGCCGCCGGTCGTCGTGGCGATCATGTGGCAGATGATCTACTCGGCCAACGGCGGCCCGCTCAACGCCTTCCTCGGCAGCGTCGGCCTGCCCGACGACACCAACTGGCTCGGCGACTTCTCCACCGCCCTGCCCGCGGTGATCGTCGTCGGCGTGTGGGTCGGCATGCCGCAGACCACCGTCACCCTGCTGGCCGGCCTGCAGCAGATCCCGCAGGACCTGCACGAGGCCGCCGCGGTGGACGGTGCGGGCGCGTGGCGGCGGTTCACCGCGGTCACCTGGCCCAGCCTGCGGCCGATCGTCACCTCGATCACGTCGCTGAACTTCATCTGGAACTTCAACTCGTTCTCGCTGGTCTACGTCCTCACCGAGGGCGGGCCGGGCGGAAAGACGATGGTGCCGGTGCTCTTCATCTACCTCGAAGCGTTCAAGAACCGCAACATCGGTTACGCGGCGGCGATGGGGCTCGTGCTCGTGATCATCGTCGTGCTGCTGCTGGCGGTCTACCTGCGGTCGCAGTTCCGCGACGACCGCGCCGAGCGGGGGCGGTGACGACATGCGCGTCCTCCTGCGTCCCGCCCAGTACCTGGCACTGGCGGCCTACATCCTGTTCCTCGGCTTCCCGCTGCTGTGGCTGATCTCGGCGTCGGTGAAGTCCTCCGGCGAGCTCAACTCGCTCACCGTCAGCCTGCTGCCGCAGCAGTGGCACTGGGACAACTACTCCGACGCGCTCGACCGCCAGGGCCTGGTGCACTCGGCGGGCAACAGCCTGGTCGTGGCCCTGGTGTCCACCGCGCTGGTCATCGTGATCGCGCTGCCCGCGTCCTACGTGCTCGCCCGGCTCAAGGGCAAGATCCGCGCCGCGGGCGTCGGCTGGATCCTGGTGTCCCAGGTGTTCCCGGTGGTCCTGGTGATCCTGCCGCTGTTCCTGATCCTGCGCACCATCGGGCTGGCCGACAGCCTGGCCGGGCTGACGCTCGTGCACACCACCTACACGCTGCCGTTCGCGTTGTGGATGCTGCAGGGCTACGTCAGCGCGATCCCGGTCGACCTGGAAGAGGCCGGCGCGATGGACGGCGCCGGCCGGTGGACCGTGCTGCGCCGGATCGTGTTCCCGCTCCTGATGCCCGGCATCGTCGCCACCGCGATGTTCAGCTTCGTCTCCTCCTGGAACGAGTTCTTCTTCGCGCTGGTGCTGCTCCAGTCGCCGGAGAACTACACGCTGCCCATCACGCTGAACATGTTCATCGGCGGCGAGGGCAAGGTGTCCCTCGGCCCGCTCGCCGCGGGCGCCGTGCTCGCCGCGATCCCCAGCATCGTCTTCTTCACCATCCTGCGCCGGAGGCTCACCAGCGGGCTGATGGCCGGGGCGGTGAAGGGATGAACCCTCAGAAAACGAAAGGTCGGTCAATGAAGTCTCGACGTTTGGTGGCGGCCGCGCTCGCGGCGGCCGCGAGCCTGCTGTTCACCGCGTGCTCCAGTGGCGGTGACAGCGCCGACGGCCCGGTGACGCTCAAGTTCCAGTCCCTGTCCGACCAGCCCGCGGCGATCGCGGCGACGAACAAGATCGTCGACGACTGGAACAAGGCGCACCCCGACATCAAGGTCGAGGTGGTGCAGGCAGGCTGGGACGGCGTCTACGACAAGCTGATCACGCAGTTCAACGCGGGCAGCGCGCCGGACATCATCCACTACGAGGCCGCCGGCGTCGTCCCGTTCGCCAAGGACGGCTACCTCGCCGACCTCACGCCGTACCTGTCGGAGCAGAAGAAGACCGACATCCCCAAGGGCGTGCTGGACTCGGTCACCGTGGACAACCAGGTGATCGCCTATCCGACCGAGCTGCAGTCCTATGTGGTCTTCGCCAACCGGGCGCTGCTGCAGAAGGCCGGGGTCACCATCCCGACCGGTGACACGATGACCTGGGACCAGCTGCGGGAGATCGCCAGGGCGACCACCCGCGACGGCGCCTACGGTCTCGGCTGGGGCCTGTCCAGCCCGACCGCCGCGATGGTCGCGCTCGCGCCCGGCTTCGGCGGCAAGTACTTCGACGGCACCGGCACCGACGCGAAGATCAGCGTCGGCCAAGGTGAGATGGCCCTGCCGCAGCTGGTGGACGCGATGGCGCACCAGGACAACTCGATCCTGCCGGTCACGCTGACCCAGTCCGGTTCCAACGCGCTGGCGCCGTTCTACGCCGGGCAGACCGCGATGACGATCCAGGGTTCGTTCCAGGCCGCGAACATCGCCAAGGACGCGCCCGCCGGTTTCGACTGGGTCGTGCTGCCGCCGCTGGCCGGTCCCGCCGGTCCCGCGCAGGCCGCCAACCCGCAGACGCTGTCGGTGAACAAGGACTCCGCGCACGTCGAGCAGGCCGCGCAGTTCATCGAGTTCTTCACCAACACCGAGAACCTGGCCGCGCTCAACGAGGCCGACGCGCTGATCCCGGCGACCACCTCGGCCCGCGAGGCGCTGACCACGAAGCTCGGCGCGCAGAACGGCTGGAAGGAGATCCTGTCCTCGGGCCAGTACCTCACCTCCGCGCCGTACCTGTTCGTCGACAAGTACGCGCAGTGGAAGGACACCGTCGCGACCCCGGCCTACCAGAAGTTCCTGGCGAAGCAGATCGACGCCAACGGTCTGTCCAAGGAACTGACGGACGGCTGGAACTCCATCAACCGGTAGCGACCGGACCATCTCGAAGGGAAACGTGAAGCCGGTGACCTGGCTGGAAGACCGAGCGGTGGCGGTGATCACCGGGGCGGCCGTGGGGGACGCGCTGGGTGGCGCCACCGAGGGGTGGACCCCGGAACAGATCGAGGAACGGCACGGTGGCC
>Ga0164243_10014371_pt1 | contig 11040 bp, 8 predicted proteins | sample OricompcompostOP_FD_108781 | JGI IMG/M metagenome (GOLD analysis project Ga0164243, IMG submission 108781) | Organic Plus compost microbial communities from Emeryville, California, USA - Original compost - Organic plus compost (OP) | ecosystem: Engineered > Solid waste > Mixed feedstock >...
CCTGGCCGGCTGACCGCGCCGAGCGCCCCCGGCCGCGACGGCGCGCCCGGCCGCGACGGCGCGCCCCGGCCGAGGCGGCCCGGCGACGCTCCGGCCGGGGCGGCCCGGCGACGCTCCGGCCGGGGCGATCCGGCGACGCTCCGGCCGAGGCGGCGATGCGGCGGCGTGGGCTAGCGGCGGGTGGAGCCGCCCACCGGATCGGCGACCGGGCGCTCGGCGCGGGACCGGCGCCGTAGCAGCGCGGCGGCCGGACGGGCGAGCAGCGGCACGAGCAGCAGGACCACGATGGCGCCGAGCAGCATGCCGGCCACCACGTCGTGCGGGTAGTGCACGCCCACGAAGACGCGGGAGAACGCCGCGAGCGCCGCGAGCGGCAACGCGACCAGCCCGATCCGCCGGGAGAGCAGCAGCGTGGCCACCGCCAGCGCACCGGCGATCGTGGCGTGGTTGCTCGGGAAGGACCAGTCACCCGGCGCGGGGCAGGTGCCGGCGATGATCGCCCGGGTGGCCGCCCGGCAGGGCCGGTCCTCGTCCACCACGGTCTTGAGCCACTCGCTGCACACGTACGCGAGGACCACGGGAACCGGCGCGACCAGGGCGAGTGCGCGGTCGCGCGGGCCGCCGCCGAGGCGGGTGAGCGCCGCGACCAGCAGCAGCAGGCCGAGCAGCAGGATGGCCCCCTCGGTGAAGTGCCCGGCGAACCACTGCACGGGTTCCGGGCTCCCGTCGGCCACGTCGACGATGTCGTGGTACCAGTCGACGCTGATGTCCGGTACGCCCGTCGCGCCGGTCTCCACCATGTCTCACCTCACTGTTCGTTCATACTCCGTTCACCTGGAAGAAGGGTGCCAATCACCGGGAACCCGGCGGCAGGCCCGAAGGCCAGGAGATCCGTACGACCTTTGTCGTAGGGAGGGGCCCGCCGGGGTACGACCGGAGGACGTCGACACCACGGGAGGTCGCGTGCACATCGTCGCCACGGCCGGCCAGCCGGCAGCCGCCACGTCGGGTCAGCCGGCGGCGGGAACGTCGCCTGAGGACGAGAGCTGGCGGATCCGGCGTACCGGGGCCGACCTGGACCGGCTCGCCGAGACAGAATCGATCTTCGCGCTGGCCAACGGCTGGGTCGGCTGGCGCGGCACGCTCGACGAGGGCGAGCCGTACGGGATGCCGGGCAGCTACCTCAACGGCTTCCACGAGCGGCGCAAGCTCGACTACCCCGAGGGCGGGTACGCGTTCCCGGAGGCCAGCGACACGGTGGTGAGCGCGCCGAACGCCGCCCTCATCCGGCTCTGGGTCAACGGGGAGCCGCTGGACATCCGCACCGGCACGCTGCGTACCCACGAACGGGTGCTGGACCTGCGGGCCGGTGTGCTGCGCCGCGACACCGAGTGGATCTCACCGGGCGGCCACGGCGTGCGGATCCGCAGCACCCGGCTGGTGTCCCTGCCCCGGCGCCCGGTCGCCGCCGTCCGCTACGAGGTGGAGCCGCTGGACGGGCCGGTCGAGCTGCGGGTCTGCTCGGACCTGCTGGCCAACGAGAACGTGCCGCAACGCTCCGACGACCCGCGGGCCGCCACGGTCGTCCAGGACCCGCTGACCGCCGAGGCCCGCCGCTCCGACGGCCTCGACGGCGTGCTCGTGCACCGCACGGACCGCAGCGCCCAGCGGGTCGCCGTGGCGGTCGCCCACCTGGTCGACGCGCCGGCCGTGGTCGCGGTCGACGGTGACTGCACGCCCGACCGGCTGCGGCTGACGCTCACCGGTCCGCTGGCGCCTGGCGAGCGGGTGCGCCTCACGAAGTTCGCCGCGTACGAGTGCGCCCCGGTGGACGGGACGCCTCCGGACGAGCTGGCCGACCTCGTGGTGGCCGAGGCGGCCGCCGCCCGCGCGGACGGCTTCGACACCCTGCTGGCCGCGCAGCGGGCGGCGCTGGACGCCGCGTGGCGCACCGCCGACGTGGAACTCGACGGCGACCCGGAGCTCCAGCAGGCCGTCCGGTTCGCGATCTTCCACCTGCTCCAGGCGGGCCGCCCCGACGGCGACCGGACCATCGCCGCGAAGGGGCTGACGGGCAACGGCTACGACGGCCACGTGCTGTGGGACACCGAGGGCTACGTCCTGCCGGTGCTCACCTACCTCGCCCCGGAGGTGGCCCGGTCGGCGCTGCGCTGGCGCCACGCTCACCTGCCGGAGGCGCGGGAGCGGGCCGCCGAGCTGCGGCTGGCGGGCGCCACGTTCCCGTGGCGGACCATCGGCGGCCGGGAGTGCAGCGGCTACTGGCCGGCGGCCACGGCGGGACTGCACGTCAACGCCGACATCGCCGACGCCGTCCTGCGGTACGTGGCGGCCACCGGCGACACCCGATTCCTCGCCGGGCCGGGCCTGGAACTGCTCGTGGAGACGGCCCGGCTGTGGCACCGTTTCGGTCACCGCTCCGACGACGGCGCCTTCCATCTGTTCGGCGTCACCGGCCCGGACGAGTACAGCGCGCTGGCCGACGACAACGTCTTCACCAACCTCATGGCGCGGCGCAACCTGCGCGGTGCGGCCGACGCCGCCGAGCGCTGTCCCGAGGCCGCCGCCGCGCTCGGGGTGGACGCCGCCGAGGTGGCCGCCTGGCGGGCCGCCGCCGACGCGATGGCCGTCCCGTACGACCACGAGCGCGGCGTGCACCAGCAGTCGGCCGGCTTCACGGCGCAACCCGAGTGGGACTTCGCGAACACCGGCGAGGACGACTACCCGCTCCTGCTGCACCACCCCTACCTGGAGCTGTACCGCCGGCAGGTGGTCAAGCAGGCCGACCTGGTGCTGGCCATGCTGCGCTGTCCGGGCGAGTTCACGGTCGAGCAGAAGGCCCGCAACGTCGCCTACTACCAGCCCCGCACGGTCCGCGACTCCTCGCTGTCGGCCGCGCCGCAGGCGGTGCTCGCCGCCGAGGTCGGGCACCTCGACCTGGCGTACGACCTGTTCGCCGAGTCCGTCCTCCAGGATCTGGCGGATCTCGGCGACAAGACCGCGGACGGGCTGCACCTCGCCTCGCTGGCCGGGGCCTGGCTGGCCCTCGTGCAGGGCTTCGGCGGGATGCGCGACGACCAGGGGGTGCTCTCCTTCGACCCGCGGCTGCCGCGCCGGATCGACCGGCTCGCGTTCCACCTGCGCTGGCGGGGCCACCGGCTACGGGTCACGCTGACCGCCGGGGAGGCCCGCTACGAGCTGCCCGACGCGGGACCGGAGGCCACCGTGGAGGTGTGGCACCACGGTGAACGTCTCCGGGTCGGCGTCGCGCCGGTGACCCGGCCGATGCCCCCGGTGCCGGACGCCGGGCCCGAACCGCCCTGCCCACCCGGCCGCCGGCCGCCGCGCCGGGCCTGACGGGACCAGCGGCGACGGCGGTCGAGCCGGGCCGCCGGGCTCGACCACACTCGCGACGGCGCCGGCCGAGCCGCGCCTGACCGGACCCGCGGCGGGCCCCCCGGCGGCTACTCGGCGGTGAGTCCGCCGGACATCCGTTCCCGGACCTTCGCCAGCTCCTCGAAGGCGTACGCCCAGTTGTGGCACTTGAAGCTGCGCAGCCCGTCGATGGCGGTGTGGCAGTCGGCGCAGCGGACGCCGGGGATGGCGTCGGGCACCTCGGTGTTGACGTACTTGCGGTCGCCGAGGATCACCATGGCGATCATCGTGCGGTCGTGGACCCCGTCGAGGGCCGACGAGACGATGTCGTACCAGGTCAGGCGCCGGCCGCACTTCGGGCAGTCCGGTTCGTCGCCGCTGACCCACAGGGGCGCGCCGATGCTGCGCGGCGGGATGCCGAGCAGCTTCTCCAACCGCCGTACGTCGGCGTCGGGGGTCGTCCACCGGTGCCGGCCGGGCAGCGCGGCGGGCGAGTCGTAGACGGCACGGAACAGCTCCGGTTCGACCTCGACGGTCTCGCGCTGACGGGTCATCGGCGTCCTCCTCGACGGTCGGTGCCCCCACCGTGGGTCCGCCCTGGCGGGGGGTGCAGCCGGATCAACGACACGACGGCCCGCCGGGTCGCCCGTCGGGCGGGCCTCCCGCCGAACGGGCGCCGGACGCCGGTCAGCCGATGATCTTCGCGAGGGCGCGGAGGCCCTCCACCACGTCGGCGCCGGTGGGCGCGTGCTCGGGGTCGGAGAGCATCTGGATGACCACCCCGGACATGAGCGCGACCTGGACCATGCCGAGGGTCCGCACGGAACGCTCCGACACGTCCGGCTCGGGGACGCTCTCCAGGATCGCCGCCATGCCGCTGCGCCCCTGCCGGATCCCCTCGGTGAGGTGCGGGAGGAGTTCGGGCTGCCGCTGTGCCTGCATGAACAGCTCCATGGAGGCCAGCCACGTCTTCGGGTGGGCGCGGGCCTGCGCGAGGAGTTCGTCCCACATCCGCTCGTACGCCTCGGCGGGGCCGAGGTCGGGCGCGTCGGCGGGGACGAGCGCCCGCCCGGACAGGTCACCCCACTCGTCGAGGATCGAGAACAGGGCCTGGAACAGCAGGTTCTCGCGGGAGCCGAAGTGGTAGCCGATGGCGGCCATGCTGACGCCCGCCGTGGTCGCGATGTCGCGGACCGTCGTGCGCTCGAACCCCTTCTCCAGCAGGCAGGTCTTCGCCCCGGCCAGCAGGGCCTCCCGGTTTCCCATGCCGAACAGGCTAGCAAGCCCTGGATCGAACGACTGAGACAACCGACTCAGGCGACCGCCTTGCGCAACCGCCTTGGGCAAACGCCTTGCGCGTCCGCCCAAATCTGCCCTACGGTTCTCCCCGACACCCGGTCTCACGACAGGAGAACCACCATGAACACCTCCCCCCGGCGCCGGAGGCGGCTCCTCACGGGCCTCGTCCTGGCCGCCCTCACGGCGACGGTCGGCGTTGCCGGCCCCGCGACCGCGGCACCCGGCCGTCCCGCCGTCGTCGAGACCGACAAGGGCGCCGTGCGCGGCACCGTGGCCGGTGGTCTCCGGACCTTCCAGGGCATCCCGTACGCCGCGCCGCCCGGTCGCTGGACCTCGCCCCGGCCCGCCGCACCCTGGTCCGGAGTCCGCGACGCCACCCGACCGGGAGCGGCGTGCGCGCAGCCCGTGGGCCTGCCGGTCGGCGTGCCGAGCGAGGCGGAGGACTGCCTCTACCTCAACGTGACGACCCCGGGCAGGAAGGGCGACGACCTGCCGGTCATCGTGTGGATCCACGGCGGCAGCCTGATGTACGGCACCGGCGACATGTACGGGCCGGACCGGCTCGCCGAGGACGCCGTCGTCGTGTCGATGAACTACCGGCTCGGCGTCATGTCGTTCCTCACCGACCCGGCGCTCGACGCCGGCACGGCGTACGGCTCCGGCAGCCTCGCCCTCGAGGACCAGCAGGCGGCGCTGCGCTGGGTCCGGGCGAACATCCGCGAGTTCGGTGGCGACGCCGGCAACGTCACGATCATGGGCCAGTCGGGCGGCGGATACGCGGTCTGCGACCACCTCGCGTCCCCCATGTCGGCCGGACTGTTCCACCGTGCCGTCGTCCAGAGCGCACCCTGCGCCACCGGCGGCTCCCGCACCCGCGCCGAGGCCGAGGCCGACAGCGCCGCCGTCATCGAGGCGGTCGGCTGCGCCGACGCCACCGACGTGGCGGCCTGCCTGCGGTCGGACGAGACCACGGTCGCCGAGCTGCTGGCGGCGTACGGCCCGTGGGGTGAGCCGCGACCGGTGTCCGGCACGCCGCTGCTGCCGCTCTCCCCGGCCGAGGCCTTCCGCACCGGGCGGTTCAACCGGGTGCCCGTCCTGATCGGCGTGAACCACGACGAGGAGAACGGCAGGTACGGCGGGCTGGAGGTCAACCCGGGCGGGGCGCCCATCCCCGCCGAGGCGTACGAGTCCGCGGTCCGCGACGAGTACGGCGCCGACGCCGACGCGATCCTGGCCCGCTACCCCCTGTCCGAGTACGGCAACTCGGCCGGCCTCGCCCTGTCGACCATCGGCACGGACCGGAACTGGTCGAACCCCACGTACGACACGGCCGGGCTGCTGTCGAGGTGGACGAAGACCTGGATGTTCGAGTTCGCCGAGGAGGACACCCCGTGGTTCGTGGGGTACGACGAGCCGAGCTTCCCCTGGCGCGCCCAGCACATGGCGGAGCTGGCGTACCTGTTCGACCTGGACCTCTTCCGGCCGTTGGACCGGACGCAGGAGCGGCTCGCCGACCGGCTGATCGGCGCCTGGACCCGGTTCGCCGTGGCCGGTGACCCGAACGGCGGCCGGGAGGGCGGCTGGCGGGCGTTCACGCAGCGGCGCCCGTACGTCCAGTCGCTGACCTCGGGTGCCTGGACGGCGACGGACTTCACCCGCGACCACGAGTACGCGTTCTGGTCGAGCCTCGCCTGAGACCGACGGCGAGCGTGGCGTACCTGTCGGCTATCGCCACGCTCGCCGCCCGTCCCGTGGTACGACAAGGTGGAGCGGCCGGAGGAGCGGCGATGGTGAGCGGACCGGAACGGCTGCTGCGGCACCGGGACGATCCGGCGCACGCGACCTTCCTCGAACTCTTCTTCGACCTCGCGTTCGTGTTCGCGCTCAACCAGCTGAGCACCACCCTGCTGGCCGACCTCAGCATCGGCGCCGCACTGCGGACCGCGCTCCTGCTCGCGGCGATCTGGTGGCTGTGGGTCACGACCACCTGGGCCGCCGACTGGTACGCCCCGGGCACGCGCGTCCTGCGGGTGCTGCTCGTCGGCTCCGCGCTCGGTGGGCTGCTCATGGGAGCGGCCACGCCGCAGGCGCTGGGCGAGCGGGCCGGGCTCTTCGCCGGCGCCCTCGTGGCGGTCGGAGTGTGCCGGGGCCTGCTCGGCATCGTCGTGCTGCGCCACCATCCACGCCGCCGGCGCAGCCTGCGGATCCTGTGCTGGTTCACCGCCGGCGGCCTGCTGTGGACGGCCGGGGTCTTCGCGCCGGCGGCCCGCGTCCCGCTCTGGACGCTCGCCCTGGTGATCGACTACAGCGGGCCCAGCCTGGGTTGGCCGGTGCCCGGCCTGGGCCGGGCCGCACCGGAGGAGCTGCGGCTCACCGGTCGCCACCTCGCCGAGCGGTTCCAGCAGGTCTTCGTCATCTCGCTCGGTGAGCTGATCCTGACGGCCGGTCTCGTCTACAGCGAGGTCGGCGCCCGTCCCGCCCACACCGCCGCGTTCCTGCTGGTCTTCGCGACGGCGGTGTTGCTGGGCCTGCTCTACGTCACCCCGGCCGGCCAGCAGCTCGCCCCGGCCATCGAACGCGCCGACCCGACCCGGCTCGGTCCGACGTCCGCATACCTGCACTTCGTGATCGTCGCCGGGGTGGTGACCACCGCCGCCGGAGCGGAGCTGGCCATCGCCCACCCCGCCGAGGCCGGGGCCGTGGCCGTCGTGGTGGCCGGGCCCGCGCTGTTCCTCACCGGGCGGTTGCTGCTCTCCGCCGCCATCCACCGGCGGATCTCCTGGCCGCGGCTGGCCGGGATACCCGTGCTGGCCGCGGTCGGCGTGCTGGCGGCGGATCTTCCGCTGCTCGCCGCGAGCGCGGGCATCGTGGTGATCCTGTCCGTGGTGAGCGTGGTGGACCGGGCGGGGGTTCTCACCGCGCGTCAGGTCGTCTGACCGCTACGCCTCCTGGCCGCGGAGCGCCTGGGCGACGGCGTCCCGCACGCGGGCGTCCTCGCGCCGCTTGCGCCGCGCGCGGCCACGGCGGGCGAGGCGGAGGGTCACGACGACCACCGCGACCAGCGCGGCCACCAGCAGCATCAGGGCCCAGGGACCGGCCCAGCCGTACGCCGTGCCCGTCACCGCCTTCAGCGGGGTGACGGAGCCGGACGGGTCGGTGAGCAGCGGGGTGAGGGTGGCGGTGGCGGCGAGCCGGATCGCGGGGCTCACGTCTTTCACCGGTGCCGTGACCGTCCAGCTCTCACCGGGGAGCAGCTCCGGTGCCGCCGGAAGGTCGTCGGCCGTCGCCCGCAGCAGCCCGAACGGGCCGGCGACCGTGGCCTTCTGCTGGCTCGACAGCGCCGCGTTGCCGGTGTTGCGGATCCGGTAGGTGACGGTCGCGTCGCCCCGGCCGAACGGGTTCCACGTGCCGGAGTAGTCGACGTGCAGGTCCTCGACGGCGAGGCTCGGCTTCAGCTCGCCGCCGACCCGCAGCTTGATCCGGATGCCGAGGCGGCGGTCCACGTTGATGCCCTGGGCCTGGTCGGGCTGGGTCAGCGAGGTCAGGATGCCGCCCACGTAGTCGCCGGGCGTGGCGTTGTCGGGGACGTCGACCGTGAAGGGGACGGTGGCGGTCTTCCCCGGCTGGATCGCGACGCTGGCGGCACCGGCGCGGACCCACGCCCCGACGGCGACGGACTTCTTGTCCCTGGTGAGCAGGTCGAGCTGGCCGGCGTCGGTCGTGAAGCCGTCGGCGGCGTACACGGTCAGGTTCAGCGGCGCGGGACCCCGGTTGGCGACCACCATGGCGTCCTCGAGGTGACCACCGGGATTGACGGTGTAGCTGAAGCTGGACCGGGTCGCGCCGTAGCTGTTGGAGGCCGTGCGGACCGTCCAGGCGACGTCGCCGTCCGCCGCCGAGGCGGGGCCGGCACCGACGCCGACGGCCGCGACGGCGGCGAGCAGGAGGGCGGTCGTACGGAGGAACGTGGTGGTCGTGGTCTTCCAGCGCGTTGCGGGCGCGTGCATCTCTGGTCCTTGATCTTGGAGGGTGTGGAACGGGTGGCGGGGTAGGCGCCCGTAGGTGCCTACCCCGCTCTGCGGAACCGATCGGTCAGCTGCTCAGGGCAGTGATCGTGAGGGTGGCGCGGTAGCTGCCCTTCGCGACCTCGTTCGGGAACTTGAGGTCGAGGTCGGCGCCGAGCTTCGCGGTGCCGCGGGCGTGGCCCTGGTCGGCCGCACCGAGGCCTCGCGAGATCGCGAGGCCCTGGCCCTGGTCGTCGTACCCGGAGACCACGGCCGAGCCGGCCTGGGCCCCGGCGCCGGCCTCGACGACCTTCGGCGACCACCCGAGGTAGGAGCCGGAGAAGGTCTTGTCGCCGTCGCGGAAGTCGCTCACGTTGGCCGAGATCGACCACGGGGCCAGCGAGAAGCGGCTGTCCGACACGACGATCGGGTTGATTGAGCCGGTCGCCTCGAAGTACCAGCCGTTGCGCTCCTGGGCGGTGCCCAGGTTCACCAGGCCGTTGTAGCCGTCGATCGTCCAGCCGAACTCACCCGTCGCGGTGGGCACGTTGACCTGGATGTCCTGGCCGTTGCCGTGGTACGGGTGGATCGTCACCTTGTCGACGATCGAACCGACCGGCTCGCCCTCCGGTGTGTTGGTGCAGGAGAGGCCCTTCTCGACCGCCGCGTTCGGGGCCGCGCAGGTGCCGCTGCGGATGTTCTCGACGACCAGCTTGTCGGCCTTGACCTGGACCTTCACGTAGCTGCGGACGTGCTCCTGGTTCTGCACCGAGTTGTACCAGTAGCTGTCCGGGTTCAGCGGGTCGGGCCCGTTGCCGTGCGGGTCCTTGTCGGCCGGGTTCGGCTTCTTGATGTCGTAGTACTTCGAGCCCGAGGCCGAGTTGGCCGTCACGTAGATGACGCCGCCCGGGCCGGGGAACACCTCGGCCGCGCCCGGCTGCTCGGCCGGGTTCTCCTTCTGGCCGTTCTTGATGGCGTAGCTGCGGGAGTAGCTGTGGTCGTGCCCCTGCAGCACCATGTCCACGCCGAGGTCGGAGAACGCGGTCGTGAAGTCCTTCCGCCGCTGCTTGTTGTCGCCGTCGGTGGCGTGGCTGGCCGGCGAGTAGATGGAGTGGTGGTAGACCAGCACCGTCCACTTCGCCTCGGCGCCGTGCTTCTTCACGACGTCGGTGACGTACGCGACGTGCGCCGCGTCCCCGCCGAGCGAGCCGTCGGTCGGGTTGACGTAGCTGTTGCTGTTCAGGTCGATGAACAGCACGTCCTTGTAGATGTACCAGAAGTCACCGCCGGAGCGGGTCGACTGGTCCCCGTTGTAGTACTGGCTCGACCGGTCCGTGTTCGGGGTGAAGTGGTGCTGCTCCCAGGACTTGCCGCCCACGTCGTGGTTGCCGATGGTCGCCGCGACCGGGTACTTCCGCAGCTCGTCGGGGGCGAGGAACGCGCTCCACTGGGCCTCGTTGTTCGCGGACTCGACGTGGTCGCCGCCGGAGACCAGCAGCTCGATGTCCGGGTTCGCGGTGGTGGCGTACCGCAGGGTCTCCGCCCAGCCGGCCTGGTCCTTCGCGATGTCGCCGGAGGAGCCGATCTGCGGGTCGCCGAAGAACAGGAAGTCGTAGTCGCCCTCGAAGTCCTGCGTCCGGAAGGAGTACGCCGGCGACCAGCTGCCCTCGAGGCCGACCCGGTACGAGTAGGCCGTGTTCTCCTTCAGGTTGGTGATGGTGGCGTGCCGGTTGTAGCCGGTGGTGGAGGTGTTCGCCGCGCCGACGGCGTCGAAGCTGACGGCATCGGCCGGGAACTCGCCGTTGACGATCGAGGCCGTCGGGGCGACCTGGACCTTCTGGGCGGTGTCGGCGGACGAGTACCAGGTCACGATGCGCTGGGTCTCGTTCGCGCCCACCCCGAGGATGATGCCGCTGTAGGTGGAGGCCTCGGCGGCGCTGGCGGCGGTGGTCAGACCGCCGGCCAGGGCCACGCCCAGGCCGAAGATGGCGGCGGCGGCCCCTGCGGCCACCCGACGCCGCGCACGCCCGGGGGCCTGCGCTGTGGTGCTCGGTCTCATCGATCTCCGTCCTTTTCCTGATGAGAGGTGTTGCGAGAGCGTCCTCAACGTGGCCCCGTCCGATGAACCGATCATGAATCCGGCCGGACCGGCTGGCATCGCTCCCACGAAGACCCGTGCGAGGTCACGCCCCGCTGACCCGCTGCACGAACCAGAACAGCCCCATGACGGTCACGCCCGCCGAGACCGCGCCCGTCGCCCAGAGGCCGGCCACCGGCGAGCGACGGCGCAGCACCGCCAGCAGCGGGAAGACCACGGCGATGATCGCGAGCTGGACCACCTCGA
>Ga0164243_10014374_pt1 | contig 11039 bp, 12 predicted proteins | sample OricompcompostOP_FD_108781 | JGI IMG/M metagenome (GOLD analysis project Ga0164243, IMG submission 108781) | Organic Plus compost microbial communities from Emeryville, California, USA - Original compost - Organic plus compost (OP) | ecosystem: Engineered > Solid waste > Mixed feedstock >...
GCGCTGAAGATCGCTGCCATGCGCAAGATGTGGTCCCTCAATCCGGCAATCCGCGATTATGTCGGGCCAGCAGAGTATGCTTGGGATTTCAACCAGCCGGGCTCCATGGCGGGATTCGGCCCGCTTGAAACGAAGGAAACCGTTGTCAGCTTCCTGTCGAAGACGGTGCGCGCAACGGAAACCGGCGCTGATGAAGCGGCCACTGGCCCGCAAGCCCCGCCAGCGGCCAATGCCGGGCCATATCCGGACATGCCACAGAACGGCGATGCCGATGCCGAGGCGGAAGTGCCTCCACCGGCAGCAGAGCCGGTTCGGTCCGACCAGGAGAGCCCGCAATCTTCGGACGCAGCGCAAGGATCGGAAGACGCCCGGGCGACCGAGGCCACAAATCGGCCCGTTACGGTACAGCGCCACGGAAGTGCGTTGCCGCGCTGACAGGCCCGCGGGTAACCTGATCCGCCAGGCGCCGACGGTCGGCCCCGCGATTGGTGTTGCAATTCCTCCGTGTGGGGATACTATTCAATTTACCCAATTCCGGGGCAGCACGGTCGAGGTCAGTGAATGAACCCAGACTTGCCGCTGGATCAGGCATTTGGAACGTCAGACGCGACGGGTGCTCCGGCCTTTGACGCTGATGATGTCGATCGCGCTCGTTCGGAAGAATACGCGCTTCTGGCCTCCCTGCTGCTCGCTCCGCCCGATGCGGACTTCCTCACCCGGCTTTCTTTCCTTCAGGAGAGCGACGACACGCCTCTCGGCCGCGCTCACGCCCACCTCGGGCGGGCGGCATCCTCCGTCTCCGCGGAAGCGGTGAAACGCGAATATTTCGATCTCTTCATCGGTATCGGACGCGGAGAGCTTCTGCCCTATGCGTCCTACTACCTGACAGGCTTCCTGAATGAACGTCCCCTTGCCTACCTGCGTGGGGACATGATGCGTCTCGGCATCGAGCGCGCCGACGGCCATTCCGAGCCGGAGGACCATCTCGGAACGCTCTGTGAAATCATGAGCGGCCTGGCAAGCGATCACTTCGCGGCGCAGCCAGACGATGAACGGAAGTTTTTCGAGCGGCACCTTGCGCCTTGGGCAGGACGCTTCTTCACCGATCTGGAAAGCGCGAAAGCAGCGAAATTGTACCGCGCGGTCGGCACGCTCGGGCGGCTCTTCATGGAGATCGAAGGCGAAGCCTTCGCCATGGAGGCGAGGCGAAGCGCGTAAAAGCGCCCAATACATTCGGGTGAAAGCCCGGGATTTGAGGGAGGACGGAGATGCAGGACAAGCGAGCGACGGAACTCAGCCGGCGCAATTTCCTCCGCGCGTTCGGCGGCGCTTCCACCACTGCCGTGGCGGCTGCCGCGCTCGCCCCGAGCGAAGCGCATGCCTATGACCCCGGCGAGGAGGAGACGCGGGCACGCTATCGGGAGACCGATCACGTCAAGGCCTTCTACCGTGTAAACAGCTATCCCGAGAAGAAATGAGGGCGCCATGCTGACGAAGCGCAAAAACGGACAGGCAAGGCGCACAGGCCTCCAGGCTCTGATGGGGAGCTCAGCATCGGCTCCCATGGACCGCAGGACATTCCTTCGCCGTTCCGGCCTTGTCGCCGGCGGGATGGCTTCACTTGGCGCCTTCCAGCTCGGTACGGTCAAGAAGGCGGCTGCGATCAGCCCGCCGCAACCGGGCGTGCCGATCGAGCTCAAGAAGAGCATCTGCACGCACTGTGCGGTTGGCTGCACTGTCACGGCCGAGGTTCAGAACGGCGTCTGGACCGGGCAGGAGCCTTCCTGGGACAGCCCCATCAACCGGGGCTCGCACTGCGCCAAGGGGGCCAGCGTGCGCGAACTGGTGCACAGCGAGCGCCGCCTGAAATACCCGATGCGGCTCACAGGCGGCCAATGGGAGCGCATCTCCTGGGACGAAGCGATCAACGGGATCGGCGACAAGCTGCTGGAGATCCGGGAAAAGTCAGGGCCGGAATCCGTCTACTGGATGGGATCGGCGAAATTTTCCAACGAGGGAACCTACCTGTTCCGCAAGCTCGCCGCCCTATGGGGAACCAACAACCAGGATCATCAGGCCCGCATCTGCCATTCGACGACGGTTGCCGGCGTAGCCAACACCTGGGGCTACGGGGCAATGACGAACTCGTTCAACGACATTCGCAACTCCAAGACCATGATCATCATGGGGGGCAACCCCGCCGAGGCGCATCCAATCGCGATGCAGCACCTGCTGGAAGGCAAGGAGCTCAACAATGCGAACCTGATCGTGGTGGACCCGCGTTTCACGCGCACTGCTGCGCATGCGACAGAATATGTCCGGTTCCGGTCCGGCACCGACATCGCCCTCATTTGGGGAATGCTCTGGCACATCTTCGAGAACGGCTGGGAGGACAAGGAATTTATCGCGCAGCGCGTCTACGGGATGGACGAGGTTCGCAAGGAAGTCACCAAATATACGCCCGAAGAGGTGGAACTGATCACCGGGGTTCCCGGGGAGCAGGTGAAGCGCATCGCCGAGATGTTCGCGACCCAGCGCCCGTCGACGATGATCTGGTGCATGGGGCAGACGCATCATACGGTCGGCACCGCCAATACGCGGGCGAGTTGCATTCTCTGCCTTGCCACGGGCAATGTCGGCAAGCCGGGCACCGGCGCCAACATTTTCCGCGGCCACGACAACGTGCAGGGTGCGACGGATATCGGCCTCGATGTGGTGACCCTGCCTTTCTACTATGGTCTGACGGAAAGCGCCTGGAAGCATTGGGCGCGGGTCTGGGAAATCCCGTACGAGGATCTGGTTGGGCAGTTTTCCTCCAAGGAGTTGATGGAGACGCCCGGCATCCCGCTGACGCGCTGGTTCGATTCCGTCTCGCTACCCAAGGAGGACGTCCAGCAGCCCGACGTGATGCGTGCGATGTTCGTCCAGGGCCATGCCTCGAACAGCATCGCCCGCATACCGGAATCGATGAAAGGCCTGGCCGGTCTCGAGCTGCTCGTCGTGGCCGATCCCCACCCGACCACCTGGGCCTCGCTCGCCGTGCAGGCAGGGCGCCAGGACAACACCTATCTGCTGCCGGTCTGCACGCAATTCGAGACATCGGGCTCCCGCGTCGCCTCCAACCGCGCCATCCAGTGGGGCGAGCAGATCGTGAAGCCCAGCTTCGAGCAGAAGGACGATTATCAGGTCATCTATCTTCTGTCGCAGAAGCTCGGGCTGGCGGAGTGGATGTTCAAGAGCATAGCCGTGGAGGGCGACCGCCCCGTGCCGGAGGACGTGCTACGGGAAATGAACCGTGGCAGCTGGTCGACCGGCTATTGTGGCCAGTCGCCGGAGCGGCTCAAGGCGCATATGCGCAACCAGCACAAGTTCGATCTGGTGACGATGCGCGCGCCGAAGGATGATCCGGAGGTGGGCGGTGACTATTACGGCCTGCCCTGGCCGTGCTGGGGAAAGCCGGAGATCCGCCATCCCGGAACCGCCAATCTCTACAGCACCGGTCTTCATGTGATGGACGGTGGCAGTCCGTTCCGCGCCCGTTTTGGCGTGGAACGGAACGGCGAGACGCTGCTTGCCGAGGGCTCCTATACCGAAGGGTCGGAGCTGACGGACGGCTATCCCGAATTTACGATGGCCGTGCTGCAGAAGCTCGGCTGGGACAAGGATCTGACGGCCGAAGAACGCTCGGTGATCGAGCAGATCGGCGCCGACATGGGCGACGTCGGCAAGGTGTCCTGGTCGACCGACCTGTCCGGGGGGATCCAGCGCGTGGCGCTCAGCCATGGCTGCCATCCCTACGGCAACGGCAAGGCACGGGCGGTGGCATGGAACCTGCCCGATCCGGTGCCGATCCATCGCGAGCCGATCTACACGCCCAAGGTCGAACTGGTCGCGAAATATCCGACTTATCCGGATGCCGTGCAGTTCCGCCTGCCCAATATCGGATTCAGCGTGCAGAAGGCGGCGGTGGACAACGGCATCGCCAGATCCTTCCCCATCATCCTGACCACCGGCCGCCTCGTCGAATATGAAGGAGGCGGCGAGGAAACCCGGTCGAACCGGTGGTTGGCCGAGCTGCAGCAGGAGATGTTCGTCGAGATCAATCCGGCCGATGCGGCAGAACGCGGCATCAGCGACGGCAGCTGGGTGTGGGTGAACGGCGCGGAAAGCAATGCGAAGGCACGGGTAAGGGCGCTGGTGACCGAGCGTGTCGGCAAAGGCGTGGCGTTCATGCCGTTCCACTTCGGCGGCTGGTTCCAGGGCGAGGACCTGCGGGCCAACTATCCGCAGGACGCCGATCCCTATGTGCTCGGCGAAAGCGCCAATACCATCACGACCTATGGCTACGATCCTGTGACGGGCATGCAGGAACCAAAGGTCACGCTCTGCCAGATCGCGGCGGCGTAACAGGGAGGAACGAAAAATGGCAAGAATGAAGTTCCTTTGCGATGCCGACCGCTGCATCGAGTGCAATGCCTGCGTCACTGCATGCAAAAACGAACACGACGTGCCATGGGGCATCAACCGGCGCCGCGTTGTCACGATCAACGACGGCAAGCCCGGTGAACGCTCGGTCTCCATGGCGTGCATGCACTGCACCGACGCTCCCTGCGCAGCGGTGTGCCCGGTCGACTGCTTCTATACGACCGCCGATGCCGTGGTGCTGCACTCCAAGGATCTGTGCATCGGCTGCGGCTACTGCTTCTACGCCTGTCCGTTCGGTGCTCCGCAATATCCGCGCGTCGGCAATTTCGGTTCGCGCGGCAAGATGGACAAGTGCACTTTCTGCGCGGCTGGTCCGGAACCGGATTCGACTGAGATCGAATATGCGAAATACGGCGCCAATCGACTGGCGGAAGGGAAGCTGCCGCTCTGCGCCGAAATGTGTTCGACCAAGTCGCTGCTTGCCGGCGATGGCGAGATCATCGCGGCAATCTACAAGGAGCGGGTTACGCAGCGCGGCTACGGCTCCGGCGCTTGGGGATGGCAGACCGCGTACCGGGAGACGGTTGACGTCTAGCGACGGGGCGGCCGATCCCGCCCGGTGCAGGCAGCTGAGGAGGATGGAAGAAATGCGGATATGTGCGCTTGGTCGACTGATTGCGCCAGCCATCGCAGCGCTCATTCTTGCTTTCGGTCTGTTTGTCGCGCCGGCTGGGGCGCAGGAAGGCACATCGGGAAGCAATCCGACCGCCCAGGCGGTCAACGAGCAGCAGCTCCTCAACGAACTGAAGAAGATCGAGGGGCGCGTCACCATTCCAAACACTTCGGCCGGGCTGCTCCAACAGCCGCAAGGACGCGATTATCGTGCCTTCCACGAAGGCGCGTTGCCCTGGATCGGCGGCATCGTCATCATCGGCATGCTTCTGGTGCTGGCGCTGTTCTACTTTATCAGAGGCCGCATCCGTACGCTGGCAGGCGAATCGGGCATCAAGATCCTGCGTTTCAACACCATCGAACGGCTCGCCCACTGGACCACGGCCGCGGCCTTCATCGTCCTCGCCATCACGGGCCTGAATTTCATCTTCGGCAAGCGCCTGCTCATGCCCCTGATCGGACCGGACGCGTTCTCAACCTGGTCAATCTGGGCGAAATATGCGCACGACTTCGTGTCCTGGGCGTTCATGCTCGGCGTGCTCGTCATGCTGGTTGCCTGGATATGGGACAACCTTCCGGATCGCTACGACATCAACTGGCTGAAGACCGGGGGCGGACTGTTCGACAGGTCAAACAGGACGCATCCACCGGCGGGCCGTTTCAACACCGGCCAGAAGCTCATCTTCTGGACCGTTGTGCTGGGAGGCATCGCACTATCGGTGTCCGGCATCTTCATGCTGTTTCCGTTCGCCTTTACGGATGTCAACGGCATGCAGACAGCCCAGTATTTCCACGCCACGATTGGCGTCATCCTGATCGGGGTGATCATTGCCCACATCTACATCGGCACGCTCGGGATGGAAGGCGCCTATGAGGCAATGGGGTCCGGTACAGTCGATCTGAACTGGGCAAAAGAGCACCACAGCGCCTGGGTGGAGGCGCAGCAGGCCAAATCGCGTGGGCCGCACGCTGCCGCCGAGCCCGCCGAGTAACCCTGTCCGTTCCAAGCAAAACGCCCGGACATCGATCCGGGCGTTTTTGCGCTCCGCATCTCTAAGGGGTCTGCTCAGGAGGAGGTCTCATCGGCTTCGGCGGCGGATGCGCCGCCGGGTTCGCCGGTCCAGTTCCGCCCGACAAGATTGTCGCCCGGATTGCCCACCCGCGTGCTGTCGCTGCTGAAAACCTGCCAGGAAGGCTGCTGCTGCTCCCGTAAGACGTAACCCGCTCCCACCGCGATTACGATTGCAAGGACAATTCCCGTCAAGATGATGCGCATCGTGCCCTTTCCCTCCTGTCGCCCTTGACACCGGATCGACGCCGCCTGGGCCGATCCTGCTCGCTTCTATTGCTCTGCGGGTTCCTCCGGCGCAGCCCCCTGCCCGGGATCGGCAGCTCCTGGCGGCTGAGCCGCGCCTGATTTCTGCTGAAATTGCAGATCGAGCGCCGCCAACGCCATCAGCGGCGGCGGCATATCGACTCCGGCGACCCTCATTTCCCGCGCGGCTTCCTGGCACTTCGCAATGTCATTCGCGTCGGCGAGCTGCTGCGCCTCTTCGACCGTCATTACCGACTCCTTGGGCGTGCTGGCGACATCGGCGGGAGGCGTCGGCGCAGCCCTCGTATCCCGCTGGGGTGCATTTGCCACGGAGCCGGACGCCCCTTGGTCATTGCCTGACTGCGGTGCATCACTTGCCACGCCCTCCTGACCGGTAACCGCCTGCGCAGAATTCGAACCGGAGCTTGGCTCGGCTGAGGCACCTTCGTCAGTGGCGGTCGTGCCTGCCAAAGCCGATGATCCCTCCTGGTTCGGGTCCGCCGGCTGATCGGGCGATGCCTGCTGCTGCGGCGGCGCCGATTCTTTCGCCCGGGCCGCTTGCTGGGCGGAGCCTGCGGCCGGTTTTGCCGCATCATCGGGTTCAGGCGGAGGGGCCTTCATGAAGGCGAGGAGTTCCTGACACAGATTGGCCGGGCCGCCCGCCTGGGGAGCAGCGCCTGCCGGCGTGTCGGCAGATGGAGCATTCGGTTGAGGTGATGTGGTGGATTGTGCCAGGCAAGTCGACGCCGAAAGCGCCAATATTCCTGCAAGAGCGATTTTTTTCATCGCCGCTCCTCCCATGTTTCAGACGGCGGCCGGCGATATGGCATGACCTGCCGGTTCATCGCACGACCTGATCCGACTGAAATGACTATCCTGGAGCTTACGTTCCCTTACCAACAAAAGCTAGTGCGCCTTGCCGCAGGGGGCCGAAGGAACGCCCGGATAGCGGGATCACTGTGCCGGCAAACGCCGGTCGGCGGGTTATCCCAGGAGATCCCACAGGAAGCGGAAGGACACCAGAAGCAGGAACAATCCGAATGCGGTCTCGAGCGCACGTCTTTGCAGGGCGTGCGCGAGCGTCACGCCGAGGCGCGTCGTAAGAAGGGAGGTCGGGATCGTGAGGGCGAAGGCAGCGAGCGATATGAAGCCGATGGCGTCGGGAGGCAGGTCGGGACGGCCGTATCCCGCGGCTATGTAGCCCAATGTCCCGGGGATTGCGATGAGGACGCCAACGCCCGCAGCGGTGGAGACCGCGCGGTGGATGGGCACGCCGTGCAATGTCATCGCCAGATTCGACACCGCTCCACCGCCGATGCCCATCAGCGCGGAGACAAGGCCGATGACGGCGCCATAGATGCGCAGGACACGTTTTTCCGGCAATCCCTCGCGCAAACGCCAGCCCTTTCCTCCGGTGAGCAACTTTGCCGCGTTTACCGTCGCCACCGCGACGAAGACCCCCTGGAAAACGGCTGGATCGGCATAACGTGCGATTGCGGCCCCTAGCAGCACGCCGACGAGAACCGGCAGAGCCCAGACCCTCAGGAGAGCCATGTCCACCGTTCCCTTGGCGTGATGCGCCCGCGCCGAACTTATCGAGGTGGGCACGATGACGGCGAGCGATGTCCCGACCGCGAGGGGCATCGCCACCTCGGGCTTGTATCCCAGGATGCCGAAGATCTCGTAAAAGACGGGCACCGAAATGGCGCCTCCGCCGATGCCGAACAGACCAGCGAGGAAGCCGATCGCTGCTCCGGCCACGACCAGGGCGGCGACCAGCGCGAAAAGCGTTTCCGGATCGGCGAATATTTCCACGGCTTTAATCCAGGAGCATGCGGGTGAGGCTCGCGCCCTCGAAACGCCCGAGGCCTTCGGTCAATGCACGTGCATAACTGACTCTTGCAGTTTCGGACAGGGGCAGCCGTTTGCCGCTCGTGGCCGCGAGCTGCAGTCGACCGCGCTTTGCGAGCAGGAAGACCCGAGACACATCACGGCAGTCGGAACAGGATCCAAGTAAGATAACAAACACGGAATTTTGTATCGATGTTTGCGATTTATAATCCGGGGCACAACATTTTAAGGAAGTATTATGCTGCCCATCGCTCACCGACACAGCCACAGCCTGACCAATACTGGAATTCAGCTTCCTGAGAGTCCTCCCTCCAGGCAGGATACCACCGTCAGAGAGGCATCTCAGCTTTCATCACATTGGAAGAACCGTGGCGATGGCATTTCACAGGAGGGAACCGACCTTGCGGCCATTCTGAAGCGGGATCCTCTGACAGCCTTGACCCGCGATCTCTTCAGCGATCCTCGCGCCCGAGAAAGCAGCCGCGAAAAGAGGATGGACAACAACTTCCCGTACGAGTTCCGTCAAAGTGTGCCGCTTGAGGCCGATGCGCGAGCGCGGCTGCAACCTGCCGACGCGGACGTGCCGCCCGCCGTGCAGCGTATCGCCACCAATCCGACGACAAGCGGCATCGCCGCTCAGGGCAGCACAACGAGCCCGCAAACCGGACATGACACCATGGGTGTCGCGATGGGCAGATCGGGAACGGTTACCGACGACAGGACCGATCTGACGACGACGGGATTGTCGGACTGTGGGGCGCTGGCTGTGCTTACCAATCCCGATGACAACGGCGTGTACAGATCCCGTACCCTGGCTCATTTTTCCGGGGGCAATTTGAACAGCCCGATGGATGGCCGGAGCGATGCGTTCGGCCTGGTGAACGATCTTCGACAGCAATTGCAGGACGCCGGGGGCGGCAGAGTCATCTGGATCGGCGGAACGGGGAGCGGGCGTGACCAGGGATTGAGATCCGCGCTTGGACAGGAAGACAGAAACGGAGGCCAGCCTCTCCTGGATCTGTTTGCATCGCCGGGCGTCGAATCTGCGATAACGGCTTCCAACGCCGTCACCATCGCTCCCGACGGTTCCTTCACCATCCAGGATGGTACCGGCAGAGGAACTTTAAGCGAGCAGGAGAAGCGAAGAATCCTGCAGGAGGCGGATGATACCGGCTCCCGGTTCATTGCTCCAGGGACCACCACGACAACGGAAAGCAACGCGTATCACTACTCGGACGATCCTCTTGCGAGAGAAGAACTGGATGCCGAGCCACCGATCAATCCGGGCGGCGCGGTGGACGAGAATGGCTATGTTGTGTTTGACCCCGACAACGCTGAGCCCTCACCCCTCGTCGGTGTGCCCTACGAAGTGGTAACCGCCGGTTCCTGAACCAAACCGTGAGGCCAGCCCAGGCAAGGACCGATGCCCGGGCGGAGGGTGACGTGCGCTGCAGCCAGCGTTCCGTGGTCAGATTGGCGAGGCAGACACGCCTGATCATTCGGTAACAAGCGATGGCTGGCACCGATGGTGACAAGACGCTCGACGACCGGCTGACCGAAAGCGGCCGGTCTATACTCCGCCGCGCCGCCGTCACTGAAAAAAAGAACATCCGCGCGCGCACGATCTTACCCGAAGGAGCGGACGCGCGCGAACGGTTGCTTGACTCCAATGACAGTTTGCACTAACCGTTAGTCATGACTAATACACGTGCAGCCTTCAAGAGCCTGGCAGCCTTGGGTGACCCCACCCGACGGATGATCTTCGAGCGTGTCTCCAGAAAACCATCGGCCGTCGGTGAGCTCGCGCGCGACCTGCCGGTCACGCGCTCGGCCGTCTCACAACATCTGCGGGTTCTGAAGGAGGCCGGGCTGGTGCAGGACACAGCGGAGGGAACTCGGCGCATCTACAGGCTCGATCCGCGCGGCATCGCGGCGATGCGCGATTGGCTCGACTCCCATTGGGCGGCTGCGCTCGGCGCCTTCAAAGACTTTGCGGACAACCTGGAGGATGAGGAGGAATCATGACCGTGGCGCCGATCATTACGTCAGTCGCCGTCGAGGCGCCCCCGGAGCGGGCGTTCGAACTGTTCACACGGCAGATGGGGCGCTGGTGGCCGAAAGGGATAGGCAAGACGCCATTCGTTGAGGTCGTTCTGGAGGCGCGTGAAGGCGGGCGATGGTTCGAGCGCGACGCCGAAGGCGTCGAAACACAATGGGGCGCGGTGCTGGCGTGGGAGCCTCCTCAACGACTGCTGCTTGCCTGGCAGATCAACAGCCGCTGGAATTATGACGCCGATTTCATGACCGAGGTCGAAGTGACATTCACTCCGGCAGATGGCGGCACGCGCATTACGCTGGAGCACCGACAACTTGAACGCTACGGGGCCGATGTCGCGCGTCATACCGAAATGCTGCGCGGCGGATGGCCGACGATCCTCGGCAAGTACGCTGCTTTCGCTAACGAACGGGAATAGTGAGGGAAGCTGCCAATGTTCACCGTCTATACAATTCCGGGCAGTCCATATGCACGCGCCGTGCTCACGACGCTCGAAGAGAAAGGCGCCACCTATCGGATCGCACCGCTTACGCCGGACGTGCTGCAATCGGCGGAGCATTTGGCCAGACATCCGTTCGGCAAGATGCCCGTCATCGAGCACGACGGCTTTCGCCTCTACGAAACGCAGGCGATCCTCCGCTATCTGGATCGCCTTCTCCCCGAGCCTCCGCTCACGCCGCGCGACATTCGCCAAGCCGCGCGCATGGACCAGGTGATGAA
>Ga0164243_10014375_pt1 | contig 11039 bp, 10 predicted proteins | sample OricompcompostOP_FD_108781 | JGI IMG/M metagenome (GOLD analysis project Ga0164243, IMG submission 108781) | Organic Plus compost microbial communities from Emeryville, California, USA - Original compost - Organic plus compost (OP) | ecosystem: Engineered > Solid waste > Mixed feedstock >...
CGGCGCGCACCCCGACCTGCTTGCCGGCGACCGCCGACGTCTCCGCGTACAGCCGGTCGATGCCCTCCTGGCCCGCGCCGGAGGCCGCCTGGTACGAGGCCACGACCAGCTCGCGCAGCCCGTACTCGCGGTGCACCGCGCCGAGCGCGGCCATCATCGACAGCGTCGTGCAGTTCGGGTTGGCGATGACGCCCTTGGGCCGCTCGGCCACCTTCGCCGCGTTGACCTCCGGCACCACCAGCGGCACCTCGGGGTCCATGCGGAACGCGCCCGAGTTGTCCACCGCGATCGCGCCGCGCTCGACCGCCACCGGCGCCCACTGCGCCGAGACCTCGTCCGGCACGTCGAACAGCGCGATGTCCACGCCGTCGAAGGCCTCCGGCGACAGCGCCACGACCTCCTTCTCCTGCCCGCGCACGGTCAGCTTGCGCCCGGCCGAGCGCGGCGAGGCGATCAGCCGCACCTCGTCCCAGGGGAAGGTCTCGCGCTGGCCCATGATGTCGAGCATCACGCTGCCGACGGCGCCGGTCGCGCCGACGACGGCCAGGGTTCCCGCGCCCATCAGCGACCACTCCCCGCGTACACGACGGCCTGCTCGTCCCCGCCCAGCTCGAAGGCGGCGTGCAGCGCGGCCACCGCGTCCTCGAGCTGGGGTTCGCGCACCAGCACCGAGATCCGGATCTCCGAGGTGTTGATGATCTCGATGTTCACCCCGGCGTCGGTCAGCGCCTCGCAGAAGGTCGCGGTCACGCCCGGGTGCGAGCGCATGCCCGCGCCGACCAGCGAGACCTTGCCGACCTGGTCGTCGTAGACCACGTCGTGGAAGCCGACCGCGCCGGCGATCTTCTCCAGCTCGGCGACCGCCTCGGCGCCGTTGCTCTTCGCCACGGTGAACGTGACGTCGGTGCGTCCGGAGTCGGTGCTCGACACGTTCTGCAGCACCATGTCGATGTCGATCTCCGCGTCGGCGACGGCGCGGAAGATCCGCCCCGCCACCCCCGGGTTGTCCGGCACACCGCGCACGGTGACCTTGGCCTCGGACCGGTCGTGCGCCACGCCGGTGATCATCGCCTGTTCCACGGAAAGGTCCTCCACTGAGCCGGACACGATCGTTCCGGGCTTGGGTGAGTACGACGAGCGGACGTGCAGGGCCACCCCGTACCGGCGGGCGTACTCGACGGCCCGCAGGTGCAGGACCTTGGCCCCGGTCGCGGCGAGCTCCAGCATCTCCTCGTAGGTGATGCGGTCGAGGCGCCGGGCGTCCGGCGCGATCCGCGGGTCCGCGGTGTAGACCCCGTCGACGTCGGTGTAGATCTCGCAGACGTCGGCCCGCATGGCCGCGGCGACCGCGACCGCCGTGGTGTCGGAGCCGCCGCGGCCGAGCGTGGTGATGTCCTTGGAGTCCTGGCTCACGCCCTGGAAGCCCGCGACCAGCACCACGTTGCCCTCGTCGAGCGCCTCGCGCACGCGACCGGGGGTGACGTCGATGATCCGGGCGTTCTGGTGCGCCGAGGTGGTGATCACCCCGGCCTGCGAACCGGAGAACGAGCGAGCCTGCTCGCCGAGCGACTCGACCGCCATGGCCACCAGCGCGTTGGAGATCCGCTCACCTGCCGTGAGCAGCATGTCCAGCTCCCGCTCCGGCGGCTCCGGGTTGACCTGGTTGGCCAGGTCCAGCAGCTCGTCGGTGGTGTCGCCCATGGCCGAGCAGACGACCACGACGTCGTTGCCGGCCTTGCGGGTCTCGACGATCCGCTCGGCCACCCGCCTGATCCGATCAGCACTCTCCAGCGAGGAACCGCCGTACTTCTGGACGACGAGCGCCACGTGTCACTAACCTCCTCGCGCGTTCCTCTCGGGGTGCTACCCCCGCAAGGCAGCGGTCGTCCCGGGTGCGAAGATTTTCCGCACTGACGCCGGAGCCGACGAAAAGCAAGGCGCACCTCCCGGAGGAGGTGCGCGGATGCTCCGCGACGCGGCGGAGGAGCAGCGCAGGACCACCGTGAGGCCGCCCGAGCGCCCCTCCACCGGGTCGCTCCGCTGCCGGACCAGCCTACCGAAGCGCGACCGCGCGAACCCACACCACCGGCCCCGTCTAGGCTGGACGCGCGGCCTGTCAGACGTGCGGAAGGAGCGGGTTGTCCACCACGTCCGGAGCGGTCGACGCCCGCATCTCCGGCAGCTCGGACCACCCCGCTGAACAGCGCAGACCGCCCCGCGGGCCGTGGCGCGGCGCGGTCGGCGCGGCACTCCTGCGGCACCGGTCCCGGCTGCTGCTGGTCGCGCCGGCCGCGGTGTACCTCGCCATCCGGCTGCTGGGGCTGGGGACGCTGTCGTGGCTGGCCGCCGTGCACGGCTACTCGCTGGACAGCCGGCTCGAGGCGTGGGACGGCCAGTGGTACGTGGAGATCGCCGAGCACGGCTACGCGGGCGTGGACCCGGGCATGACCGACGGCTACGGGCACCGCCACCCGGAGACGCCGCTGGCGTTCTTCCCCGGCTACCCGGTGCTGGCGCGGCTGGTCGGCACGCTCGTGCCGGGGCTGAGCACGACCGCCGCTGCGGTGGTGGTCAGCTTCGTGGCCGGCGTGTTCGCCGCGTACGGGCTGCGCCGGCTGACCCGCTGGCTCGGCGGTTCGCAGAAGGCGGGCCTGCTGCTGGTGGCGCTGTTCGCGGCCTCGCCGATGGCGGTCGTGCTGTCGATGGCCTACTCGGAGGCGCTGTTCTGCGCGCTGTCGATCTGGGCAATCGCCGGGGTGCTGGAGCGGCGCTGGCCGCTGGCCGGGGCCTGCTGCGCCGCGGCGGGCCTGGTGCGGCCGACCGCCTCGGCGCTGATCCTCGTCGTGGGGCTGGCGGCGCTGGTGGCGATCTGGCGGCGGCGCGACTCGTGGCGGCCGTGGCTGGCGGCGGCTCTGGCCCCGTCCGGCATGGTCGGCTACATCGGCTGGGTGGCGCTGCAGACGGGCCAGCTGAACGGCTACTTCGACCTGCAGCGGCGCGGCTGGTCCTCGTCGTTCGACGGCGGCGGGGCCACGCTGGAGTTCGTGGTCAGGACGCTGGCGCTGAACCGCTCGGTGCTGGAGACCTTCACCGTGTGGATCGTGCTGGCCTCGGTGGTGCTGCTGGTGCTCTGCGTCCGCCACCGCCACCCCTGGCCGCTGGTGCTGTTCTCCGCGGCGGTGATGGTGCTGGACCTGGGATCGGACGGGCTGATGTACTCCAAGGTCCGGTTGATGCTGCCGGCCTTCGGCCTGCTCGTGCCGGTCGCGGTCGGCCTGGCGAACCGGCGGACCACGACCGCGGTCGCCACCACGGCGCTGATCGTGTGCTTCGGCTCGTGGTTCGGCGCCTACTCGCTGACGGCCTGGTCGTACGCGATCTGACGGCCGTGCGCGATCGACCAGCTGCCCCACCGCCCTTGGGAGGTTGCCCGTGACCGGAGCGGACAGCGACGAGATCCACCGCAAGCCCGCGGACTCCGCGGTCCCGCTGCACCCGCTGCTGGCCGAGCGCTGGAGCCCGCGCTCGCTGGACCCGAGCACCGAGCTCACCGACCGGCAGTTCACCGCGCTGTTCGAGGCGGCCCGCTGGGCGCCGTCGTGGGGCAACACCCAGCCCGCGCGGTACGTCGCCGGTCGCCGCGGTTCGCCCACCTTCGAGCGGATCCGGGCGACGCTGTCCCGCGGCAACGTCGGCTGGACGGCGCCGGCGGCGGCCCTGGCGATCGGGGTGGCGCGCACCCGCGACGACGACGGGGAGCCGTTGCCCTACGCCGAGTACGGGGTGGGGCTGGCGACGGAGAACCTGGTGCTGCAGGCGGTCGCCGAGGGGCTCGTGGCCCACCAGATGGCCGGTTTCGACCGGGAGGCGGCCCGGGCCGAGTTCGGGATCCCGGAGGGGTTCGAACCGGTCGTGGCGATCGCGGTGGGCGGCCCGGCGAGCCCGGAGGCGTTGGACGGGCGGCTGCGGGAGAAGGAGCTGGCTCCGCGGTCGCGACTGGGTCTCGACGAGATCGCCTTCACCGGCCACTGGGGAACGCCAGCCTTCTGACCTGCGGCGATCCGAACTTCCGCAGAACGGATGATATCCATTCCGTGAAGACCATTACTTACTGTGGAGTAGTGCCGTACGACTTTCACCCGTGCGGGCGAAAAACCGATCGGCCGCGGCCGCGCTGGACAACGCGGATCCGCTGGCCCACCTCCCCGCCCGGTACCAGCTGCCGCCCGGCGTGATCCGCCTGGACGGCAACGGGGCCGGGCCCTGGACCGAGACCTCCGCGCACCGGCTGCGCCGGTGCCGCGAACACCGCTGGCGCAGGCCCGGCGCGCAGCCGCGCGCTTCCGCCCGCGAGGAGGAGCGCGCCACCGCGGGCGCGCTCGCGCCGCTGCTCGGCGCCGATCCCGACGAGCTGTCGATCAGCGAGTCCAGCCCCGTCAACCTGTTCAACGCGCTGGTGGCCGCCACCAAGCTGCGCCCGGAACGGCCGGTGCTCGTCGTCGGGCACGACTGCCTCGCCACCGACGGCGTGCTGGCCCGCTCGGCGGCCGACTTCGGCTGCCGCGAGCTGCGCGTGCTCGACCGCGGGCAGGACCTCGGCGAGGTCCTCGACGAGCGGGTCGCGGTGGTCGCGCTCTCGCACACCGACCTGGCCACCGGGGCGCTGCGCGACCCGGCGCGGCTCGGCGCCGAGGCGCACCGGCACGGGGCCCTGGCCCTGCTCGACCTCACGCACTCCGCCGGCGCGCTCGCGGTCGACCTGCGCGCCTGGGGCACCGACCTGGCGATCGGCGGCGGCGACAAGTACCTCGGCGGCGGCCCGGGCGCTCCCGCCTACTCGTTCGTCGCCGAGCGGCACCAGCAGGCGCTGGCCACCACCCCGCAGACGTGCTGCGCCGAGACCGTCGACCCGCTGCGGACCGGGCTCGGCGCCCGCCCCTCCCCGCTGTCGCTGGCGACGCTGCGGGGCGGGCTCGCCGCGCTGGAGGGCGTCTCCACCGCCGATCTGGAGCGCAAGGCGAACGGTCTGGTGGAGCTGTTCCTGCGGCGGCTGGAGCTGCCGGGCGGCACCGACCGGGTCGAGCTGCTCTCCCCCTCGCCGGACGGTCCCCGCGGCAGCGAGGTGCTGCTGCGGCACCCGCAGGTGCACCGGATCGCTGACGGGCTGTGCTTCCGCGGCGTGCTGGGGACCGTGGTGGAGCCGGACGTCCTGCGGTTGAGCTTCGCCCCGTCCTGGCTGCGCTACGTCGACGCGTGGGAGGCCGCGGAGCTGCTGCGCGAGGTCCTCGACGACCTCGACCGGGCGCGGCTCAGCGCGCGGAGCGGATGATCCGCACCGCCAGCGAGGTCGCCAGCAGCCAGAACAGCGCCGCGATGCCGTAGTTGACCGCCACGGCCGAGCGCGGGTCGCCGGGGGTGAACAGGTCGGAGAAGCCCAGCGCCAGCGGCTGGGCCCAGGCGGCGACGAACCGGGTGATCCCGTTGTCCGGGTTGGCCTGGCCCACGGTCAGCACGACGTGGGCGAGCATGAGCAGTGCCGCGAGGGAGCCGAACCAGCGCGCGAGGGTCTCCACCACGCCGGCCGCGCGGCGCCGGGCGCGGGCGACGTCGACCGGCCGCCGGTGCCTGCGGGTCGGCGCACCGTCGTCGACGCCGACCGCGGTGGTCACTTCCTCGGGCATGCCGGCAGTTTCGCACGCCGATCACGGCGGCGGTAGGAGCCGCGGCGGATCAGCCGAACACCCGGGCGAGCAGCCCGCCGACCAGCACCCAGAACGCGGCGGCCAGCCCGTAGTCGGCCAGCACCTGCGACACCGGGTCGGGGGTCTGCACCAGCCCGGGGAAGAACAGCGCGAGCCCGCTCGAGGCCTGCTCGACCGACTGGGCCAGTCCGGTGCTCTCCGGGAAGCCGAACAGCACGAACACCACGTGCAGCACGAGGATCGCGGCCAGCAGGAAGCCGATCCCGCTGATCAGCGTCGCGACGGCGGAGTTCGCCCGGGAGGAGCTCTTCTTCGCGGCCATGATCCCCATTCTGCCCACCGCCGCGGCCGGATTGGTCCGAATTCCGCCGCGAGCGGATCTGCCCAGGTGAGCGGGGTCACTTGCGTCGGCGGCGGCGGATCTGGTTAGCCTGGGCGACGTGGCACGCGCCCTCCTGCTTAGCCGCCGCGACGGGGTCAGTTAGACCGGCCCCTCGTCGCGGGGTACGAGCGCGCCGGTCGGCAACCGACCCATCCGGTCACTGCGCGAGACCGGCAACCGAGCAGGAGCATTCCACCTCATGACCGAATTCGAGCAGCCGCACGCGCCCACGTCCGGCCAGGTGCGCACGCCTTCCCGTCCCGCTCCCGCGGACCAGCAGCCGTGGAACCCGCAGCGCGGCAGCTGGATGCCGTTCCACCGCTACAAGCCGTTCCAGGAGCTGGTCGAGGACGTCTCGCTGCCCGACCGGACCTGGCCGGACCAGCGCATCACCCGCGCCCCGCTGTGGTGCGCGGTGGACCTGCGCGACGGCAACCAGGCGCTGATCGACCCGATGTCGCCGGCCCGCAAGCGCCGCATGTTCGACCTGCTGGTGCGCATGGGCTACAAGGAGATCGAGGTCGGGTTCCCGGCGGCCAGCCAGACCGACTACGACTTCGTCCGCGAGATCATCGAGGACGGCGCGATCCCCGAGGACGTGCGCATCCAGGTGCTGACCCAGTGCCGCCCGGAGCTGATCGAGCGCACCTTCGCCGCCCTGGAGGGGGCGCACTCGGCGATCGTGCACCTGTACAACTCGACGTCGATCCTGCAGCGCCGGGTCGTGTTCCGGGAGGAGCGCGAGGGCATCAAGAAGCTCGCCGTCTCCGGCGCGGAGGTCGCCCTGGAGCAGGCGCGCAAGTACCCGGACACCGACTTCCGGTTCCAGTACTCGCCGGAGTCCTACACCGGCACCGAGCTGTCCTACGCCGTCGAGGTCTGCGACGCGGTCACCGAGGTGCTGCAGCCGACGCCGGAGCGGCCGGTGATCCTGAACCTGCCGGCCACGGTGGAGATGGCGACGCCGAACGTCTACGCGGACTCCATCGAGTGGATGCACCGCAACCTGGCCCGCCGCGACTCGGTGATCCTGTCGCTGCACCCGCACAACGACCGCGGCACCGGCATCGCCGCCGCGGAGCTGGGCTACCAGGCCGGCGCGGACCGCATCGAGGGCTGCCTGTTCGGCAACGGCGAGCGCACCGGCAACGTCGACCTGGTGGCGCTGGGCGTGAACCTGTTCAGCCAGGGCGTGGACCCGCAGATCGACTTCTCGGACGTCGACCACATCAAGCGGACCGTCGAGCACTGCAACCAGCTGCCGGTGCCCGAGCGCCACCCGTGGGGCGGCGAGCTCGTCTACACCGCGTTCTCCGGCAGCCACCAGGACGCGATCAACAAGGGGCTGCAGGCGCTGCGCGACGAGGCCGCGGAGGCCGGCGCGGACGTGGACGACCACCCGTGGGAGGTCCCGTACCTGCCGATCGACCCGAAGGACCTGGGCCGCAGCTACGAGGCGGTCATCCGGGTCAACTCGCAGTCCGGCAAGGGCGGGGTGGCCTACCTGATGAAGACCGAGCACCAGCTGGACCTGCCGCGCAAGCTGCAGATCGAGTTCTCCAAGCTGGTGCAGCAGCGCACCGACTCGGGCGGCGGCGAGGTCGGCGCCGACGAGATGTGGGACGTGTTCTCCGGCGAGTACCTGGAGACCGCGGGCCCGCTGCAGCTGGTGCAGCAGCGGCTCACCGGTGAGGCCGGCGACGAGTCGCTGTCCGCGACCGTGGTCGTCGACGGGGAGCGCGCGGAGATCAGCGGCGCCGGCAACGGGCCGATCGCCGCGTTCGTCGACGCGCTGACCACCGTGGGCTACGACGTGCGCGTCATGGACTACCACGAGCACGCGCTGACCAGCGGCGACGACGCCCGCGCGGCGGCGTACCTGGAGTGCGCGGTCGGCGGCGAGGTCTTCTGGGGCGTCGGGGTGGACACCTCGACGGTCACGGCCTCGCTGCGCGCGGTGGTGTCGGCGATCAACCGCGCCCACCGCTGAGCGCGACCCGCGGTCCGCGGCCGGGCGGGACGTGCCGCCCGGCCGCGGTCACGCGTCGACCTTCTCCTGGGCCGGTTCCTGCCGGCGGGCGCGGCGGCGCCGGACGTAGAGCCAGGCGCCGACGGCGACCAGCGCGGTCGCGATCAGCGCGACCCAGGACACCTGCTTGAACCACTTCTCGGCGACGATCCCGAACAGGTAGGCCACGGTGGTGATCGTGCCGGCCCACAGCACGCCGCCGCTGGCGTTGGCGGCGAGGAACTTCGGGTAGGACATCCCGAGCACCCCGGACAGCGGCCCGGCCAGGATGCGCAGCAGCGCGACGAAGCGGCCGAACAGCACGGCCCACGCGCCCCAGCGCTCGAAGCTGCGCTCGGCGCGGGCGATCTGCTCGGGGCCGAAGTGCTTGGGGAACCTGCGGCCGAGCCTGCCGAGCAGCGCGGTGCCGTAGCGCTTGCCGACCGCGTAGCCGATCGAGTCCCCGACGATCGCGCCGGCCGCGGCGGCCACGCCCAGCAGGACCGGGTCCGCCAGGCCCGTGGAGGCGCCGACGCTGGCGCTGATGAGCACGATCTCGCCGGGCAGGGGGACGCCGACGCTCTCCACACCGATGACGAGGCCGACCACCAGGTAGATGACCAGGGGCGAAATCGAGTGCAGCAGTTCCACCATGCGTATGTCGTCCTTCTCCCGGGTTCGGCCCGGTTCGCGGCCAAGGTCACGGGACCGGAGGCCTCTCGCCTCGCGGCGGTGGCGCCCCCGTTCACCACCGGCCCGCTACCAGCGTACGGACGGCCGGACGGGGCGGCGGCCATGCGGCGGAGAGGCCACGATCGCACAACTGGCGGCGCGGTCCGAGCGCGGTGCGGGCACCCGAGCTGCCCTGCAGTTCTTCGCAAATCGGGCAAGATCACGCAGCGTCCCCGCGATGCCGGGAAGGCGAAATTTGCTCCGAACGGAGCAGCGTTCGCCACCGTCCTCTTTCCGCAGCGCCCTTGATCTCGGCGGCCACGAGCGGTTGGCTCGGGCCGTGGACGAGCAACTCCGGTGGCGGATCCCCGCGCGGAACGCGCACGGCGACGAGCGCCAGGTGAGCGTGCTGGTGCTCGGCGATCGGGTGCTGGTGGTGCTGCCGCCCGGAGACGTGCTCGTGTTCGAGCCGGACCAGGCGCTCGACCTGGCTGCGGCGCTGGACGGATCGGTCCGGCCGTGACGACCCCGGACACCGACCTCAGCTTCGATCCCCGCGACCCGTACTTCCCGGTGCGCGGCTCCGACGTGCGGTGGGCGGTGCAGGTGTTCACCGCGGTGAACGGCTGCGGGCTCGACCCGGCGAGCGCGCAGCTCCGCGGAGGCGGTGTCCGCGCCCGGTGCGCCCAGCTCGGCCAGCAGCGGTCCGCGCCCGGCGAGGTCGACGTGTCCGTCGACCGCGACGGCGGGGCGGTCGTCTGGTCGGTCCGGGTGCGGCACGAGGAACCGGTCAAGGCGGTCAAGCTGCTGCTGGCGGGCCTGCCCGCCGACGGCTGGTGGGCCCCGAACACGGGCCCCGCGGCGCTCGGCGCACCGTTCCGGCTCGACTACCCGGGCCCGTCGTGGGCCACGCCGTGGGCCGCCGCGGACGGGGTGTGCCTCAGCGTCCGGGACCGGCAGGTGCGGCGCACGACCCTGCGCGTCGGCCGACCGCCGCGCTCCGACCACCCGACCGTCGAGGTCCTGCACCGACCGGCCGCGGCCGACCGCGCGACGACCTGCGAGGTTCCGCCGATCCGCCTGCGCGAGACCGCGGATCCGCAGCCCGACCTCGACGAGCACCTGTCGTTCGTCGAACGCGCCCACGGCCTGGTCCCGTGGGAGCGGCGCACCGACGTCCCGGGATGGCTGCGCGAAACCGCGCTCGTGGTCACGCTGCACGGCCAGCACTGGACCGGGCACGTGTTCAACACCTTCCCGCGCATGGCCGAGGCGCTGCGGTTCGTTTCGCAGCACATCGAGCCGCGGCGGGTCCTGGCCTTCTTGCCCGGCTGGGAGGGCCGCTACTACTACGACTACCCGCGCTACGCGCCCGGCGCTGATCTCGGCGGTGCCGCGGGCTTCGACGCCCTCGTGCGGCAGGCGCACGAACTCGGCTTCCGGATCATGCCGATGTTCGGCGGCAGCGGCGCGAACGCGGCCCAGTACCCGCGCTGGCGGGAGGCGGCCCTGCGCAACGACACCGGCAGGTACGTCGAGCTGATCAACCGGCCCGACTGGGACGGCGACCGCGCCCCCGAGGGCGACCAGGTGTTCTGCTCCCCCGGCGAGCCCGGATTCCGCGCGCTGCTGCGGGAGTCGGTGTCCAAGGTCGTCCGCGACCACGGGGTCGACGCGGCGCTGCTGGACACCGCCGGCTACTGGACCGACGATCCGCGGCATCCGGTGCTGGACGGCTACCGCCAGCTCGCCGCCGAGCTCCGCGAACGCCACCCCGGCCTGCTGCTGGCCGCCGAGGGGTGGTGGGACGCGCTGTCAGCGGTGTTCCCGCTGAGCCAGCAGTGGCTCGGCGCGGACCGCGAGATGCGCGCCCCGCGCGTGCTGACGCGGTACGCGCGCACCACCGGCCATCTCGCGGAGGGCACGCCCGGAGGGAGCACCGGCGTGCACGAGCGCGGTTTCCTCCCGCCCGCGCCGGACGTTCCGCTCGACGGCCACCTCCCGGTGCTCGGCTTCGTCGCCGACACCCTGCCGCGGCACGCGGAGGAGGTCGCCGCGGTCTGCCGGCGGGCGGCGACCCGCTCACCGGAACCGTGACCTGTGTCCCGCGCCACCAGGCGAGCCCGAACCAACCCCACCACCAGCGAAAACCGCGATCACGCCGGGAGATCGGGGCGGGCGGGACCTGTCCCGCTCCGCGCCGATGCGCCACGATGAGGACATGGCTCGAGCTCTTCTCCTGGACGCCGCCCGCACGCCGTTCGGCCGCTACCGC
>Ga0164243_10014376_pt1 | contig 11037 bp, 9 predicted proteins | sample OricompcompostOP_FD_108781 | JGI IMG/M metagenome (GOLD analysis project Ga0164243, IMG submission 108781) | Organic Plus compost microbial communities from Emeryville, California, USA - Original compost - Organic plus compost (OP) | ecosystem: Engineered > Solid waste > Mixed feedstock >...
CAGGTATTCTTTGATCCGCTGGTGTTCACCGTCGAACATGACAATATTCACCCTGGTTTGCAGGCGTTTGAACAGGTGCCCGGCCACTTCCCAGTTGCCCAGGTGCGCGCTCAGGAGGATGCCGCCCTTGCCCCCGGCTACCATTTCCCTGAGGAAATGCTCGCCTTCAAATTCAAAGGTGAAATTACCTGACAGGTCAGCCATCACCGCTATCTTGTCGATCAGCGTCTGGCCGAAGATATAATAGTTGCGATACAGGCTTATTAAGGCTTTCCGGCGGCTAAAGCCGATTTTTGTCCGGAAATAATAATAGATAGGTTTGGAAGAACTCCAGGAAAATACGAAGTAGTAGAACGCCACAAATCTCAGTAACAGATATGCAGGCTTTACTCCTCCGTGTTTGAGCAGGAAAACAAAACAGCTATATCCAAACTTACTTCCCTTCGATTTTCCTTGCCAGGATGGCATTACACCAGTTCTTTTTGTTGTACACGATTAGCTACATAATCATAGAAATCCTGGAAGGTAACAATAGCCTGGAAATCTTCGGGGTTCACTTTAAATCCGAAATTGTCTTCGATGACTACTACCATATCGATGTAATCCAGACTATCCAGATCCAGCGTGGATTTCATGTTTGCTTCAGGTGTGATCGATTCGGGGTTTGCTTCAAACTCCTCTACCAGAAACTTATTTGTGACAGCGATAATTGTATTGATATCCATAAAAGTGTGTAAATCAGATATAGGTCTGGTTAATAAAAATAATTAGTGAACGTCTTTCTTTGGTCTTGCCAATCCTTATCTGGGGGTCAAAGTTAAAAAATTATTTACTTCCCGTTCCATCCTCTGACAATAAGAGAAGAGTTGGTACCTCCAAAGCCGAAGGAGTTCGACAAAAATACATTAAAATTTTTGTTAATCGTACTGGTAACAATGTTAAGCTTGGCGCTGTCCTCATCCGGGTTCTGCAGGTTGATGTTCGGCGCAATAAAGCCATTCTGCAACATGATCATAGAATACACTATTTCACTGGCTCCAGCCATCCAGCATTCATGCCCGGTCATTGATTTCGTTGAACTTACGTATGGTTTTGTTGCTCCAAACACTTCGTGTATCGCCTTTGCTTCGCTGGCATCACCCGCCACCGTAGACGTGGCATGGGCATTTATATATTCAATATCCCCCGGTTGCAATCCCGCATCTTTCAATGCGATCTGGAGAGATCTTACAGGGCCGTCGACGGTTGGATTGGAAATATGCGCTCCGTTGGAAGAGAAACCATATCCTAATACTTCTCCTAAAATTGTGGCTCCCCTGCGCTGGGCAGATTCCAGGCTTTCCAGGATCACAGTTGCAGCTCCCCCGCTGGGCACCAGCCCGTCCCTATCCTTATCGAAAGGCCGGGAAGCCCTGGTGGGGTCATTTTCCCTGACAGAGAATGCGGCAATTGCATCGAAATTGCCCATAGAATAAACATTTACTTCCTGGGCCCCGCCACAAATGACTGCATCCTGCATCCCGTTCCGGATAAACATATATCCTAAACCGATAGCATGCGAGCCGCTTGCGCAGGCCGCGCTCACGGTAAAGTTCACTCCCCTCAGTTTAAAAATAGTGGCCAGGTTCATGTTTACGGTAGAATTCATAGTCTGGAAAACAGATCCTGACCCTACCAGCATGGTGTCCTTTTTGGCCCTCATGATATCGTTGGCTTCCACTGTAGGCTTGGCACAACTATCATTCCCGTATAATAAGCCAACCGGCATACTGTCAATATACTCCGGCGTCATATTCGCCTGGGCTAACGCTTCACGGGTAGCCATATATGCAAACTCGGCCTGTTCAGGCATCATCAGCCTGGAACGCCTGTCTAACAATCCTTTGAGTTCCGGGCGCTGTACAAAGCCTGTCAATCCAGACCTGTAGCCAAACTCCTTCCGCTCAGGATCCAGCACAATCCCGGATTTTCCCTGGTATAACGAATCCTTCACCTCCTGCATGTTACTGCCTATACAGGAATAAATACCCATGCCAGTGATCACTACTCTATTCATAAACAGTTAGCTTTTCGGCGCTCTGCTAAGCTCACCAAAATTTGCGTAATTCTACAGCGTTAAATATTATTTATCAGGTGTGTAACCCACCATTGATGTTTAAGACCTCTCCTGTTATATAGCCTGCCCCTTTTGAAGCCAGAAAAGCTACGGCTTCCGCTACTTCCTCCGCGGTTCCAAACCTGTTCATCGGCACCTGCGCTGCCAGTTCTTTTTCATTCAATTCAGCTGTCATATCCGTACGGATAAAACCCGGTGCAACAGCATTTACCGTTACCCCGCGTTTCGCCACTTCCTGCGCCAGCGCTTTTGTAGCGCCAATAACGCCGGCCTTGGCCGCCGAATAATTGGTTTGCCCCGGCAATCCCTTGATGCCGGATAATGATACCATGTTGATAATACGTCCGTAACGCTTCAACAACATGCCGTTTATTACCTGCTTGGTAACGTTGAAGAATCCATTTAAACTGATATTCAGAACGTTAGACCATTGACTCTCGTTCATCCAGAACATCAGTGAATCTTCCCTGATACCCGCATTATTTACTAAAACTTCTATATGATCTTCCTTATGCGCTTCAATCCACCCTCCCAACACCTGCTGTACCTCGGCGGCATCCCCCACATTAAACGCCAGTAACTCGCCTGTACTGCCGGCCGCTTTTACCGCTTCCAATGTTTCGTTGGCGGCAGCTTCATTCCCCTTATAATTGACCAGCACATGATAACCTGCTGACGCCATTTTTATACACACTGCCCTGCCAATACCCCTGGACCCACCTGTTACTAAAGCACATTTCATGAAAATACAAATTACAATTGACCAATAAACGACTCAAAAGGCTATTCGATAAATGTTAACACAGACTTTAAAACTGCAATGGCATATTCTTTACAAGATACTCCTTAATTCGTTGCAGGTCTTTATACAGCGGACTGTCTTCAATAAATTTAGGAAAAATCACTCTTACTTCCTGATATACCTTTTTGGAGAAATCGGCCAATCGATCCTGGCATTGCAGGTAATCTACCGCCTGCAATACTGTCATCAGCTGTATAGCCAGTACCTGGAAAGTATTTTCGATCACTTTGCTGGTAATGATGGCGGCATTGCATCCCATGCTCACAATATCCTGGTTATCGTTATTGTTTGGTATGCTGTGCACATACATCGGGAACGATAATGTCTGGTTCTCTGCTACAGTTGAAGTTGCGGTGAACTGAACCCCCTGGATACCGAAGTTGAACCCTAATTTACCAAGGTTCATAAACGGAGGGAATTTATGATTCAACTTATCATTCAACAGGTAGTTCAACTGGCGTTCTGCCAGCATGGAAAGTTTGGTGATGGCGATCTTCAGCTTGTCCATTTCCAATGACACATAGTCGCCGTGGAAGTTGCCTCCATGGAATACATTCTCCATATGATGATCAACAACCGGGTTATCGCTTACGGAATTCAATTCTCCTACCACGATCTTTTCCGCCTGTGCAATGGTTTCGTACACTGGCCCAAGGATCTGGGGTACGCAACGCAATGAATAATATTCCTGTACTTTATCTTTAAAGATCTCTTCTTCCAGTTCTTTATACAGGTGTTCAGGACGATGACGCACCATTTTGCTTCCTTTCAGGATCTCGCGCATCTTGGCGGCTACCTGTTGCTGGCCTTCATGACGTTTTACCGCATTCAGTTCTGCTGACAGATGGTCGTCGAACGCTTCCACTATCTCGTTGATCATGGCCGACAACACTACCGACCAGCCTAAGAGTTGCTTGGCTTCCAACAGGTTCACCAGCCCGATACCTGTCATTGCAGAAGTACCGTTGATAATAGCCAGGCCTTCCCGTACGTGGATGCCTATCGGTTTCAGGTTCAGTTTAGCAAAAACTTCAGCCGTAGGCTGGTAACTTCCTTCATACCATACTTCTCCTTCTCCTATCAATACCAAAGCCAGGTGCGCCAGTTGTACCAGGTCGCCGCTGGCGCCTACGCCGCCATGTTCAAATACTACAGGGTATACATTTTTGTTGATCAGTTGTTTCAGGAGTTCCACCACTTCAGGATGCACACCTGAATGCGCCTGCATAAAGCTGCTCAAACGGGCTATCATTAATGCTTTGGTGTGAAGGGGCGACATGATCTTGCCTGTTCCCGAGCTATGGCTTCGGATCAGGTTATATTGTAGCTGGAAAGTATCTTTATCGCTGATGCGGTATTGCGCCATAGGCCCAAAACCGGTGTTAATGCCATAGATCAGCTTTTTAGCTGAAAAGGCTTTCAGGAACGAATAGCTTGCTTCTACTTGTTGCAGTGCTGCAGCATCCAGGGTCAATTCAGCGTCTCCGAACAGGAGGCTGGCCACTTCATTCAGAGACAGCGACTTACTTCCGATTGCAACCATTTTATCTTAAATTATATTATTTGTATATGTAAAAAAGTGCTCAAAATTAGCATAAAGCTGGATTTATCCAAATAAATGGGTAGTCACCCAGCGGAATTACGGAAAACTACGTATACGGAAAATACGCATGCACTGCCAGTGGGGCGGTTCATTATTCTACTGTTGTTTCAGTTGGCGGCGGTGTGACAAGTATTTTATCTATACGATGCGCATCCATGTCTACAATCTCGAAAGTGAAATCACGCCAGGTGAATTTCTCACCGGTCGATGGTATATGCTCCAGGTGATGCAAAATAAAACCTGCCAGCGTATCAAAATCCTGCTCAAATTCTGTCATCCAGTCTTCCCTGTCAAATTCTTCCAGGAAATCATAGAATGGTATCTGGGCGTCTACCAGCCAGGTTCCGTCATCTCTCAACACCATTTCATAATCATCTTCTTCCGCGGTTTCCGGGATATCGCCCACAATGGCTTCCAGGATATCGTTCAGGGTGATCATCCCCAGGAAGGTACCGTATTCGTCTACAATGAAAGCGGCGTGCAAATGCGTTTCCTTGAATTTTTCCAGCACCTGGTAAGCGGTATTGTTTTCAGGCACAAATAAAGGTTTCCTGATAATATCGGCCAGGGGAACGGATTTGCCATTGGCCCGGTACAGGTCTTTTATGGTGATCAGTCCCTTGATCGTATCGATCTGCCCATCACATACCGGGTAAACCGAGTGAAGACTGTTATGGATCTTTTCCTGGCTGCCGGCCAGCGTTTCGTTGATATCCAGCCAGGTAATATCGTTGCGATAGGTCATCAGGGAAGTAATATTCCTGTCGCCCAGGTGAAACACCCGTTCGATGATCTCCTGTTCTGTTTCTTCAATAGCGCCGGTGGTCGTTCCTTCGTTGATGATGGCTTTGATCTCTTCTTCTGTAACGTGGGTATCTGCAGATTTTATATTGAATACTTTAACCAGGAAATTGGCGGATGCAGTTAGCAACCAGATAAATGGCCAGGTGATCCTGGAAAGAAGGCGCATAGGGGCTGCCATTGTTTTGGCAATAGTTTCCGGGGCTGCCAGTCCTATTTTTTTGGGAACCAGTTCTCCCAAAACCATAGAGAAATAGGTAATTACAAGAACAATGATGATGGTAGCGAGAGGGCCGCTGTAAGGCTGAAGAGGTGAGAATTGATTCAACCAGGCAACAACATCAGCTTTGATGCTTTCTCCTGAGAAGATACCGGTTAAGATACCGATAAGCGTAATACCGATTTGGACGGTAGAAAGAAAAGTGTCCGGATTGTTAGCCAGCTTAAGAGCTGCTTTTGCTTTTTCATCCCCTTTATTAGCCTGGTTTTCCAGCCTGATTTTGCGTACCGAGACAAGCGCGATTTCAGACATCGAAAAAAGGCCATTCAATAAAATAAGGATGAGGATAATGACGACTTCCATATTTAGCCTAAAAATAACAAATTATTCAAATATCAGGGTAAGAAAAGCCAGCAATAAGCCGATGGCGATTGCCATTACTTTTTTCCTGCTTAATTCGTGGTGCTTGGTACCACTTTCGTAAAAAATAGTGGTGGAAATATGCAAAAATGCGCCTACCACCAATGCCACTACGTATAAGAGGTAGTGTTGAATCACCTCGAAACGACCGCCTAACCATCCTGCTACCAATGCGGCTAAAGGAGTGACCAGCGCAAATATGACCAGGATACGCCATAAAGAAGCTTTGCTTCTTCCGGCATGGATCATTACTGTTATTAACGTCAGGGCTTCGGGGATCTTGTGAGCGGCAACGCCTACCATCAGGGAAGGGAGGGCCGACTGATCCTCGTATTTAAACCCCAGCGGCAAACCTTCCATGAACGCATGGATAGATAAACCGAGCAAAAGGGGCGTTACCGCGATCCGGTGATGATGTTCGCCCGGCATATGCGTATGCCCGTGCTCCATGCCATGAGACAGCTGCTGCAGAAATACCTGCAGGAAGAAACCCAGCACGATATAAATGCCGGCCTGGTGCCCCAATTCATGGTAGATCTCCGGCAACAGGTGCATGATCACTACCCCAAAAAGGAATGCGCCGGTGAAGGCGAGTAAATAGATGGAAAAATTATCGCTCACCCGCTTTACCGTCATAGGAATGATCCCGCCGGTAATAGTGGCCAATAAAATCAATATGAGAAATGTCCAGTTCATGATACCAATTGCTGCTCCAGTCTGATCCTGCGTTGAAAAAAGCTACCTGCCAGCATACCTATAAAAATTCCCATCGCTGCGCCGCCCAATACATCCAGCGGGTAATGCACTCCTACATATACCTGTGCATAACCTATCAGGGCGGCCCAGAGGTAGAATAACCAGGTATAACCTTTAAATGCCGACTTTAAAGTTATGAAACAAAAAGTAGCCAGGGCAAAATGGTTAGCGGCATGGTTAGAGGTAAAGCTGCCGCTCATAGGGCAATATACTACCAGTATGCGGGTATAGTGAGAAACGATGGGATCCCGGCAAGGACGAATCCTTCCAACTGCGCTCTTCAGGAAGAGGCTGGTTTGATCTGCCAGGGCAAAGCAAAGCAGGAAGAATGCTATCCAGAATACGCCTTTCCAGCCGTAGTTGATCGTAACAAATAAGGCCAGGAAAAGGTACAGTGGCGCCCAAACATAGGGTTCTCTCAAAAAAGGCATCACCACATCCAGCACCCCGTTGTACCATTGCCCGTTAATATGAAGAAATAATCTCAGATCTAGTTTCAGAATTGCTTCCAGCATGTCTATAATTTTGTAGCAATGATGATCAGGCGTGGCGATCGCTGTTCATCGAAGCTGTTAAAATGGTAATCTCCGAATATTTCCGTGATCTGAAGTCCCTGTTTCTTGAACATCGCTTCGAAATCCGCTTTGGTAAAGGCATTCACACTTTCGGTGTACACCAGCCGGCGCATCTGCCGTTTATCCAGGATCTTGATCTGCTTCTGGAAATGTTTGTTCTCCAAAGCCCGGTGAATATCAAAAACCACCTCGTCTTTTTCCTTTATTTCATTAGCTACCAGGTGTTCCGCCACATAGACGCTGTTCAGGTAATCCAGCACCAGTTTTCCTCCCGGCTTCAAAGCATTCTTTAAAGTACGCAGCGCATTGTCGTTCTCCCGCTGGGTATCGAAATACCCGAAACTGGTGAAGAAATTGAACACCACATCAAAATAATTTACCCTGAAAGGCAACCGCATATCATGCTGGAAGAAGCTCAGGTGATCATTTTCCAGCTTCCTGGCAGCGTTGATGCTTTCGATGGAAAGATCGATCCCCGTTACTTCATATCCTTTGCCTGCCAGGTAAACAGCATGACGGCCCCTTCCGCAGGCAACGTCCAGCATCTTCGCTTTTGGCGCCGGGTGAAGGTAAGACAGCAACTTATCTATAAAAGCCGCCGCTTCTTTCTCATCCCTGTTATTATACAATAACTGATAATAAGGTGAGTTGAACCAATCCTGAAACCAGTTTTTATCTATTTCCATGTGTGTGCGTTGACAGCTACAAACAGCGTTATTGTTTTTTATTATTGAACATCAGATAGCGGGTGCTTTCATAGAAGCCATTGGCAAGGCTATCCAGGCTCCTGGCCACACCAGGTTGCTGTGCGCTGATATCTTTCATCGGGTCTGCCTTCAGGTCGTACAACGCCCGGGCATGCGTCCGGGTATTCACTTCAAAAAGATATTGCGAGCCTATCACCGCAAAATAAGGCATCTGGTTGCGGATATACTGGATAAACGCGTACCTGTCGTTGCCTGCGCGGGTGCTATCGAAAATATTAATACCAAGCGTATAATTCCTGTATGGCATGCCTACCAGGCCTGCAACGGTCGGGTAAACATCCAGTAAACTGGCAGGAGCATCGATCACCTGCGGTTTAATATGTTTAGGACTATACATAAATGCGGTGACATGCACTCCGCCTGTTGCCAGCTCATATTCCGGCAGCGGCATAAAGTGATATGGGTCCAGCACACAGTTATGATCTCCAAAAAATACAAAAATCGTGTTATCCAGGTACCCGTCTTTTTTCGCAAGATCGACCAGGTGGCCTACGTTGTAATCTTCGTATCTCAGTGCATTGAACTGGTCGACCGACACAAAACCCGATTGTTTGAACTTTTTCATGTCAAGATCTTTCTCTGCCAGTTTTTTGAAATCGCCCGCTCCCGGTGTGGTAGTGTAGGGGGGATGATTGTCTGCCAACTGCAGGAAAGCAATGAAAGGTTTTTTCTGATCGTTCTCCTTTTTGAATATTTCGCTGGCTTCGGTGATCAGGTCGTAGTCGGAAATGCCCCACACATCGGCTTTTGGCGATTTATACATTCCTTCTTCGTAGATCCTGATGCCTTCCACGTTATTGGTGAATACCGCCCTGATGTTTGCCCAGTTGGTGTTTCCGCCGAGCAGGTATAATCTTTCGTACCCTTTAAACTGGTCCATTACAATGCGTTGATCCAGCATTTTAGGGTGACGGCTGGCGGTTTTTACGCCGGTAATATCCGGTAGTCCTGTATGCACGCCGAATACTGTTTTGGCGGTACTGATGGCCGGAACATAGAAGTTCTTAAACAGGATGCCGCTGTCTGCCAATCGTTGCATATTAGGAGTGGCCTGCATCGGGTTGCCGTACATACTGGTTACGGCCGCCCCTGTCGACTCCAGCATTACCAGCACAATGTTCAGGCGGGGTTTCGAGCTGTCGGCGGCTACAGTTCTTACATAGCTGAGCGTTTCGGCGTTTACCGTATCTGTTTTCAGGTAGTTGGCAATAGCAGGATAATATTGTTGTGTTGTTTTTTTATCGAAAGTATCCTTGTCTACAGAAAAATTGCTGATAAAATACAGAATAGGATTTAATCCCAGGCTGGTTATGCCATTATCGCGCGTAAACATTGCCTGGCTCCATCTTAAAGGAAAATAAGCCAGGTTCCCGTATATGCCGGCGGCAAAAAGCAATACCGTGCCCACTACATAACCGGTGAATGGGAGGTTGCGAAGGTAAATTACGGGTTGACCGGCAAATCTTCTCCAGGTGGCTTTTTGCAGCAAATAAACCAGGTACAGGAAAATGATGATGCCTGCCACTCCTTTTACAACGGGATAACTTTGCCAGACCATTCTTGCATTGTCGGCCCTTTCGCCTTTCGCGAAGAAGCGCAGGATGGAAGGGTCGAGGCGTTGCCCAAGGTAAGCATAATGACCAAGGTCAACAATATATAACCAGGTCAGGCCGGCATAAATAATAAAAAGATAACCGAAGACGACTCTACGTATAACCCTGGACGTGAAGAAACGGTTGCGGGTTATGAAAACGAAGATCAGCAGGGGGATCATTAAATAGAGGGTGAGACGGAGATCGAACCTTAATCCGAAATTCCAGGCTTTTATGATAGCTGTACGGTCGGTGATGGTAGTTTTAAGGAAGAAAAGATAAAAAATGACCCTGAACATTACCATCAACAGGAAGAGGTAAAGCGTTTGAACAAACACATAACGAATATACCGGGGTATATTCTTCCAGGAGTATTCCATGTAACGTATAGCTGTTTTTTGAAAAGCGTAGCTGCAAATATAGGGAAAACTGTGTGGGTAAAATGAAAATTAGGCTTGTTCGGTCGTCTGTCGGTCATCTTTTGATAATTAGGAATTCTGAAGTGGATTTTTTTATATTTGCCTTCCCTAAAAATTGAATCTTGTGGCACTGATCAAATCGATTTCCGGTATACGCGGAACCATAGGCGGCAAGCCGGGTGAAGGACTTTCGCCGTTAGATGTAGTTAAATTCACGGCCGCTTATGGCACGTGGCTTAGCCAACATACAGATAATCGGAAAGTTGTAATCGGCCGTGATGGCCGGATTTCCGGTGAAATGATTAAAAACCTGGTAGTATCCACATTGGTTGGGTTAGGGTTTGATGTAGTAGACCTTGGATTGTCTACCACTCCAACCGTTGAATTAGCCGTAACAATGGAAAATGCTGCAGGAGGTATCATTCTTACTGCCAGTCATAACCCGAAAGAATGGAACGCCCTGAAACTGCTGAACAGCAAAGGCGAGTTCATTTCCGGGGAAGATGGCGCAAAATTGCTTGACATTGCAGAAAAGGAGGATTTTTCCTTTGCAGATGTTAACAAACTGGGAACTTACAGGGAAGACGATTCTTACCTGCAGAAGCATATAGACCTGGTTGTTAATTACCCGCTTGTGGATGTAGAAGCCATCAAAGCCCGCAACTTCAAAGTAGTAGTGGATGCTGTTAACTCTACCGGTTCGCTTTTCGTTCCGCCATTGTTAAAAGCGCTGGGCGTACAGGAAGTAGAAGTATTGTTCGGAGAAGTGACAGGTAAATTCAGTCACAACCCTGAACCGCTCCCGGAAAACCTGGTTGCGCTTTCCAATGAAGTAAATAAATCCAATGCCGATCTTGGTATTGCCGTAGACCCGGATGTAGACCGTCTTTGCTTTGTTTGTGAAGATGGCAGCATGTTCGGGGAAGAATATACCCTGGTAGCGGTAGCCGATTACGTGTTAAGCAA
>Ga0164243_10014377_pt1 | contig 11037 bp, 7 predicted proteins | sample OricompcompostOP_FD_108781 | JGI IMG/M metagenome (GOLD analysis project Ga0164243, IMG submission 108781) | Organic Plus compost microbial communities from Emeryville, California, USA - Original compost - Organic plus compost (OP) | ecosystem: Engineered > Solid waste > Mixed feedstock >...
AGGATATGGGTGATGATCGCCCGGGGCAGGCCTTCGATGGTGAGCAGGTGCTGCAGCTCACCGTTTTTGTTCAATTGCGGGTTATGCATGTTCCACCGTCAGGGAAAAACGACCGTCTTCGGCGCGCCGCAGCGCGAGCCGCTGGCTCTTGTCCAGGCTGACCGTATCGGCCACGAAGTCTGCCGCGATCGGCAACTCGCGCCCGCCGCGATCCACCAGCGCCGCGAGCATGATGCGCGCCGGCCGGCCGTAATCGAACAGCTCATTGATCGCGGCGCGCGTGGTGCGTCCGGTATAGAGCACGTCGTCAACCAGCAGAATGGTGGCGCCTTCGACGTTGAACGGAATCGTGGTCGGCTTGACCTCGGTCGGCAGACCCTTCTCGGCATAATCGTCGCGGTAGAAGGAAACGTCGATATGGCCGACCGGCTGATCCACCTGCAGCTCGGCAGCGAGGCGTTCGGCCACCCAGGCGCCGCCGGAATAGATGCCGGCAATCGCGATGTTGTCAGTGTCGGCCAGGCCGGCGCGTACGCGCTCGGCCAGCGTGCGATACAAGGCCTCGGCGTCGAATTCAGGATTCGGCATGTTCGTTGAAGTATTGTTGGAGGATGATGGCTGCAGCTTCGGCATCGACCGTTTCACCGCGTTTCTGCTCCAGCACCGCCGACGAATAACGCTCGTCGACCAGCACGGCAGGCACCCCGAAGCGGCCATGCAACTGGTTGGCGAAGCGACGGCAACGGGCGCTCATTTCGTGCTCGGTGCCGTCGCCGTGCTTCGGCAGGCCGACCACGCAGCGCTGCGGCTGCCATTGCGCCAGCAACCTGCCGATCGCCTCGAACTTGCCATCGTTGGTCGGAGCATGGATCACGGTCAGCGGCTGTGCCGCGCGCAGCAGCGTATTGCCGACCGCCACGCCGATGCGCTTGAGTCCGAAGTCGAACGCGAGAATCGTTTCCACGGCAAGCGCTCTGGAGCCATTCAGGCATGCCCGGCAACGCCGGTCAGCATGGCCGGATCGATACCCAGCAGTTTCATTGCGGCGGCAAAGCGCTGCTCGATCGGCAGGTCGAACACGATGGCCGGATCGGCGCGTACCGTCAGCCAGCCGTTGCTGGCGATCTCCTGCTCGAGCTGACCGGCGCTCCAGCCCGCGCAGCCGAGCGTGACCAGCATGCGACGCGGACCGCGGCCGACTGCCACGGCTTCCAGCACATCCTTCGAAGTCGTCAGCGCGATGTCTTCACTGACCTGCAGCATCGAGGAATATGGGCCCTGCGGCGAATGCAGCACGAAGCCGCGTTCGACCTGCACCGGCCCGCCGAACAGCACCGGCTGCTTGTCGAGCCCCGTACTGCCCGGCGCAATCTCGAGCTTGAGGTCGATGCGCTCGAACAGCACATCCATCGTCATGTCGGTCGCCTTGTTGATGATCACGCCCAGGGCCCCCTCGTCGTTGTGTTCGCACAGATACACGACGGTCCCGCCGAATACCGGGTCGAGCATCGACGGCATGGCGATCAGGAAATGATCGGCCAGATGCAAGCGGGTATCGGGCTGTGCCTCGAGCGGAGTGGGAAAGTCGGGGGTGTCCTGCGACGTGCCAGGCGGTGAGAAAAACGTACGCGACTTGCCGGGTTTGACCATGGCGGCATTTTATCAGTTTTGTCTCTCCGCCCGCGGCAGCCCCGGCTGAAGCGCGGCGCAACCGCATGCTGCAGCGGCCAGGGGATCGCCGGCCTCCATGCCTGGCGCCGATCCGGCTTGTGCTGTCGTGCGAAACCGCCGCGCGGGTCCCGCTTGCAGAAGGCCGCCGACAGACATGTAGGTCCCGGCGGCCTTGTTGCCGCGGTTAGCGAACGCTCGCCTTGTCCTTGATGAAGCCGGCGATCAGTTCAAGCAGGCGTTCTTCCTGGTATGGCTTGCCCAGGTATTCGTTGACGCCCAGGTCCATCGCATAGTTGCGGTGCTTGGCCGCCGTACGTGAAGTGATCATGATGATCGGAATATGCCGCGTACGTTGATCGTCGCGTATGTTGCGGGTCAGGTCGAAACCGTCCATGCGCGGCATTTCGATGTCGACCAGCATGACGTCCGGCGTGATCGATTGCAGCCGTTCCAGCGCATCGACTCCGTCCTTGGCCAACACGACCTGGTATCCCTCGCGCGAAAGCAGGCGCTGGGTCACGCGTCGCACGGTCAGTGAATCGTCGACCACCATGACGATATTCTGCGTGCGCAACCCTTGCACCGGTTCCGAGCCGGCTGCGCCGTCCGCATCGGCCATTTCGGCTACCGCTCCCATGCCCTGCGGGGCGTCCGACTCCAACGTGCGCTCCGCGCGCATGTCTTCCTGCGCCGACCGCTGCGCCAGCGGAACGGGGTTCAGGATCAGCACGATATCGCCCGAGCCGAGCACCGTCGCGCCTGCGATCCCGATCATGCGCGCCAGTTGCGGTCCGATGTTCTTTACCACCACTTCGCGGTTGCCGATGATTTCGTCAACGTGCAGCGCCACCCGGTCGTTGCCGCTCTTCAGAATCAGCAGCGGCGTGTATTGCTGGGCCACCGGCGACACCTTGGTATCGCCGAGCAGCGTGGACAGATAATGCAAGGTCACGCGCTGCCCCTGCCAGAGCACGGCGCCCTCGTTGTATGCGGCGGTCAGGGCATTCGCCTTCAGGTGCTGTACCTGCTCGACCAGCACCGACGGCACCGCGTATGTACGCCCGCCGGTGGTCAGCAAGACCACCTGGGTGATCGCGAGCGTGAGCGGCAGGCGGATCGTGAATTCGGTTCCGCGTCCCGGTTCGGAACGCGATTCGACCCGGCCGCCGAGAGCCGCCGCCTCGGAACGCACCACATCCATGCCGACGCCGCGGCCCGCCAGTTCGGTGATTTCGTCCGCGGTGGAGAAGCCGGGATGGAAGATCAGGTCACGGACCTCGTCGTCGGATGCCTGGCTGTCGTCCGTCAGCAGGCCGAGATGCACAGCCTTTTCACGAATACGCGCGACATCCAGGCCCCGTCCGTCGTCCGAGAATTGCAGCACGACCTCGTTGCCTTCCTGGCGCACTTCCACCAGCAGTTCGCCGATTTCGTTCTTGCCGGCTGTCCGGCGTGCGTCGCGCGATTCGATACCGTGCACGATGGCGTTGCGCAGCAGATGTTCGAACGGGCCCGTCATCCTTTCCAGCACGCTGCGGTCGAGTTCGACGCCGCCGCCGCGGATGTCCAGGTTCACGCGCTTGTCGACTTCCTTGGCGGCCTGCCGCGTCACGCGGAACAGGCGCTCCGAGATGCTGGCGAACTGGACCATGCGCACGCGCATCAGGTCCTGCTGCAGTTCCCGGGTCAGCCGAGCCTGCATGCCGAGGTCGCCGGTCGCATTGTCAAGCGTCCGGGCCAGCGTCTGGTGTACCGAGCCGACGTCATTGACACTCTCGGCCATCATGCGCGTGAGTTCCTGCAGGCGCGTGAAGCGGTCGAACTCGAGCGGATCGAACTCGCGCTCACCGGCCTGCTGCATGCGCGAGGCAATCTGCGTTTCCGCCTGCATCTCGATCTCGCGCAACTGCTCGCGCAGGCGGCCTACGTTTTCGGTCAATTCGGACAGGGACTGGCGCAGGGTTCCGACCTCGCTTTCCAGGCGTGAACGAGAGATCGAAACTTCGCCGGCCTGGTTCACCAGCCGGTCCAGGATATCGGCCCGCACCCGCACCAACGGAGCAGCGCCGGACGGGGATGGCGCCATCGCCCGTTCGGCGGTTGCGGCAAGTCCCGTGCCCTTCGGCTGAAACAGCGGAACCAACGGCGACAGTTCGAGCGGCGCGCTCGCGGCGGGTTCCTGCGACGCGTCCGGTTCGACGACGACCGGCTTGCCTTTCTCCGGATTCAGCAGGTGTTCGAACATCTGCAGGCCCTGGTCGTAGCGCACCAGCAGTTCATCGAGTGCGAGGCCGCTTGGCAAACCAAGCCGCATGACGTTCTCGACCCGAGTTTCCATGTCGTGCAGATGCTGTCCGAGATTCATCGCGCCGGCCATGCGCGCACTGCCCTTGAGCGTGTGCAAAAGACGCAGCAGGGATTGTGGCCAGGCAACTTCGTTCGGCTCGCTCTGCCAGTTGCGCAAGGCCCGTCCGACCTGCGGCAGGATGTCCTGGCCTTCCTCGATGAAGACCGGCAGCAGATCCGCGTCCAGCTCGTCGGACAAACTGACGACAGGCTCATCGTCTCCCTGCTGCACGAATGCCGGCTCCGGAACTGGCGGCTGTGCCTCGTATGCCGGCAGTTGACCCGGTTCATCCGGCATCTCTGCGGCAAGCGCTTCTGTCTCGCCCTGCTCCAGCGTCGCGCGCTGCACCGCCCTCTGCTCGAGGTCCTGCCGGAGGCTGTCCAGCAAACGCACGTGCTCCACTTCGTGCGACGGCATTTCACTTAACGCGAAACGCTGCAACATCAGGCGCATGCGCTGCACGCTGTGCTCGAGCAAATCGAACTCATGCATACGCAAGGGTACCGGACGCCGCACGAGAAACTGCAGGACCTTTTCCAGCGCATGCGCGATTTCATGCAGCGCGTCGAAGCCCACGGTCGCGGAGCTGCCGGCCAGCGAATGCGCAGCGTGTACCGACTGCACGTTGACCTGGCGCTCGGGTTCGTGCCGCCATTCTTCGACATCGCGCGCCAACAGGCGCACGAGATCGTCGGTCTCGGCAAGATAGATGTTGTATAGCGGAACGCTGATCTCGATCTCGCCGATGTGCTTGATGTTGTCGTCCACAGCACGTACATCGGGCGCGCTCGGGAAGGCAATGATTTCAGCCTGCACCGCTGCTGCGGATGATTGCGCGACAATCTGAGCCTCGTCCCGTCCGCCGCTGTCGCCGGTTGGCGCATGCGCGCCGAACAGTGCAAATTCGGCGTCCGACATCGGAGCTTCTGCGGCCGGTTCCAAAGCAGGCGGCTCCGCGTCCTGCGCATCGTCCGCAGGAAGAGCCCCGAGATTCGGCGCATCGCTCGGCAAACCCTCGTTCCCGGCATCCGTCTGCGCGTCCGGACCGGGCTCGGCCGCAGCAGCCTGGGACTGTGCCTCTTCGTAGCTGAACGGAGCGCCAGCCTTGACCGCGTGCGCAGCACGCACCAGCGCCGCCGGATTGCGGTCGGAGCGTCCCTGCTCGGTCAGATCCTGCACCCACGCCGCGAGCACTTCGACCGCCTTGTCCAGCAAAGCATACAGATCGGCATCTCCGGCCCTGCTCTCGGACAGACGCAGGTTCAGCACCTGCTCAATGCTCCATGCGGCCTCCCCGAAGGAGAGCAGACCGACCATGCGGCCACTGCCCTTGAGCGTGTGAAAACAGCGCCGCAACGTGGTCAGGTAGTCCTGGTTGTGGGGAGCGTTGCGCGACTCGGGCAGCGTTACGCGTACGGTTCCCAGCACTTCCTCCGCCTCGGCAAGGAAGATTTCCAGCAACTCGGCGTCGATTTCTTCATCGCTCGCCGGCACCGCTACCGGTGGCGCGACGGCTGCAGATGACGCCACGACATCGCCGGCAAGCTGCGCGAGCGTATGCTGGGCTGCCGGAAGATCCGGACGCTCCAGCATTTCCAGGCCGGCGCGTGCGCGATTGGTGACATCGGGCTTGTCGAGCAGCGTTGCATCCAACTGGACCTGCTCGAGCGATGCCTTCAGGCGTTGCTGCAACGCCGGATCGTCCGGTTGAGCCGACAAGGAGCGTGCCAGTTCTGCCGACTCGCGCTGGCGCCGCTCCAGTTCATCCTCCACGGTCACATGCGTGCCGCTATCGGGTACGGCCGCCGGGGATGCTCCGGCGACCTCAACCACCTTTGGGAACGAGTCCTCTGGCTCTTTTCTTTCGATCAGGTTGGCCTGGAACACGCCGCGTGCGTCATCGAAAGTGAAACGCTTCTTGGCCTGGTCGGACGGAAGCTGCAGGGTCTCGATGAAGAAGCTCAGCGCACCGAGGTTCTGTGCCACCTGCTGGAAGCTCTGCTGGTCCGCTTCCGCCATTTCCCCGGCGAGGAATCGTTGCACTGCGGCGCGCGTATGCTGGATGGTCCGTACGGCGTCCTGCTGTTCCAGCACGGCGAGCGCACCTTCGATCTGATACAGGATCGCGTCGAGTTGGTCGAGCGCGGCCTGTTGCGCCGGGTCCCGAAAGTATTCGTCGAGCATTTTCTCGACCTGGCGCAGGCTGGCCTGCATTTCGTTCGCCAATGCCGCCATCGTCTGACGCTGCTGGGCTTCGCGCGACATGTCGTCGAGCCAGGCCAGCCCCTGAGGCGGCGTCTCACCGGCGACGATGGCCAGCAGGCGTGCAGTCATCGTGTCCGCCCGCTCCGCAAAATCCTGCGGAAGATGAGTGATCTGATTCAGTGCATTTTCGACGAACAGCAGACCGGTCGCCATTTCCAGCCCCAGAACGTCTCCGGGCCGGCCGTGCGCAGCGTGGCGCGCGATCCCCCTCAATTCCTTCAGCAGTTTCGTCAGCGGCTCGGCGTTCAGCCGTCCCCCGGCATCGGCCAGCGTACGCATTTCGATCTCGAACGCCTCGGCCATGCCGGCATCTCCGCCGGCGATGCGGTTCCACAGGCTCTTGGCCTGCGCGAGATGCGCCTTGGCGGCACTCAGCGCATCGATGTTGATCTGACCGTAGCGCTTGCGGCCGTAGTCGGCGGGCACCAGGCCGTCCAACTGATAAACCTCGCGGATCTGGCGCGCCAGGGCGCTGGGCTGCGCAATGCCGGCAATGAAAAACAGGGCGTCGCGCAACAAGCGTTCGGCAATGCTCGGCGATCCCTGGCACAGACGCCGGATCTGCAGGTTGATGCGGGCAAACAGTTGCTTGACGTAGATTTCATTCGGCACCGCCCCGTCGGCTACCGCCTCTGCCAAGCCGCGCATCACCCACCAGAAGGCACGCGCTTGGGAGCTCGTCTGCAGGCGCTCGATTTCCCCGATCAGTTCGTGCATTTGCGCCGCGTTGGCCCGCTCGATGGTCTGGTCGCTGCTGCGCAGGAACGGCAGCAAGGCCTTTTCGTAGCGTTGACGCAGGGCAGTGTAGCGGGCAGGGGCAACGGCCTCGGCCCGGATGGCGTCAGGAAACTGGGGGCGAATCGTCAGATTCGGGAAAAACAGATCGGCGGGATGAATGCGCTCGGCTCCGCGCGCTTCCAGCAGCGCACGATAGTAGGGGAACAGGCGCACCGGCTGATGAGGCATGCCGGAAAGCAGCTCTTCCAGATACTCGACCAGCGCCTGATACCCCCCTTCGATCGCCGTGCCTACCCGGGAGGACAGTTCAAGCTGGCCGGCATCGATGCGGTCGAACAGATCTTCCACGGTTTCGGTGATGAGCGCGATGCCGTCCACATCGACGATCTGCAACGCTCCGTGCGCCTGGTGCAAATAGCTCTTGGCATGGCGCAGCGAAGTGGCCCGTGCTTCGGCATCCTGGGCCAATGCTTCCTGGACTGCGGATTTCGAGCGATTCAGCGCTTCACGGATCTCACCCATCACCCAGGACAGGGGTCCGGTATCAAGCTGTTCCCGGCCGCCCTCGGGCATCGGAGAAGAAGGTGGGGTCATGACTTCCTCGTGGGGGATCAAAGGGCGGCGCGCCGTGGCACGGGCACTCACCCGTCATCACTATTGTGCAGCCGACAGCGCCGCTGCCGGCTGGCGAATCAGGCGCTCACCTTGAAGCGCGATACCGAATTCTTCAGCTCTTCGGCCAGCAGCGCGAGTTCACGAATCGAATGCGCAGTCTGCTGCGTACCGTGCGCGGTCTGCTCGGTGACATTCAGGATGTTCTGAATGTTCTGGGCTACGCCGTTGGCGGAGGTGGCCTGCCGTTCGGTGGCGGCGGAAATGCTTTGAATCAGTTCCGCCAATCGATTCGACACCGAACGAATTTCCGCCAGCGCAGCGCCTGCGGCGTCTGACAGCTTGGCACCCTCGACAACGCCCTGGGTAGATTTTTCCATCGCAGCCACCGCGTCGTGCGTATCGGTCTGAATGGTGCGTACCAGAGCCCCGATCTGCTTGGTGGCCTCGCCCGAGCGCTCCGCCAGCCGCTGCACTTCTTCGGCCACGACGGAGAAGCCGCGCCCGGCTTCTCCGGCGGATGCGGCCTGGATCGCCGCGTTCAGCGCCAGCACGTTGGTTTGCTCGGTAATGTCGGAAATCAGTTCGGTGATCTCGCCGATCTCCTGCGACGATTCACCCAGGCGCTTGATGCGTTTCGACGTTTCCTGGATCTGCTCGCGGATTTCGTTCATGCCCTTGATCGCGTCTTCCACCGCCCGCGCGCCCTGCTCGGCCGCCGTCACAGAATGTCGCGCCACTTCGGCCGATTCGTTGGCGGACCGCGATACGTCGGTAATCTGGGCCGCCATCTCCAGCACCGCCTGGCCGGTTTCCTGGATCTCACGCGACTGCTGTTCGGATGCACGCAGCAATTCATCGGAAATCGACTGCGCCTGGGTCGACGCCGCAGTCACCTGCTCGGCGGTGCTGGTGACGCGACCGACCAGGCCGCGCAATTCTTCCACCGTGTAGTTCACCGAGTCGGCGATGGCTCCCGTGATGTCTTCCGACACCGTCGCCTGCACCGTCAGGTCGCCATCCGCGACTTCCTGCAACTCGTTCATCAGACGCAGAATTGCGGCCTGGTTCTGTTCGTTGGCCGCCTTCGCCTCTTCCTCCTGGCGCAGAGCCTGCAGCCGCTGCTGGTCGGCTTCCAGGCGCCGCTGTTCCGCTTCCTTGGCACGGTTGCGGGTGTCCTGCAGCAGGACCAGCGCAATGCCGACCGAGGCCATCAGGGCCAGCACGGCAGCCCCGAGCATGGCCCAGAACGACCAGTGCAGCGAGTCTTCCTCGGTGCGGTAGGTTTGCTGCAGATCGGAGATACGCGCCCTCAGGGTTTCGTTCTCCGCGAAGATCAACTGCTCGGATTGCTTGGCCGCGATGAAATTCTGCAGGTTGCCGAGAATGTTCGCCACCGATCCCTGGTACTCCGCAAACACATCCTTCAGTTCGGTCAGTTTTTCCCGGGTATCCGGATCAGTGACGGCGGCCAGGCGCAGCACGTCGCTACCATTCAGGAAGCCTTCGGTAATGTCACGGAAGGTGTTGGTGTCCTTACCCAGCAGGAAGGCTGTCTCCGGGTTCACACCGTCCGAGGTCAGGAATTCGTTGGCGCTTCGCCCCAGGCGCTGCGTCAGCATGACGAGCTGGCCGGCCGCCGAGATTTCACGCGGGCTCGCTCCGCCCTGTGCCATCAGCGTAGCGATCTGCTCGGTCAGCTCCAGCAGAAAAGGAGACAGCCGGTTCAACTCCTGCAAGGTTTTGCCGAAGCCGGTCAGTTCCTTCTCCAGCTTCAGAATGGTCGCCGCAGCCTTGTCGGTATTGGCCCAGACCTTCGCTGCCTCATTCAGCTTGACCGCCATCTCGGCATTCGGCGGCGTGATTTCCCGTCCCTGATAGAAGCCGCCCTTGGATAGCACGTCCAGCGCGCGCTGGAATTCCTTGCGGCTTTCCTCAAGCTGCTTGAATGCTTCCGGGTTGCCCTGGATCGCGTTCGGTGTCGCCTTGCCGATACGCTGGGAGTGCATCAGCGCGTCGCCGGCAATCTGGGTACGGGTGGAAGCGAGGGTCGAATCGTTGGTATTGATGCCGACGAAGGCGATGGCTGAGACCAGAGCCAGGGCAAGCAGTACCAGCAGCATCCGGACCTGCTGTTGCAACGGCAGGTGGCCGATCAACGGCAGGCGGATATCGCCGGTCCTTGCCAGGGCGTCGCCGATGAAGGTCGCGTTCGGATTGCGCTCCGGCTCGGAAGCCGCGGCCGGCGGCAAAGGCAGGTCCGCGGCAGCGGCAACCGCGGCTAGGCCGGGATCGGCGGCCATCGCCTCCGCAGCCGGTTGTTTCTGGTCACCCTTGGAAAAGAGTTTGAACGCCATTCCCGAATCTCCTAATGATTCCAGTCTTTATGCAGTACGACGGGCGCGACGACCCGCTACAAGCCGACGTGCAGGAACCGCGGGTCCTGCACGACCAGGGAAAGATCCAGCTCGGTCCATATCTGGGCGTCCCGGTCGCGATAGCGGCGCATGGCCCACGGTTCGCGCGTAGCTTCGGCGGACGGTTCGCAGGATTCCATTTCGCCGACATTGCGCAGGCCAAGCACGCGCGAGACGAGCAGGCCGCTGTTGATGGACAAGGAAGGAGCAAACGCAATGACGCGGCTCTCCTTCTCGATGGATATCGGAGTCTGGCCGCGGAAATGGGCAAGGTCGATCACACTGACCAGATTGCCGCGGATATTTGTCAGGCCAAGAAACCACGGTTGGGTCAACGGCACTTCGGTGATCGCGCCGACCGAGACGATTTCCCCCGCCTGCTGCAGGTCCAGCAAGCAGCGCTCTTCGCCGATCAGCACACCCAACTGGCTGGCATGGACCTGAGCGCCGCTGGATACCGCCTGCATGCGCTCGACCAGTTGGGCCTGGAACTCGCGCAGTCTCGTGCGGCGACTGCTCTGGTCCGGATCGGCTGCGGCGCCGGCACGGGGGAACTCTGTCAATGGCCGGTTCATGAGCGGGCTCAGCCGAGGGCCGCGATCTTCGACAGCAGTTCCTGCGGATCGATCGGCTTGACGATATAGTCGCGCGCGCCCTGGCGCAGCCCCCAGATGCGGTCGGTTTCCTGTCCCTTGCTGGTGCAGATGATGATGGGAATGTTCTGCGTATCGGGATCGCGCGCGATGGCCCGCGTGACCTGGAAGCCGTTCTGCCCGGGCATCACGACGTCCATCAGGATCAATTGCGGCTTGTCGGCCTTGACCTTGACCAAGGCCTCCTCGCCATTCTCGGCGGTGGATACCGAGAATCCGTTCTTGACCAGAATATCGGTCAGGAAATAGCGCTCAGTGGGGGAATCATCAACGACAAGAATTTTCTGGATCGGCATCTTGAACCTTCAATCCGGGAATGTGTTATCTGGAAAGC
>Ga0164243_10014378_pt1 | contig 11037 bp, 10 predicted proteins | sample OricompcompostOP_FD_108781 | JGI IMG/M metagenome (GOLD analysis project Ga0164243, IMG submission 108781) | Organic Plus compost microbial communities from Emeryville, California, USA - Original compost - Organic plus compost (OP) | ecosystem: Engineered > Solid waste > Mixed feedstock >...
CGCACCGACTCGGAGATGTCCTCGGGACGGATCATCGCCTCCGCGGCGACGCCGCCGGCCTTCGCGAAGTCGGTCATCGGCGTGTCGACGAAGGCGGGGCAGAGCGCGGTCGACTTGATCCCGTCGGCGTTGAGCTCCTTGTTCATCGCCTCGGTGAAGCCGACGACGGCCGCCTTCGTCGCCGAGTAGACCGACAGCCACGGCTGGCCGCGCTTGCCGGAGATCGACGAGGTGTTGACGACGAGCGCGGAGCGGTGCTCGGCGCCCGCGGCGCGCAGCAGCGCCGCGCACTCGCGGTAGAACAGCACCATCGCGCGGACGTTGACGTCGAGCTGCATGTCGAGCTTCTTCGTCTCGATCTCGGCGACCGGCGCGCCGATGCCGACGCCGGCGTTGTTGACGAGCACGTCGAGGCGGCCGTAGCGCTCCTGGTGGGCGGCGACGACCGCCCGCACCGCCTCCTCCTCCGACAGCGGACCGGCGACGTCGTGGACGTCGTGGCCGGCGTCGCGCAGCTCCTGCGCCGCCGCCGCCAGCTTCTCGGGCCGGCGCGCCGCCAGCGTCACGCCGTAGCCCTCCTCGCCGAGCATGCGGGCGATCGCCAAGCCGATCCCGCTCGATGCCCCGGTCACGATCGCCGCTCGCTGCGCCATCTCCACGTCCCTCCGCTCTCGCTCTCGCTCGCCGCCGCGTGCGCGGCGGGCGACCGGCATCCAATCACTACGCTGTGCCGGATGCGCCAGCGTACGCCCGAGATCGTCGCCGCGACCGTGCTGGCGCTGCTGGTCGCCGTCTTCGTCGCGTTCGGCTCCGCCGGCGGCGACGGCGACGACGGCGCCGCCGAGAGCGTCTCGCCGGAGCGGCTGGCGCGGGTCGAGGCGCGCGTGGAGCGGCTGCGCGGGCTCGAGTTCGAGCGGCCGGTGAGGGTGACGGTGATGTCGCCGGCCGAGGTCGAGGCGTACGGCGTCAGAGAGGCGCGCGCGAGCGAGACGCGGGCGCGCGCGGCGGCCGGCGAGGAGCTGATGAAGCTGCTCGGGCTGATCGACGCCGACGTCGACATGGACGCCGTCACCAGCTCGATCTACGGCGAGCAGGTGGCCGGCTTCTACGATCCCAGAACGGAGCGGCTGGCGCTCGTCGCCGGTGTCGGGATCGACGACGTCACGCTCGCCCACGAGCTGACGCACGCGCTCGAGGACCAGCACTTCGACCTCTCCCGCCTCGGCGGCTCGAGCGAGGCGGCGAGCGCGGGGGCGACCGCCGACGACGACCGCGCCTCGGCCGAGTCGGGCCTCGTCGAGGGGACCGCGACGGCGGTGATGACGCGCTACCTGGAGCGCTACCCGGAGGCGCTCTCGTTCGGCGACGCGCTCGGCCAGCTGTGGGGCGCGACCGGCTCGACGCCGCTGCCGCCGTACATCATGTCGTCGCTGCTGTTCCCCTACCAGCAGGGCGAGCGGTTCGTCGACGCGCTGCTGGCGAGAGGCGGCTGGGAGACGGTCGACGACGCGCTGCGCGCCCGCCCGCCGCTGGCGACCGCCGACCTGTACGAGCCGAAGCGCTGGTTCGCGCGCACGCGGCCGGCGGTGCTCGAGCTGCCCGACGACGACGCGCCCGGCGCCGGCTGGCGGCTGCTCGAGACCTCGACGCTCGGCATCTTCGACCTGCGCGCCCTGCTCGCCGAGGCGGTCGGCGAGCGCGCGGCGGCGACGCTCGGCGCCGGCTGGCGCGGCGGCAGATACGCCCTCTGGCGCAAGGGCCCGCTGCCCGCCGACGACTGCGAGGCGCCCTGCACCGCCCGCGACGCGCTGACGCTGCGGCTGCGCTTCCGCAACGCCGCCGAGGCGGGAGCGGTGTCGGCCGCGTTCGGCAGCTGGCTGGCGGCGACCCACGGCGCCAGACGCACCGGCAGCGTCGGCTGGCGGGGCGTCGGCGGCGCGCCCGACGCGATGACGACCGGTTGGACGCTCGACGGCGGCACGGCGGCCGTGACGCGCAACGGCGGCGCGGACGTGACCGTCACGCTCGCGCCGACGCCGGCGCTCGCCGCACGGCTGTCACGCTAGCGGTCGCGATCGGCGCCGGCCAAGGAGATCCCATGCGTCAGGCGGCGGTCGCGCGGGCGGCGCAGAGGGCGGCGCCGCGGGCGGCGAGCAGCGCGCCCAGCTCCTGCGCCTGGCAGCGGATCTCCGGCACCGCCGTCGACTCCCACAGCTGCCCGCGCCGCAGGGCGCCGAGCGTGTAGAGGCCGGGGGAGGGCTCTCCGTCGCAGTCGCGCAGCTCGCCGTCGAGCGCCGTGTCGAGGCCCAGCCCGAGCGCGCCGGCGCGCGCCCGGCCGGCGGCGATCAGGCCGCTCAGCAGCGGGTCGGCGGTCGGCGCCGGGTCAGGTCCGGTGCAGTTGACGACGGCGTCGACCGTCACGCGTGTGACGCCCTCGCGGCCGCGGTAGACGAGCTCGATCGGGGCGGCTCCGTCGCCGCCGGTCAGCGGCGCGACCCGTTGCAGCGAGCCGGCCCGCAGCTCCAGCCGCCCGCTCTCGCGCAGGGCGGCCACGCGCGCCGCGACGGCCGGCGCCATCCGGTGGCGGTGGATCTCCCAGCGGCGCGCGTGGCGGGCGAGGAAGCGCGCCTGCTCGCCGAGCGGCAGCGCCTGCCACAGCCGCTGCGTGTACGGCCGCACGCCGTCGACTGCGGAGCGCCAGTCGCCGCCGGCGGCGACCTCGGCCAGCGCCGCGCTCTCGACGTGCGCCGCGAGCCGGTCGGCGGTCAGCGGGCCGAGCGGCGGCCGGAAGGTCGTCAGCCGCGGCGGCGGGGCGGAGCGGTGCGCGCGCGGCAGCGCGCCGCGGCGCGAGAGCGCCAGCAGCCGCGGCCCGCGCCCCGCCGCGCCGGCGGCGCCGTCGTCGACCCGTCGGCCCGCATCCGCGCCTGCGGCGCCGCCGTCGATCCGTCCGCCGCCGGCCGCGCCCGCGCGCCCGGCGCCCGCGAGCGTGATCGCGACGTCGATCATCGTCAGCCCGCTGCCGACGATCGCGACCCGTTCGGCCGCGGCGAGCGCCTCGAGGCGGGCGTGGTCCCACGGGTCGCCGACCCAGCCGGGATGGTCGAGCAGCTCCGGCACGACGCCGGAGGGCGTGCGCGGCCGGTTGACGCCGACCGCCAGCACGACCGCGTCGGCCTCCAGCCGCCGGCCGCCGGCGGTGCGGACGGTCGCGACCGCGTGGGAGCGGCCGCCGGGCAGCTCCGAGCCGCCCTCGTCGACCGCGACCGCCTCGTCGCGCAGCCGCGTCACCTCGGCCGCCGCGGGCGCTTCGGCGATCGCCTCGTCGAGCAGCCCGCGCAGGTAGGCGCCGTAGGCGAGGCGCGGCGCGAAGGTGCCGGCCGTGGCGTCCGGGGCGCGCTCGCGCAGCCAGTCGAGGAAGTGGTCGGGCTCGTCCGGCAGCGCGCTCATCGAGCCCGCGACGACGTTGAGCAGGTGGCGCGCGTCGGGCGTCGAGAAGGCGACGCCCGGGCCGGGGTCGCCGCCGCTCTCCAGCAGCGTCAGCCGCAGCGGGCCGCCGCGCCAGGCGCGCAGCAGCTGGACGCTCGTCGTCGTCCCCGCGAAGCCCGCGCCGACGACGACGACGCGGAACGGGGCGGTGGGGGCGAGCGGCACGGCCCAAAGTAGATCAAATGGATCGGCTACGGGCAGTCTCGCTCGCCCGCCGGAACGACGAGAGCCCCGCCGGGGGCGAGGCTCTCGTGAAAGGTGGCCCAGCCAGGACTCGAACCTGGGACCAATGGATTATGAGTCCACTGCTCTAACCAACTGAGCTACTGGGCCGCGTGTCGGAGGCGACGCTACCAGAGGTGGCACACCGCCGACAGGGTCAACCGTCCGCCTGCGGCGCCCGCGCCGCCGTCGCCCGCCGCGCCTCGTTCTCGCGCACCGCTCTCTCCGCCGCTCTGTGGCCGACGAACGGCACGAGCGCGCAGTAGACGAGCTGGGGGAGCATCTCGACCAGCTCGTCGGCCGCGTCGCGCAGCAGGCGCGTGTAGATGATCTCGTAGATGCCGCCGACGACTATGTCGGCCGCCAGCTCGGGCACCTCGACGCCTCTCGGCGCCTCGTCCCTGCCGGGCGCGAGGAAGTCGACGAAGACGCGCATCGCCGCGTCGCGGCGGCCGCGCGCCTCCGGTCCGGCGGCGACGACCTCGACGATGCACATGCGCGCGAACGCGGGCTCGTCGACGAGGTAGTTGACGAACGCCTCGAGGCCGTCGTGGACGCGGCTCGTCCACGCTCTGCCCGCGCTCTCGTAGGCGTGGCCGACGCCCGCGAGCATCTGCTCGACGACGGTGTCGTAGGCGGCGAGGAAGCACTCCTCCTTGTCGGTGAAGTGCTCGTAGAAGGTGCGCCGGGAGAGCCTCGCGCGGGCGATGATGTCCGCGACGGTCGTGTTCGCGTAGCCCTGCTCGGCGACGGCTTCTGCGACGGCGAGCAGCATCCGCTCGCGCTGGTTGTGCACGACGAAGCGCCGTGGCAGGCCGTGGCGGCCGCGGGGGAGGCGCTGAGGTGCTCGATCGGAGGCTGCAGGCACCTGGCGACCATAGACACGCTCTGAAAACATCTATGTTCCGCCCGTTCGTCTTGGTTCCGGTCTGAAGGCGATCACCCGGCCGCGGCGGGCGCCGACCGGCTCGAGCCGCGCGGCGGCGGCGCTGCGCGCGGCGGTCGCGCCGGCGGCGCCGACGAACGGCGCCAGCCAGACGTAGAGCACGTCCGGCAGCAGCTCGGGCAGCGACTCCGTCTCGCGGTTGAGGATGCGCGCGTAGATGACCTCGTAGACGCCGCCGACGATCACCTCGGTCAGGACCGGCGGGACGCCGGCCGGCCCGTCGCCGCGGCCCTCCTCGAGGAAGGCGGCGAAGCGGCGCATCGCCTCGTCGCGGCGGGCGAGCGCGCGCGGGCCGGCGGCGAGCACCTCGACGACGCACAGCCACGCCAGCTCCGGCTCGTCGGCGGCGTAGCCGAGGAAGGCGGCGAAGCCGGCCTCCAGCGCCGCGCGGCCCGAGCGCGTCCCGCTCGTGGCGGCGCGCACGCGCGCCATCACCTGCTCGACGGCGGTGTCGTAGGCGGCGAGGAAGCACTCCTCCTTGTTGGCGAAGTGCTCGTAGAAGCCGTTGCGCGACATGCCGGCCGCCGTGACGATCTTGCTGACGGAGGTGGCGCGATAGCCCTCTTCGGAGACGACGCGGGCGATCGCGGCGATCAGCCGGTCCCGTCGCGAGCGCAGCGGCAGGGCGAGCGCTGAGACGTCGGCCGCGTGCGGCCGGAAGGGCTCGATCTGTGGTCCCACGTGGCCGACAGTAGCCGCTGCGCAGCCCGTTGACAACAGAAGACGGGGACGTTTATAGTTTTTCTGTGCAAGGGCCGAACGGGGGCCCGGCAAACGTGACACCGCAGGGCATCAGACGGCGTTCCCGCACGGCGGAGTCGTGCGGGCGGACATGCCGCTCGGCGCCTCTCGTCCGAGTCCGTGTGCGCCCGCAGGGTTCCCTCCCCCGGGAACACCCGGTGTGGGGCTACGTGCCAGCCTCATGCTCGACGCGGCCGGGGCGTGCGGATGGGATCCGCCCCGGCCGCGTCCATGCTTGCGCCCCGCGTGCAGGCTTCAGACGCGCGCGACCGCGCGCAGCGGGCCGTCATCCGGCTGCTCGCCGCGCTCGGGCAGGTCACCGCGCCGCAGCATCCCGATCAGGCGGCCGTCGTCGGTCACCGGCGCGCTCGCGATGTCACCCTCGACCATCCGGGTCCAGACGTCGTCGATCGGCGCGTCGGCGTCGACGACGGAAACCTCGTGGGCCAGCAGGCCGATGCGGATCGAGTCCGGATCGCGCCGCTCGGCGACGATCCGCACGACGTCCCGCTCGGACAAGAGCCCGACGACGGTGCGATCCTCGCCGCAGATCGGGAGCGCGTCGACCCCGAACGCCGCGAGCTTGCGAGCGCCGTCGAGCACCGTCTCGTACTCGCTGACGCACTCACCGATTCCGGTGACGAACTCCCGTGCCGTCTTGCACATACTGCTCCTCCTGTATTGCGCCCCCCATTGCACTTGCACGAACGTCGACGGTGCTCGCTCGGCACGACCGGTACGAAGGTCCCCTTCTTCGTACGCCGACACACCGCCAGATGGCGGAATGGTTGGTTGACGCGACCTCCTCAGGAAGGACTTGCGGATGGGATGCCCTCCAGCTTCCCAGTCAAGACGCTCGCGTTCAAGTGGCAACCGTCGCGAACTGTTCACCGCTGACCCGCTCGACGGTCTCGCGCGGGCTGGCGGCGTGGCGCCCTCGCGCTACTCAGGCTGCTTCGAGATCACCTGCAGCTCGGAGATCGCGGCCTGTCTGGCGCCGGCCGGCAGGCCGGTGACCCACAGCAGGACGTAGCGGGCGGTCGTCCCGCCGGGCAGTGTGATCGTCGTCTTGCCGGGCGACTTCTCCTTCGTCGCCAGGTGCGACCAGCCGGGCGCGGTGATCGACTTCGGCGGGCCGTTGCGGGCGCCGTAGACCTCGAAGGTCAGCCCCGGCGTCGGCGTCGTCACGATCAGTCTGGTGATTCTCTCGGCGGTCGCGAGGTCGACGTAGACGCCCAGCTGCGGATTGGCCGCCGGGTCGTCGAACTCCGGCGTTCTCCAGGCCGACGAGGGCGAGCCGTCGGTGATCAGCGTCGCGTCGCCGAGGTCGACGTCGTCCTCGGCGTACGGGGCGTAGGGGACGGCGACCGCGGACAGCGCGACGTTCGCGTCGACCATTCTCGGTCTCGCCGCTCTTCTCTCGCTTCTCTCTCTCGACGGGTCGTCGACGACGCTGCCGTCGTCGACGCCGGTGTCGACGTCGCCGGCGTCGTCCGGCGGCGGGTCGGGGTTCGGCGTCGAGGTGTCGATGTCGTCGGACATGTCGGGGACGTCGTTCGACGTGCCCGAGGAGGACGACCCGGAGGAGCTGCCCGTGCCGCCGGTGCCGGCGCTCGGGAGGCCGCCGCCGCTCCCTCTGCCGCCACCGGTGCCAGAGCCGGCGTCGGGCAGCGTCAGGTCGCCGCCGCCGTCGGGCAGCGTCGAGTCGACCGGCGGCGTGGTCGTCGTCGGCTGCGTGACCGGCGGGGGCGTCTGCGCGATCGTCGCCGCCGGCGGCGGGACCTGCTTGCCGTCCTGCAGCAGCGTGAAGCCGGCCGCCGAGGCGGCGCCGACGAGCACGGTCAGCGTCGTCGCGATGCCGACGATCGGACGCAGCGCGTGGCGCTGCTTCTGCGGCAGCTCGGCGCCGCACTCCAGGCACCAGCGCTGGCTCGCGTCGGCCGCGGGCGCGCCGCAGCTCGGACAGGCGCGGACGGCGGTCGCCGTCGGCGTCTCGACGGGAGCTTCCGTCGGGGCCTCTGTCGGCGACTGCGAGGACTGGGTCTCGGGGGCCGGCGTCTCCGGATCCATGCCTCACACGCTACCCGATCGCCTCCGCGGCCTCGCCGGCCGCGGACATCCCGCGCGCGCGTCGCGCACGGGCGCCGCGCGGGCGGGAAGGGCGCGGCGCATCGGGGCCGGATCGTGGGATAAGCTCCTGCTCATGCTGACGTTTGCGTTGTCCACAGCCGCCAACTTCACGATCGCCCTGCTGATCACGTTCCTCGGGATCGGCGTCGTCGCGAACGTCCTGATCGCCTACGCCGTCGCCCAGGTCGCCGGCGAGCGCGCGCAGAACGCAGAGCTGCGCAACGGCTCGATCGAGGGCTGAGCCCGCGCCGGCGGCGTCGCCGCCGGCCTCCTGACCGCTCAGAAGGGGAGCGTCGCGGCGATCTCGGAGAGGCGCGGCGCGTTCGCGTCGCGCTCGGAGACGATCGGCTCGACCTCCTCCGGCCACACGATCCCGACCTCGGGGTCGTCGTAGGCGATGCCGGCCTCGGTCGCGGGGTCGTAGTAGTTCGAGCACTTGTAGGCGACGTCGGCGACCTCGCTCGTGACGCAGAAGCCGTGCGCGAAGCCGACCGGCACGAACAGCTGCCGCATCGTCTCGTCGTCGAGCGTGAACGCCTCCCACTGCCCGAAGGTCGGCGACGCTCTGCGCAGGTCGACGACGACGTCGACGATCGACCCGCGCGCGCAGCGGATCAGCTTCGCCTGACCGGGGGAGGTCTGGAAGTGCATCCCGCGCAGCGTGCCGCGGCGCGAGCGCGAGTGGTTGTCCTGGACGAACGGGACGTCGATGCCGGCGGCCGACCAGGCGTCGGCGCGGAAGGTCTCGGCGAAGAAGCCGCGATGGTCGCCGTGGACCTGCGGCTGGACCAGCACGAGGCCCGCGAGTCTGGTGGGGATCGTCTCCATCGGTCCGGCAGCTTAGTCGCTGCCGGTCCGCGTCCGCGTCGCGCGGCGACGCTCCCGTGCAGGAGTCGCGCGGGCAGCCGTCGAAACCTTCGCTGCCTATGAAGCGAGCCACCGCCACGACTCCCACCGCGCCGCCGCCGCCACACGGACACCAGGCGCTGTCCGACTACATCACCGCCCGCTTCGACGAGTTCTCGCGCTCCCAGAAGGACGTCGCGCAGTACATCGTCGACCACCTCGACGAGGCCGCCTTCCAGACGGCCGAGGAGCTGGCCCGCCGCGCCTCCACCTCCTCGAGCACGGTCGTGCGCTTCTCGCAGGCGCTCGGCTTCGAGGGCTTCCCCGAGCTGCAGCAGGCGGCTCGCGACGAGTACCGCCGCCGGCCCGCCGGCGGGGGCGCGGCCGCCGCCGAGACGGCCGCGGCGCCGCTCTTCTCGCTCGACCAGACCGAGTACGAGACGTCGCTGGCGACCGACCACGTCAACGTCGAGGAGACGGCGCGCAAGCTCTCGCGCAGCGAGGTCGAGGCGGCGATCGAGGCGATCGCCGGCGCCCAGAAGGTGCTGATCGCCGGCACCGACCAGATGGCCTTCTTCGCCAGCTACCTGCGCCACCTGCTGTCGCTGCTGGACATCCGCGCCGAGGTCGTCGCGAGCCCGTCGCAGGAGGCGCTCGGGCGCCTCTCGCGGATCGACGAGACGACGCTCGTGATCGGCCTCTCGGCCGGTCGTCCGCACCCGCTGATCGCGCGCACGATGAAGCTCGCGCGCCATCGCAGAGCGCCGACGATCGCGATCACCGACGCGACCCTCTCCGAGATCGCGCGGCTGGCGCGCGTGCGCCTCTACTACTCGTCGAACAGCCCCGCGTACGTCCGCTCGCACACGGCGCTGCTGTCGCTGATCCAGGCGCTCGCGTACGGCGTCTACTCGCGCGACGCGCAGCAGTACGACATGCGCATCAAGGCCTACCGCCTGAAGTAGCCCCGGCGAGATCGGCGCCAGCCGATCTCGCAACCTGATCGGCGCCAGCCGATCAGGCGCGCTCCGCGACGTACAGGCCCTGCAGCGACCGTCCGAGCCGGCCGCGTCCGTCGAACAGGACGCTCTCCGCCAGGCCCGCGCCGGTCGTCCCGACGCGCGTGCGCGCGTCCAGCCCGACCCACTCGCCCTCCGGCGGCCGCTCCGCGTAGACGGTCAGGTCGGGGTTGATGAAGAGGTGGGTGTCCCACGGCACCGCCGAGCTGATGCCGTTGCCGAAGTCGGCGGCGGCCGCCATCCGCTGCAGCGGCGTCGGCGTCTCGCCTGCGACGAGCGGGACGCGCAGCCGGAACCAGGCGACGGCGGGGCCGACCTGGTCGAAGGCGCCGCGCGCCATCCGCACCTCCATGCCGTCGCGCGCGAACATCGTCGGGCCGGCGTCGAACAGCCTCATCCTGACCGGCTCGCTCGCCTCCGGCCCCGGCACCTCCGGCGCGGGGTCGACGCCGTCGGGCGCCGGCACGTCGGCGCGGCGGACGCGCAGCGCGACCGCGCGGCAGACGACCGTCTCGCTCTCCTCGGCGTGCAGCTGCGCCTCGACCAGCTGGACGCGGCCGCCCGGCCGCGCGATCCGCGTCTCGACCCGCAGCGGCGTCAGCGGCACCGGCCGTATGAACTCGTAGGTCAGCCGCAGGACCGCCATCGGCACGTCGCTGTGGACCGCCTCCAGCGCCCCCGCCAGCAGGCCGGCGGGCGCGCCGCCGTGCTGGGCGGCCGGGTCCCAGGGGCCGCGCGCCAGCTCGGTGGGGCGGTAGCGACCGGGACCGTCGGGATGGAAGATCGCGTCGGCATCGCTCATGGCGGGGCAGGCTATCGGTGCTCCATCGCGGTGCGTCCGAGGGGCTCGCGTTGGACGCCGCCGGACTGCGTTCACGGCCAGGTCACAGCTATATTCCGAGCAATGCGCGACGAAGCAACGTTCACCGTCAAGGCCGGTCTCGCCGAGATGCTCAAGGGCGGCGTGATCATGGATGTGGTCACCCCCGAGCAGGCGAGAATCGCCGAGGCCGCGGGTGCCTGCGCCGTGATGGCGCTCGAGCGGGTCCCGGCCGACATCCGGCGCGACGGCGGCGTCGCGCGCATGTCCGATCCGGAGATGATCAAGGGCATCCAGGAGGCCGTCACGATCCCCGTGATGGCGAAGGCGCGGATCGGCCACTTCGCCGAGGCGCAGGTGCTGGAGTCGCTCGAGATCGACTACATCGACGAGTCCGAGGTCCTGACGCCGGCCGACGAGGCCAACCACATCGACAAGTGGGGCTTCAAGGTCCCGTTCGTCTGCGGCGCGACCAACCTCGGCGAGGCGCTGCGGCGCATCGGCGAGGGCGCGGCGATGATCCGCTCCAAGGGCGAGGCCGGCACCGGCGACATCGTCGAGGCGGTCCGCCACATGCGCAAGATCAAGGGCGAGATCAAGCGCCTCCAGGGCCTCGACGACGCCGAGCTGGCGACCGCCGCCAAGGAGCTGCAGTCGCCGCTGGACCTCGTCCGCTCGGTCGCCGCCAACGGCAAGCTGCCGGTCGTCCTCTTCTGCGCCGGCGGCATCGCGACCCCGGCCGACGCCTCGCTGATGATGCAGCTCGGCGCCGAGGGCGTCTTCGTCGGCTCCGGCATCTTCAAGTCCGAGAACCCCGAGCACCGCGC
>Ga0164243_10014379_pt1 | contig 11036 bp, 7 predicted proteins | sample OricompcompostOP_FD_108781 | JGI IMG/M metagenome (GOLD analysis project Ga0164243, IMG submission 108781) | Organic Plus compost microbial communities from Emeryville, California, USA - Original compost - Organic plus compost (OP) | ecosystem: Engineered > Solid waste > Mixed feedstock >...
CGTTACCGGGAAATACGGCCGCTGCGGCAGCACCATGACGCGGGCATTCGCCGGTATCGAGACGCGCCCCTTGCCGAACGGCCATAGCCCGGCGATGGCGCGGAACAGCGTCGACTTGCCGGATCCCGACGGGCCGGTGAGCAATACGCGTTCTCCAGGCCCGATTTCAGCGTCAGTGGACGTGACCAGATCCTTGCCATCCGGCCGGTCCACCGAAAGGTCGTCAATACGAACAGACTTGGCCGCCGCATCCGGTGTCACCGCGATTTTCGACGAGGCATGCATGGCGGTTGCGTTATCCAGTGAGCGGTTGAAGCCGCTGAGACGCTCAATGATCGCGGCCCATTCCGCCACCGTGCGGTAGACCGTGACGAAGAACGACAGCGATTCCTGCACGCTGCCGAAGGCGCTGGCGGTCTGTGTCAGCGTGCCGAGCGGCATGTTGCTGGAGAAATAGGCCGGGCTGACGATGATGTAGGGGAAGATCACCGCTGCCTGCGAATGGCTTGTCTGCACGAAGATGATCTTCTTCTGCCGCGACATCAGTTGCATGAAGTTGCGGATGACATGGCCGAAGCGGTCGCCAAGCCGGCTGTTCTCCGCTGTCTCACCGCGCAGCAGCGCGATCTGCTCCGAATTTTCACGCACACGCACGAGATTGAAGCGAAAGTCGGCTTCATAACGCTGTTGCTGGAAATGCAATCCGGCGAGCGGCCAGCCGACCCAGTGCGTCAAGACCGTGCCGAGCACCGAATAGATCAGCGCCGCCCAAACGAGATAGCCAGGAATATTGACTGGCGAACCGAAGAGCGTCAGCGGCGCAGCTTCCGACAGCGACCACAGGATCGCCAGGAACGAGAATAATGTGACGATCGAGCCCAGCAGCCGCACGGTAATCAGCAGCGTGCGTTCGATGAACTGGTTGATATCGTCAGCGATGCGCTGGTCCGGGTTGTCGGCCGCATCGCCCAGAAGCTGCATGCGATAATGCGCCGACTGCGCGAGCCAGCGATCGAGATAATTTTTGGTCATCCAGGTGCGCCAGCGGATCTGGAGCCACTGATTGAGATAGAGCTGGTAAACGGCGAGCACGACAAAAATTGCTGCCAGGATGCAGAAAATCCAGATCTCGCTGACGAAGGAATTCCAGTCGCGGTCCTGCAGGGCATTGAAGAAGCGCGCATTCCATTGATTGATGAGGACGTTGATGGCGACAATCGATAATTCGATCGCAATCACTGCGCCCAGGAGCAAAAGGCCTGGCCAGCGGTCTTCCGACCGAAAATAGGGCACGGACAATCGCCAGATATCGCCGACAAGGCGGGAGAGGTTGCTCACGAATAGCCTATTCTTTTTGGTGCACTGCAAGATGAGTTAGGGTGTTCACCGAGGCGGGCAATGGCTCGTCGGCGACTGCTGTGCGACTGGCGCCATCGGCGGGCCTATGCACACGACCTTCGACGCAAAGTGGACAACATCGACGAAGGTACCCTTGTGCAAAAGAAACATCCCGTCCAAACTATGACCAAGCTGTCGGAATATTGCACAGGTACCGGCGGTTAATGACAAAAAACCAGCCTAAAGGCTGGAACAATAAAACGGTCGCTAGGGAGGATCTCATGACCAAAAAATCGGAGAAAGTGACGTCGCGCCGCAAGTTTGTGTTGGCGATGGGCGCCACAGCATCGGCTGCTGTCGCGGCGCCGCGCGTGGCCAAGGCGCAGGGCCCAATCAACATGCGCTGGCAAAGCACGTGGCCGTCCAAGGACATTTTCCACGAATTTGCGCTCGATTACGCCAAGAAGGTCAATGACATGACCGGTGGCGATCTCAAGATTGAAGTGCTGCCCGCAGGTGCCGTTGTGCCGGCCTTCCAGCTTCTCGACGCGGTATCGAAGGGCGTGCTTGACGGCGGTCATGGTGTGCTTGTGTATCATTATGGCAAGCAGACCGCGCTGGCGCTCTGGGGGTCGGGGCCGGGTTTTGCGATGGATGCCAACATGTTGTTGGCGTGGCACAAATACGGCGGCGGCAAGGAACTTCTCGACAAGCTTTATGCTTCGGTCGGCGGCAACGTCGTGTCGTTCCCCTATGGTCCGATGCCAACCCAGCCGCTCGGCTGGTTCAAGAAGCCCGTCACCAAACCGGAAGACCTGAAGGGGCTCAAGTTCCGCACTGTCGGCATTTCGATTGACGTGTTCACCGGCATGGGTCTTGCGGTCAACGCGCTGCCGGGCGGTGAAATCGTTTCGGCGATGGACCGCGGCCTGCTCGATGCGGCGGAGTTCAACAATGCGTCGTCGGATCGCGCGCTCGGTTTCGCCGATGTGTCCAAGGTCTGCATGCTGCAGAGCTATCATCAGAATGCTGAGCAGTTCGAGATCATGTTCAACAAGGACAAGTTCAATGCGCTGCCTGAAAAAATGAAGGCGATCATCGCGAACGCGGTGGAGGCAGCGGGCCAGGACATGTCCCTGAAGGCGATCGACCGTTACTCGCAGGACTATCAGACCCTGCAAACCAAGGACAACGTCAAGTTCTACAAGACGCCGGATTCCATCTTGAAGCGGCAGCTTGAGATCTATGACGAGGTGGTCAAGAAGAAGTCGGCCGAAAATCCGCTGTTCAAGGAAATCCTGCAATCGCAGCTCAAATTTGCCGAGCGTGCGACCAAGTGGGAGCAGGACACGGTGGTCAGTCGCCGCATGGCGTTTGATCATTACTTTGGTGCCAACGGCGCGGCCAAGAAGATCTGAGCGCTTCCTACACGTGGCAGGGCACCATTCGGCGGAACCGGGTGGTGCCCTGTGTTATCGGAATGCGGTTTTGTGATTGGCTGTGACTATGACCGTTCAGCGTTTCCTCTATCTGATTGATGGTATCAGCACCTGGGTCGGCAAAACGGTTGCGTGGCTGATGATCGTGCTGATGCTTGTCGTCTGCGCGGAAGTGTTCAAGCGCTACATCTTGAACATGCCGACGTCGTGGATCTTCGATCTGAACAACATGCTCTACGGCTCGTTGTTCATGCTCGCCGGTGCCTACACGCTCGCTCAAAACGCGCATGTGCGCGGCGATTTTCTCTACAGCTCGATGCGTCCGCGCACGCAGGCCGCGCTCGACCTTGTGTTGTATTTCGTCTTTTTCTTCCCGGGCATCGCGGCGCTGATCTATGCCGGCTACACCTTTGCCGAGGAATCCTGGCGCATCGCCGAACATTCGAATGTCACGGCGGACGGGCCTCCGGTCTATCACTTCAAGACCGTGATCCCGATCGCCGGCGGCCTGATTATGCTGCAGGGGATTGCTGAAATCGTCCGCTGCATTGTCTGTCTCAAGACCGGGCAATGGCCAGAGCGGCTGAAAGACGTCGCCGAGACGGACGTGATCGAAGAGCAACTGGCCCACAGCGAATATGTCGACGCGGAATCGCGCGAGATCGCGATCCAGAAGGCCAAGAACATTGACGAAGCCGCGCGTCAACGCGGCATGGGCGGAGATTTGTTGACATGAGCGATCCGGCACTCGGCCTTTTGATGCTGGCGCTGATTGTCGTCGTCATCATGATGGGCTTTGCCACGGCCTTCACCCTGATGGGCCTTGGCATGTTCTTCGGTTTTATCGCATTCTACGTGCCCGGTCAGAACTGGGCCGATAACCGCGTGTTCGACCTCATGGTCCAGCGCACCTATGGCGCGATGACCAACGACGTTCTCATCTCTATCCCCCTCTTTGTGTTGATGGGCTATGTGATGGAACGCGGGGCGCTGGTCGACAAGATGTTCTATTCGATCCAGTTGGCCTTCCGCCGGGTGCCGGCATCGCTCGCCATCGCGACGCTGATCGTCTGCACTTTCTGGGGCATTGCCTCAGGGCTGGTCGGCGCCGTGGTGGTGTTGATGGGGGTCATCGCCTTCAATCCGATGTTGAAGGCCGGCTATGACGTCAAACTCGCCTCTGGCGTCATCACGGCCGGCGGCACGCTCGGCATCCTGATTCCGCCCTCGGTCATGATCATCGTCTATGCAGCGGTGGCCGGTCAGTCGGTGGTGAAGCTCTATGCCGCGGCGATGTTTCCCAGCTTTTTCCTGGCTTTCCTGTATCTCGTCTACATCCTTGGCTGGGCGCTTCTCAATCCGAAGATCGCACCGAAACTGCCGGAAGAGCAGTTGAAGGTGCCCGTACCCGACTGGATGCCGAAGCTGCAGAGCGCCTACTCGAACAACATGTTCGTGGCGTTGGTCTCGGCCTTGTTGTCGCCGGCGAAGGCGCAGGCGATCGATGCCGACGGCCGGCCGCTCGGCCGCTGGATTTTGTTCAAGAATTTCATCGCCTCGCTTGTGCCGGTGAGTCTGATCGCAGGAACGCTCTGGCTGGTGTGGTGGTATGTCGTCATTCATCAGCAAAAGGGAGCTGATGATGATCTGCCGGAAGGCTTGCAGCCGCTCGGCGGTCCGGTCGCGACTGCCGCGACGCCGTCGGAGATGGGGCCTGCCACCAGCTTCTATGTCTGGTTCGCCGTCATCGCTGTTTTGGCCGCGATCATCATGGTGCGATATTATTCGCGCCTGAATGCGGACCGGCTGCAGGTCATCAAGCTGGTCAGTTCGTCGGTGATGCCGCTCGGCATCCTCACGATCGTCGTGTTGGGTGTGATCCTGTTCGGCATCACGACCGCAACGGAATCGGCGGCGGTTGGCGCGGCCGGCGCCTTCATCCTTGCGTTCCATGCGAGAACGTTGAACTGGAAGCGCACCAAGGAAGCGGTCTTCCTGACGGCCAAAACGACGGCGATGGTGTGCTGGTTGTTCGTTGGCTCGGCCCTGTTCTCGGGCGTCTTCGCCATTCTCGGTGGTCAGGCGCTCCTGGAAAGCTGGGTGCTGTCGCTGAACATGACGCCGACCCAGTTCATGATCCTGTCGATGGCGATCATCTTCGTGCTCGGCTGGCCGCTGGAATGGACCGAGATCATCATCATCTTCGTGCCGATCTTCCTGCCGATGCTGGCGCACTTCGACATCGACCCGATTCTGTGGGGCGTGCTGGTGTTCGTGAACCTGCAGGCGGCGTTCCTGTCGCCGCCGGTGGCGATGTCCGCCTTCTACCTGAAAGGCGTCGCCCCCAAGCACGTGACGCTGAATCAGATCTTCGGCGGCATGATGCCCTACATGCTGATTGTCATCATCTGCATGATCATCATGTATCTGTGGCCGGGCATGACGCTGTGGCTGCCGAACTATCTCTATGGCGGCGGCTAGCGACGGCTTGTGCGATCGGCACTTTGCCGATCGCACGTCAGGCATGATAAAAGCGCGTTCGAACTTGATTTGAGATAGGACGCGCGAACCTTGGCCAAGCATGATGTCGTTGCCCTGTCGGCAGTCGTAGCCGCACAGGAAATCGCAAAAGGGACTCTCTCGGCGGAAGATTATGTCCGCGCCTGCCTCGACCGGATTGCCGAGGTCGAGCCCGAGGTGCGTGCTTTCGCGCATCTCAATCCGGATCATGCGATCGCGCAGGCCAAGGTGCTGGACGATCATCGTAAGCAGGGCGGGGCGCTCGGTCCGTTGCACGGCATCCCGGTCGCGATCAAGGACATCGTCGACACCGCCGATTATCCGACCGAGTTCGGCTCGCCGGTCTTTGCCGGACGCCAGCCGCAGTATGACGCAACGATTGTCGCGAAGTTGCGGGCGGCTGGCGCGGTGATCGTCGGCAAGACCGTCACCACGGAATTCGCCTATTACAATCCCGGCAAGACGCGCAATCCGCACGATGTCGAGCGTACGCCGGGCGGTTCCTCGTCCGGCTCCGCCGCCGCCGTGGCCGCCGGTATGGTGCCGCTCGCCATCGGTTCGCAGACCAATGGCTCGATCATCCGTCCGGCGGCTTTTTGCGGCGTGTTCGCATTGAAGCCGAGCCATGGCCTCGTGTCGCGCAATGGTGTTCTGCCGCTGTCGCCGGTGCTGGATCACATCGGCCCGTTCGCGCGCAATCTGCAGGATCTGGCGCTGATCATGGAGACGCTGGCCGGCTACGACCCCGATGATGAGGATACGCGCGCCATTGCCGTGCCGTCTTATCAGAAGGCGGTCATTGAAGACTTCCCGGTTGAGCCACGCATCGCCTTCGTTCGCACGCCGATCTGGGACAAGGCTGACGAGGCGACACGGCAAGCCTTCGAAAAGCTCGCGGACGATCTCGGCGAAAACTGCGTCGAACTCGATCTGCCAGCCGAGTATGCCAGCGCCTGGGATGCCATCCGCATCATCATGCTCGTCGATATGGGCCATCGCTTCGGCCCGGTTGCCGACAAGCATGGCGAGGCGGTGAGCCAGGTCATGCGCGATCTGATCGATGAAGGCCGCCAGGTGACGGCCATGCAATATCTCGCCGCGCTCGACCTGCGCCGCAATCTCGCCGAGCGGCTGAACCAGATGTTCTCGCACTTCAATGCGATCGTGACGCCCGCAGCGCCGGGCGTTGCGCCGCTTGGTCACAACTCCACCGGCAATCCCGCTTTCTGCTCATTGTGGACCTTGATGGGACTGCCATCGATGTCGCTGCCGCTGCTGGAAGGTGAGGACGGCCTGCCGCTCGGCGTCCAGCTTGTCGGTGCGCGCAACGACGACTTCCGCTTATTTCGCAATGCGAAATGGATAGCTGACCAGATGGCACCGAAGCACAAAAAGCGGTCGAAGAAAAAATCCTGATGAAGAAATCCGGATATTGAGCCAATCGTGATCCAATTCCTGTTTGTCAATTGGTCAGCAGATTGCTCAAACAACGATCAATGCATTTGTCGGGCGTGCCAGCAGGCCTGTAACAGCAGGTAATGAGGCTGGCCTGCAACTTGCTTCAAAATGACACCTGGAAACCGGTTCGCGGAGGGGTGTCATGCGACGTCGGGAATTTGCAAAAATAGCTTTTGCGGGAGCTGCGGCCAGTGTTGCCGCGCCTGCGGTGGTGTGCGCGCAAACCACCTTCAATTGGAAGATGACCAGTTTTTACGGACCGAATGCGGCTTTCTATTCTACGGGTCCCGGTAGTGCGAAAGACCTTTGCAAGCGCATCGAGGAGATGTCCGGCGGCAGGATCAAGATTCAGTTCTATGGCGCGGGTGAGCTGATCCCAGCCGCTGAAGGTTTCGACGCGGTCTCGTCCGGTACGGTCGAGATGAATTACGCCAATTCGTATTTCTGGACCGGCAAAAGCTTCGCCGCGCAATATTTTACGGCAGTGCCATTCGGCCTGAATTTCCAGGGCTTCAATGGCTGGATGTATGACGGCGGCGGCCTCGCTCTGTGGCGCGAGGTCTATGACCGCTTCAATCTTGTGCCGTTCGTCTGTGGCAATACCGGCGTGCAGATGACTGGCTGGTTTCGCAAGCCAATCGAAAAGCCCGAAGACCTGCAGGGCGTCAAGATGCGCATCCCCGGCCTTGCTGGCCGCGTCTACAAGGAGCTTGGCGTCGACTCGCGCCTGATCGCGCCGGGTGAAATCTTCCCCTCGCTCGAACGCGGCGTCATTGATGCCGCGGAATTTGTCGGCCCCTATCTCGATCGCCAGCTCGGCCTGCACAAGGTCGCGAAATATTACTACACGACCGGCTGGCACGAGATGGCGACCGCGAGCGAACTCATCATCAACAAGGCCAAGTGGAATTCACTGCCGCCTGACCTGAAGGCCATTGTCGAAAACGCCTGCGCCGCCTGCAACACGGTGAGTGAAGCGTGGTGCCAGAAGAACAACGCCGAGGCGATGGAAGATCTCGTCAAGAACCAGGGTGTCATCGCGCAGCCGCTTCCGGATTCGGTCGTGAAGGCCTTGCGCGTTGCCAATGACAAGATCCTCGCTGAAGCCGTTGCGAAGGATCCTGTCACCAAGAAGGTTCATGACTCCTACATGGCCTACAAGGCCAAATACGATTCATGGGCCGACCTGAGTGAAGCGGTTTATCACGCCAAGATTCGGAAGGCGTGATTTGAATACAGCGGAGAAACTGGTGCAAGGGATCGACGCGTTCGTCGATTTCGTGGGCCGCTCCACGTCATGGCTGGCGCTGGGCATCGCGCTCGTGATGGGCGCCAACGTGCTGCTGCGCTACGCCTTCTCTTACGGCTTCATCTGGGCGCAGGAGCTGGAATGGCACATCTTCGTGCCAATCTGTCTGTTCGGCATGTCCTATGCGTTGTTGCACGGCGAGCATGTGCGCGTCGACGTGCTGTTCCAGTATTTCAAGCCGCGCAACAAGCATCTCGTCGATGTCATCTCGGCCTTCATCTCGATGGCCTTCTGCGTCATCGTGATCTGGCTGTCGATCCCGTATGTCTATCAATCCTGGTCGATCGGCGAGGGGACATCCAATCCTGGCGGTATCGAATATCGCTACATCGTCAAGTCGGTGATCCCCATCGGCTTCGCCATCCTGTTCCTGCAGTCGCTGTCCGAAGCGATCAAAAACTGTATCGCGATGCGGAGAGCCTAGATGCAGTCGATGGAAGTTCTCGCCGTCCTGATGCTGGTGTCGTTCTTCGTGCTGCTGATGGCCGGTATCCCGGTCGCGCTCACGCTGGCAACGTCCGGTCTCGTCTTCGGCTATCTCGGGTTCGGCAGCCTTCTGTTCAATCTTCTGCCCAGCCGCATCTTCGGCGTCGTGACCAATTCGACGCTCCTGGCCATCCCGCTATTCGTTTTCATGGGGATGATGCTGGAGAAATCGAAACTGGCCGAGGACTTGATGGAAGTCATTGGTCATCTGTCCGGTTCGCTGCGAGGGGGCCTCGGCATCGGCATCGTGGTGGTCGGTGTTCTGCTGGGTGCGACAACCGGCATTGTCGGTGCGACCGTTGTGACGCTGGGCTTGTTGACGCTGCCCGGCATGTTGCGGCGTGGTTACGACAAGAGTTTGGCCTGCGGTGTCATCTGCGCATCCGGCACGTTGGGGCAGATCATTCCACCGAGCCTTATCCTCATTTTGCTGGCCGACATCCTCAATGAATCAGTCGGTACATTGTTCGCTGCGGCGGTGATGCCTGGCCTGCTGCTGTCGGCAATCTACGTCATCTACATTCTTGTCCTCGGCATCATTCGCCCCGACAAGGTGCCGGCTTTCTCAAAAGAGGAGCGGGACCTCGTTTCCAAGAAGGAGCTTCTGACCAAGTCCTTCAAGGTCGTGGCACCGCCGATTGCGCTGGTCGCTGCAGTGCTCGGTTCGATTATCGCTGGCATCGCCGCGCCATCCGAAGCTGCCTCGATGGGGGCGCTCGGCTCGATTGTGGTTGCTGCGGTGGGCGGACGCCTGAGCTGGCGTGTGGTGCGCGAAACTGCGCAGGCGACCACCAAGATCACGGCCATGATGATGTTCATCCTGATCTGCGCGCAGGCCTTTGCACTGGCCTTCCGTGGCTTGCAGGGTGAGAAGATTGTTCACGATCTCTTCGCGTTCCTGCCGGGCGGCATCAATTCGGACATCTGGTTCCTGATGCTGATTATCTTCATCCTCGGCTTCTTCATCGAATGGATCGAGATCTCCTACATCGCGGTGCCGCTCTTCCTGCCGGTCTTCACCGCCGCCAATGTCGATATGGTCTGGCTGGCGACGCTGATCTGCGTGAACCTGCAGACCTCGTTCCTCACACCACCATTCGGCTGGGCGTTGTTTTTCCTCCGTGGTGTGGCGCCGCCCGAGGTGACGACCGGCGATATCTATCGCGGGGTGGTACCCTTCATTTTGATGCAGCTTGTCGCGTTGCTTCTGGTCTTCCAGTTCCCGGCGTTGGCGACCTGGCTGCCGAAAGCGATCGGGTGGTAATGGGTTGAACGAATGATGTAGTCTCCGCGCATCCCTGCGAAAGGGGCCAGTTTTTCTGGATGCCCGCCTGCGGGTATGAGTGGAATTGTCGTTACTATGCTGCACATTACCCGTCGCGATTTTTTCAATGGTTTTGCGCTTGGCATTGCCGCCGGCCTGACGCCCGCGCAGCAATTGCTGGCCCAGGGCGCGACCCGTTATCCGCCGGCCTTGACGGGAATGCGCGGCCAGCATGACGGCTCGTTCGAGGCGGCGCATGCGATGCGGGACGGGCAGATCCCGTCCTTCGACGATGCGACGATCGAGGAGAGCTACGACCTCGTCATTGTCGGCGCCGGCATCAGCGGCCTGTCCGCGGCGTTCTTCTATCGGCAGCAGAAGCCGGGTGCGCGCATTCTCATTCTCGACAATCATGACGATTTCGGCGGTCACGCCAAGCGCAACGAATTCCGCATCGGCGACCGGCTGATCCTCGGCTATGGCGGCAGTGAATCGCTGCAATCCCCGGTGGGTTTGTTCAGCGATGTTGCCAAGCGGCTGCTGCGCGACCTGAATGTCGATATCGGGCGCTTCCGCACCGCCTTCGATCGCAACCTCTATCCTTCGCTTGGCCTGTCGCGCGGCGTGTTTTTCCCGCGCGAGCATTTCGGCCGCGATACGCTGGTGGCGGGCGATCCGACCGCGATGGTGGCCGATGATCTCGGCCCCGGCCTTCTCAACGAGAAATCGCCGCAAGACTTCGTCGCCGGCTTTCCACTGTCCGAAGACGAGAAGGCACAGGTGCTAGCATTGTACGATCGCACGCGCGATCCGCTGCCCGGCAAGACCCGCGAGGAAAAAGAGGCGTTTCTGGAGACCGTCAGCTACCGCGATTATCTCATCAAGACCTGCGGTCTCAGCGAGACGGCGGCCAATTGTTTCCACGGCCGTTCGCTCGATTTCATGGCGCTGGCGAGCGACATGATTTCTGCGGCCAGCGCACGGGAGATTGGGCTCACCGGCTTTGCCGGGCTCGGTCTGCCGGACCAATCAAGCCCCGAGCGCGACGAGCCCTACATCTATCATTTCCCGGATGGCAATGCGTCGATCGCGCGGCTTTTGGTGCGCGCGCTCATTCCCGACGTCGCACCGGGTAACACGATGGATGACATCGTGCTGGCGCCGTTCTTTTATGATCGCCTGGATCGCGACGGCAACGCCGTACGCATCCGGCTCGACAGCA
>Ga0164243_10014380_pt1 | contig 11036 bp, 10 predicted proteins | sample OricompcompostOP_FD_108781 | JGI IMG/M metagenome (GOLD analysis project Ga0164243, IMG submission 108781) | Organic Plus compost microbial communities from Emeryville, California, USA - Original compost - Organic plus compost (OP) | ecosystem: Engineered > Solid waste > Mixed feedstock >...
GGCCCGCCAGTCACGCTGTATGGCGTACGCCGTTGACGGTTTCGGCATGCGCAGCCAGTGCCCCATCGGGTGGGCGCGCAGGCTGAACCTGCCGTAGGAGGCGCGGTCGAAGAAGTGGCTGGTGGCCGGGAAGTGGTCGGCGGCCAGTTCGGCGGGCGTGGTCCGCGGCGGGGAGTCCGGGAAGGACAGGAACACCATCACCGCGTCCAGCTTCCGGGTGGGGCGCGGATAGGCGGCGTTCCAGGTGTCCAGGCCCTCGGAGTGGTGGGCGTCGGTGCGGGCGAGGGCGCAGGGCGCCGCGTCGAAGGGTTCGGCGGACGAGGGCCCGGCGATCAGCGAGGTGGCCGCGAGCGCCGACATGGTGGTGAACACCGCCGCGGTGCTGCGCAGTCGGCGCCGGTCCCGCGGCAGGCCCGTCCCACGGAGCAGGGGGAACTGACGCGGCACGACGACCTCCAGGAACGGTTCGCGGGACACCGCACCCAGCCTGTGTCGGATTGTCGTACTACGTCCTGTTCAGCTGCACCGGACGGGTGAGAGTGCTCAGGAACCGCCAGGGCGACACCCCGGTTCGCTCACGGAACGTCACAACTGGTCAGGGGCCCTAAGAAGCCGTCCACGTGCGGGCAGAAACGATCTGGCGCGAGCGCGGCCCGTGTGGGAACACCGGCCAGTAGGTGGAAGGCCCCTGAGCCAGCCTCTATGATCGGCACACTTTCCTGACACTTTCCTGCACGGACACGGCCCGGCGACCGGATCGCCACCCGGCCACCCATTCCGATGAGACCCATCCGAAGATCGAGTGCACTGCGGGAGCGAGCGGTGAGCGGAACGTCCGAAGGGCCGGCGCCCGCGGCAGACCTCATCGGGCCGGCCGTCACAGAGAGTGGTGAACTGCCATCCCCCGGTACCGGCGTGCAGCCGTACGCCGCCGTCTTCCGCGCCGCGCCGCTGGCGATGGCGGTGGTCGACCGCGAGGGCCTGGTGACCGGGGCCAACCCCAGCTTCGCCGACCTGCTCGGCACCGGTGACGACGAACTGGCCGGGGCGGTCGCCGCCGACCTGGTGGACCTCGCCTCCGACGCGCGCACCTGGCACGCGTACCGGGAGGTGCTGCGCGGCCGGCAGGCCGAACTGCGCTGCACGCGCCGCCTCAAGCACCCCGACGGGCGCTCGCTGTGGGCCCGCGTCACCGTCGCGCCGCTGCCCGGCGAGGAGTCGGACGCCGTCCTGCTGTCCGTCGCCGACATCGGCGCCCATCGTGAACTCCAGGCCCGGCTGCGGCACTTGCAGATGCACGACCCGGTGACCCGGCTGCCCAACCGCACCCTCTTCTTCGAACGGCTGTCGGCCGCGCTGGAGGTGGAGTCGTACGACGAGAGCGGCAGCACCGGACGGATCGGCCTGTGCTACCTGGACCTCGACGGCTTCAAGGCGATCAACGACACGCTCGGGCACCGCATCGGCGACAAGCTGCTGGCCGCCGTCGCCGAACGGCTCACGCGCTGCGCCGAGGAGGCCGGGCGCAGCCGGTCCGTTCCGCCGCTGGTCGCCCGGCTCGGCGGCGACGAGTTCGCGCTGCTCGTGGAGGACTCGACGGGCACCGACCAACTGGCCGACCTCGCCGAGTCGTTGCTGGAGGCCGTCCGGGAGCCGTTCGACCTGCCCGGGCGGCGGCTGTCCGTGTCGGCGTCGATCGGCGTCGTGGAACGGCACGCGGCCGGCACCACCCCGACCGCCCTGATGCAGGCCGCCGACACCACGCTGTACTGGGCGAAGGCCGACGGCAAGGACCGCTGGACGCTCTTCGACCCCGAGCGCAGCGCGCACCTCATCACACGTCAGGCGCTCGCCGCCACACTCCGGCCGGCCATCGAGCGCGGGGAGTTCGCGCTGGAGTACCAGCCGCTGGTGAGCATGGAGGACGGACGGCTGCGCGGGGTGGAGGCGCTGGTCCGCTGGAACCACCCGCAGTTCGGCGTGCTGCCGCCGAATCGGTTCATCGGACTGGCGGAGGAGGACGGTTCGATCGTGCCGCTCGGCCGCTGGATCCTCGCCACTGCCTGCCGGCAGGCCGTCGACTGGCAGGCCGCGCACCCCGGTGAACCGCCGATCTTCGTGAGCGTGAACGTGGCCGTGCGCCAGGTCTGGGACTCCGACCTGGTGACGGACGTGGCCCGGATCCTGGAGGAGACGCGGCTGGAACCCCGGTTGCTCCAGCTGGAGTTGACCGAGTCGGCCGTGATGGGCTCGGCCGGGCGGCCGCTGCGGGACCTCCAGGCGCTCAGCGACATGGGGGTGCGCATCGCCATCGACGACTTCGGCACGGGCTACTCGAACCTGGCGTATCTGAGCCGGCTGCCGGTGTCCGTGCTGAAGCTGGACGGCGCCTTCGTCCGGGGCTTCCAGTACGAGGGCGACGACACGGCGGCGGTGACGCCGAACCCGGCCGACGAGGTGGTGGTCGAGGCGATGATCCAGCTCGCCCACCGGCTGGGCCTGACGGTCACCGCGGAGTGCGTGGAGACGCTGGCGCAGGCCTCACGGCTGCGGCGGATCGGCTGTGACACCGGCCAGGGCTGGCTGTACTCCCGGCCGGTGTCCCCGGACCGCATCTCCGAGCTGCTCGGCGTGAAGGTCTGACGGGACGGGTCAGGCCGTCGGCAACCCGTAGGCGTCGGCGATAAGTTCGTAGGAGCGCAGCCGGATGTCCATGCCGGGGGCGTTGCTGGTGAGCATCAGCTCGTCGGCGCCGGTGCGCTTCTGGAGGTCGTCCAGTCCGGCGCGGACCTCGTCGGGTGTGCCGTGGACGACGTCGGCGTTCCAGGAGTCGGCGAAGTCCCGCTCCATCTCGGTGAACTCGTAGCTCTCCGCCTCCTCGACCGAGGGGACCAGGCCGGGGCGGCCGGTGCGCAGCCGGATCATGCTGAGCGCGGCGGCCTTGAGCTGGCGCCGGGCCTCCTTCTCGTCCTCCGTGGCGAGCGTGCCGACGCCGATGAGGGCGTACGGCCGGTCGAGGACGGCGGAGGGCCGGAAGGTCTCCCGGTACAGGTCGAGCGCCGGGACGGTGTTGCGCGCCGAGAAGTGGTGGGCGAAGGCGAACGGCAGGCCGAGGAGGCCGGCGAGCCGGGCGCTGAAGCCGGAGGAGCCGAGCAGCCAGACGGGCGGCCGGTGGGTGGACTGGACACCGCCGGGCGAGGTGCCCTGCACGGGGCCGGGGACGGCGTGGATCCTGCGGTACGGGTGCCCGTCGGGGAAGTCGTCGTCGAGGAAGCGGATCAGTTCGGCGAGCTGCTCGGGGAAGTCGTCGGCGCCCTCGTTGAGGTGGTCCGTGCGGCGCAGGGCCGCCGCTGTGGCGCCGTCGGTGCCGGGCGCGCGCCCGAGGCCCAGGTCGACGCGCCCCGGCGCCAGCGCCTCCAGCGTGCCGAACTGCTCGGCGATGACGAGCGGCGCGTGGTTGGGGAGCATCACGCCGCCGGAGCCGAGGCGGATGCGCTCGGTGTGGGCGGCGAGGTGCGCGAGGATCACGGCCGGGGAGGAGGAGGCCACGCCCGGCATGGAGTGGTGCTCGGCGACCCAGTAGCGGTGGAAGCCGCGCGCCTCGGCCAGCCGGGACAGTTCGACGCTGGTGCGCAGGGCCTCGGTGGCGGTGTGGCCCGCGCTGACCGTGACGAGGTCCAGCACGGACAGCGGTGTCGGCGCCGTGCCGTGTGCCGTGCCCCGGATCCCGTCGGCCCCGGTGTCGTCTGCGGCCACGTCTGCCTCCTGCTGTATCGCCGTGCGGTGTGCGTAGGGCGGTAACAGGAGGGGGTCTCCGCTTTATTCCCGACCCGCGCGGACAGCCCGCTGGAGGGGTCACACCTGCACGATCGGCTCCCGGGTGAAGAGCGCGCCCAGGGCCGGGGCGTGCACCCGGCGGTCGGTGAGCCGCAGCCCCTCCCAGACGGTGACCTGGTTCGCGGTGAGGACCGGCTTGCCGAGCGCCTCCTCCAGGGCCGGGACGTGGGAGGCGGTGTGCAGGGCGGTGTCCGGCAGGAGGACCGCCTCGGCGCCGGCGTGGTCGGCCTCCCGGGCCAGCGCGAACAGCTCCTTCTCCTCCCAGGTGGCGACCTCGGCCGCGGTGACGACCCCGGCGCCGCGCACCGCGACGACGTCCGCGCCGGCGGCCCGCAGGAACTCGGCGAAGAGCCCCGCCACGTCGTCCGGGTAGGTCGCGCCGACCGCCACCCGGCGCACGCCCAGCTCACGCATCGCGTGGACGAACGCGAACGACGTCGACGACGCCGGCATGCCCGCCGCCTGGGCCAGGGAGCGCACCTGGTCGTGGGCGCCCTCCCAGCCGTACACGAAGCTGCCGCTGGTGCACGCCCACACGACCGCCTCGGCGCCGGTCAGCCGCAGCTCCTCGATGCCCGTCGCCAGCTGCTCGGCGGACCCCATCCTCAGCAGCGCGTCCACCCGGTGCGCGTCCTCACCGATGTCGGTGTGCACGACGTCGAGCCGGATGTCGCTGGCGAGCAGCTGCTCGACGCGCGGGTAGTCGTCCTCGGCGGAGTGGCCCGGGTAGAGGAATCCCAGTGCGGTCATGTCGGCCTTTCTGCTGGTCGGTGCTGACGTCGGGCTGCTACTGCTGTTCCTGTTCGGGCACGTCCGGCACGTCCGGGAGGACCGGGCCGCCGCGCGCCGCCGGATCGATCAGCGCCTGATACGGTCCCACCGCGCGGGTACCCAACCGGCGCAGCGCAGCCCACATCGTCACCTGGTTGGCCGAGATCACCGGTATGCGCAGCTCCGCCTCCAGCTGCGGGAGCACGTCGTAGGTGGGCAGGTTGGTGCAGCTGATGAACAGCGCGTCGGCCGGCGCGCGGACGGCCCGGTGGGCCATCTCGGCCACCTCCCGGTACGGCACCTTCCAGATGTGCCGGGTGAGCCCCATGTACGCGCACCCGGCGACGGCGACCCCGGCCTCCGCGACGTACTCCTCCAGCGCCCGGGTCACCGACTCGGTGTACGGCGTCACCAGCGCCACGCGCCGCACCCGCAGCTCGGCCAGCGCCTCCAGCAGCGCCCCGGAGGTGGTCACGGCGGGCACCGCGCCGGCCCGGGTCATGGCCTCGCACATCGCGCGCTCGCCCGCGACGCCGCCGACGAAGCTGCCCGAGGCGCAGGCGTAGGCGACCACTTCGGGGCTGATGGCGGTCAGGGTGCGCACTCCGTCGCCCAGCGTCTCGTGCTCGCTGACCAGCCGGGCCAGATCGAGACTCACCTCGACCGGCACGAACGGCGTCCGCGTCAGATGCAGGGAGACCTCGTCCGGGACCCACCGCCACAGCTCCCGGTCCAGCGCGAAGTCGAAGGGGGCGACGACACCGACACCGCGTTGCGGGCGGGGTCCGCCGAGGAAGGAGATGTCCATGGCGTCCATGGCGGGCACCGTCCTCACTGCGAGATACGGCTGAGCAACGGACCGTGCGTGCGCCCGTGTTGACGAAGGTAGGTTCGGGTGCGAGCGTGGTCAAACCTCGCATGTCAGACGGCTCGTAGGACCCCGCGTGACCGCCCCCGCACCCTCCCGCCCCACGCCTCCGGAAGCGACCCCGCATGACCCCACCCGTCCCGCCCGCGTCCCGGCCCACGCTCCTCGTGCTCGACGCGGACCCCCCGCCCCGGCTGGGCCGGCTCACCGGACGCGTCCGGGTCGAGCATGCGGACGCGTCCACGCTCGCCGCCCGGCTCCCGCACGCGGACGTCCTGCTCGTCTGGGACTTCACCTCGCACGCCGTGCGCCACGCCTGGCCCGGCGAGGGGCCCCGGCCGCGCTGGGTGCACACCGCGAGCGCGGGCGTCGACCATCTGATGTGCCCGGAGCTCACCGCATCCGACACGGTCGTCACCAACGCGCGCGGCGTCTTCGACCAGCCGATCGCCGAGTACGTGGCCGCGCTGGTGCTGGCGATGGCGAAGGACCTGCCGCGCACCCTGGACCTCCAGCGCACCCGGGAGTGGCGGCACCGCGAGGGGCAGCAGGTGGCGGGCAGCCGCGCGTGTGTCGTCGGCTCGGGTCCCATCGGCCGGGCGATCGCCCGCACGCTGAAGGCGCTGGACGTGACGACCGCGCTGGTGGGGCGGGTCGCGCGGACCGGCATCCACGGCCCCGAGGACCTGGACCGGCTGATCGCGCGCGCCGACTGGGTCGTCGCGGCGGCGCCGCTGACCGAGACGACCCGTGGGATGTTCGACCTGCGGCGCTTCGGCGTCATGCCGCCGTCGGCGCGGTTCATCAACGTCGGGCGCGGGCAGCTCGTCGTCACCGAGGCGCTGGCCGAGGCGCTGCGGAAGCGGTGGATCGCGGGGGCGGCGCTCGACGTCTTCGAGGCCGAACCCCTGGGCCCGGACAGCCCGTTGTGGGAGGTGCCGGGGCTGCTCGTCTCGCCGCACATGAGCGGGGACACGGTCGGCTGGCGCGATCGGCTCGGCACGCAGTTCGTGGAGCTGTACGAACGCTGGGAGGCGGGCAGACCGCTGCTGAACGTGGTGGACAAACAGCGCGGGTACGTCCCCGGACGCTGAACCGCGCACCGACACGGGCCTGGAGGGCGCATGACGGAACTCGCCGGACTGACCGCCGTACAACTCCTCGACGGATACCGCGCCGGGCGGTTCGACCCGGTCGACGCGACCCGCGCCGCGCTGGAGCGGGCCGAGCGGATCCAGCCACGGGTCAACGCGTTCGTCCGGCTGACGGCCGAGGAGGCCCTCGCGCGGGCCGCCGAGTCGGCGCGGAGGTGGCGGGACGGCACACCGGCCGGGCCGCTCGACGGGGTGCCGGTCACGGTGAAGGACATCCTGCTGACCAGGGGCACGCCGACGCTGCGCGGCTCCCGGACCGTCCCGGAGCGGGGCCGCTGGGACGAGGACGCGCCGTCGGTGGCCCGGCTGCGCGAGCAGGGCGCCGTGTTCCTCGGCAAGACGACGACACCCGAGTTCGGCTGGAAGGGCGTCACCGACTCACCGCTGTCCGGCGTCACCCGCAACCCCCACGACCTGTCCCGTACGGCGGGCGGTTCCAGCGGGGGCGCCGCCGCGGCCGTGGCGCTGGGCGCGGGACCGCTCGCCCTGGGCACCGACGGCGGCGGCAGCGTCCGTATCCCGGCGGCGTTCTGCGGCATCTTCGCGCTGAAGCCGACGTACGGGAGGGTCCCGCTGTACCCGGCGAGCGCCTTCGGCTCGCTCGCGCACGTCGGCCCGATGACCCGGGACGCGGCCGACGCGGCGCTGCTGCTCGACACGATCGGCGTGCCCGACCCCCGTGACGGGTCGGCGCTGCCGCCCGCGCCCCGCTCCTTCACGGCCGCCCTGGCGGACGGGGTGCGGGGGCTGCGGATCGCCTACTCGCCGACGCTGGGCGGCCAGGTGGCGGTGCGTCCCGCGGTGGCGACGGCGGTCCGGCGCGCGGTGGAGCGGCTGGCGCACCTCGGGGCGTACGTCGAGGAGCGCGACCCCGACCTCACCGATCCGGTGGAGGCGTTCCACACCCTGTGGTTCTCCGGGGCGGCCCGCGTCGTCCAGCGACTCGGACCGGCCGAACGCGCCCTCCTGGACCCCGGGCTGCGGGAGATCTGCGCCCTCGGCGCCCGGTACAGCGCGCTGGAGTACCTGGCCGCCGTGGACGTCCGCCGGGACCTGGGCCGCCGGATGGGCCGCTTCCACACCTCGTACGACCTGCTGGTCACGCCCACCCTGCCGATCACGGCGTTCGAGGCGGGCGCGGAGGTGCCGAAGGGGTCCGGGCACCGGCGGTGGACCGGGTGGACGCCGTTCACCTACCCGTTCAACATGACGCAGCAGCCCGCCGCCTCGGTCCCGGTGGGCACCGACGCCGACGGACTGCCCGTGGGGCTGCAACTGGTGGCCGCCCGGCACCGGGACGACCTGGTGCTGCGCGCGGCGCACGCGCTGTACGAGGCGGGAGCGGCCGGGGTGCCCGCGCCGCCCTCCGCGCCCGGCGGGTCAGAGCCTGCGGAAGCGCAGTGACTCCCCGGCGGCCCCCGTCCGCCACAGGTCGTTGCAGCCGTCGGCCATCGCCTCCAGACCGTCCACGACCTGACCCCAGACGATGCCGGGCACCCAGCCGACGTCACCGTTGAGGAGCAGGTTGTTACGCTCGTAGAAGAGGGCGAGGTCCACCACGGTCGTGCCGGGGCGGACCTCCCGGTCGTAGCCGTAGGCGGAGGTGCCGAGTTCGGCACCGGCGAAGGAGAAATAGCACAGATCGCCCGGAATGGGAGTGACGGTGGGATTCTCCAGGGGTGGCTCGTTCTCCGCGAACGGCGGGAACAGGGCGTAGATCTCGTTGCGGGCGTACTTGGCGTGGTAGACGTCGCCGGACAGCGGAAGAGATTTCCAGACAGCTTCGCAGGTGAGCGGCGCCCGGTCGTCGAGGAGTCGGGCCGTGCAGCTGATTCCGCGCTTGACCAGGGAGATCTCGAGGTATCGGTCGGCCATGTCCCCCATGGTCCCGCGCCGGTCAAGACCGCCCGACCGCCGAACGGGGCCGAAACTGGCCGGAATAACTCGCATCGCTTCGGGTAGCCGCGCCGCCATGGCTCCACCTAATGGGAACGACAGAGACACTTCAGGGACCACACGCCGGTCGCTGCTCGCGGGGGTGGCGGCGCTCGGTGTGCTGGGGGCCGCGGGCTGTTCGCGCGTGGCCACGGCGTCGACGAAGGACGGCGGTGACCTGCTCGAACGGCTGCGTGCGGCGGGCGTGGTCCGGCTCGGCATAGCGGGCGAGATACCCTTCGGATTCATCGACAAGAACGGCGAACTGACCGGCGAGGCGCCGCAGTTGGCCAAGGTCATCTTCAAACGGCTGGGCGTCGACCGGGTCCAGCCGGTCCCCACCGAGTTCGGCTCGCTCATACCCGGCTTGAACTCCCAGCAGTTCGACGTCGTCGCGGCCGGGATGTACGTGAACCCCGAGCGCTGCGAGCAGGTCATCTTCTCCGACCCCGACTACCAGATGCTCGACGCCTTCACCGTGCGCAAGGGCAACCCGCTGGGCCTGCGCGACTACAAGGACGTCGTCGAGAAGAAGGCCAAGTTCGCCACCGGCACCGGGTACGCGGAGATCGCGTACGCCGTCGAGGCCGGGTACAAGGAGAGCGACATCCTGATCGTCCCCGACCAGGTCGCCGGCCTGAACGCCGTCGAGGCCGGCCGGGTCGACGTCTTCGCCGGGACCGCGCTGACCACCCGCGAGGTGGTGAAGAAGTCCTCCAAGGCGGAGTCCACGGAGCCCTTCAAGCCGCTCGTGGACGGCGAACCGCACGTCGACGGCGGCGCGTTCGCGTTCCGGCCCACCGAGACCGGGCTCCGGGACGCCTTCAACCGCGAACTGGCCGAGCTCAAGAAGAGCGGCGAACTGCTCCGCATCCTCAAGCCCTTCGGTTTCACCGAGGACGAGATGACGGATCTGACCGCGAAGGAGCTGTGCGGCGGATGACCTCGGGACTGTGGGAACTCGTACTGAAGGGCGTCTGGGTCACGATCCAGCTGCTCGTCCTCAGCGCGCTGCTCGGAGCCGCCGTGTCCTTCGTGGTCGGCATCGCGCGCACCCACCGGCTGAAGTTCGTCCGCTTCCTGGCGGGCTTCTACACCGAGGTGTTCCGCGGGACCTCGGCGCTGGTGATGATCTTCTGGGTGTTCTTCGTGCTGCCGCCGGCCTTCGGCTGGCAGCTGGTGCCGCTGTGGGCGGGCACCCTCGCCCTCGGCCTGACCTACGGCGCGTACGGCTCGGAGATCGTGCGCGGCGCCCTCGCCGCGGTCGACCCGGCCCAGCGTGAGGGCGGGATCGCGCTCAGCTTCACGCCCTGGCAGCGGATGCGGCTCATCCTGCTGCCGCAGGCCGTGCCGGAGATGATCCCGCCGTTCTCCAACCTGCTCGTGGAGCTGCTGAAGGGCACCGCCCTCGTGTCGATCATGGGCATGGGCGACCTGGCGTTCAGCGGCAACCTGGTGCGCCTCGCGCTCCAGGAGAGCGCGGAGATCTACACGTACATCCTGCTCATCTACTTCGTGATCGCCTTCGCGCTGACCCGGATGATGCGCGGCCTGGAGAAGCGGCTGAAGGCCGGGGTCGGCAAGGCGCCGAAGAAGGAGACCGCCGCCGTGCGCGTGCCCGAGGGAAGTGGTGTCTCGTGAAGTGGGACTGGAGCGCCGTCTCCGACTTCATGCCGTACTTCTGGGACGGGCTGCTGGTCACCCTGCAGATCCTGGTCCTGGGCTCGCTGATCTCGTTCGCGCTGGGACTGGTGTGGGCGCTGCTCATGCGAGTCCCCACGCGCTGGGTGACCTGGCCGGTGGGCGTCGTCACCGAGTTCGTCCGCAACACCCCGCTGCTGGTGCAGCTGTTCTTCCTCTTCTACGTGCTGCCCGAGTGGGGGATCACCGCGTCGGCGCTGACCACCGGCGTCTTCGCCATCGGGCTGCACTACTCGACGTACACCATGCAGGTCTACCGGGCCGGCATCGAGGCCGTGCCGGTGGGCCAGTGGGAGGCGGCGACGGCGCTGAACCTGCCGATGCGCCGGACGTGGACCGTGGTGATCCTGCCGCAGGCCGTCCGCCGGGTCGTGCCCGCGCTCGGCAACTACGTCATCTCGATGCTGAAGGACACGCCTCTGCTGATGGCGATCACCGTGCTGGAGATGCTGGGCGAGGCACGGCTGTTCGCCCAGCAGAACTTCCAGTTCACCGAGCCCCTGACGGTGATCGGCGTTGCCTTCATCGTCATCTCCTACCTGGCCTCCCTTGCCCTGCGAGCCCTGGAGCGACGCCTTGTCCACTGACACCCACGCCCCGTTCGAGAAGCAGCCCGAGAAGCCCGGGGGAACCGGGGACGCCGCGGCTCCGCGCAGCACCGGCGAGCTGATCCGCCTGGAGCGGGTCACCAAGCGGTTCGGGGACCACACGGTCCTGGACAACCTGGACTTCTCGGTCGACGCCGGCAAGCACGTCACCCTCATCGGCCC
>Ga0164243_10014381_pt1 | contig 11036 bp, 11 predicted proteins | sample OricompcompostOP_FD_108781 | JGI IMG/M metagenome (GOLD analysis project Ga0164243, IMG submission 108781) | Organic Plus compost microbial communities from Emeryville, California, USA - Original compost - Organic plus compost (OP) | ecosystem: Engineered > Solid waste > Mixed feedstock >...
CGAGCCGGGACCGGCGAAGCCGTAATTCAGCTTGCCCGGATTCTTGCGCCCCTAATCCACAAGCTCGGACACCGAATTCACGGGCAGGTCCTGCTTCACCGCGAGCGCCAGCGGCACGCCGGCAATCGCGGCGATCGGCGCGAAGTCCTTTTCCGGATTGTACCCGACATCCGGCTTCACGCTCGGAAACTGCGTGATCTCCGAGCTCGATCCGAGCAGCAGGGTGTAACCGTCCGGCTCTGCGCGGGCGACCTGAAGCGCGCCGAGGCTGCCGCCGGCGCCGGTGCGGTTCTCGACGACGAAGGACTGGGCAAGCTTTTCCTGCAGCTTCTGTGCGATGGCGCGCCCGACAACGTCGGAGCCGCCGCCGGCCGCAAAAGGCACGATGATGCGCACGGGCCGGTCGGGATAGCTCTGGGCCTGCGCCGCCAGCGGTGCGAGCAGGGCTGCAATGGCAACGCACGCGGACAGCGCGACGCGGCGGGTGAGAGGACGCGGACAGTTCATCAGACAACTCCCTTTGGCGCGCCGGTCAGGGCGCATAGATCCACAGATCAAGCTGAACCGAACATCCGGGCACGATCAGCGGCGCCGGCACGCGTGCCGCGCTGATGGGGAGCGGAACGTCCGGCAGACGCCGCTGCCACACCCGCAGGGCCGGCAGGACGTCGTTCAGGTCGGTGTGCGTTTGCAGGATTCGCGCCACGTTGCGCAGACCGGTGCCGGCCTTGGCGCAGACCTCCTCCGCGCAATCGAGCAGGTGTTCCATCTGCGCCTCGATGCCGGAGGAAAGATAGCGGTCGCGGTCATCGATGCGCGCGGTGTCGACAAGACCGTTCGCATCGGCCGCGACCATGCCGGAGAACAGCAGCAGGTCGCCGCAATGGATCGCGGCAGGATGTCCCTGGCAGACCGCAAGGCCGGCGCGTCCGCCGTCGATGCGGCGCATGTGTTTCTCGGTGGTGGCGACGAGATTGACCTCGATGCGGGCATCCTCGATCGCGAAACCCGGCTTGCTGGTCGGCGTGATGACGGTGGCCGGGACATGTCCGCCGAAAGCCTCGGCCCAGACCTGGTTGAAGGCCGGCGTGTCCTCGATGTCGCGCAGAAACACGTTCGCCTTCACCACATCCTGCAAGCCGAGTCCGGCGCCCTGAAGGGCGGGCACCAGTTTCTTCTCGATCAAGTATCTGGTCTCGAGCTGGATGCGGTTGCCCTTCCAGAGATGCCCGGCCGGCACCCTGGCTTCCGCGGCGACGCCGTCGAGATCGCCCTTGCCGCTGGCGGCGAGAAAGCCGGCGACGAAGACAAAATTGCCGGCCTTCACCACCGGCACGAAGGATGAGGTGGCGGGAATGTCCAGCCCGTCCGGAAAGATCGGCTCGATCGGGGGACCATCATTCGTCAGCGCCACCATGTCGGTCATCATCGTCGCGCCCGGCACCAGCATCTGCGGCTGCAGGATCGACGTGCTCGGCGCAATGTAGCTGCCGCAGGCGTCGCGGCGCGCCTGATGGAAGAACGGGACATCGCGCCAGTTCTCGAAGAACTGATCGCAGCGCACGATGCGCGACACCTCGGCGCCGCCCTGCCGCAGGATCTCCGCCGCGCCGTGCCAGATCGATCGCGCCTGCGTGGCGGCGGCCGGTTCGCCGGACAGCGGCCGGCGGGCGTCGCCGAGCTCGCGCGGCAACAGGCCGGACACGAAGACCCAGTTGCCGGCGCGCACGCCGCCCGCGAGCGGAAGGCGGCCGGTGCCGGTTTCGGTGACGGAGAGGGCTTGGGTCGAGGGGGACGGAGACATGCGCACCACTGTGATTCCGGAGGCCCGGCAATCTATTGGCGTTCAGCGGCGATGGAAAGCCGATTAGTCGCAAAAGCGCGGCAGGACGCGCGACAACAATGGACCGCGCAAAGAGGCCCGCCGCTGCGTCGCAGGGCGGGCCTGATCTTCTTGGCGGTGGGTCGGCTGCGCGTTGCGCAGCACCTGATGACGAGACTTCGCTACCAGGTCATCGGACATTTCTCGTGATAGCGGTCCTGGTGGTCCTTCAGCGCCACCGCCACCGTCTTCAGCGTCAGCTTGCCGTCGTCGCCTTTCACCGCCTCCTGCAGATAGAAGTTCTGGATGGGGAAGTGGTTGTTGCCGTATTTGTAGGGGCCGCGCACCGAGCGGTAGTCGGCCTTGCGCATCGCCGCGCGCATGGCGTCCTTCTTCGACAGGTCGCCGCCCGCCGCCTTCACGGCGCTGTCGATGAGCATCGCCGCGTCATAGGCCTGTGCGGCGTAGAAGGACGGATCACGGCCGTATTTCTTCCTGAAGTCGGCGACGAATTTCCGGTTGGCCTCGTTCGGCAGGTCGATCACCCAATGCTGCGCGCCCGGCACGTTGAGCGACAAGTCGCCGAGCCGCGGCAGCGACAGGGCGTCGACGATGAACGACGTGTAGATCGGAATCTGCTTGAGCAGCCCGGACTGCGAATATTGAGTCAGGAACTGGATGCCGGCGGCGCCGGGATAGAAGGCGAAGATCGCGTCGGGCTTGGCGGCGCGCGCCTTGCTCAGCTCGGCGGAGAAATCGAGCTGGTCCGGCCATCTGGTATAGTCCTCGCCGACGATGCGGCCCTTGAAATTCGCCTTCAGCCCGGCGATCACGTCCTTGCCGGCGGCGTAGTTGGGCGCCAGCACATAGGCCGTCTTCACGCCCTTCTGGTTCATGTATTCGCCGATCGCCTGCGGCACCTGGTCGCCCTGCCACGAGGTGGAGAAGAACCAGGGCGAGCACAATTCGCCGGCGATCTGCGAGGGGCCGGCATTGGCGCTGATGATGAAGGTCTCCGAATCCACCGCCGGTTTCAGCGAGGCCAGCAGGATGTGCGACATCATGAAGCCGGTCAGGAAGTTCACGCGGTCGGATTGAACGAGCTTCTCCGTCTTCTGCCGGCCGATATCGGGCTTCAGCCCGTCGTCCTCGTAGATCACCTCGACCGGCTGGCCGCCGACCTTGCGGCCGAGATGATCGAGCGCGAGTTCGAAGGCGTCGCGCATGTCATTCCCGACCACGGCCTGTGCGCCGGTAAAGGTGGTCACGAAGCCGATCTTGACGGCCTTCTGCGCGCCAGCGGGGTGGACCGCCAAGGCGAGCAGGACTGATCCCAGTAGCACTCGCTTGAGCATAGGACTCTCCCTGGATGTGGGGCGCCTTGCCGGCGCCTTTCTTGATCGGGCGTCAGTGCCAGAGTTTCTTTGTCGCGATGTCGGCGCCCGCGCGCATCGCCTTGAATTTTTCCCAGACGACGGAGACGTGCACTTCGGTCCTGTAGAGGGCCTGCGAGGAGAAGCCGCAATCCGCGCCCGCCATGACGTTCTCGCGTCCGACCAGATTGGCGAAGCGGATCAGCCGTTCGGCAATCAGCTCGGGATGCTCGACGATGTTGCTGGCATGCGTGACGACGCCGGGGCACAGCACCTTGCCGTCGGGCACCTGCACCGTCTCGAACAGATGATATTCGTGCTCGTGCCGCGCATTGGCGCCTTCAAAGCTGAACGAGCCGGCATTGATCTTCAGCACATAGCCGATGATGTCGGACAGGGCGGCCTCGTAGAGGCGCGGACCTTCGTTGATGCCGTAGCAGGTGTGGAAGCGCACCTTCTCGGCGGGAATGCCCTTGAGCGCCACATTGGTCGCCTCGACATAGATCTCGGCGCGACGCTTCATCTGCTTCTCGTCGAGGCCAGGCTCGACAAAGATGTCGGGCAGGAACGGATCGTCGACCTGAACCAGGATTCCGGCGTCGGTGATGGCCCTGTATTCCTTGTTCAGCTCGCCGGCGAGCGCGTGGAAATAGTCTTCGTCGCTCTTGTAATACTCGTTGATGCCGACGCCCGAGGGCGCCGTCGCCGGCAGGAAGACGTGATGATCGGGAAGGCCGGCCGCTTTCGCGGCGGCCTTCACATTGTCGATGTCGCGCTGCACCGCCTTCTCGCCGCGATACTTGATCGGTCCGACGCAGACCACGGGATTGAGCGGGACGATGGCGCCGCCCATCATCGCCTGCTTGAAATACTCGGCGTAATATTCCGGAAACGCCTCGACCTCCTTCTGGAACAGGATCATCTTCTGGCTCGGTCGCGGCTCGTAGCCCTCGAGCCGCTCCTGGATGTAGGTGAAGAAGCCCGGCTTGGAGAATTCGCCGTCGGTGACGATGTCGATGCCGCACTCGGCCTGTTTCTTCACGACATCCGCGACGGCTTTCCTCAGCGTCGCCTCATAGCCCGCCTCGTCGTAGGGCTTGCCGCTGAACTTCGCCTTCATGGCATCGAGCAGCGCGTGTGGCCGCGGCAGGCTGCCGATATGCGTGGTCTGGATGCGATCGGTATTCTGCTGAATCGTCACGTTTCTCTCCCTGATTGTTCTTGTTGGGTCTGACGGCGGTGCTATCGAACGTCGATGCGGCCTCCCTTGAAGGCGCCCTTGCGCGCAAGACGCAGCCATTCGCGCAGCATGCGCTTGTAGTAGGGGAGATTCCTCTGCCACACGCTGTTGATGCCCATGCCGCGGACCATGTAGAGGATCGACATGATCGTGAATGAGGCGTCCTCCCGGCCGTAGCCGGCGCGCGTGAAGGCCGCCATCCAGATCTCGTTCATCGTCTTGCGGTAGTGCTGCATGAAGGCGTCGAATGGCGCGTTCATCAGCGGGTCGGTGCGCGCGGCGATCATCATCTCGGTTGTCGGGATGAAGCTGGCGCCCAGATAGACGTCGACGCAGTCGTCGATGAAGGCGCTCAGCGGGTCCTTGCGCGCGGCGAGGCTGGCGGCCGCCCTGCGGCCGCTTTCGATGTGCCGCTCATAGATGTGCGCACCGGCCGCGATCACGAGATCGGCCTTGGTGCTGTAGTGATGCATCAGCGCACCGTTGGAAAAGCCGGCGCGCTGCGCCACTTCCTTGGTGGTCAGGCCGCTGTAACCGCGCTCCTGCAACAGCTCGATCGTTGCCTGCAGCAGCTTCTCGCGGGCTGCCTTGCTGCGGGATTCCTGCGTACGGCGCGGACGTCGCTTGGCGGCCTGAGCGGCGCCGGGTTGAGGGGCGAGTGCGCGCCGCGCCTGTCCGTGCACAAGAGATCGCGGGCCCCGCATTCCTCGTCCTCCCGGTTCTGACTCTGACGGTCAGTCACGGAAGTGGAGCGTGATGCCACCCTTGAGTCAAGTTACATTCCGGCTGCTCTGTATGTTTTAGGCGCCCCAAACCCGTCCTGCGCCGGCGACATGGGCAGCGGCGGCGCACAAAGCGGGCGCAAAAGAAAAGCCTGCCGGCAGCGCCGGCAGGCCGGATTGGCAGGATTTTCCGTGAGGCTCTTTTAAGCCGCGCTCGAAAGGGAATCTGCGCGCAGATCCAGTCCCTTTCTCGCCATCACCGCCAGAACGGAAATGGTGGCGGATAGGGTTGCTGGTACGGCCGGTTGTATCGGTACTGGTTGTATTGATTGTACGGACCGCCGCGGAAGCGCCGGTCGCGGAAAAACGGATCGTAGCCGTCGTCGCGCCAGTCATCGCCGGCCACGAGGATATCGGGCGAGCGCTCGCGGGTGATGAAGCCGCCCTGCGGGTGGTTGCTCAGCACCGCGACGAACTCGGTGCGGTAGTTGGTCTCCTCACTGAGCGGTTCGTCCGAGACGATGATCGAGGATCTCGGCAAGGCCGTCGGCGCGACGCGGTCCAGCACATCCTGCGGGATGGTGATGCGGTCGAGCGCGCTTCTGGCGCTGTCCCCTTCGTCGATCGTCACCACGCTCCAGCGCAGGCCCTGATCGCCGCGCGCCATCGCGGTGAAGACATGCGTGCCGATCCGCTTTTCCGGATTGCGGATCTTGACCGGCACCTCGATGGTCGCATCGAAATATTCGCCCCCGTCGCGCACGGGCTTCCGCGTCGGACGCCGCACGTAAAGCTTCTGTGTCGCGCGGCTGATGTAGATCGAGACCGGCTCCAGCGCGAGCCTGGCCTCGTCGGCGGCCTTGACCGCTGCGGCCTTTCTGGTTTCGGCCGCCTTGGCGGCGTCCTTTGCGGTCGCGAGTGCCGCCAGCCTGTCCTTTGCGCTGGCGTTTGCAGTCTCGAATTGCGTTGCCGCATCCGCAGCCCTTTGCGCCGCCTTCTGCTTCAACCCTTCGATGCGGGCTCTCGCCTGATCCGTCTTCGCGTCGGCCAGGGCCTTGTCGAGGGACGCAAGCTCCGCATTGGCGCGCTTGCTCGCCTGTTCCAGCTTGCGCAAGGATGCCCTCAGCGCCGCGCTCTCGCGCGTCGAGGTCTTCGCCATTCGCGCCGCTTCATCAGCCGCATTGGCGGCCTCCGCGGCCTCGCGCGCGAGCGGTTCCGCACGCGCCGCAGCCGCGGCAAGCGCGTCCTTGTTCGGCACCAGCAGGGCCGGGTGGGACATCTCCACCGGGGCTGCATCGTTCGGCGCGACGATCACCCGCATTCCGATCCGCGTCTTGTCGAACAGTCTCTCCGCAAAGCCGAAGGGCAGCCGCACGCAGCCGTGCGAGGCCGCATAGCCGGGCAGCGGCCCGCCGTGCAGCGCAATGCCGTTCCAGGTGATGCGCTGCATATGCGGCATATGGGCATCATCGTACATGTTCGAGCGGTGATCCCGTTTCTTCTCGACGACGGCGAAGACGCCGGCCGGCGTCTCGCGTTCTGTGATGCCGGTCGAGACGGGCGCGCGCAGAATCCAGCCCTCGGAGTCGTAAAGGGTGATCCGCTGGGTCCTGGTCGACACGATGGCCATGATCGGCTCGCCTGTCGGGCGCTGCGCCGCTTCCTCGACCGCCTGAGCGCGGCGCGGCTCGCGCGGCTGGGCGTCGGCGCTCGACACCGTCAGCGCGGCCATCGCGGCAAGCATTCCTCTGGCGGAAGAATTCCAAAGCCGTCTCTCTGCGGCGCTCGCGGATCGAATTGCCATTCCATGCTCCGGTTGCGGGGCCACGCGCGTCGATTCTTCAACAAAACCGAGCGTAGCAGAGTTTCGCCGCCACCAGCGTCATAATTGCGACGATCAATGGGCAAACTACGGCCGGTTCCGCTCCGGAGACTCTTTTTCTTGCGGGCGGTGTTCGACCTGCGACACAAGAAAAGCCCGCCGATGCGAATGCATGGCGGGCCAGGTCGTCAGGGAGGTTCTTGTGAACGCCGGCCGCGTCAAGCCGCCTGACGCTCCTTGTGCTTGCCCTCGAAATGCGGCGCCACTTCCTTCATGAAGCGGTGCATCTCTTCCTTCACCTGGTTGTGCGGCTTCATGCCGACATTGAAGTAGAGGATCACCTCGTTGAAGCCGGCGGCCTCGACCTTCTTCAGGATCTCGGTGATGCGCGCCGAATTGCCGATCAGCACCGAATTCTCGGTCAGGTCTTCCGGCTTCACCTTGTGCAGACGCTCGACCATGTCGATGAAGTAGCGGTAGCTCGGGGGCGCCGTCTTCGGATCGCCGGGGAAGGAGGGGATCACGCATTCCTTGTAGTAGCGGATCTGGCGCGCACGCTGCGCTTTCTCCTCGGCATCGTTGTCGGCGAAATGCGTGAAGTAGCTGCACATCAGGCGATGCGGCTTGGTGCCGAATTTCGCGCAGCTCTCGTGATAGAGATCGGCGACCTGCTTGAGGCCGCCGAAGCTCATGGCGGCGGCGAAGGGCGCGACGACGAGACCGCAATTCAGCCGCGCCGCCAGCTCGATCGACGGCTTGGAGAAGGAGGCGACATACATCGGCATCGGATTCTGCAGCGGCTGCGGCGTGATGCGCACGTCCTCGAACTGGTAATGCTGGCCCTTGTGGTCGATGCGCTTGCCGCCGGAATTCCAGAGATTGCGCACGACCTCCATGCCCTCGTCGAAGATCGACTGGTTGTTGTCGAACGAGACGCCGAACGGGATGTATTCGCGGCGGTCATAGCCGCGCCCGGCGGCGAAATCGACGCGGCCGCCGGAGAGAAGATCGAGCGTCGCCCATTGCTCGGCGACGCGGATCGGATTGTGCAGCGGCAGCACGGTGACGGCGGGCGCGAGGCGGATGTGCCTGGTGCGGGCGGCGATATAGGCCAGCACCATCTCCGGCGAGGAATTGACGCCGAGCGAATTGAAGTGATGCTCGCCGATCCAGGCCGAGTGCATGCCGAGCTGGTCGGCGTAGAGCGCTTCGGCGGTCAGATCCTGCACGAACTGGTTGGCGTTGCGCGTGTTGCCTTCATAGTGATTGTCGGAAAGGGTAAAGTATCCGAATTCCATTGTTTCCTCCTTGATCGCCTCCTCCTTGCGGCACGCGCCGGCGGTGCCGGCGCGTCCCAGGACGAGGCCAGTTCTTCTTCACCAGCCCGCGACCGGAACCACCCAGTCGACGCCTTCGCCGAGGCCGACGGTATATTGTCCATCCTGATAGAGCAGCGGCGTGACGCGCCCGTGCACGAGCACCTCCGACACCTTGCCGACGATGATGCTGTGCGTGCCGTAGCTCGACATCGCGTCCGCCTCGCAGAAGATGTTCGCCTGCGCGTCGCGCAGGAAGGGTACGCCGGTTTGATCGGCGGACCAATGGCCCTGGGAAAAACGCAGTTCCTGCGGCACGCCGCCGCTGAAGGCCTGCGCGATGTCGGTCTGTTCGGCGAGCAGGATATTGACGCAGAAGCGGCCCGAGCGGATCAGCGGCTCGTGCACGCTGGCGGAGCGGTTGATGCAGATGAGGAGGGACGGCGGATCGGCGGAGACCGAGGTGACGGCGGTGGCGGTCATGCCGTAGCGGCGCGCCTCATGCGCGGTCGTGATCACGGTGACGGCGCTGGTCAGGCGCCGCATCGCCTTGCGGAAGTCGGATCTGAAGCTGTCCTGCGCCATGCGCGGCTCCCGTCACGTTTCCCGACCGTGTGTTCTTGATCTTGTTGCCGCGGATGATACTTGTAAATGCAACTGTTGTAAATGCATTTATCTGGACCGCAGCGCGAACGGAAAGGTCGGTCCGCCGCACTGCAGCAGGGCGCGCCGGCACGGCCTTCGCGTTGACAGACAAGGGCTTTCCGACAGAATGCCCGCCATTGCCAGGAGCTGAGTCGGCCTGCCGTGACGTCCCGCAAAATCTACGATCTCACCGACCGGCTGCCCTTTCTGATCAACCGGGTGGGCGCCGCGATGGTGGATTTCGCCTCGCCGGGCCTGAAGCATTTCCATCTGACCATTCCGCTCTGGCGCATGCTGGCGGTGCTCGCGCATCGCGGCGAGATGCGGCAGATCGATCTCGCGGAAGCGACCAGCCTCGATCCGCCGACCGTGTCGCGGCTGATCACCGGCGCGGTGAAGAAGGGCTTTGTCACCCGCACGCGCTCCGACACCAACAACCGCGAAGTCGCGGTGCGGCTCACCAGGAAGGGCCGCGAAGTGGTGGAGGATCTGGTGCCGAAGATGCTGGCCGACGAAGAGGTCGCGTTCGGCAATCTGCCGGACAAGGACATCGCGCTGGTCAAGGACGTGCTGCGCCGGATGTATCAGAACATTGCCGAGCATCGCGGACATCCGGCCGCCGACGTGCTCGGCGGCACACGGCCGCCGAAGCGGCGGCGCTAGTTCGCTTACCGGCCGCGCGCAATGATTTCGTCCAGCGACACCTTGCCCGCACCCTTCGCCATCAGCATGAGAAAGATCGCGGCCCAGCTGCCGTGCGTCGGCCAGGCGTCGGGATAGACGAAGATCTGGATTACCAGCGTCATGATCAGCAGCGCCAGCGCAGAGAGGCGGGTGGCGAGCCCGATCACCAGCAGGATCGGGACGACATGCTCGGCGAGCGTCGCGAGCCAGGCGGCGATCACAGGGTCGACCAGCGGCAATCTGTATTCGTCGCGGAAGAGTTCGATCGCGCCGTCGGAGACGCGCCAGCCGTCGAGCTTGGTCTGGCCGGACCGCCAGAACACGGCGGCGATCGAGACGCGGCCGGTCAGTGCGACGAACCAGTAGGGAATATTCGCCATCAGCGCGTTGGCGCGGGCGATCAGGCCGGCAAGGCCGCCTCGCGAAAACGATGCGATGCTGGTCCCATTCATGGCTGTGGTCCTTCCGAAAGCGTGAAGCCGGTCGTTGCGCCGGCGCCGATCAGACCGGCGAGATTGGCGGCGAGGTCGAAATCGGCAGCGTCTTCGAACGCGGCCTGTGCCGCCTCGGCGAGCGTCGCGCCGGCCGATAAGGCGAGCAGGAAGGCGGCGCCGCCCGGCGGCAGACGTCGCACCAGCACCTCGAAGTCCGGCCGCAGGACCAGGGCATCCTGCGCGTCGTCGAAATCCACCGGACCAAGCTCGGTTTCGCCGGCATTCATCGCCCAGATGGTCACGACCGGATAGCGCGAGCGCACGATCTGCAAGGATGGATGCAGGGTCAGGCGCAGCGCGCCGATGCCGGCAGGATCGAGGCCGGCCAGGGCGGCGGGAGCAAGCGGCGTGGCGTCGGCGGCGTGATAGGCAAGCGTGCGCGCGGCCTCGAGCCGCACGACGTCCGCCAGCCAGGGCAGGTCGGCGGCGGGTGCGAAGCCGGCGATGAAATCGGCGAGGCCATCGCCGTAATGGCTGAGGATTTTCGAGCGTGGCGGATGCGCGGCGGCGAAGAGCCGCGCCATGGCGAAGAAGAACTCCGCGCCGACAATCCTTTCGGTCGCCGGGAAACGCGCGCGCAACGCGTTCACCAGGCCGACCACCACATTGTTGCGGTAGACGGCAAAGCGCTTTTGCGGCCGGCGCGCGCTGTGCGAGGTCAGCGTTTGCGGCACCGGCCGCTCGGCGTCGAGCAGGGCAGCCGCGAATTCGGTCTGCTGCGCGGCAAACATGTCAGGCCGCCCGTCGCCGCGCGGCGCGATCGAGAATGGCTTTGGCCGCGCGCGCCTCTGCGGCAAGCACCGGCCAGGCTGGCACGTCGTTGTCCCATTCGATCAGCGTCGGCAGCGGGCCGGTGCGGGCGATGACGCTTTCGTACAGAGCCCAGACCGGATCTGCGACCGGCGCGCCATGCGAATC
>Ga0164243_10014382_pt1 | contig 11036 bp, 8 predicted proteins | sample OricompcompostOP_FD_108781 | JGI IMG/M metagenome (GOLD analysis project Ga0164243, IMG submission 108781) | Organic Plus compost microbial communities from Emeryville, California, USA - Original compost - Organic plus compost (OP) | ecosystem: Engineered > Solid waste > Mixed feedstock >...
AGCTTCCAACCGGCCAGCCGGATTTTGATGGAGACGGGATCGCGGATTACAGGGATAGCGACCTGGACGGTGACGGCATCAGCAACAGCCAGGATGCCGATGCCGATGCAGACGGTCTCGTCGATACGGTCAACGATCCTGATCAGGGGAGCGGAACCAGCCTTGGCCTCGGGCCTCCATCGGGGGCTCCGCCGACCGGTCCGCTTGGCGATCTCGATGGCGACGGGGTTATCAACCGCAAGGACAATGATCTCGACGGCGATGGCATTCCGAACGCAAGCGATCCCGATCTTGATGGTGATGGGCTCTTCAACACCGAAGACCTCGATGCCGACGATGACGGGATACCCAATGAGCATGACGTAAGCCCGCTGGGCGAGAGCGACATCGATGGCGATGGCATTCTCGATCCGGTCGACGAGGATCGCGACGGGGATGGCACGCCGAATGTCGGCTTCGTCCTCTTCGGCATTGATCGTCGGAGGCGGCCATGGCGGGGCACAGGCCGCCATCGCGCTTCGACAGCAGGGTTTTTCGGGAGGCATCCTCATCATCGGCGACGAGCCGGTGCTCCCCTATGAGCGGCCGCCGCTAACCAAGGATTATCTCGGCGGCGAGAAGGTGTTCGAGCGGATGCTGATATGTCCGCCCGGCTTCTGGGAGGACCGTCGGATCACGCTTCTTCTCGGCAGGCGGGCGGAAGCGGTCGATCCCGTCGGCCGGGTGCTGACCGTCTCCGACGGCACGAAGATCAGCTACGATAGTCTCATCTGGGCGGCCGGCGGGGAGCCGAGGCGCCTGGGCTGCGATGGCGCCAGTCTCGCCGGTGTTCACAGCATCCGGCGCCTGGCCGATACCGACCGGATCCTCGATGGACTTGTCGACGTCCGGCGCGTCGTCGTGATCGGCGGAGGCTATGTCGGCCTCGAGGCCGCCGCCACGTTGCGCAAGCGCGGCAAGGACGTAGCGGTGCTGGAAGCGTGCGACAGGGTCCTCGCCCGCGTTGCCGGCGAGCCCGTATCCTGCTTCTTCGAGAAGGAGCATCGCGACAGGGGGACAATCGTCAGGACAGGGTGCAGCGTGCATCGCCTGCTCGGCAAGGACGGTCGTATCTCCGCCGTCCAGCTCGAGAACGGCGAGGTCCTGGCCGCCGACCTCGTGCTGGTCGGGATCGGCATTTCTCCATCCGTCGAGCCGCTCGCCGGTGCCGGCGCCGAAATGCGCAACGGCGTCCTGGTCGACGAATATTGCCGGACCAGCCTTCCCGGCATTTACGCGATAGGGGATTGCGCGGTGCATCGGAACCGCTTCGCGGGCGGTGAGATCATCCGCCTGGAATCGGTCCAGAATGCGAACGACCAGGCGAATGTGGCGGTGGCGCATATCCTCGGGCAGGCCCGGACCTATGCGGCGACGCCCTGGTTCTGGTCCAACCAGTTCGATCTCAAGCTCCAGACTGTCGGTCTCTCCGTGGGGCACGACGATCACGTCGTTCGCGGCCGGCCGGAGGATCGGAGCTTCTCGGTGGTCTACCTCCAGGAGGGGCGGGTGATCGCGCTGGATTGCATCAATGCAGCCCGTGACTTCGTCCAGGGGAGAAAGCTGGTGGAAGCCGGATCAAGGCCGGACCGTGCGGCGCTTGCGGACGCAGGGGTGGAACTGAAGAAGCTCGCGTCGACCGACGTCCTGGAGGACCAGGCCACAGGCTGAGGCTCAGGCCGCGGCCAGCTGTGCACAGCGGAACCCCAGGCTGGCCGCAACCGCCGGGTTGAAGATCTCGCCGCGATGGACGTTGAGGCCCGCGCGCAATCCGTAGTGCCTGGCAATGGCCGCGATCCCGCCATCGGCGATCATCAGGCAATAAGGCAGGGTCGCGTTGGCGAGCGCGATGCTGGACGTCCGCGGAACGGCGCCCGGCATATTGGCTACGCAATAATGCACGATACCCTGCTCGACGAAGATCGGATCGGCATGGGTGGTCGGGTGGGAGCTTTCGAAGCAGCCGCCCTGATCAATCGCCACGTCCACTATCACCGCGCCTTGGCGCATCGTTTCCAGCATTGCGCGCGTCACGAGGCGAGGGGCGTTGGCGCCGGGTACCAGCACGGCGCCAATCACCACGTCGGCCGATGCGATCGCCTTCGCGACCGTATCGGCGAAGGCCACCAATGTCCGGACCCTCCCTCCGAACAGCTCGTCCAGCTCCCGCAGGCGGTCGATCGAGGTGTCGAGGATCGTCACTTGCGCGCCCAGCCCAACGGCCATGCGCGCCGCATGCGTACCGACGACCCCCCCGCCGAGGATCACCACATGCGCCGGTTCGACGCCGGGTACCCCGCCGATCAGAACGCCGCTTCCCCCTGCAGGGCGCTTCAATGCTTCGCCGGCCGCCCCGATCGACAGCCGCCCCGCGACTTCGCTCATCGGCGCCAGCAGGGGCAGTCGGCCGCGCTCGTCCACCACTGTCTCATAAGCAATCGCGGTGACGCCCGCTTCGAGCAGTCCCTGGGCCTGAGCGCGATCGGCCGCGAGGTGCAGATAGGTGAACAGGATCTGGCCCTCGCGCAGCCGGCGCCATTCGCCCGGCTGCGGCTCCTTGACCTTGATGATAAGCTCGGCGTCGTCGAACAGTTCGTCCGCCGCCACGATCCGGGCCCCGGCGCGGATATAATCGTCGTCGCCTGCGCCGATGCCCAGGCCGGCGCCGCCTTCCACCAGCACCTCATGCCCCGCATTCACCAGTTCCCGCACTGCGAACGGGACCAGCCCGACACGATATTCGTGAGTCTTGATCTCCTTCGGTACGCCGATGCGCATGTCCTGACCGCTCCACCCATCTGGTTGCCAGACCCGGGCCGACCGATCTTGGGGCCCATGCGCCTATTGTGCGGTTCCCCACGGTTCCGACCAGTTGCGAAGTGGTTAGCGATGGTGCGCGTTCCGCACCAGCGAGTGTCGTCTCCGCCGTCAGTCGACGTGTGGACTCTTGTTATGGGTGTAGAGTGTCTGGCCGCCGACGATCGTCATCTCCACCGGGATCTCCTTGATTCGCTCGGGCGGCACGGTGAGTATGTTGTCGCCGAGGACCACGAAATCGGCGACCTTGCCGACCGCGATCGACCCGCGCTCGCTTTCGTCGAAGGTGAGGTAGGCGGGCTCCAGCGTATACATGCTTACCGCATCGGCAACGGACACGCGCTCGTCGGGGCCGTAGACCTTGCCGTCCACCCCCTTGCGGGTCACCGCCGCATAAATGCCGACGAGCGGGCCGATCGGCATTCCGTCGGAGCCGTAGGACAGGTGGATGTTGCGTGCGATCAGCGAGCGCTGTGGATTGTTGGTCTGAAGCCGTTCCGGCGACAGCGCGGGGGAGGCGTTGTAGGGTCCTAGCGAATATGTAAAATTGGGCTGGCTCGCGACCAGGATTCCGTGCGCGGCGAGTTTCCCCAAAGTCTCCTCCGGCGGCAGCACCGACACATGGTGAAGGAAGTGGCGATGGTCGTCGCGCGGGTTCTCGGTGAGGATGCGAGCAAGGACATTGGTGGCCATCGCAACCGCTCCGTCGCCGATGGCGTGGATTCCCAGCTGCCATCCCAGCGCGTGCGCGCGTGAGGCGACGGCGTAGAGCGTCTCCTCGGGAATGCGCTGGACCCCGAAATAATCCTCGTCACGATGGGGATAGGGTTCGATGGTCATGAAGGCCGCCGCGCTGAAGCCGCCGTCGATGCTCATCTTGACCGAGCCCAGCTTTAGCCGGTCGTTGCCGAAGCCGCTCACGAAGCCGAGACTTTCCAGCTCTCGGATCGCGGCGGCGGCGCCTTCGGCGGGATCGTCGTAGGAATCGTAGCCTGGCGACAGGCGCAGCTGCACCGTCGTCCGGGGCAGCTCATCACCCCATCGCGCATAGACGTTCTGGAGCCAGCGCAATGTGTCGGGGCGCATGCCGGCGACGTTCAGGCTGGTGATGCCGAACGGTAGCAGCGCCTTCAGCTGATCGCGGAGCTCGGCCTCGGCGACCGCGTCGGGGACCGGCGGCGGTGGCGGAACGGCGCGCATGACCAGCCTGCGACCGGCGCCTTCCCAGAACCAGCCGATTGGCTCTCCCTTCTCATTGCGGTTGATTTCTCCGCCAGGCGGCGCCGGCGTCTCGTCGGTGATGCCGGCCAGCTTCATCGCCAGCGAATTGGCGAGGGTGATGTGGCCGCGGCGCAGCGCCACCGGATGATCGGGCGTGACCTTGTCCATCTCCCAGCGGGTGGGGAGTTTGTGCTGGGGCATGTTCTCGTTCTCGAGCGTGCCGAGCACCCATTCGCCAGGCGGCAGCTCGGTCGCCCGGGCGTCGAGGGCGGCCAGCAATGCTTCCTTCGAGTCTATGCCCGTCCAATCCTGAACGCGAGGATCCTCGCGTGTCCCGCCGAGATGGACATGATTGTCGTAGAAGCCAGGCAGGACGGTGCGGCCGCCAAGGTCGAGAAGCCGGGTTGTCTTTCCAGCCAGACGCAAGACGTCGGCGGTATCGCCGACCGCGACGATGCGGCCAGCGGCGACTGCCACCGCTTCGACGGTGGGAGAGGCGGAATCATTGGTGACGAAATGCGCGCCGCTGTAGATCGTGTCGGGAACGATCGGGTCCGCTCTGGCGCTGAGCGTGCCACTCCACGACGCTAGCGCCAGTCCGACCGCAAGCAGCCCCGCAGGCCGCCATGTCGCCCCAGCTTCGACTGGTATCCGCAAAAAAAGGCCCATGTTCGTCCCCTTGTTATGGTGGGCCTTCAGTCCACCTCGCCCGACTGTGTCTTTTGTGCACCTGCGAAAAAGAATAGCAGGTGGGACGTTGCGTGTCCTGCAAATTTGCTGCACCTTGATCGCATTTCTCGACGATTTTGCACAGGAAGAACGCGGAAATTGAAGAATTCCGTCGCATCTTCTCTCGACGCAATCGATTACCGAATCCTGCGCGAACTGTCGCGAGAGGGGCGAATCTCCGACGTCGATCTGGGGGAGAGAATCCATCTTTCCAGCACGGCCGTTGCCCGACGGCGCAAGATCCTCGAGGAGAAGCAGGTGATCGTGGGCTACTCGGCCAACCTCGATCTCGCCCGCCTCGGCTTCAGCATCGTCGCCATCGTTACCGTCGAGATTGCATCACAGGCTGAGCATGTCCTCAACGAATTCGAGGCGGAAGTGATCAAATGCCCTTCGGTGTCCTTCTGCGGTTTCATCTCGGGTGACACGGACTTCATGATGATCATCCATGTGCGTTCCTTTGACGATTACGACGCCATCTACCGCCGGGAACTCTCCAAGCTGCCGCATGTGCGGCGGATCCGCAGCAGTTTCCTCATGCGCGAAGTCGCGCACCGGTCGACCGCCCCGGTGGTGCTCGAACAGCCGAGCGGCGCCGGCGAGAGCTGATTCTCATGCTTGCCGTAACCGATCCTCGCGAATCCACCAGGCCGCGTGTCATTCCGCCGCTCGCCACGCTCAGGGCGTTCGAGGCGGTGGGACGCCTGGGCGGCATCCGGCGCGCCGCCTCGAGCCTCGATCTCGATCATTCGGTCGTCAGCCGTCACTTGCGTCAGCTCGAGGACTGGCTGGGTATCGCGCTCTTTCACCGGTCGGGAGGGCAGATCAACCTTACCGAGGCAGGCGCGCGCTATCATGGCCGCGTCTCGGCCGCGCTCGCCGAGCTTGCGCTTGCAACCGCCGAACTGCGGGACCGCGACGACCAGAGGAAGATCCTCGTATGGTGCGTGCCCGGCTTCGCCGCGCAGTGGCTGGCCGATCGCGTGGCAGCCTTCGAACAGGCCCGTCCGGGTTATTCCGTCGAGCTGCGCCCCACCGACGTCGGCGCCAACCTGCTGACGCACGAGGCTGACGTCGACATCCGATTCTACCTGGACGAATGGCCCCCGGATCCCGGCGGGCGAGGCATCCATTTCGTCGAGCTGGTGCGACCGCCGATCATGATCGTCGCGAGCCCGTCGGTGGCGGAAAAGTACAAGAACATCCGGGCCGAGGATCTCGTCGACGCGCCGCTGCTGCATGAAGAGCATGACAAGCAATGGCGGGTCTGGCTGAGCCTCAACAACGTGACTACGCTGCCCGATTCGTTGCCGGGACCCTTGCTGTGGCACGCCCATCTCGCCATCGCCGCCGCGCGTAACAACCGGGGTCTCGCTCTGGCCAGCACCTATCTGGTGGAATCGGACCTTCGAAACGGAACCCTGGTCGAGCTACGAGTATCCGATACGCGGCCCGTGGTGATCGGCGCCTACGCCTTCGCGACGCGGGAGGATCGCTGGTCCTATGATGCGATCCTGCAATTCCGACGCTTCCTCCAGGCTGAGGTGGCGCGCTTCAACGCTGCGACACTGTCGCTGTCTCCCTGAGCTGCTGAGCGGTGCGCGCAAGGCACCGCCCGGGCGTCATAGGCAACTTGTCGATACCGGTCCCGAACCGGATGCTTCCCCCGACCAGCAGGGGAGTATCCGAACATATGGTCAAGCGTGGGGGACGTCCGGATTTCGTGTGTCCGCGGGTGGGTCAGGCAGGGCACAGGGCCCAGGGATGCGCGGAACGAGATGTCGCTGGAGGAGGGCTGTGAGCTCGCTGAACCACTTCGTCCCGACGGAAACGGGCGCCGCCGACCTGCCGGACCTGTCCGCCTTCTGGATGCCCTTCACCGACAATCGCTACTTCAAGGCCAATCCGCGCCTGCTCGCCGCGGCGGAAGGCATGTTCTACACCACCCCGGACGGCCGTCCGGTGCTCGATGCGACGGCCGGTCTCTGGTGCGTGAACGCCGGCCATGGCCGGGCCCCGATCGTTCGCGCCATCCAGGAGCAGGCAGCCGTCCTCGACTTCGGACCGACGTTCCAGCTCGGGCATCCGCTCTGCTTCGAGCTGGCTACCCGTCTCGCCGGGATCATGCCTGCGGGACTGGACCGCATCTTCTTCGTCAACTCCGGGTCGGAGGCGGTGGACACGGCGCTCAAGATCGCGCTCGCCTATCACCGGGCGCGAGGCGATGCGGGCCGCGTCCGTCTGATCGGCCGCCAGCGCGGCTATCATGGCACCAATTTCGGCGGAACGTCGGTGGGTGGGATTGGCGCCAACCGTCTGAGCTTCGGCGCCCAAGTCTGGGGGGTCGATCATCTGACCCACACCCATGGAGCGGGCCGTCCATTCACCCGCGGGCTCGGCTCTCCCGACGACCGTTTCGTGCGGGAGCTCGAACATCTCATTGCCCTTCACGGCGCCTCGACCATCGCCGCCGTCATCGTGGAGCCGGTGGCTGGATCGACCGGGGTCCTGGTGCCTCCGCGCGGTTATCTCGAGGCTCTTCGGGAGGTCACCGCCGAGCATGGCATCCTCCTGATCTTCGACGAGGTGATCACGGCCTTCGGGCGACTAGGGGCAGCGACAGCGGCTCATGCCTTCGGCGTCACGCCGGATATGATCACCATGGCCAAGGGGCTAACAAACGGGGCGGTGCCGATGGGCGCGGTCGCGGCCGCGCGGGAGGTGCACGATACCATCGTCGACGCGGCACCTGGCGGAATCGAGCTTATGCATGGCTACACCTATTCCGGCCATCCGCTTGCCGCGGCCGCAGGCCTGGCCACGCTCGACCTCTATGCCGAGGAGCGGTTGTTCGAGCGCGCCGCAGCGCTTGCTCCCTATTGGCAGACCGCGGTTCATCGCCTCGCGCGCGCGCGCCACGTCACCGACGTGCGCAACCTCGGGCTGATGGCGGGCATCGAGCTCGCGCCGCGAGCGGATGAACCCGGCGGGCGCGCAACGGACGCGTTCAGGCGCTGCTTTGACGAGGGACTGCTCATCAGGGTGACGGGGGACACCATCGCCCTTTCGCCGCCGCTGATCGTCGAAGAGCAGCAGATCGACAGCATCATCGATCATATCGAACGTGTGCTGGGAGACATCGAATGACCGTCCTGCGCGAGGCCATCGACACCTCGGCGGGCGGAGACTCGTCCGCCGTTCCCGAACTCAGCCGCAGCCTGCGCCGGCGGCACGTGGAAATGATCGCCATCGGCGGAATCATCGGCGCCGGGCTGTTCGTCGGCAGCAGCACCTCGATCGCGACAGTGGGGCCGGCGGTGGTCCTCAGCTATGCGATCGCCGGGCTGATCGTGCTCCTTGTGATGCGCATGCTCAGCGAGATGGCGGTCGCGTTACCGGGAGTGCAGTCCTTTCCCGATTTCGCCCGCATCGGCCTCGGGCACTGGGCCGGTTTCCTGAGCGGCTGGCTCTACTGGTACTTCTGGGTAGTGGTGGTCGCCATCGAGGCAATCGCCGGCGCCAACATCATCCATCTCTGGCTGCCGCAGATGCCGCCCTGGCAGATCGGCATCGTGCTGATGGCGCTGCTGACCGGTGTGAATCTATTTTCGACCCGTTCCTATGGAGAGTTCGAATTCTGGTTCTCATCGATCAAAGTGGCGGCGATTCTCCTTTTCATCCTGGTCTGCGGCGCCTTCCTGTCCGGCTTCTTCTCGGAGCCCGGTCAGGGACCACGGCCGTCCGTCAATCTGTTCGGCACGGGCGGGTTCATGCCCTTCGGCGGGCTCGCCGTGCTGGGCGGCGTAACCAGCGTCATCTTCTCGCTCGTCGGGGCCGAAATCGCCACCGTGGCCGCGGCCGAGGCGGCCGACGGCGGACGGACCGTGGCGCGTATGACGGCTACCGTCGCCGGGCGTATCTTCCTCTTCTACATCCTGTCGGTTGGGCTGATCGTTGCGGTGGTGCCCTGGACGACGATCGTGTCGGGATCTTCGCCCTTTGCGACGGTGCTCGACGCCATCGCCATACCGGGGGGCGCGACGATCATGAACGTGATCGTGCTGGTCGCCGTTCTCTCCTGCCTCAATTCCGGCCTCTACGTCACCTCGCGGGTCCTGTTCGCTTTGGCTGCGCGAGGGGACGCGCCCGCCTGGATCGTGGCGGTGGATCGCCGCCAGGTGCCGATGCGCGCGATCCTGATCGGAAGCCTGTTCAGCTATGGCGCGCTGGCAGCGTCGATTGTCTCGCCGGAAGGCGTCTTCGCCTTCCTCGTCAATGCGTCGGGCGCAATCATGCTGGTGATCTACCTGATGGTGGCCGTGGCGCAGCTGCGGATGCGCAAACAGCTCGAGAAGGAAGCGCCCGAACGGCTCACGATCCGCATGTGGCTGTATCCCTGGGGCAGTCTGTTCGCGATCGTGGGGATGGCGGGTGTCCTGGCGGCGATGGCGTTCACGCCGTCACTTAGAAGCCAGTTCTATGCCAGCATGGTCGCCGTCGCAGTGGCTGGGCTCGCCTTCGCCTGGCATGCGCGCCGCCGACGGTTCGATTCGGCACGGGACCCGGCGGAGGCCGCATGAAGATCATCGATCATGTCATCGGCGGCGCCCCCGAGGCAGGCCATTCCACCCGTCTGGCCGACGTGTTCGAGCCCAATTCCGGCCGGGTTCAGGCCCGGGTGCGGCTCGGGGCTCGAAAGGAGATCGACCGGGCGGTAGAGGCTGCCGCGGCGGCCCAGCCGGCCTGGGCCGCAGTCAATCCGCAGCGGCGCGCACGGATCATGTTCCGCTTCAAGACGTTGGTCGAGGCTGAGATAGACAATCTCGCCCGGCTCCTGTCTTCCGAGCACGGCAAGGTGGTGGCCGACTCGCGGGGGGACATTCAGCGCGGCCTCGACGTCATCGAATTCTGCTGCGGCTATCCCCAGCTCGCCAAGGGCGAATATTCACACGGAGCGGGCCCTGGAATCGATGTCTGGTCGTTCCGGCAGCCGCTTGGAATCGTTGCCGGGATCACGCCGTTCAACTTTCCGGCCATGATCCCGATGTGGATGCTGGGACCGGCACTGGTGTCCGGCAACGCCCTGATCCTGAAGCCGTCCGAGCGGGCGCCATCGGTGCCCGTGCGTTTGGCCGAGTTGCTGCACGAGGCCGGCCTTCCGGAGGGGCTGTTCAGCGTCGTTCACGGCGACAGGGAAGCGGTCGATGCGTTGATCGAGCATCCCGCGATCAGGGCGATCAGCTTCGTGGGATCCTCGGCGATCGCCGAGCAAATCTATGCCCGCGGCTGCGCTGCCGGAAAGCGGGTGCAGGCGATGGGCGGCGCCAAGAATCACGGCATCGTTCTTCCCGATGCCGATCTGGATCGCGCCACCGCCGACATCATTGGGGCGGCCTATGGCTCAGCCGGCGAGCGATGCATGGCGATGCCGGTGGTGGTGCCTGTTGGGGAGGGGACGGCCCAGGCGCTGCGGCAGCGGCTGGTCGAGGCGATCGGTCGCATCCGGGTCGGGCATTCGACCGATAGCGCGGCCGATTTCGGCCCGGTGATCACCGCAGAGCATCGCGCCCGCATCGAGGCCTATATCGCCATGGGGGTCGAGGAGGGGGCGGAGCTCGTCGTCGACGGGCGAGGCCTGCGCCTCCAAGGCTTCGAGCAGGGCTTCTTCACGGGTCCGACGCTCTTCGACCATGTCCGTCCCGACATGCGGAGCTATCAGGACGAGATATTCGGGCCGGTCCTTCAGATGGTGCGGGCGAATTCGCTCGATGAGGCGATCGGCCTCGCTTCGCGCCATCCCTACGGCAATGGCGTGGCCCTGTTCACCCGGAATGGCGGAGCCGCCAGGCGCTTCGTCGATGGCGTGGAGGTCGGCATGGTTGGAGTCAACGTGCCGATCCCCGTGCCGCTGAGCTACCACAGCTTCGGGGGCTGGAAACGATCGGCTTTCGGCGACCACAACCAATATGGCTTGGACGGCATTCGTTTCTTCACTCGGACCAAGGTGGTGACCCAGCGCTGGCCGCAAGACGAGCGCGTCGAAGCGCAATTCACGATGCCGGTTCTTCGCTAACGCAGCAATTCCAACCAATCTGGATGGTTCCAGATAACCATCGATATCACAAAGCCATAGGTGCGAACCTCAAAGGGGTTGGTGCGTTTCTGGTGGTGCATATTGTGCACCGCAGCGATGAGTTTGGCACCTTGTTCGAACGGGGCGGGACAGCGAG
>Ga0164243_10014384_pt1 | contig 11032 bp, 11 predicted proteins | sample OricompcompostOP_FD_108781 | JGI IMG/M metagenome (GOLD analysis project Ga0164243, IMG submission 108781) | Organic Plus compost microbial communities from Emeryville, California, USA - Original compost - Organic plus compost (OP) | ecosystem: Engineered > Solid waste > Mixed feedstock >...
GAAGCTCTCTCGATGTCGGACATGGTCGCCGTTATCAATCAGGGAAAGATTGTACAGTTAGCGCCTCCTAAAGATGTTTATTTTCGTCCTGCAAATGAATTTGTTGCATCGTTTATCGGTGCAACAAATATAATTAAAGCTGAGGTGATGGGAAGAAAGAGCCTGGACGGATGCCTGCAGGTCCGCATGCCGACCGGGGAACTGATCCAGGTAACCTATCTCGGCGAAACCGCAGGCCGCCAGCATATTAATTTTTCATTGCGGCCCGAAAGCATAACGATTTCGCCGCAGAAGGCCAAAGATGTCGATGGAGACAATATATTGCGAGGCCACATTACTCGAATGAGCTTCCTAGGGAGTGAGGTTCATTACGACGTACGATTAGGCGAGTGTATCGTGAGGACAACCACCCGACCCGATACGATTATGGAATCCGGGCAAGAAGTGCGGCTGTCGTTCCCGTCGAGCGCAGCGATTGGCCTGAACTGACACTGATACATCGGCGTTACACAATAAGACCATCTGTGAGCCTCCGAACTCGCCATAGTGTTGTTGGAGAAGGGTATTCATCGGTGAGGGGTGCGGATGCCGATCGCCGCCGAAGGGCCGGTGTTCGCGGACACAGGCCGGCGTCGCCGGTTCAGCCCGGAGGCGAAGCGTCAGATTGTCGAAGAAAGCTTAGTGTCGGGAGACGCGGTCTCCGCGGTAGCTCGCCGTTACGGTCTTTTCTCGGCGCAGTTGCTCGCCCAGCGCCGGGCGGCGCGGGGAAGGTGCATCGGCATCTGGAACAGCGCCGGTGCAGGCTTGGTCGAAGCGCGTGTCGTGCCTGCTGCGGATATTGATGCCGGGCATTCGACTTCCCGCACCACCAATGGAAAACGTCGGCTTGAGATCGTGAGCGTAAGCGGTTAGCTCATGGCGTGTCCGGAGTGAAGTTCCAGGGCATGAGCTGATCGATGCGGGAGATTTTTGAGCCGCTGGCGATACGCTCGAGGGTCTGCTGGAGTCAGGCGGTACGCATCCGGTTTGGGCCGTCTTGCAGGATCAGCTGGCCCGTAGCTGATTGTCGGTATGGGTATCCTTACTGACACTCGTCACATCAGTCGCCTTGAGATCGTTGATACGGGTCGCCGCCGGCGATGGTCGAACGACGAGAAACTGCGGATTCTTGAGGAGAGTTTCGCGGGTCCGCAGCTGGCGTCAGCGACGGCGCGTCGGCACGGGATTTCCAACCAACTCCTGTTTGCCTGGCGCAAGGCGTATCGTGAAGGACGACTTGGCGGCGTTGCCGGATTTGTGCCGGCGATGATCGCGCCGAAAACGCCTGAGAAGAGCGCGGGACCGGATTTTGGTCGTATCGAGATCGTGAGCACGAATGGCCGGCGCATTGTTGTCGATCGCGACGTGGATGTGTCCTCGAAAGGCAATGACCGCGCCTCCTGTCGGCTTCTGGCGCAGAAGATCCTGCGTCAGTGCAGCCAAACCCTCGATTCCTTTGCGCATGTCCGTAATCCCGCAGGCAAGGTAGACCCGAACGCCAGTCCCCGGTCCGATCATGCCGTCTCAACCGCACGGATCAGCCGCGTCAAAATGGCGGTGTCGATGTCTCTGTCAAAACGAAGGCTCCGCCCGCAATTCAATTGCATCTCTATCGGCGTCGTCGCGGCCGACGCACGCTCGCCTGGCTCGGGAGCCGCAGCCATCTCTTGTGGTTCGGGCATCTCGATCGGCAGAAAGATCGGCGCCGGCGACAAAACTCCCTTTTTCTTCAGTTCATGCCGCCACGCATAGATCTGTTGCCGCGTCACATCGTGTCGCCGTGCAACCTCAGTCACCGTCGCCCCGTCGTCCCCAACCGACATGACGATGTCGAGCTTCTTGTCGTCACACCACCGACGACGTCGTTCCGCACCAAGAATTTCGACACGCATCCCGTTCCTCGCCTAAAACACGTCGCAAACGACGTCGTTAAACACGTGTCATAGGTCATCACGACGATATCGGGCAGGCGGTAACAATCGGGCGGTTGCCGATCCTTTAAGCGGCCATCTGTTTTGCTTTCGCGGCCGCAGGGGCGATCTGTTGAAGGTGATTTGGCATGACGGCCAAGCCGCATGCCTGTTCACGAAACGGCTGGAACGCGGACGCTTTTTGTGGCCGTCGCCAGCAGATGGGACGGTCACGATTACGCCGGCGCAGCTTGGCTATTTGCTGGAAGGGATTGATTGGCGCAAGCCGCAGACAACCTGGCGGACGACATCGGTCGGGTGATGGTTTTGGGGTTGAAATTGCCGGCGAATGTGATTCCCTCGCCGGGTGAAAACCGCTCCTTAATCGCTTCCCTTAGACCTTTCCGCCGCCCATGCGATGATCCTCGCCGAGCGCGCCACCCGCGTCGAAGCCGAGGCAGTTGCGGCTCGTGCCCAGGCGGTGAACTCCAGCACGGAAGCCCTGATCGGCCATCTCAAGCTGGAGATCGAGAAGCTGCGGCGCGAACTCTACGGCAGCCGCTCGGAACGCAAGGCGCGGTTGCTGGAGCAGATGGAGCTGCAGCTGGGGATCTCAAGGCGGCGGCCACCGAGGACGAATTGGCAGCCGAGAAAGCGGCGGCCCTGACGCAGGCGGTCCAATCGTTCCAGCGCAAGCGGCCGTCGCGAAAGCCGTTCCCCGAGCATCTGCCGCGCGAGCGCGTCGTCATTGCCGCGCCCGAAAGCTGCCCCTGCTGCGGTTCGGGCAAACTGTCGAAGCTCGGCGAGGACATCACCGAGACTCCGGAGGTGATCCCGCGCCAGTGGAAGGTGATCCAGACGGTGCGTGAGAAGTTCTCGTGCCGGGCATGTGAGAAGATCACGCAGCCGCCCGCGCCCTTCCACGTGACGCCCCGCGGCTCCGCAGGACCGAACCTGCTGGCCATGATCCTGTTCGAGAAGTTTGGCCAGCACCAGCCGCTTAACCGCCAGAGCGAACGCTACAAGCGCGAGGGCATCGATCTGAGCGTGTCGACGCTGGCCGACCAGGTGGGCGCTTGCACCACGGTGCTGCAACCGCTTCATGCGCTGATCGAGGCACATGTGCTGGCGGCCGAGCGTCTGCATGCCGACGACACGACAGTGCCGATCCTGGGCAATGGCAAGTCGGTGACGGGGCACATCTGGACCTATCTCCGCGACGATCGGCCCTTCGGCGGCCGTGCGCCGCCGGCAGCGCTCTACTATGCCTCCCGCAATCGGAAGCAGGAGCATCCCGAGCGCCATCTTCAATCCTATGCCGGAATCCGGCAGGCCGACGCCTATAGCGGCTACAATCCACTTACGATCCGTCGCGTGCTCAGGGCGCAATCACGTCGGCACTATGCTGGAGCCATGCAAGACGTCAGTTCTTCCAGTTGGCCGATATCGCCTCCAATGCTCGACGCGCCAGACAAGCGCCGACGATCTCGCCGGTCGCGCTGGAGACGGTCAAGAGGATCGACGCGCTGTTCGACATCGAGCGCGCCATCAACGGCCTGAGCGCGGAAGAACGCCTGCGCATCCGGCAGGAACAAAGCGCACCTCTTCTGGCCGCTCTGGAAATGTGGCTGCGTGACGAGCGCTCTCGCCTGTCACGCTCGGCCTCGGTCGCCAAGCCGATCGACTACATGCTTAGGCGCTGGGACCGATTTGCGCACTTCATCGACGACGGCAGGGTTTGCCTCACGAACAATGCGGCCGAGCGAGCACTTCGCGGTTTTGCGAAGCGTGTTTCATTATGCACTCCATATTCAAGTATCTGTAAACATTGGAAGTGTGTCCGCGTCGATGGTGCGACACGGGCGACCTTTCCCGGCTATTGCAGTTTTGATCGACTCCGACGCCAGGTCGTCGGCACGGATTTGATAAGGCGCGCCGGGCACCACCTGAACAGCCGGAAGGATGCCGGATTTGATAAGGCGTCGTATCGCGTGGTTTGTGACGCCTAAAGCCTTTGCTGCGTCGGTCATAGTCAGCCAATCACCATCTTTTTCAGCGGATCGATAGGCATGGATACCGCGAACGCGCCGAACGGAAGAGACGCGGTGCGCCGTCCAGGTTTTTCCTTGCCCGGTGGGCAAGCCCATCCGATTGAGCGACGCGGCTATATGCTCATCAGACCAACGACCAGCCATGCTGCGCATCACTGCCAACGCATCGTCAGCTGTCGCGCAACCGTGCTCTCCAGATTTGGGTTTGCGAACGTGCAGCTCTGAGTGCTGGCCACCCCGCCAGTGGATCATGAGGACGACGTCGCGCGCTGCATCATCGACATCGACGATGATATCGGCGATCAATGTCCGTAGGAGCTGCTGACGGGCACGCATCGTCACATCTGGAGCGTTCCAGGCTGCGGACAAGTTTTCTGCCATGTTGGCAAAAGCGCCTGGGTCAACCTCGATAGTCGATGTACTTTCGGTCGGCTGGCGTGCTTCCATATCTCGCACCCGACGTAATGCGATTTCCCAGTTTTTCTCTAATTGGGCGGCGATCAGACGATTGTCGGGATCACAGGCTGCATAGCGGCGCTCGGCGAGATTGGACTCGTAGCGGGCCTGCTGAAGTTCCAGATCGCGGATCTGGCGTTGATCATCTTGTCGTTCCCGGTGCATCCGCTCCGCCTCGAACGCGGCCTCGATCGCCAAGGGTTCTACCGCGCGCAACAGTTCACGCGCAACAGCCGCGTCCACCCGGGGACCACCGAAGGTCATGCACCGGGGCAAATCCATCATGAGGTTGGGCTTGTCGCAGCGATAGACGGGTCGGCTTCGCGGATTTCCGGTATACGTAACTGACAGTCGTCGCCCGCACCGGCCACACGTCATGATGCCTGAGAGCAGCGCTCGGCCTCCTCGTCCCGATTTTACACCGTCGGCACGACCATAGTTGTTGAGGGCCAGCTGTTGTTGGTTGCGCTCGTATTCGTCCCAGCTGATGTACCCTTCGTGATGATCCTTGATAAACACTTCCCACGTCCCGACCGGCTTGCTGTGACCGTAGCTCCGCCGCGCCCGCCCCTCGACGATGGAGGTCCGCTTCTCGCTTTTCCCGTAGACATAAACGCCTGCGTAAAAGGGATTTTTGAGCACAGAGATCACGTTGCGATAGCGGATCGGCAACCAGGTGAAGCTGGTCATGCGCCCCTCATCCGACGGCCGAGGGAAGTGGATTTGGTCAGCTGTCATCGATAACAACACCTGGCGCGCGCTGCCAAGCTCCCGGAAGCGGGTGAAGATGAGCCGGATCACCTCCTGCAAGCGCAGATCAGGATCGAGCCCCAGACCCGCTTCGCGGTGCCAGATGTAACCGAACGGGACTGACAAGCGCAGTTCGCCTCGGCGCGCCTTGGATCTGGCGGCATCGAGCATCCGCGTTTTGAGCACGCCGAGCTCGAATTCGCTGATGCTGCCTTTCATGCCGAGCAGCAGGCGATCATTGGGCTGGCAGGGATTGTAGACGCCGTCGTGGTCAATGACACGGGCTTCGACGAGCCCGCAGAGCTCCAGAAGATGGTGCCAATCACGGCCATTTCGCGCGAGCCTCGACGCATCCTGGCACAAAACAGCGCCCACCTTGCCCGCACATAACCATGCGACCAGCCGATCAAAGCCGGGGCGCGCCACTGTTCCGCTCGCAGATCGCCCGAGATCATCGTCGATAACCTCGACATCGATGAACCCGTGCTGGCGGGCAATATCGACGAGGTCGTATTGCCGCCGCTGGCTCTTCAGGTTGGTCATAATGCGTATTCCGACGAAGCCGGCCAGCGATTCCGATCAATCACCGGCCACCCATTCCGATTTCATTCCGGCCGGGATTCCGATTTGAAGCCGGCCACTTTTGGACATCTGCGAATTCCGAGTGATGTCGCCCGCGATTCCGCGATGATTTCGCCCACCATTCCGATTTGAAGTCGCCCACCATTCCGGGATGAAGTCGCCCGGGAGGGAGACGTCTCTGCTGGCTTGTTTAGGGTCCGCTTCTTTGGCTTGCCGAAGGAGTGGTCGATGCCAGCGAAGAGGGCTGCTATGCGGCAGGTTCGAGACGTCGTTCGAATGAGAGCAGCAGGGATTTCGGCGCGGGAGATCGCGATCCGGATCGGTGTTGCGCCTTCGACCGTGCGCCTGACTATGAAGCGTCTGACCGATGCCGGGCTGGACGAGGCAGCCATCGCCGGGATGAGCGACGTGACGCTGGAGGCCCGGCTGTTCAGCCGGGTCGGCACGAAGCAGGGCCTTCGGCGACGGGTCGAACCGGACTTCGCCCTGATTCATAGGGAGTTGAAGCGCAAGCACGTAACGCTCCAGATCCTTTGGGACGAGTATATCGAGCGGCACTCCGACGGCTATCGATACTCGCGCTTCTGCGATCTCTATCGCGGCTTCGAGCGACGATTGTCCGTGACGATGCGCCAGACCCATGTCGGTGGCGACAAGCTGTTCGTCGATTATGCCGGCGACACGGTTCCCGTCGTCGTCGACCGGCTGAAGGGCACGGTGCGGCGCGCCCAGATCTTCGTGGCGGTAATGGGCGCCTCGAACTTCAGTTATGGCGAAGCGACCTGGACGCAGGGGCTCGGCGACTGGATCGGCGCCCATGGTCGGGCTTTCGAGGCGATCGGCGGCGTGCCGAACCTCCTGGTGCCCGACAACACCAAAGTCGCTGTGATCAAGGCCTGTCTCTACGATCCGCAGATCAACCGCACCTACGCGGCGATGGCGGCGCATTACGATACCGCGGTGCTGCCGGCGCGGCCGAGAAAGCCCCGCGACAAGGCCAAGGTCGAGGGCTGCGTCCTCATCGTCGAGCGCTGGCTGCTCGGCCGTCTGCGTCACCGGACTTTCTACAGCCTCGCCGAGCTGAACGCCGCGATCGCCGATCTGATGAGGCGCCTCAACGAAGAGCGCGTCATCCGTCGGCTTGGCCGCACCAGGCGCCAGCTTCTGGAGGAACTCGACCGGCCGAAGCTGAAGCCGCTGCCGGTGGAGCCGTATGTCTTTGCCGAATGGCGCATCCGGCGCGTCGGCATCGATTACCATGTCGAGGTCGAGAAGCACTTCTACAGCGTTCCCTTTCGCTTCGCCCGTCAGGAGGTCGAGGCCCGGATCACCGCGCGCACGATCGAGATCTTTGCCAGGGGCGAGCGGATCGCCGCCCACATTCGCTCGAGTAGCAACGGCGGGCACACCACCCTTCGCGATCACATGCCGTCCAGCCATCGCCGCCATGGCGACTGGACCATCGATCGGATTCGCAGGGAGGCTTCCCTTGTCGGCGCGGCGACCGGCGTCCTTTGCGAACTCATCCTCGAGCGAAGATCCCATCCCGAACAGGGCTTTCGCACCTGCATCGGCATCCTGCGACTGGCCAAACCATTCGGCGCCCTGCGGCTGGAAGCTGCCGCCGAGCGAGCGATCGAGATTGGAACGCTGTCCTACGGCTCGGTCCGCTCGATCCTCGACAAGCGTCTCGACCAAACCGGGAAGAGACAAGAGCCCGGATCGGATGCCGCACCGATCCTTCACCCCAACATCCGCGGCCCCCGCTATTACCAATAGGAGACCATCATGCTATCGCACCCCACTATCGAGCAGCTCCATCAGCTCGGCCTTGCCGGCATGGCCGAGGCCTTCGCTGAGATCGAGGCCTCCAGCGAGGTCGGCAGATTGTCCCATCCCGAATGGCTCGGTCTCCTGATCGACCGGGAGGTCACCCATCGCCGCGACAGGCGCCTCGCTACCCGACTTCGATACGCCAAGCTCCGCCATCAGGCCGTCGCTGAAGATGTCGATTACCAGGCATCGCGAGGGCTCGACCGGCCTCTCTTCCAGAAGCTCTGCGGCGGCGCCTTCATCGCGGCCCATGACAATCTGATCCTCACCGGCCCCACCGGGGTGGGAAAGAGTTGGCTGGCGTCCGCCATCGGCCACAGCGCCTGCCGCGACAATCGCTCCGTCCTCTATCAGCGTGTGTCTAAGCTCTTCGCCGACCTCGCGACGGCACGCGGCGACGGTCGCTACGCCCGTATCATGCGCGCCATCTCGGGGGCGCAACTCCTGATACTCGATGACTGGGGTCTCGAGCCTCTCGACGATGCCGGGCGCCATGATCTGCTGGAGATCCTCGAAGACCGCTACGGACGCAAATCGACCGTCGTCACCAGCCAGATCCCCGTCGCGCGGTGGCACGAGGTCATCGGCAATCCGACCTATGCCGACGCCATCCTCGATCGCCTCGTCCACAACGCCCATCGCATCGATCTCTCCGGCGACAGCCTGCGGCGAACACGCCTCAAGCCCGCGTTGAGAGATTGACCGAGCAAGCTCAGGGTGTCAGAAAAACCAGCGCCAGCAGCGCTCGAAAGAGCGGGCGACATCATCCCGGAATCCCGGGCGACATGATCTCGGAATGGCCGGGCGACTTCGTCGGAATACGCAGACATCACCTGGGTCGTTGTTGAGGTTTGCTTCGAGTTTCGTTTCGGGTCAAGCCTGAGCAGCTTCCGGCATGGCGATGGCTCGTTGTTTTCTCATGCTCTCGCCGACCAGTTCGATACGATAGGCGTTGTGCACGAGGCGATCGAGGACAGCGTCAGCGATGGTAGGATTTCCGATGATCTCGTACCACCGGTCTACAGGAACTTGGCTGGTGACGATGGTCGAGCGCCGCTCGTAGCGATCCTCGATGATCTCGAGGAGGTCACGACGTTGATCGTCGTTGAGCTTTTCGGGCCCCCAGTCATCCAGAACGAGCAGATCGGTCCTGGCCAGCGCCTTCAGCATCCTGGCATATCGGCCGTCGCCCCTTGCCAGAGCAAGCTCAGCAAAGAGCCGTGGGGCGCGATGATAGGCGACGGAGAAGTCCTCCCGGCAAGCCTTGTGGCCGAGGGCACAGGCAAGCCAGCTCTTTCCGACACCGGCGGGGCCGGTCAACAGGAGCCCATGACGCTGTCGGATCCAGTCCAGCTTGCGAGTTTGAGGAACAGGCGCCTGGCCCGTGTCGCCACCGATTATCACGTCGAGTTCAAGGCGTTCTTGTATTCCGTTCCCCATGGCCTGATCCGCCAGCAGGTCGACACCCGCGCGACGAAGAGCGGGTTGATCGAGCGCATGCCCCGGACTGGTCGGACGCGCGACGCATGTTGGCCGATGTCGAGACGGGACTGTCAGGAGTTCCGTGTGCGGTCGGGCGGTTGAATATTATGCCGCCATGGCTTTGATGAAGCGCTCGCCGAAGATGACGGCGAACTGGGCCTTGGCCATGGACCACTCGCGAGGCGGCATCTTCCACTCTTTTTCCGGTCGGTTCAAGATCAGATAGAGCAGCTTGGTTGCCGCGTCGTCGCTGGGGAAGTGGCCCCTGGCCCTGACAGCCCGTCGGAGTTTCGAGTTCAGCGCTTCTATTGAGTTTGTTGTGTAGACGATCCGACGCACCTCGTCAGGGAACGCAAAGAACGGGATGACCTCGCCCCAGGCGCGCCGCCAGCTCTGGCCGATGGCGGGGCAGCGCTGGCCCCAGGGGCCGGCCTCGAACGCCGCCAGCGCCTTTTCGGCAGCATCGGCATCGACGGGGCGCGGTAAATCTCCTTGAGCGCTGTCGCCAGCCCCCTACGGTCATTCCAGGACACGAAGTCCATGGAGTTGCGCAGAAGGTGGACGATGCACGTCTGGACGACCGCCTCCGGGAACACGGCGGTTATCGCGTCGGGGAAGCCCTTCAGGCCATCGACGACGGCCATAAGGATATCATCAACACCACGATTCTTGAGCTCGTTCGTCACCCGCAGCCAGAATTTGGCGCCTTCGTTCTGTTCGAGCCACAGGCCCAGCACCTCTTTGGCACCATCGGCGCGGACACCCAGCGCGATGTGGATGGCCTTGTTGCGGACCATCCCTTCGTCGCGGATCTTGACCGGATCGCATCGAAGAAGACCAGCGGATAAACCGGATCGAGTGGCCTTTGCTGCCAGGTGGCGAATTCATCGAGAACGGCGTCCGTCACAGTCGACATCAGGTCCGCCGACACCTCGATGCCATACAGATCGCGCAGGTGCCCGGTGATCTCCCTTGTGCTCATGCCGCGCGCATACATGGACACGATCTTGTCATCGAAGCCGGAGAAGCGACGCTGATACTTGGCGATCAACTGCGGGTCGAAAGTGGCCTGGCGATCACGCGGTACGTCGATCTCCAGCTTGCCGGTCTCCGTCGTCACGGTCTTGCGGCCGTAGCCGTTACGTATATTGCCAGCGTCTTCGCCGCTCGCCAGATGATGGTCCATCTCCGCGTTTAGAGCACGCTCGGTCAGAGCCTTCTTGAGCGAATCCAGCAGGCCGCCCTGTTCGAAGGCTGCACTGGCTGCGCCTCCCGCCAAAAGCTGGTCGAGAAGATCATTTGATATCGCAGGGGCTTTGCGTCGAGTCATAGTGGGAATCCTTTTTACCCATTATGCCCGCCCGCACACGGAATTCCTGACAGTCCCGTCGAGACGGATAAGCTGCGGGACATCCATGACCGTGGGATCCTGCTGCTGCTGCTGCTGCTTGCGGCCTATGGGATGCGCAGCGGCGAAGTAGCGCCAAAGGATGCCAGTACACACCTCAAATGACGTCTTCAAATCCTGTCGCCTGGGCCGACTCTCTTTGAGAAAATGATGCAAACCAACTCGCAAGGTTGGGTCTTCTATCGCGCCATTCGAGTGTTGGCAGTCTGAAATCAACGTAGGCGAGCGCCGCAAAAACGGCTATATCGCCGATCGTCGGCTCTACGGCGGATAATGTGCTCCCTGACCGCAACTCAAGGTCATCAAACATCGCCACCATCTTTGCCCGGCCCGTTTCCAGATAGGTATTCAGTGCACATGCTTCACGACGTTCTTCTCGCAAATGATGAACCGCAGTCTCAGCGATGCCATGTCCAATAGCTTGCAGCTGTAGCGCAGTCCAGCGAAGAGGTCCGTACGGCGGAAAAATCCTGCGGCCGTCGTGCAGGCTGTCCAAATATTCACAAATGACCCGCGAATCA
>Ga0164243_10014385_pt1 | contig 11027 bp, 9 predicted proteins | sample OricompcompostOP_FD_108781 | JGI IMG/M metagenome (GOLD analysis project Ga0164243, IMG submission 108781) | Organic Plus compost microbial communities from Emeryville, California, USA - Original compost - Organic plus compost (OP) | ecosystem: Engineered > Solid waste > Mixed feedstock >...
CGAACGGCTTGGGCATGAAGGTCGCGATCATGCCGCGCTCCGCGGCCAGCACGTTGAGCAGATAGCGCAAGGTGATGACGCGGTCGGCCGTGGTCAGCGCGTCGGCGTACCGGAAGTTCTGCTCGAACTGCCCGCTGCCGTCCTCGTGGTCGTTGGCGTAGTTGCCCCAGCCCAGCTGGTTCATCGCCGAGGAGATCGCGGTCAGGTGGTCATACATCCGGGTCACGCCGCGGGCGTCGTAACACGGCCGGGCCGCGGTGTCGTCATCGTCGGCGGGCGCGAGTTCGCCGGTGGCGTTTCGCTTGAGCAGGAAGTACTCCACCTCGGCGCCCACCCACGGTTCGAAACCGGCGTCGGCGGCCTGCTGGATGAGCGCCTTGAGGATGTTGCGCGGCGCGAACGGCCACGGTTCACCGAGGACGTGCGGATCGCAGTGCACGATCGCCAGCCCCTCCTTGACGAAGGGCACCGGGGTGAACGAGGCCGGATCGGGAATCGCGATCAGATCGGGATCCTTCGGTTCCTGCCCGATCGCGCCGACCGCGTAGCCGGCGAAACCGGCGCCCTCGGTCGCGAGCTGCTCGGCGCTCTCGACGGGGACGAGCTTCGCGCAGGGCTTTCCGTTGAGATCGACGAAGAGCGCCAGGATGAACTTCGTGCCCGCCGCCTCACACAGCGCGGCCAGCCGGGACGGTTCCGACACGTGCGGTCCTTTCGCCGTGGTCCACTGTCATGAACCATAGTCTCTCAGTAGTAGACCCGGCGAGTATGACACAGCAACGGGCGGCACGGAACGGCCCGAAGACGTAAGCGAGATCTCAGCGCGACGGCAGCGGCCGGTGAGCGCGCGAAACAGAGGGTGGGAAAACCGCGCGCGGTCCGGCTCCCCGTGCCGAACAGGGAGCCGGACCGCGGCGGTCAGCGGCGGCGTAGCGAACCGAGCAGGTTCGCCCAGTCCTTCGGCACCTCGATCCGCTTGGTCACGGGGAAACCGATGTACCCGTTGCCCGAGCCGATCTCCACGTGGTCGCGGTCGGCGTCGCCGGCCACGACGATGATGAAGTCGTCCGGAGAGGAGACCATCTGGATGTCCCGCTCCAGCTCCATCGACGTGCCGAGCTGCTCCGGCCAGTTGCCTTCGCGGATTCCCTTGTAGAACCGCTCGACGATCATGCCGGACAGGCGGCTGACGCGCAGTTTCGCGTGCTCGTAGAAGTGCTCTCGCACCGCCTGTTTCGTCCAGCCCTGGTCGGTCAGCACCTTGAGGATCGCCGGGGTGATCACCACCGTCGGCCGGGTGACCATGCCGCGGAAGAAGAACTGGATGAACATGTGGTTGTCCGCCATGCGGGCCTCGATGTTTCGCAGTATCTGTTCCGCGGAGGGATCACCGACCTCGATCGCCTGTGTCATCTCGGTGCACGAGGTGATGGTGACCAGGTTGTCACCGGCCTCGTAGCCCTCGTCGACACTGTGCGGCTGCCATCCCATGCTGGTGACGGCGTCCTCGTTCTCCGCCAGCACGATCCGGAAGTTGCCGCCGAAGCAGCCCTTGTCCGTCTTGTGCGGCAGGAACCCGCAGGCGTTGCGCAGATACATCCGCCAGAACCGGCCGATGCTCGTGTTGGCCTGGAAACCGGGCCGCAGCGCCGCCTGCGCGTAGTTGAACTCCAGTTCCTTGATGATCCTCCCGTTGACGATGATCAGCGTTTCGGTGCCGGGCGTGTGCCCGAGGTGCTCGTGCCCGAACTTCGGGTCGACCATCGCCTCGACGATCGCGATCAGCACCGGCATGTACTCCGGGCGGCAGCCGGACATCACACCGTTGACCGCGATGTTCCAGATCGTGGCTTCCCTGCTGTCGGGCAGCAGCCTGCCCAGCACCTCGTCGGGGGAGCGGTCGGTGAAGCGCAGGAACCGCTCCACGGCCTCGATCGTCGGCGGGACGATCGGCAGGCCCTCACTCCACTCGTTGGCGAGGAAGTGCTCGTTGACCTCCTCGAAGGTGCCGCGGAACACGATGTCGCGCTTGTCCGGCTCGGCGCTGAACCCGGCCTCCTCGGGCTGGATGGTCAGCCCGTCGATGACCTGTTGCAGCATCGGCCCGGCGACGTTGCGCTCGAGCTCCTCGTCGTCGACGAGGTTGACGTGCCCGGGGTGGATCGCGTGGGGCAGGTTCGGCAGCCCGAGCCCCTTCGCGGTGAACTTGCCTTGCTTGACGAAACCTCCACAAAGGACGGTAACGGTCGGGATTCCCAGTTTCTCAACCAGGGCGCTGGCACGCGTCACGGCGGCCGTGCAGCTGCCTCAACAGCCGACGCCGCAGATGACGGCGTCTACCTCCATTTCGCGCAGTTTCCGCGGCAGGTCGGCCAGCACCTGGTGCTCGTTCGCGCCGTGGATCTCGCCGAACTCGCGCCAGCTGACGAACTCGATGCCCTCGTAGCGCGCGCTGAGCTCGCGCTCCCAGATGTCGAACATCTTGTCGCCCTTGAAGACCCAGTCCCACAGCTCGGCGACCTTCTTGCCCTCCAGCGAATCCAGTCGCTTGGCCAGCGTCTTGCCGTCGCTCATCCGGCGGCCGCTGGGCCACACGACCTCATAGTTCTCACTCATGGCCGGAGCGTAAGCCGCGACGGCGACCGGAATCGCGTGATATCACGGCGGTGCAACACGCCATCACGGCTTGGCACGCAGTGCGTCGATGACCGCGCGCGCCGCCGGTGACTGTTCGGTCCCGGCGCGCAGCAACAGCGCCACCTCCCGCGTCATCGGCGGCAGATCCGCGTCGAGCTCCACCACGAGACCGGCGGACAGTTCGAAGGAGAAATGCCGGGCCGAGCCGAGCGCGAGCAGGTCACCGTTGGTCAGCAGATGCCGGATCACGCCCAGGTCAGCCGATTCCACGACCGGTCGTGGCGGCTCGATGCCTGCCCGCGCGAAGGCGCCGGTGAACAAGCGGCGGCTGGGCGAGCCGGTCCTGGGCAGGATCCACCGCTCGGCGGCCAGTTCCGCGGCGGTCACCGGACGCCCCGCCAGCCGGTGGCCCGCGCCGGCCAGCACGGCGAGCCGGTCGGTGAACAACGGTTCCTTGACCAGCCCGGAATCGTCGCTGCCGTCGCGGGTGACCCCGACGACGAGGTCGATATCACCGGCGTGCAACTCCTCGACGAGGTGGTCGTAGTGGCTTTCCACGGTCGTGATCCGCAGCCCCGGCCGTCCGGCGAGCGCTTCGGCCAGCGCGGCGGGCAGCAGCTGCGTACGACCGAGCGGCAGTGCGCCGATCACGACGCTTCCGCTGGGCGTCCCGGCGGTCGACGCGATGTCGGAATGCAGGTGCCGCAGTTCGGCGAACGTCCGCCGGGCGTGGATGGCCAGGCCGACCGCGGCCTCGGTCGGGACCACGCCGCCGCGGGCCCGCTCGAACAGGGGCAGCCCCAGCGCGGATTCCAGCCGCGACAACGCCATGCTCGCGCCGGACTGGGTCAGCCCGGCCGCGACGGCGGCCTTGGACACGCTGCGCAGCGCGACGAGGTGGACGACGAGCCGCAGCCGGCGACCGTCGTAGAGGGGCGCGGTCTTCGCGGCCGAGCGGGCCTGGCAGACCCGGGAGGCGGCGTGCGTCAGCTCGGCGTCGATGCGTTCGGCCCGCGCGAGTACGAGACGGCCGGCGCCGGTCAGTTCCAGGCCCGTGCCGTGCCGGTCGAACAGGCGGGTGCCCAGCACGGTTTCCAGATCACCGACCGAGCGGGACACCGCGGCCCGCGACCGGTACAGCGTGCGCGCGGCCTCGGCCATGCTGCGCGTGCGGGCGACGACGAGGAACGTCTTCACCGCGGGCAGGTGGTCGGCCAGGTTCACAGCGCGCTCAGCAACACCGCCGAGACCAGGCTCGCGACCACCACGGCCCCGGCCATCGCGAGGGTCACCCGCCACGATAGCGCGCGGCCGACCATCACCATCGACGGCACGCTCAGCGCGGGCAGCGCGATCAGCAGCGCGCCGGCCGTGCCCAGTGAGGCGCCGGCGGCGGTCAGCGCGAGCACCACCGGGATCTCGCCGCCGGTCGGGATCACCAGCAGCGTGCCGACCACGGCGCACACGAGCACGGCCGCCACACCGAAATGCGTGGTCAGGCCGGAGAAGTCCGACAGGTATCCGCTGAACGCGCCGACGAGCAGCACGACCACGAAATACTCCGGCACCAGCACCACGGCGAACCGGGCCAGCGAGCGCAGGTAGCGCACCGGCAGCTCGCGGACGTGGTCCGGTTCGGCGGCGGGCACCTCGGCCGTCGCCCGCGGGCGGGCGAGGCGGGCCACGACGGCCGTCGCCCCGAACACGAGCAGCGCCCCGACGACCAGCCGCACGACGCCGAACTGCCACGGCGCCACCAGGAACAGGAACACCAGCACGGCCGGGTTGAGCACCGGATTGCCCACCCAGTAGGCGAGGCTGGCTGCGACGGAGGCGCCGCGGCGGCGCAGGCCGACGGCCACCGGGGCGGTGCAGCAGGTGCACATGAGGCTCGGCAGCGACGCGGTGCCGCCGGCGAGGCTCTGCCCGAACCGCGACCGCCGGTTGAGCGCGGCGGCCAGCCACGCTCTCGGCACCAGCGCGTCCACGGCCGCCGCGAGCACCAGGCCGACCAGCGCCGCCGGCCACACCGACTGGAAGTAGGCGACGGTGAACCGCCAGGCGCCGGACAGTGACGGCGTGGCGTCGGCCTTGGCGAAGATCGGGCCGCCGGCCCAGGTGTGCGTGCTCGCCATGGTGCTCGCCTTGCCCGCGTAGGGCAGCCACTTCGCCCACAGCAGCCCCGCCACGAACAGCACCACGAGCACGCCCACCCCGGCGAGCCCGGCGCGTGCCGTGGGGCGGACCGCGGTGGTCACGCCCGCTCCGCGAGGTAACGCTCCGTGTCGAGTGCCGCCTGGCAGCCCGTGCCGGCGGCGGTGATCGCCTGCCGGTAGGTGTGGTCGACGAGATCGCCGGCCGCGAAGACGCCGTCGAGGTTGGTCCGGGTGCCCTTGCCAGTCAGCACGTAACCCTCCGCGTCCAGCTCCACCTGTCCCTTGACCAGATCGCTGCGGGGCTGGTGCCCGATCGCCACGAACAGCCCGTTCACGGCGAGGTCGCGTTCGTCGCCGGTGCGGGTGTCGCGGAGCCGGATGCCCTCGACCGTGGACTCGCCGTGGATGTCGGCGACCTCGCTGTTCCAGGCCCAGCGGATCTTCGGGTTCGCCGTCGCGCGCTCGGCCATGATCCGGCTGGCGCGCAGCGTGTCCCGGCGGTGCACGACGGTCACCGAGCTCGCGAACCGGGTCAGGAACGTCGCCTCCTCCATCGCCGTGTCGCCACCGCCGACGACGGCGATGTCCTTGTCACGGAAGAAGAATCCGTCACACGTGGCGCACCACGAGACGCCACGGCCGGACAGTTCGTCCTCACGTTCCAGGCCGAGCTTGCGGTAGGCCGAGCCCATCGCGAGCACAACCGCGTCCGCGGTGTACTCGCCCGACAGCGTGCGGACGATCTTGACGTCACCGGTCAGCTCGAGGCCGGTGACGTCGTCCTGCACCAGCTCGGCGCCGAACCGCGACGCCTGGGTGCGGATCTTGTCCATGAGGTCCGGGCCCAGCACGGCGTCCGGGAATCCGGGGAAGTTCTCGACCTCGGTGGTGTTCATCAGGGCGCCACCGAACTGCGAGCCCTCGAACACCAGCGGCGCGAGATCGGCGCGCGCCGTGTAGAGGGCGGTGGTGTATCCGGCGGGCCCGGAGCCCACGACGATGACCTTACGATGTGTGTCCACTGGTGATCCGCTCACTTTCGGTGTCTGCGGAGAAAGATGCGGTCTTTGTAGCAGGGATGCTTGCCTTCCGGCAAGCAATTCGGGCTATCCTGCGACAGGTGTTGACCGCGACGGGTGGCGCAGGTTACGGTCAGGATTGTTCACCAATTTTGTCCACAACCTGTGTGGCGCGAGAACGGAACTAGTACCCCATGAGCGAGGATGTGTCGGAGTTCGACTGGGACGGTCTGAGCGACTCCGAGTGGAACAAACGGCTCGATGAGCGCATCGCCCAGTTCAACGACGAGCGCGGCGTGGTCAAGCTGCCGCCCCCGCCGCACGCGATCATGACCAACGAGTACGAGCGCGGCATCAACAACAAGCTCGTCACCGAGGACCTGATCCGGCACTACGCGGACGCGATCGGTGACCCCAACCCGATCTGGCGCGACCCGTCCTACGCCAACTCGACCCGCTGGGGCGGCTTCATCGCGCCGCCCACGTTCGAATCGTGCATCTCCTTCGGCTCGTCGTTCGGCGGGCGGCTGCGGGTGCCCGGCGTCGCGCGGCTGGCCGCCGGCAACAAGCACGACTACCTGCGGCCCATCCGCCCCGGCGACGAGTTCCACGTCTACGACAAGTACCTCGGCTTCGAGGAAAAAGAGGTCACCGGCAAGCCGTACCGGATGTTCATCGAGAGCGTCCCGCGGTACTTCGTCAACCAGCGTGACGAGATCGCGGCCATCGCCACCGGGCGCAACATCTACATGGCCACCCCGCCCGGCAAGCGCGGCAAGAAGCGCGAGGGCGGCATGTACCAGGACAAGAAGCGCCGCCCGCTCAGCCAGGAAGCGCTCGACGCGATCCACGCCGACTTCGACGCCCAGCTCGCCGGCGCGCACCGCCGAGGCGCGGAGACCCGGTACTGGGAGGACGTCGTGGTGGGGCAGGAGATCCAGCCCGTCGCCAAGGGCGTCTACGACGTCTGCGACGCCTGCGCCCGCACCGTCGTGAGCACCTACACCTACGCGTTCGCCATCAAGTGGGCCGCCATGCGCGAGCATCTGCACCACCACCCGGTCGACCCGGAGACCGGCGAGCACCGGTTCCGCCGCGACTGGCACTACGACGACCACGCCGCGCAGCTGTTCGGCTCGCCGTATGCCAACGTCGGCGGCATCCACAACGAGTTGATGCTCGTGCACGCCGTCACCGACTGGATGGGCGACGACGGGTTCGTGCGGTCGATGGACTCCCAGGACCGCCGGATGAACTTCCTCGGCGACGCCACCTGGGTCAAGGGCAAGGTCGCGCGCAAGTTCGTCGAGGACGGCGAACATTTGGTCGGCCTCGACGTGTGGGCCGAGAACCAGGACGGCGTCGTGCACACCAAGGCCCACGTGGTCGTCAAGCTCGTGTCCAAGGCGGAATGACGTGAGCTTCTCGACGATCGGGCTGGAGGCGGAAGACGGCATCGCCGTGCTGACGCTGAACCGGCCACGGGTGCGCAACGCCATCGACGGCACGATGCGCGCCGAACTGCGCGAAGCCATCGAGGAGATCGCCGCGGACACGACGATCCGCGGTGTCGTGCTCACCGGCGCGGGCAGCGCGTTCTGCTCCGGCGGCGACATCCGCGGCATGCAGGAGCGCCTGGAACAGGGTGCCAGGGCCGGCGAACTCGGCTGGCGCCGCCAGCGCGAGTTCCACCACACGCTGGCCAAGCTGTTCCACCTCGACCGGCCCACCGTCGCCGCGGTCAACGGCCCGGCCTTCGGTCTCGGCCTCGACGTCGCGCTCACCTGCGATTTCGTGTTCGCCGCCGAATCCGCCGTGCTGGCGGCGAGTTTCGTTCGCCGTGGCCTGGTGCCCGACGGCGGTGGGCTGTTCCACCTGCCCCGCCGGGTCGGCCTGGTCAGGGCGAAGGAGCTGGTCTTCTCCGGCCGTGCCGTCGAGGCGAAGGAGGCCGTCCACATCGGACTCGCCGACCGGGTGCTGCCCGACGGTGAGCTGCGTGCCGGGGCGGTGGCGTTCCTGCGGGAGTTCGCCGAACAGCCCGCGCTCGCACAGGGCCTGGCCAAGGACATTCTCAACCGCAGCCTGGAACTGGGCTACGACGAAGTCAACACACTGGGCTCGCAGGCACAGGCGATCTGTTACGCCAGCCCGGACCACCAGGAATCGGTCCGCGCCTTTCTCGCCGCCCGAGACCGGAAGTGAAAGGGGGAGACACCATGTCGTCAGGACCGATGAGCCATCTCAAGGTCGTCGACGCCTCCAGTTTCGTGGCGGGCCCGTACTGCGCGAAACTGCTCGCCGATTTCGGCGCCGACGTCGTCAAGGTGGAGCCACCGCAGGGCGACGAGGCCCGCCGGCGGGAGCCCTTCGCCGGCGACATCCCGGATCCCGAGCGCTCCGGGCTGTTCCTGTACCTCAACACGAACAAGCGCGGCATCACCCTCGATCTGGAAAGCGCGCAGGGCCGGGAAATCTTCAAACGCCTGGTCGCCGAGGTCGACGTGCTGATCGACGACCGTTCGCCCGCCGAGGCCGAGCGGCTGGGCATCGACTACGAATCGCTGCGCAAGCTCAACCCGGGCCTGATCGTCACCTCGGTGACCCCGTTCGGCCGCACCGGCCCGTACCGCGAGTACAAGGCGCGCCACCTCAACACGTTCCACTCCAGCGGCCAGGGCTACCTGCTGCCGATGAACTCGCCGGACAAAGAACGGGAACCGGTCAAGGGCGCGGGCTTCCTCGCCGACTACGACGCCGGCATCACCGCCGCGATCGCCACCCTGGGCGCCGTTTTCTGGCGCGGCGCCGGCGGGACCGGGCAGCACGTGGACGTGTCCAAACAGCACGCCGCGATGCACCTGGAGAAGTCGCAGCTGCGCCGGTACATCGACAACGGCGAGAGTCCGGACCGCACCGGTATGGGCCGACTGCTGGAGACCCTGGTCAAGGCCAAGGACGGGCTGTACGTGGTGATCATCCTGTCCTCGGAGATCCAGTGGAAGGGCCTGTTCGAGGCGATGGGACGGCCCCAGTGGGGCGCCGAACCGCCGTACAACACCCAGGCCGGGCGGTCGGCGAACTACGAGGGGCTGCGGGCGCGCCTGCAGGAGTGGGCGGACGGGCTCACCGCGGACGAGATCTTCCACAAGATCCAGTCCTGCAAGAGCGCCTGCGCGCCGGTCTACACGGCGGAGGAGTTCGTGAACTCGCCGCAGATCGCGGCCAGGGATTTCCTGGTGCCGCTGGAACATCCGGTCGCCGGGAAGCTGTCCTACCCCGGGCGGGCGTACCAGTTCTCGAACGTGGAATGGCGCGGCGAGCGGGCCGCGCCGCTGCTGGGCCAGCACAACGGCGAGGTCCTCGGCGAACGCCTCGGGCATTCGCCTGCCGACCTGGTGAAGCTGCGGGAAGCGGGGATCATCTGATGAGCACGCAAGACAACCTGCGCGGCGCGCTCGCCGGCGTCCGGATCGCCGATTTCGGCTGGGTGCTGGCCGGGCCGTACGCGACGATGCTGCTGTCCTATCTCGGCGCGGAGGTCATCAAGATCGAGAGCCGCCGCCGTCCCGACGAGCAGCGCATCGCGCACCGGGCCGGGTTCAGCGAGGACCTCGAAGCCTCGTCGAACTTCCTCGAGGTCAACCTCAACAAGCGCAGCGTCTCGCTCAACATCGCCACCGAGGAAGGCGCCGCACTCGCGCGCCGGATCGTCGCGCTGTCCGACGTCGTGGTGGAGAACATGCGGCCAGGGGTGATGGACCGGCTGGGGCTGGGCTACTCCGAACTGGTCAAGGTCAAGCCGGACATCATCATGGCCTCGATCTCGGGTTGGGGCTCGACCGGTCCGCTGCGCCAGTACACCGCGTACGCGCCGTGTTTCGCGTCCTTCGGTGGCCTGGCGAACCTGACCGGTTACGCCGACGGCGAGCCGAACACCGGCACCAGCGCCATGGATGCGCGCTCCGGGACCGCCGCCGCGTTCGCGGTGCTGATGGCACTGAACATCCGGCAGCGGACCGGGCAGGGCCAGTACATCGACATGTCCTCGTGCGAGGCGCTCAACTCGCTGATCGGCGAGAACGTGCTGGAGTACGTGATGAACGGCCGCTCGCCGGTGCGGCAGGGCAACCAGGACGCGATCATGGCGCCGCACAACTGCTACCGCGCCCGCGGCGAGGACAAGTGGATCAGCATCGCGGTGGCCACCGACGCCGAGTGGGACGGGCTGCGCCAGGCCATGGGTGATCCGGAATGGGCGCGCGACGAGGCGTTCGCGAGCACCTACGGCCGCTGGCGGCACCGGGACCGGCTCGACCCGCTGCTGCAGCAGTGGACGGTTCAGCACGATCCGCGGGAGCTGACCGAGTTGTTGCAGAAGCACGGCGTCCCGGCCTTCCCGTCCTACAACGCCGAGGAACTGTTCGCCGACCCGCACCTGCGGGCGCGCGAGAGCATCACCGAGGTCAAGCACCCGGTGCTGGGCGACCGGCTCGCGGTCAGCCCGCCCTGGCGGCTGTCGGAAACCCCGGCCGCGATCACGAAGACCGCGCCCCTGCTGGGCGAGGACAACGAGTACGTGCTGTGCGATCTGCTCGGCCTCTCCCAGGACGAGGTCGCCCGGCTCGCCGAGCAAAAAGTCGTCTACTGAAAGAAGGATTGATTGGGATGGCTTGCGTAGCGGTGCCGGTGGCCGAACCTGAGGCGGCCCCTGGCTGCGGGATCGCCTCCTCATGACTGCCGAGTCACCACGTCGGCGCTGTCCTGGCCAGGAACCGCCCACCCGTCGCCCGCCACCACCCTCAACGGACGCGCTCCGCGCGGCCCCTTCGATTCAACCGCGGCGGTGCAAGCCGTCGTCCTCACAGCAAGCGGCTCCGCCGCTCACAAAAGCGACGTAAGGAAGTGCTCATGGACTACGACGTGGTGGTCGTCGGCGGTGGGCTCGCCGGGCTGACCGCGAGCCTCTACACCGCCCGGTACGGTCTGCGCACGGTGCTCGTGGAACAGATGATGCCCGGCGGGCAGGTGCTCAACACCGAGCGCATCGAGACGTTCCCCGGTTTCCCGGACGGGATTTCCGGGTTCGAGCTGGGCCCCACCGTCCAGACACAGGTCGAGAACGCCGGGGCGGAGGTCGAGATGGCCACCGTCGCCGCGCTGACCCGCGATGGTGAGAAGTTCACCGTGCGGGGCGAGGGCGGCGAGGAGTTCGGCG
>Ga0164243_10014386_pt1 | contig 11027 bp, 13 predicted proteins | sample OricompcompostOP_FD_108781 | JGI IMG/M metagenome (GOLD analysis project Ga0164243, IMG submission 108781) | Organic Plus compost microbial communities from Emeryville, California, USA - Original compost - Organic plus compost (OP) | ecosystem: Engineered > Solid waste > Mixed feedstock >...
GCACATCGGTCGTCGTTTCGTCACAGCCCGAATGCTCGCCACCCATGATACCGGCGATCGATTCCACGCCATTGTCATCGGCAATGACGCACATTTCCGGCGTCAGCTCATATTCGCGGCCGTCGAGGGCCAGGATCTTTTCTCCCTGCCTCGCACGACGCACAACGAGATCGCCTTTGACCTTGGCGGCGTCGAATACGTGCAGCGGCCGCCCGCGGTCGAAAGTGATGTAGTTGGTGATGTCGACCAAGGCATTGATGGGCCTGAGGCCGATGGCGATCAGGCGTTGCTGAAGCCATTTCGGTGAAGGGCCGTTCTTCACCCCGCGCACCTGGCGCAAGGCGAAACCCCGGCAGAGCGACGGGGTATCGCCGAAATCGAGCGTGACCTTTACCGGCATCATGCCGTCACCCGCCACCGGCATGACCGCACCTTCGGTCAGCCTGCCGAGACCAGCAGCCGCCAGATCGCGTGCAATCCCGTAGACACTCGTGCAGTCGGGGCGATTCGGCGTCAGGTTTATTTCGATCACCGGATCGTCCAGTCCCGCATAGGAGGCGAAACTGGTGCCGACCGGTGCATCTGCCGGCAGGTCGATGATGCCCGAATGCTCGTCTGACATCTGCAATTCGCGCTCCGAGCACATCATGCCGAAGCTTTCGACGCCGCGGATCTTGCCGACCTGAATGGTCGTATCGATGCCCGGAACATATGTGCCCGGCTTTGCGAACGCCCCGACGAGCCCCGCGCGCGCATTCGGTGCGCCGCAGACGACCTGCAGCGGCTGGCCGTCGCCTGTATCGATCGAAAGGACGCGCAGCTTGTCGGCATCGGGATGCTGCTCCGCCGTCAGCACCCTGGCGATGACGAATGGTTTCAGCGCCGCCTTGTCGTCGACCGATTCGACCTCGAGACCGATCATAGTGAGGCGCTCGCAGATCTCCTCAAGCGTGGCCTCTGTTTCGAGATGTTCCTTGAGCCAGGAAAGAGTGAATTTCATTGTCGTCAATCCGTTTCCGGGCGCTCGACGCTCGACTTCAGGTGTCGCGGCAGATTGTCGGGCATATGAACGAAGGGTAGCTGCTCGCGCACATAGGCGTGCAGCGCTGGCTTGTAATGGCTGGGAGCGTCCATTGCCCCCAGCATGAAATAGATACGTTCACCGATGCGGCGATCGAAATAGGAAACCGGTGAGCCGCAGACGCTGCAGAATCTGCGAGAGACCGGCCCGTTTTCATAGGACTTCAGCGTGCTGCCGGTGACCAATACGGCATCGACATCGAAACCCACAAAGGCCGACACCGGCGCGCCCGTCGCTCGCCGGCAATCACTGCAATGGCAGTAACTAATATGCGTCGGGTCGGATGTCGCCTCGAAGCGCACTGCGCCGCAACGACAGCCGCCGGTATGGGGTTCGATCACGTACTGAGCCCTCCGAACAGGGTCGGCATGTCGAGCGGCCTGAAGCCGTAATGGGACAGCCAGCGCACATCAGCGTCGAAGAAGGCGCGGAGATCGGGCATGCCGTATTTCAGCATTGCGATGCGGTCGATGCCCATGCCCCAGGCGAAGCCCTGATATTCGTCGGGATCGAGCCCGCCATAGCGCAGCACATTGGGGTGAACCATGCCGCAGCCGAGGATCTCCATCCAGTCTGATCCCTCGCCGAAACGCACTTCGCCCGGCCGCGAGCGGTCGCACTGAATATCGACCTCCAGGCTTGGTTCAGTGAACGGGAAGAAGCTCGGGCGGAAACGCATCTTCACCGACGCCACTTCGAAATAGGCCTTGCAGAATTCCTCCAGCACCCATTTCATGTTCGCCACATTGGCCGTCCGGTCGATCACCAGTCCTTCGAGCTGATGGAACATCGGTGTGTGAGTGGCGTCGGAATCCGCGCGGTATGTCTTTCCAGGAATGACGATACGGATCGGAGGCTTTTGCGCTTCCATCGTTCGTATCTGCACCGGCGAGGTATGCGTGCGCAGAACCTTCCTCTCGCCATTTGCATCGGGCGGGAAGAAGAAGGTATCGTGCATTTCACGCGCCGGATGTCCGACGGGAAAGTTAAGGGCCGTGAAGTTGTAATAGTCCGTCTCGATATCCGGCCCCTCGGCAATCTGGAAGCCGAGATCGCCAAAAATGGCCGCGATCTCGTCGATGACCTGGCTGATCGGATGGATGCGCCCCCGTTCGGCGGGCGACTGACGGACCGGCAGCGTCACATCCACCTTTTCGGCAGCCAGCCGGGCGGCGATGGCGGCATCGCGGAGCTCCGCCTTGCGGGCCGTCAGCGCCTCGGTCACGCGGTTCCTGAGGCTGTTGAACTGCGGACCCTTCACCTGACGTTCCTCGGGGCTCATCGAGCCCAGGGTCTTCAGGAGCTCCGAGATCGATCCCTTTTTGCCGAGCGCGGCCACGCGTATGGCTTCTATTGCCTGCTCATCGGAGGCAGCGGCGATGTCGGCCAGCAATGAGCTTTCCAGAACTTCGAGATTCCCAGCGGTGACGTTCACGGTGACACTCTTTCGATCCGGCGCCTGTCGATCCTGTCGAACAGCCGCCTTCTGTTGATGTCGGTCCAAAGAAAAACCCGCGCCAGCCCTGCCAGCGCGGGTTTCCCAAATCAAGTCCGATATGCTTCGGGAAGGCGCTGGTCTTAAGCGACTGCGCTTTCAAAAGCGTTCGGAGTGGTGTCCTTGAGGTATTCGAGCGCCGTCTTCGACTTGGCGACAAGCGCTGCGAATGCCTGCGGCTCATGGATCGCCATGTCGGAGAGCACCTTGCGGTCGACCTCGATGCCAGCCTTGTTCAGGCCGTCGATGAAACGGCCATAGGTCAGGCCGTGCTCGCGGACAGCCGCATTGATGCGCTGGATCCAGAGCGCACGGAAATTGCGCTTGCGGTTCTTGCGGTCGCGATAAGCATATTGCATCGACCGCTCGACCGCCTGCTTGGCGATGCGAATGGTATTCTTGCGACGGCCATAGAAGCCCTTGGCGGCCTTCAGGACCTTCTTGTGCTTGGCGTGAGCGGTAACGCCCCTTTTTACACGTGCCATGACATGATCTCCTTATTCAGTTCCGGCTCAGAGGCCGCCGCCGTTGGGCAGGAAGTTCCTGATGACTTTCCGGGCATCCGGTTCTGCCAGAACCGTTGTGCCGCGGGCGTCGCGGATGAACTTGTTCGAACGCTTGATCATGCCGTGCCGCTTACCGGCGGCCTGTACCTTGACCTTGCCGGTAGCTGTGATCTTGAACCGCTTCTTGGCGGAGGATTTGGTCTTCATCTTGGGCATTTTGCTCTTTCCTTTTTCCAGATGCGCATGATTGCGCTGATCTTGCTTCGGGCAGACCAGAGCCCGAAAAGCATTACGAACCGCCACGGCATGCCCTGCCGGACGGTTCTGGACGCGGCGCTATTACCAGCAAGTTGGATTGTGCGCAATAGTGGCGCCTGAACTGCTTCGACTTGCAGCGTCACTATTGAATTAAGCCCAGGTGCCGGCCGGCGTGAATGTAGCGTGCTCACGCTCGGCCGGCGTTCAGGCTATCTTGGGGCAAGCACCATCATCATCTGACGGCCTTCGAGCTTCGGCTCGGCTTCGACCTTGGCGATCGGCTCAACCTCCTCGCGGACGCGATTCAGGAGCTTCATGCCGAGTTCCATATGTGCCATCTCCCGACCCCGGAAGCGGAGCGTGAGCTTGACCTTGTCGCCTTCCTCGAAGAATCGGCGAACAGCCTTCATCTTCACCTCGTAATCATGGGTGTCGATGTTGGGACGCATCTTGATCTCCTTGATCTCGATGGTCTTCTGCTTCTTGCGCGCCTCGGCTGCCTTTTTCTGGCTCTGATATTTCATCTTGCCAAGATCGGTGATCTTGCAAACGGGCGGCTCTGAATTAGGTGCGATTTCGACGAGATCGAGACCCGCATCCTCGGCTGCACGTAGTGCATCCTCGATAGAGACAATCCCTCGATTCTGGCCTTCGTCGTCGATGAGTTGAACCCGGGGAACCCGGATCTCGCGATTGGCGCGCGGCCCTTCCTTGGTAGGGGTCGGCGCTTTGAATGGTCTGCGAATGGTCGTTCTCTCCTGAAAGTTGATCCAAAGGGTTGTAGCGGGCCGGACCGCACGTATGTCGCGACCGGCGCCCGCACTGTCAATACCACATCGGGACAAAAGAATCATCCGCCTGTTGGGTCATGTCAGGCCTTCACGCGGCGGATCGCCCATGGCAAAAGGCCGTCCAACAGGGAGAGTGGGAATGATGGTAGAGGAGAAAGAATTTCTCGAGGTTGGCGGCAGGCCGATCGCAATCCGTCATCTTGAAGGGGCCAACCCCGGCATAATGTGGCTCGGGGGCTACCGGTCCGACATGCGCGGCACCAAGGCCGAGGCACTGGCCGGCTGGGCCCTGGAGAAAGGGCATGCCTGTACGCGCCATGATTATTCGGGCCACGGAGAATCCGGCGGAGCATTTATTGAAGGCACTATTTCTCGCTGGCTGGAGGAGAGTCTCGCCGTTTTTCGCAAATACACGACAGGCAAGCAGATCCTCGTCGGTTCCTCCATGGGCGGATGGATCGCGCTGCGCATGATCGAGGAATTGCGCAAGGCAGGCGAGGAACGCGTGGCCGGTCTCGTCCTGCTGGCGCCGGCACCGGATTTCACCATCGAGTTGATGGAGCCGCAGCTAACCGCAAGGCAACAGCAGGATCTCGAAGAGAAAGGCTATTTCGAGGAACCATCCGAATATTCGCCGGAACCCAATGTCTATACGCGGGCGCTGTTCGAGGATGGCCGCCGGAATCGCGTGCTCGACGGCATCATCGATACCCACTGTCCGGTCCACATTCTGCAGGGGATGGAGGATCCGGATGTGCCCTATAGCCATGCCATGCGACTGGTCGAGCACCTGCCCGCGGACGACGTGACGCTGTCTCTCATCCGTGACGGCGATCATCGTCTGTCCCGGCCCCAGGACATCGCGATGATCCTGCGAACGGTAGAAGCCATGGTCGAGCAGGCTGGCTGACCCGTGCGCCTGTCCATTCCCTCATCGGCCTTCGTGGCGGCCGTTGTCGGCTTCGGCGGCACGCTGGCCCTCATCATTGCCGCAGCCGACGCCGTGGGGGCAACACGCGAGCAGACTGCAAGCTGGGTCGCCGCAATATGCCTCGCGCTGGCTTTCGAGACGCTGTGGCTTTCCTGGCGATACAGGATGCCGGTCATCACCGCATGGTCTACGCCGGGCGCCGCCCTGATTGCCGCCAGTAACGGCTATACGATGAACGACGCCGTCGGGGCCTTCATCGTGACCGCGCTCATGCTGGCCGCAACCGGACTCTTTAGGCCGCTGACCCGGTTCATTTCCCGTATTCCGACTTCCGTCGCCTCTGGCATGCTCGCAGGGATAGTGGTGACTTTCGTCATAGGTGCGGCCGAAACCCTTCCGGCCGACCCGCAGCTGATCCTGCCCCTCCTGGCCGCTTTCTTTATCGTGCGGCTCTTCAATCCGGCACTTTCCGTGCTCGTGGTCCTGGTGGGCGGCGTTGTTCTTGCCTTTGCCCTCGGTCGCGTAGACAGCCTGCCGCCGCCGGAGCTTTCAACTCTGGTTTTCACCGTACCTAGTTTCTCCCTTTCGGCCGTGATCGGCCTGGCGGTCCCGCTCTATCTGGTGACCATGGCCTCGCAGAACCTTTCCGGCCTCGCGGTCCTGAAGGCTTCCGGCTATGAACCGCCGGCGGGCCCTCTGATCGCAGTTACCGGCTTCTTCTCGCTCATTTCGGCGCCGTTCAACGCTCTGACCACCAATCTGGCGGCCATATCGGCTGCGATCTGCACCGGGTCTGATACCCACCCCGATCCGGGCAAGCGCTGGCTGACCGGACCCTTTTACGCACTCGCATATATCATTTTCGCAATTTTCGGCGCATCGCTTGTCGCGCTGTTTGCCGTCCTTCCGCCGGGACTGATCGTTCTCGTCGCCGGTCTGGGATTGCTTGCGCCCCTTGCCAATGCACTGGCCATCGCACTGGATGCGCCCGCCGAACGGATCGCCGCGACCACGGCCTTTGCCGTCACCTCATCAAGCCTGTCGCTCTTTGGCATCGGGTCGGCTTTCTGGGGACTTGTCGCTGGACTGGCCGTTCTCGGTCTCCAAGCGATGAAAAAACCATGAATTGGCACGGGCTTGTTCGATTCTGAACCCGCCCTTCTTGAATCGCCCCAAGTGCCTTACCATGTCAAAAACATGCAACCGCCGGGGTTGCTCCCTACGAAGGAACGGCTGACGATGACCAACTCTGCATTGATCCGTCCTGCTTGGACGCCCGCGACGATCGCTCTTATGGTGATCGGCTTCATGGTATTCTGGCCGCTGGGTTTCGCGATGCTCGCCTACATCATCTGGGGCGACCGCCTCGAAGGCTTCAAGCGCGACGCCAATCGCGCCACTGACAGTTTCTTCCGCGGTTGCCATCGCGCCTCATGGAAGGCGTCCCGCCGCGGCGGTTACTCCACCGGCAATGTCGCTTTCGACGACTGGCGCGAGAAGGAACTTGAGCGACTGGATGAAGAACGCCGCAAGCTCGACGAGATGCGCAGCGAGTTCGACGAATATGTCCGCGAACTGCGCCGTGCCAAGGACCAGGAAGAGTTCGACCGCTTCATGAACGAGCGGCGCAACAGGCGTACGCCGACCGTGCCTGAAAACGGTTCCGAGAACGGCGAACCTGCTTGAGCGGTTTTCCGCGATAGCTGAGCGCCACGGCGCCCCTTTCCGGGGCGCCGTTTCTTTTTGTCGCGCGACCGCAGACGCGAATCATCTATTTTCACGGCATGGCATTCGGCATTTTCAGGACACCGGGACGTAAAACCTCCCTCCCACAGGAGCGCACGCATGCGGTCGCCGGCCGCACCCTGCCGCTGCGCATCGTGGAGAATGAGCGTGCGCGAAGACTGACGCTGCGCATCGAGGCCGGCGGTCGCGGCCTGCGCATCACCGTGCCGCCGGGGCTGCGGCAAGGCGAGGTAGAGAGTTTTCTCGACCGGCATCGCGGCTGGCTGGAGGAGCGCCTTGTCAGACTGCCGGACCGGCCGCAGGTGCGTCCGGGCATAAAGATTCCTGTCCGCGGCAAACCGCATCGGATCGTGCATGAACCCGGCGCACGCGGCCTGGCCAGAACGGATATGCAGGATGGCGAGCCTGTATTGATCGTCAATGGCGACCGGCGCCACCTGCCGCGCCGCGTCGCCGATTTCCTGAAGCGGGAGGCGAAACGCGATATCGAAGCGCTGGTCGCCAGGCATACGGCCAAGGTCGGCTGCAAGGCGCGGTCTGTCCGCTTCCGCGACACGACGAGCCGCTGGGGCTCCTGCACCTCGGAAGGCAATCTGTCCTTCTGTTGGCGCATCATGATGGCACCGCCGCCGGTCATCGACTATCTGGTCGCCCATGAAGTCGCGCATCTCAAGGAGATGAACCACGGCCCGCGCTTCTGGAAGCTCTGCAGGGAACTCTGCCCCGAAACCGACAAATGCAAGGCCTGGCTCAAGCGTAACGGAAGCGCGCTGCAGGCGATCGGGTTTGATTGAAGAGGCAGGCAAATCCTTGGCCGGATGGACGAGCCGGCAGCTAATGCGCCATTCGCCACGCTTTAATTGCCACTTGCCATTTACCCGTTCCCCTCGACTCCGCCATGATTTCGTGTCACCTCCCTGTCATGACCCTCGACATCAAGATATGCGGATTGAAGACGCCTGAAGCGGTCGCTGCTGCGCTCAATGGCGGCGCAAGTCATATCGGCTTCATCTTCTTCCCCAAGAGCCCGCGCAATATCCTCCCGAGCGAGGCCGCCAAACTGCGCCGGGAGGCCACCGGCGGGGCAAAAGCAGTCGCGGTTACCGTCGATGCTGACGATGCGACGCTGGATGCAATCGTAGCGGCTATGCAGCCGGATATGCTGCAACTGCATGGCAGCGAAAGCCCGGAGCGCGTGGCGGAAGTGAAGGCCCGCTACCGGTTGCCGGTGATGAAAGCCTTCGCGATCCGGGAGGCTGGCGATCTCCATTCCATCGGACCTTACCGCGGCATCGCCGACCGGTTCCTTTTCGATGCCAAGGCGCCGGTCGGATCGGAGCTTCCGGGCGGCAATGGCGTCGCCTTCGACTGGATGCTGCTTGCCGCTCTTGACCCGGAGATCGATTACATGCTTTCGGGTGGACTCAACGCTACCAATATCGGACGGGCGCTGAGCGAGGCTCGGCCTCGCGGCATCGACATCTCGTCAGGTGTGGAAAGCGCTCCCGGCATCAAGGATGCAAGGCTGATCGAAGGCTTCTTCCGCGCCGTCCGGGCACATCAGGGCGAACGCGCCGCCTGAGCGGTACGTTCACAGCAGGAGATGGCCATGAACAAGCCGGCTGAACCAAACTCTTTCCGCACCGGGCCGGATGAAGCCGGCATGTTCGGCATATTCGGCGGCCGTTTCGTCGCCGAGACCCTGATGCCGCTCATCCTCGATCTCGAATACCACTGGAACGAGGCCAAGAACGACCCGGCATTCAAGGCCGAGCTGGAAGAGCTCAACAGGCACTACACCGGCCGGCCCTCTCCGCTCTATTTTGCTGAACGGCTGACCCAGCATCTCGGTGGCGCGAAAATCTATTTCAAGCGGGACGAGCTGAACCATACTGGCTCGCATAAGATCAACAATTGCCTCGGCCAGATCCTGCTCGCCAAGCGGATGGGCAAGACACGCATCATCGCCGAGACCGGCGCCGGCCAGCACGGGGTCGCATCGGCGACGGTCGCCGCTCGCTTCGGCTTCCCTTGCGTGGTCTATATGGGCGCGACCGATGTCGAACGGCAGGCGCCGAATGTCTTCCGCATGCGCCTACTCGGCGCCGAAGTGCGTCCGGTCACAGCGGGTCACGGCACGCTCAAGGACGCCATGAACGAGGCGCTGCGCGATTGGGTCACCAATGTAGAGGACACCTACTATCTGATCGGCACGGCGGCCGGACCGCATCCCTATCCGGAGCTTGTGCGAGAGTTCCAATGCGTGATCGGCAGGGAGGTTCGCGAGCAGATCATGGCGGCGGAGGGCCGACTGCCGGACATGCTCATCGCCGCCGTTGGAGGCGGGTCCAACGCCATCGGCCTCTTTCATCCTTTCCTCGATGATCGGCAGGTGCAGATCGTCGGAGTGGAAGCGGGCGGCAAGGGGCTTGAAGGTGACGAGCACTGCGCCTCACTGACCGCCGGATCGCCGGGCGTGCTGCATGGCAACCGCACCTATCTGCTCCAGACCGATGACGGGCAGATCAAGGAAGGCCATTCGATCTCGGCCGGCCTCGACTATCCGGGAATCGGACCCGAGCATTCGTGGCTGAAGGATACTGGCCGGGCCGAATATGTGCCGATCCTCGACCATGAAGCTCTCGAGGCCTTTCAGCTTCTGACCCGCATCGAAGGCATTATTCCGGCGCTGGAACCTTCCCATGCGCTGGCCGAGGTCATGAAGCGCGCGCCGAAGATGGGCAAGGACCAGATCATCGTCATGAATCTCAGCGGGCGCGGAGACAAGGACGTCTTCACCGTCGCGCGCCATCTCGGGCTGGATATCTGAGGCTGAGATGGTGGCGGACTTCATAGATCTATGGGTGAACTGTCCGGATCGGGCAACGGCCGACAGGATCGCCGATGCCTGCATCCAGGAGCGGCTGGCAGCTTGCGCCAATATCATGGCGCCGATCGCCAGTACCTACCATTGGCAGGGCAATATCGAACGCGCCCAGGAGGTGCCGCTGGTGCTGAAGACACGCGCCGGCCTGTTCGATGCGCTCTGTGCCAAGATACGTTCGCTCCATCCTTACGAGGTGCCGAGCATCGTCGCGACCGCTATCGCATTGGCGGACAGGGAATATGCCGACTGGCTGCGGCAGGAAACGAGGGAATCGGCCTGACACCATGAAAACGCGCATCGACAGCCGCTTCGAGAAGCTCCGGGCCGAAGGTCGGCCGGCGCTCGTCACCTATTTCATGGGGGGCGACCCGGACTATGATACCTCTCTCAGGATCATGAAGGCGTTGCCCAAGGCCGGCAGCGATATGATCGAGCTCGGCATGCCCTTCTCCGATCCCATGGCGGACGGCCCGGCGATCCAGGCGGCGGGCCTGCGCGCCCTGAACGGCGGCCAGACGCTTGCCAAGACCTTGCAAATGGCCAGGGAGTTCCGGCGCGAGGACGACAAAACCCCGATCGTGATGATGGGCTATTACAACCCGATCTACATCTATGGCGTCGACCGTTTCCTGGCCGACGCGAAGGAGGCGGGCATAGACGGCCTGATCATTGTCGACCTGCCGCCAGAGATGGACGAGGAGCTGTGCCTGCCCGCGCTGAAGGCAGGCATCAATTTCATCCGGCTCGCAACCCCGACCACCGACAACAAGAGGCTGCCTAAGGTGCTCCGGAACACGTCCGGCTTCGTCTACTATGTTTCGATGACGGGCATCACCGGTTCCGCACTGCCGGATACGACCAGGATCGGCGAGGCGGTGGCCCGCATCAAGGGCCATACGGAGCTGCCGGTCTGCGTCGGCTTCGGTGTCAAGACGGCGAGCCAGGCCACGGCTATCGGCGCGGCGGCCGACGGTGTCGTTGTGGGAACAGCGATCGTCAATGCGGTGGCTAATGTTCTCACCCCGGAGGGCAGGATGACCGCTGACCCGGCGGAGGCAGTCGCTACGCTGGTGCGCGGACTGGCCGAGGGCGTCCGCGAGGCGCGCCTTGCCGCTGCCCTGTAGTTTTCCCATCCTGATGCCGAGGGGAAACAGAAAGGATCACAGATGAACTGGATCACCAATTACGTCCGGCCGAAAATCAATTCCATGCTCGGCCGCCGCGAGATGCCGGAGAACCTCTGGATCAAGGATCCCGAGACCGGCGAAATGATCTTTCACAAAGATCTGGAAGAGAACCAGTGGGTGATCCCGTCCTCGGGCCATCACATGA
>Ga0164243_10014387_pt1 | contig 11026 bp, 8 predicted proteins | sample OricompcompostOP_FD_108781 | JGI IMG/M metagenome (GOLD analysis project Ga0164243, IMG submission 108781) | Organic Plus compost microbial communities from Emeryville, California, USA - Original compost - Organic plus compost (OP) | ecosystem: Engineered > Solid waste > Mixed feedstock >...
ACCCAGCTGACCGGCATAAAAACGCCCGCACAAAGCGCCTTTGCGGCCTTTGACCATTTCGACAATCTGCTCATCGGTACACTGAGTGAAATCGATAACCCTCTTGCGGCAGCTATTGCAATACCTACCGTTGTGTGTAGCAACCATTTCGTCCCAGTCTTGATCACAGGGAGAGGGAATAGACAGGTACAGACCTTTACGATTCATTGGTATAGAGATTTATCTATCAGGAATATACGAAGATTTCGCTGCAAGTACAATTCAGCGGGCTCAAATCTCTACATACAAACATTTAACAATACATAAGAATTTCATTAACAGTTGGGGCCCTGAACTGGCATACTTGTTGAAACTATCATGTTCAATTAGTTTAACAAAAAAACATATTGACATGAAAACTCCAAAAAATTTGTCAATGCTGATTTTTGCCGCCTCGCTGGGAGTGGTGGCCTCTATAACAGGACAGCGTGCATTTGCACAGGGAATTGACAGTACCGCAAAGAAAATTGGAAACAAAACAGCCTCTATCGCTGTGAAAGGCGCCTCCACCATAACAGATAAAACGTACAAAGGCAAGGAAGGCCCGCATGGCGAAACGGTGTATATCGACAAAAAAGACAGGAAATATATCGTAGACGGAAAAGGTAAGAAAGTGTACCTGAAAGCAAGCCAGATACATAATAAGAAAGATTAGGTGCTCACTAACCAAGCCAGTTTTAGTCGAAATATAAAAGCCGGAACAGGATCATTCCTTTCCGGCTTTTTCGTTATTGAAACACAGGATTTGATACCACGAAGCTATCAGGCGCTTTTCAGGGTGGTATGTTCCCTTCCGGTAACCTGCGGCCTTTCCCGCCAGTTCTCATCGTAGTACACAAAAAAGGCCATCCACACGGTGCGGGATAAACGCATAATCAGCGGCTGCAACACCAACAACAACAAACCATTGAAACCTAACCACCAGAAAATCCTGTTATCGTATATGGAGAAGCCGACGAACAGCCACCAGGCAATCAAACTCGCCACACAAATCGCAATGGACAAAGCGTAACTTACATAGCCGGTACCGTAATAAAAGCCTACTTCCACTTCTACTTTCTGACCGCATACGGGGCATTCTTCCGGCATCTTCAAACAGTTCTTCAAATCGTAGGGATTGGAACCGGAATAGATGCTGCCACGGCGGCAACGCGCGCATTTATTGCCCAGCAGGGAAAGTAAAAAATTCGGTTTTTTGTCGTGAGTTTTATCTGCACACATGGCTTTAAGTATTTTATCAAACAATATTTTTTCTGAACTCTTCCGGGGTAACGCCGGCGTATTTACGGAAAAACTTCGTGAAGTACGAGTTATCCGCAAAGTTGAGCTGGTAGGCGATGGCGGAGATGTTGGTATCTGCGTTTACCAGGAGCCGCTTGGCTTCCAGCAGTACGCGGTCGCGGATCACCTCCCCTGCCGACTTACCCAGCATATGCTGACAAAAAGCATTGAGGTAATTGGGCGTTACGTACAACATGGCGGCATAATCCTTCGGGAGCCGGAGCTGCATGTAATGCTGCTCCACCAGCTTGCGGAAATTGCGCAACAGGAGGTTGTTATGCAGCATATCCTGCTTGATGGCCCCCTGCTGGGTACTCCTGCTTACGCGGATGAATAATTCCAGCATCAGCAACCGGAGCATATCCATGTTAAAGGGCCGTTCCGCAGCCACTTCCTGCAACATCTCCTCAAAAATGGGCTGCACTTCCTTCAGGGCGGCGGCAGTCAATTCCACCACTCCTTCCGCCGCTACCCCGCTCAGGAACGGGAAGCGTTCGATATAGTCCGCATCTTTCAGAAAGACGTTGAAAAAACCGGCGGATACGTTGATCACATAGCCGTCCACGTTACCTTCAAAATACCAGCCATGCACCTGCCCCGGCACCATGAAGTACAGCTGACCCGGCTTTACGGGAAAACGCTCGAAATCGATCGTGTGCGTACCGGCGCCACTGGTAAAAAGTGCCAGATGGTAAAAGGAGTGACGGTGCGGAAAATGGATGTCGCTATGGGCGGCCAGATAATCCGGGAACCTGGCTACAACAACGTCCTCCTGGGTGGGCTTTCCCATTACCAGGGAACAGATATCGTATGTAGGGATATTCGCCTTTGCCATGATGTGACAAAGGTACGGCCGGCCGGGTTAACCGTGTTGTTATAAAAGGAGGTTTAATGGTACTTTTTACTTATTAAGGAGTTTTTGGGCCCCCGGTGATCGGGGGGCGGCCAGGATGAGCAAGGCTTTTATAAACAAAGCCCGCTGCCGGTAAGCAGCGGGCTTTGTTTATAAAAGAAATCAATATTATTTCACATACTTCATCAGCCACTCGTCCATTTCCCACAGCATGTGCAGGATACTTTCCTTAGCGGCATACCCATGGCTTTCCTGCGGTAAGAATACCAGGCGTGCAGTGCCGCCATTACCTTTCAGGGCGTTGTACAAACGCTCGCTCTGGATCGGGAAGGTGCCGGAGTTATTGTCCGCCTCACCGTGAATGAGCAGGATAGGCGTTTTCAGCTTATCTGCATAGGAGAAAGGCGACATCTTATAATACACTTCCGGCGCCTGCCAGTAACTACGTTGTTCGTTCTGGAAGCCGAATGGCGTAAGGGTACGGTTGTAAGCGCCGCTGCGGGCAATACCGGCCTTGAACAGGTTCGTATGCGCGAGCAGGTTAGCCGTCATAAACGCGCCATAGGAGTGGCCGCCAACGGCAATGCGGTTTTTATCACCGATGCCCATATCGCTGATCTTGTTCACCGCCGCTTCGGCATTCATCACCAGCTGCTCAATGAAGTTATCGTTTGGTTCCTTATCGCCTTCCCCAACGATTGGCATTTCCGTAGCGTCCATCACGGCAAAGCCGCGGGTAACCCAGAAGATGGGAGAACCGTAGGTTACGCGGGTAAAGCGGTACTGGGAGCCACGTACCTGCGCGGCATCGCTGGCGGATTTGTATTCACGCGGGTAAGCCCACATCAGCACCGGCAGGCGACCGTCCTTAGCGGGATCGTAGCCTTTAGGCAGGTACAGCATAGCGGTGAGGTCCACGCCGTCTTTACGTTTGTATTTCAGCAGTTGCTTCTGCACGCCTTCCAGCTGTGGTTGCGGATGCGGGAAAGCGGTCAGCTGCGTGGCAGTTTTCTTCTTCAGGTCCTGTATGAAGTAATTCACCGGGGAGGTTACGGACTCGCGGGCGGTTACTACCACCAGGCGGGCCGGATCGATCACATCAGTTACCTGCTCGTAATAAGGCGCTTTGGAACGCCAGAGGATGTCCTGCTTCTTTGTTTTCAGGTTGAATTTCGCGAGGAACGGGCGGTCGCCTTCCGGAGAAGCGCCAGGCGCGTTCATCAGGAGGTCGCCTGTGGGCGATACATATACCACGGAGCGGTTGTATTCATTTTTAGTGGTGACAGGCGTACCCGGATCGTTATAACGGTCGTTCTCGGAGCGGTCGAACAGCAGCACCGGCGCCTGGTCCGGATGGGATGGATCGATGGTGCTCAGCTTCCTGCGCTGTTTGGAGGAATTAGCCTCCATGAGCAGGGCGAGTTGATTATTTGCCCACAGCACGCCATAGAGCCTTTCGGAGGTTTTAGCCAGGGAAACAGCTTCGCCGGTAAATGGCGCAGCGAGGCTTTTCAGCTCATCGCGGAAAGGCACGTCTTTCTTAGGATCGCCCCCGTCCAGCGCTTGTATCCAGGTGATGGTGGCCGGCGCGTCCGCACGCCAGCTGAAGCGGCGGGGATAGTTGGAGGTAGCGTCAAAACCTTTGGGCCGTATTTCGTCCAGCGGCTTGTCGGAAAGGACTTTCACCTCTTCCCCGGTAATTTTACGTATAGACGTAACAGTTGGGAAGCGGTCCGCCCCGACGAGGTACGAATACGGGCGGTGTTGCTCTGCCACCAGTAAGTATTGTTTATCGGGAGATGGGGCGGCATCCACGAAAATGCCCGGTTTAGTGACCGGGGTTTCATTAGCGCCATCCACGATCACCAGTTCTGACGGAAAGTAATAATCGTACAGTAACTCATCGAATGGATTTTTCAGCATATCCTGGTAAGTGGCCGCAGGGGCAGCTTTACCACTGGTTTGCTGGGTGGTAGGGCCTTCCGGCGCCAGTGGCTTTACCGGCGGGTTACCGATGTTCTCCGGTACGGCAAATACGATGAAACGGTTATCGTCCAGCCAGGAGAAACCGTTGCCGCTGGTCAGGTTCAGCTTGCGTTGGGTGGCTTGTTTGGCCGCGCCGGTGGCGACGTCCGCTACCCAGAGGGTAATGCTGTTGTTATCGCTAACGGTAAAGGCTATACGCTTTTGCGAAGGCGACCAGGAAATGCCGCTGATGCGGGCATTAGCCGGCAGGCCGGTAACGCTGTATTCTTTTTTTGCTACCAGGTTTTTGATTTTGATAGCGGTGTAGTAAGGCGCGCGGCTGGGACCAAAGTTAGCAGGATTGATGCGGGAGCCGGCAAGGCGGTATTCCGGCTGCGACAGCTCCTCGATGGTGGGATAGCTGGATTTTTCCAGGATCAGCATCACGTCCCCTTTTCCATTGAAGTCCACTGTAGGCGACGGGGCGGCCATCGCGAGGTCCAGGATGCTCTGTGCGGGCGTCTGGTACTTTAGCGCATCTTGTGCATACACCCTGAATGACATTAACAGGGTTAATGACAGAACTAATTTTCTCATATGCAATTTTATTAATACTGGTTGTAACGTAGCAGTATAGGCTATCCCGCCAAAATAGAATTTAATAACAGAAAATTAAAATCAATTGTGATAAGCGTGTGGAGAAATATGCCGGGAGATCATCGGCCGGGAGAGCCACCACCATCCTACCCTGGGCGGGGAGGCGGAAAAAAAATAAGTTTAGGGATTTTTATGGGGAGACATTAAGGCTGTACGGGCTAAGCTTCCCGGAAACTCCACCAGCGGACACCTGGCCCTATGCCGGGGAACGTTTTCAGCCTAATGCCACTGCCCGGATAGACCTGAACAGGTACTTTGTTTTCCGGAAACCAGCCTGGTGGCCGGATCACGCGCTCGTGAAGCTCATTATGAGGCCACGGCTCCCCGTGCCGGGGCACCCGGAAAAGAGGCCCCTGCCCCCGCGTTTTACTGGATAACTTTAGCGTTACAGATTGGATTCCGAAATCCGGCATAACCGCCAGGGCAGGCGTTCCGTTACGCAGCACCTGCCCGCTGGAAACTGTATCTTTCCCCCAAAATCAATTTTTTTGGCAACCGCTTAATCGCTTACCTTTGCAAACATCAGATGATATGATGAGTAGTACTTCTCCCTTAAAGCGGATAAGCCTGGCCGAAGAGGTGGCCGGCCTTTTACAGGACGCGATTGAATCCGGCAGGTACCGGGTGGATGATCAGCTCCCTACGGAGCCTGAATTGATGGTGCAATTCGGTGTAGGCAGGAGCAGCATCCGGGAGGCCGTGAAAATACTGGCCAACAAGGGCTATGTAAAAGTGCAACAAGGATTGGGAACCTTCGTCACTTCGCAGAGGGGCTCCGGAGAGCCGCTCACCCAGCGCCTGCAGCGGGCCGATTTTGAGGACCTGAATGAGGTAAGGCTGGTGCTGGAAGTAAAAATCGCCGAAAAAGCAGCCCTGCTCAGGTCAAAAAAAGATGTGGAGAAGATGAAGGGCTTCCTGAAAAAGCGTTACGAATATGCGGTCAGCAACCAACTGGAAGCATGCATCCAGGCTGACATCAACTTTCACAGCGCCATTGCGGAAGCCGCGAAAAATGAACTGATGATAGAGCTGTACGCCACCGTGGCCAATATGCTTAAACAGGCATTCGTACAACGCTACGGCACTACGGATACATTCAAGGAAACGCAGGAACTGCACGAGGCGCTGCTGCACGCCATTGCGGACAAAGACCCTAAAAAAGCATGGTCCTGCGCGACTAAAATCGCAACACACGGTAAGTAACCGGATTATTGACCTTAAAACATCAGATGATCTGATCTTAAAAAGTAACACATCATGTCAACATCATTAGCCGAACAACAGGACCCTGCCGTGGTGGAAAAAGTAGCCCAGCAAACAGTGTTCTCTATCCTGATAGCCCTGAGCTTTACGCACCTGCTGAACGACACCATGCAGTCGCTCATACCGGCCATTTACCCGCTGGTAAAGGATTCCCTGAAACTTTCCTATTCGCAGGTGGGTCTTATCACCCTGACCTTCCAGATGTCCGCCTCCATTTTGCAGCCGCTTGTAGGCCTGTACACGGACAAAAAGCCGCAACCCTATTCCCTCGCCATCGGCATGGGCTTTACGCTGATTGGGCTCGTGAGCCTTGCGTTTTCCCATACGTTTGCCATGGTACTGGTATCCGTAGCCCTGACGGGCGTGGGTTCCGCCATCTTTCACCCGGAAGCCTCCCGCCTGGCGCATATGGCATCCGGCGGTAAGCATGGTATGGCGCAATCCCTCTTCCAGGTGGGCGGTAACGCCGGCAGCAGCCTCGGGCCCTTGCTGGCAGCGGCTATCATTGTACCGTTTGGCCAGTTCAACGTGATCTGGTTTTCGCTGGCCGCGCTCCTGGCCATCGTGGTGATGCTGCGCATCAGCAAATGGTACACCCAGAACATGCATCGCGCCAAGCCTAAAAAGGCCGCCAACCATATAGAAAAGGCGAAGCTGCCAACGTCTACCGTGATATTTTCCCTGGTGATCCTGTTGGTACTGATTTTCTCCAAGTACTTCTATATGGCGAGTATGACCAGTTATTACACTTTCTACCTGATCAATAAATTCCATGTCAGCGTGCAGAGCGCGCAGGTGTACCTCTTTGTATTCCTGTTTGCCGTAGCTGCCGGTACTTTCTTTGGTGGTCCGCTGGGCGACCGCATCGGCCGGAAATATGTGATCTGGATTTCCATCCTCGGGGTGGCGCCGTTTTCACTCCTGCTGCCGCATGCCAGCCTCTTCTGGACCGTCGTACTCAGTGTATTCATTGGCGTTATTCTCTCCTCCGCCTTTTCAGCCATTCTTGTGTATGCACAGGAGTTAGTACCCGGTAAGGTGGGTATGATCGCCGGACTCTTCTTTGGGCTGGCGTTTGGTATGGCTGGCGTGGGTTCCGCACTGCTCGGAAAATTAGCCGACAGCACCAGCATTGATTACGTGTATAAAGTGTGCGCTTACCTGCCATTGATCGGGTTACTGACAGGATTCCTGCCTAACCTGGAAAAACGGAAAGCGTAGCGTTTGCATGAATAGGGCTACATTCGCACCATAGAAAAATTCAAGTTATGTGGAAAGGCATTTTGCTCGTTTTGCTTGGAGCATGTAGTTTCGGCATCCTCTCATCTATCGTCAAGCTGGGCTACCAGCATGGCTTTACACTGGGGGAGTTATGTAGCCTTCAGGCCGGTTACGGGATGGTGGCGTTATGGGTGATCCATTTGATCTCCGGCGCTGCCACCTATGGTCTGACTTCCAAAGATGCACGCACCTGTTTTATCCTCGGTAGTTCTACCGGCCTGGTAAGCATTACCTATTATCAAAGCGTACAGTATATTCCCGCCAGCATTGGTATTATCCTGCTCATGCAGTTTACCTGGATGAGTATGTTGGCAGAGTGGGTGATTTTCAGGAAGAAGCCTACGGCCACGCAATGGGTAGCCGTAGCGTTTATACTGGCAGGCACCTGCCTGGCCGGTGGCCTGATCAGCAATGGCGCCGGGGAGGTCAACCTCAAAGGGATCGGCTTTGGCCTGCTGGCCGCGTTTTTCTACACGATCTTCATCGTAGTAAGCGGCCGCGTAGGGCAGTCCCTCACGCCGGTGCTAAAGAGCGCGTGGATTGTAACGGGGGCTTTTGTAATTATTACGGTATTATTTCCTCCGGGATACCTGATTAACGGTCGTTTTACGGAAACCAGCCTATGGCTTTGGGGCGTGCCGCTGGCCCTATTTGGCACGGTATTGCCGCCTTTCCTCTTTTCCAAGGGGATGCCGCAAACCGGCGTGGCCCTGGGCGCCATCCTGAGCGCCGCGGAGCTGCCCGTAGCCACCATAGCAGCCATGGTATTGCTGCATGAAAAGATTACACTGCTGCAGTTTGCAGGGGTGCTGGTGATCCTCGGGGCTATCGTGCTGGCGAATCTGAAAAAGAGGCCGGCAGCGGGGAATCAACCGGTTTAAAGTCGTTGTATTAGCCACACCATTGACGTTAGCCCCATTTTTATACGCCTATGGCGGCAGCATCCCGCTCAGATTGCCGTTATGCCTATTTTATTTATCTTTGCTGCCTCGTATAAGAAATAAGTGAATTACGAACAGATTCTCCATGAAAGCATTTAACTTTTTTATTCTATATCGCTTTCCAATAGGCATACTCCTGTTGATTGGCGGTATTGCCCTCGGTCTGACGGTGGGTTGGTGGGAAGCTACCATTGTACTGGTACTCGCGGTAGCATGTATTGTAACGCACCTGATGTTTGGACCTATGCGCCTGGTGCAGGAAGCGGTGGAAGCCGGCGACCTCGACAGGGCCAACGCTTTAATGAGCCAGGTAAAATTTCCTAAACTGCTGTATAAACCTATCCGTTCCGTTTACTTCTTTATGCAGAGTAACATGGCCATGTACAGCAACGACCTGGATAAAGCCGAGGCTACCATCCGCCAGAGCATCCAGTCCGGCAGCCCTATGAAAGAATATGAGGGTATGCAGTACTTCCAGCTGGGCACCATCGCTTACCAGAAAAATGACCTGAAAACTGCGGATCAGAACCTGAAGAAAGCATTGCGTATGGGCCTGCCGGATAAAGAGAATTCCGCCGCCGCGCTGCTGACGCTGGCTTCTATTGCCATGAGCCGCCGCGACTTTAAATCCGCCAAGGAGTATTTCCGCAGGGCAAAAGCGCAGAAGCCTACTACCGAGCAATTGGTAAGCCAGATCAAAGAAATGGACAAGTACATTTCCAGGATGCCTGGTTGATTTTCATTGAAAGATTTTCAGCAGGATAGCAATATCCTGCTTTTTTTTATCCACGAACTACCGATTGTTTCGCTTCAGCTTTGCTACCCGACGTAATCAGTGGTTCGTTTTTTTATACCGTATATTTTGAGAGCAACTATTTCAACCATTATCCTTGCGGCCGCCCTGCCAGCCATGGCACAGGATTCCAGCCGCGTCAGCCACCTTTCCGGCGTTACCGTTACCGCCACCAAAGGCCCGCAGAAGGCCAGCGAAACCGGTAAGGTAGTCACCATTTTATCCCGCGGATACCTGGAGCGGAACAGCGGGAAGTCAGTAGCCGCGATCCTCAACGAGCAGGCAGGACTGATCGTCAACGGCAGTAACAACACCGCCGGCACCGTACCGGAAGTGTACATGCGCGGCTCTTCCAATGGCAATACGCTGATCATGATTGACGGGCAGCCCGTGAGCGATGCTACTTCCATCCCCAACAGCTTCGATCTGAACTTCATCCCGGCGGAACTCGTAGAGCGCATTGAAATCCTCCGGGGCAGCCAGAGTACCCTGTACGGCTCCAATGCCGAAGCCGGCGTGATCAACATCATCACCCGCAAAGGCAGCAGTAAAAAAACAGGCGTCACCGCCGGCCTCGGTTATGGCAGCTATAATGATAAGCAGGCCCATGCCAGCATTCATGGCCAGGTAAACATATTTTCCTACCTGGCAGGCTACCGCTACGAAAAAACGGATGGCCTTTCCGATGCGTATGACTCCACCGGCAAAGCGGGCTTCGACAAGGACGGATTCCGCCAGCATGCCGTGTTTGCCAAATTCGGCCTCGATGCGGGGAAGCGCTGGAACCTGCAATACCTCTTCAACTTCAATGATTACCACCATGCGCTGGACGAATTTTCGTTTACAGACGATAAGGATTACAATGGTAAATCCCGCTACCAGCTGCACGGCTTCCATAGCGCCTATCAATTCCCGAAAGGGACCTGGCACATGCTGTACAGCTTCCAGCAAACCAACCGCAATATCCTGAACGACTCCAATTACGTTACTCCTACGGGGTACGCCAAATACGACAATACCACATTCCGCTCTATTATACACCAGGCGGAAAGCTTTGTGAACCTGGACCTCACCGGGCAGGTACGGCTGATCGGCGGCGCAGCCTTTACGCGCAGCACCATGCAGCAAAATGACTACCTGGTCATGAATTCCACCACGTTCACGGCGCCGGTCATTACCAACATCCCGGCGGATTCAGCGAAAAGCAACCAGGTCAGCGCGTATGCTTCCGTGCTGCTGCACAACATGTCCGGCTTCAACCTGGATGCCGGCGGGCGGTATAACCACCATAGCCTGTATGGTAATAATGCGACCTTCAGCATCAACCCGTCTTACCTGATCAACGATCAGCACAAACTATTCCTGAACGTTTCCTCGGGGTATAAGGCGCCCTCCCTTTACCAGCTATACTTCCCGCCGTATGGCAACAGCGCGCTGAAGCCGGAGGTAACCACCAGCTATGAAGCGGGCTACCAACTGGGCTTACACCATGTAAACGTGCGCGCCACGGGCTTTTACCGGCACACAAAGGACCTGGTCATCTTCTGGTTTGACCCGGTAACCTTCATGAGCCAGTACCGCAACGCGGATAAGCAGGAAGCCTATGGCGGCGAGCTGGAAGCGGATGTGGAAATTACCAAAGGGCTGAACCTGGCGGTGAATTACGCTTATACTGACGGGCGGATCAAGACTTCCCAGAATGGTAAGGACACCTCTTACTATAACCTCTACCGCATCCCGCGGAATGCCGTCAATGCTACCCTGGGCTACCAGGTTACGCCCGGTTTTTATGCGGCCGCTACCTACCGCTATGTAGGCCAGCGTTGGGAATCGAGCAACCGCATGGGAGATTATTACACCCTGGACCTCTACGGTGAATATAAATTTGGTAACTTGCTGAAAATTTTCGGGCAGTTCAGGAATATTACAGATATAAAATATTTTGATATTACC